>Ga0302140_10001160_pt1 | contig 34445 bp, 35 predicted proteins | sample I_Bog_E1_1_FD_202095 | JGI IMG/M metagenome (GOLD analysis project Ga0302140, IMG submission 202095) | Peat permafrost microbial communities from Stordalen Mire near Abisko, Sweden - I_Bog_E1_1 | ecosystem: Environmental > Terrestrial > Soil > Wetlands > Peat | place: Sweden: Abisko, Stordalen... | reverse complement strand
TTCGGTGCGCAAGCCGCTCCGGCCTACGGCCTACGCGCCTTGCGCACCGAACCAGACAAGAGACCGAACGCTCTGATCCATAGAGGAGAGGAAGGAAACTGAACACTTCCTCAAAACCCCGTTTTAAAACGGGATGTCGTCGTCTGAGATCTCGGCGGATTGGGCGTATTCATCATGCCCGCTCGCTGCCTGGGGGCGCTGGTCAAAGCTGGCCGACGAACTGGAAGAGCTTGCTGCTCGCGTATATCCGCCCTGTCCGCCGCCCGCTCCGTCTTCACGGCCGGAGAGCAGAACCAACTCATTCACTATGATCTCGGTCTTGTAGCGCTTCTGGCCGGACTCTTTGTCATCCCAGCTGCGCGACTGAATCTTGCCTTCTACGTAGAGCTTGGAGCCCTTCTTCACATAGTCGCGAATGATTTCTGCCGTGCGGGTAAACGCCACCAGGTTGTGCCACTCAGTGCGGTCCTGCCAGTTTCCCTGCGCGTCCTTTTGCCGGTCGCTGGTGGCCAGGGTGAGGTTTGCCACCATGGTGCCGCCCGCGGTAGAACGAATCTCGGGGTCTTTCCCGACATTGCCCAAAAGAGTCACTTTATTTACGCTTCTTGCCATGCTTCTGCGCTCCTGTTGATTGCCAGAACTCTTTGCTCTTTTACCCTAGACTGTCGTTCCGGACCGGTCGTTTGTCCGTAAAAACGCATTCAAAATACGGGGAATGCAAGCCAAATCATACTATAAAAGTGCGACCCGCCTCCTCTTCCCACCGTGATGCCAGGCCGAGATGAGGCACCCGATGCAATCAAGAAGGTACACACCGCCAACCCCTGAAACTGATACCCTGAAGGTATGAAATTTGGGGTCCTTGTCTTTCCCGGTTCCAACTGCGACCACGATACATACAATGTCATCGCCGAAGTCGCCCATCAGCCCGTCACCTTTCTCTGGCATGATTCTGAAGACCTTGCTGGGGTCGATGCCGTGCTGGTTCCGGGCGGATTTGCCTACGGCGACTACCTGCGCACCGGCGCAATTGCCCGCTTTTCACCCGTAATGCAGGCCGTGCACCGCTTCGCGGCTGGCGGTGGCCTGGTGCTCGGCATCTGCAATGGCTTTCAAATCCTCACCGAAGCAGGGCTCCTGCCCGGCGCCCTGATGCGCAATGCGGGACTCAAATACGTCTGCAAGCAGGTTCATATTCGCGCCGAAACTGCCGATAGTCCGTTTACCAGCCAGCTCGTGAAGGGCGACGTGCTCCAGATCCCCATCGGCCACATGGAGGGCAATTACTTCTGTACCCCTGAAGAACTGCACGAGCTCGAGGCTGAAGACAGAATCGCTTTTCGCTACACAACCCCCGCGGGAGAAGTGACAGCGGAGGCCAACCCCAACGGTTCCCTGGGCAATATTGCCGGAATCATGAACGCAGGCAGAAACGTCCTGGGCATGATGCCTCACCCCGACCGGTCAAGCGAGAAGATTCTCGGATCGGCTGACGGCTGGAAGATTTTTGCTTCGATGATTGAAGCCCTTGCGATTAGTTGAGTCTGTTTTTCGCTCCGCAGGAAACAGGTCTGCATGATTGACATTCACCACCACCTGATCTACGGCGTCGACGACGGACCACCCGATTTGGCGACATCTCTCGCCATGGCCCGCGAAGCCGCTGCAGAGGGTGTAACCCATATCGTCTGTACTCCTCACGCCAGCGATCAGTTTCCGTATCAGTCAGACGTCAATCAGCAACGCCTGTCCGAGTTACAGCGGCTCATAAACGGCGAGATCGAGCTCTCCCTTGGGTGCGATTTTCACCTGAACGCCGAGAATATCCTCGATGCCATCGCAAATCCGCTGCGCTATTCAATCGACGGCAAGGGATACCTGCTCATCGAGTTCCCGGATATGGTCATTCCGCCGCAGCTAACCGATGCTATGCGCAGACTACAGGCGGTAGGCTATACCCTGGTCGTTACCCATCCTGAACGCAACCAGGAACTGCAGCGACATCCCGAAATGCTGGCGGACTGGATGCGTGAGGGATGCTTGGTCCAGGTCACTTCAAGCTCTCTGTATGGCCGATTCGGAAATCTCGCTGAAGCCTTTTCCAACGAACTACTGGAACGAAACTGGATCCATTTCATCGCGACAGACGCACACAACCCCAAGTGGCGTCCACCCCACTTGAAGAAGGCTTTTGACTACGTCTCGAAGAGGGCCGGCGAAGAAACGGCACGCCGCCTGTTCCTCACCAATCCTCGAGCCGCGGTTGAGGGATCAATGATGCCCGTCCAGCCCGAACCCATCGGCCTCTGGGATCATGTACCGCTCAAATTCGACCCGCGCCGCGTCGGAGCTGGCTCCCGGAAGACGGCCTCAAAAGCCTCCAAAGATCAAGCCCCAGCAACCAACGTGAAAGGCTTCTGGAACCGCCTCTTCGCCCGCTAACGTCCTGTCCCAAAAGTTCGAACCACAGAAAATCTGTCACCCGAATCAACTCAAATCTCGGCCTTGGCTTGCGGCATGAGATGAACGCTGAAGCACAGAGGTTCCGTGCCCCGTTCTTGCGACTTTTTTCTGTCGCGAGGGCGGGAAACCTCAAATCTAATCCGCCATTCGGGTGCGCTCAATTCCCGCCTACCGCAACCGCGCCAGCCGCCGGTTGCGAAACCACTTGGCTACACCCAGCCCCAGCAGCAATCCCCCAAACGGAAGACACATCAATGTCACAATCAGTGCGAACCAGCCCGTATTAGTACTAGCTCCAGTAGGCGAAAAACCACCCAGTACCGTAACCAGCAAAATCCCCGCCACAATCCCCGAGCCCAGAATCGAAGCACCCCATTGAAGCAGTTGCCGCGTCCCGTCATCGGGCTGTGCAAGGTTCTTTTCTATCGTGCCGCGCTTTGGAGGACTTGCAGGCATTGACATTCCTAACCTTGCGCCAGACGCAGCATAACGTACGTGATGACTCCGGTCACCGAGACATATAGCCACAATGGAAAAGTCCAGCGCGCAACCTTGCGGTGCTGCCGAATGCGTCCCGTGAGCGAGAAGAAGAACGTGACCAGCACCAGCGGCAGCGCCACAATCGCCAGGACAATGTGACTCACGAGCAACGGCAGATAAACCAAGCGCAGAGCCGCGTGGAGCGGGTACCGCACGTCGCCATGAAGCGCGTGGTGCGCAATATAGCTGACCAGAAACAGCGTCGAAAAAATGAACGCCGTAATCATAGCCGCGCGGTGAGCTTTGATTTTGTGCGCCCGAATAAATGTGTAGCCGATCAGCAGTGCCGTCGCGCTCAACCCGTTGAGAATCGCGTTCAATGCGGGAAGAAATGCATATTGTGTACTCAATGCCGCGGCCGGATGAACATAAATAAGCCAGAAGAGAAAAAGTGTAGCCGCCGCGCTGATGACAAGAATGGCGGCAATTGCGGGACGAGTGCTCGACTGAGGAGCGGCGGCGGTCGTCATGATCGTAAAATCCTTAAAACCTGTTTCGTAAACCTGCGTGGTGTCAGGGCATGACTTCAGTCGCGCCGAGAATGGTCCGAGAAATGAGGGGTTTTAACCCCTGCGGGTTGAGTGCACAGGCTTTGCGCAAATTTACGAAACAAACTAGTGTTTCTGCGTAGCGCAAAGCATGAGCGTAGTGAACAACAGCGGCAGATAAAGAACACTTACCTTGAGCAGATCCCGGGCCAGCATGCGGCTTTCCGTCTCATCCTTGGCACGCAGAATTCCCCCAAAGCGGATCGTATAAGCCAGGTAAAGCGCGCCCAGCAGCACAGCCATCCCGGCATAAAAATTATTCGCCACTCCGAGAATCCAAGGTGCCAGGCTGACCGGAATCATCATCACCGCAAAGAACAGAGCCTCGGCCACCGTAGACCATCCGTCCGGCTGCACGACCGGCAGCATGCGGATTCCTGCGCGCGCATAGTCATCGCGATAAAGCCACGAGATAGCCATGAAGTGCGGAAACTGCCAAACAAACAAAATGGCAAAAAGCGCCACCGCCGGCCACTCGATGTGCGGCCGAGCAGCGGTCCAGCCAAGCAGCGGCCCCATAGCGCCAGGAAACGCGCCAATGAATGTAGCCAGCGTCGTGAAGCGTTTCAGCGGCGTGTAAATGGCCACATAACAAAATGCCGTCAACAGCGCCAGCGCCACAGTCAGCAGGTTAGTGCGGAGCAGCAGCCAGACAGCCCCTAGTGTCAGCGCGCCCAAGCCAGCAATAATCCCTTCAGCCAGCGAGAAACGCCCACGCGCCAGCGGACGCTGTGCAGTACGGATCATGCGTGCGTCCGACTTGCGCTCCAACGCCTCGTTCAGCGCACCGGCCCCGGCCGAGACCAAGCCAATCCCAAACAGCGCATCCAACAGCCCAGGCTGTACGCTCGAGATGCCAGATTGCATGGAACCGAGATAAAACCCTCCCCAGCCAGTGACAAGCACCATACCCACTACCTTTACCTTGAACAACTCGCGCAGGTCATGGATGAGCGTGGCCGTAGCGCCGGGACTGGGCGCATGAAGGTGCACTTGCCCGTGAGACAAGCTATCGGCAGCGGGAAGTGAAGGATCTGCCGGAACGGCGGCCTGGGATGCAGGTGTCATCGGAAAAGTAAGTGACCTCGGAAAGATTCTCCGCATGTTTGGCTGCGGAGCCCCTCCCTTGATGATAGCAAGTGGAGAGTCTTTGGTGTCGCAAGGCGGTCAACGCAACTGCGCAGCCTCCAGGATTGCGTCCACCGCTGCAACTGGTGTAAGCGCGTCCACGCAAATTGAGACATGAGCACTGCGGTAAAGCGGCAGACGGCGGCCATAGCGATTGGCGAGGTTCGCCTGATCGGCGAGGATAGGACGGACATGCTCCGTCCCTGCGCAACGAGCCAGCGTCGTGGCCAATTCCACCTCCAGATGGACAAGCAGTGTCTCAGGGCTCCCAAGCAGTAAGTCACGAGTCTCTGCCTTTTCAATCGCCCCGCCACCAAGCGCCAACACCAGTGCATCCCCAGCAGCTAGACGCGCAATCGTTGCATGCTCGCGTTCACGGAAGGTCCCTTCACCGTGCCGCGCGAAGAGCTCCGCAATCGTCGCTCCAGCTTCAGCCTCAATCACATCGTCGACATCAAGAAAGTCCCAGCCCAATCGCGAAGCCAGCAGCGGCCCCACGGTGCTCTTGCCCGAGCCCATGAAGCCCGTAAGAACGATGCGGCGCGGCGTTATAGATGTGCTCTGGCTTGCGAAATCGATGGTCATCTGGACTCTTGGTTACCTGTAATGTCGTGTCTAAAAATTCATATCAAAAACAGAGTTGTCATCCTTAGCGAACGGGGCCCCAAACGCTTTTTAGTTTGGGGGTCGTGAGTCGAAGGATCCGCGGTTGTTCTTCAATGAACTTCTCAGAGACCACACAAGTTCATTTCAGTATAAGGAAGCAGCACGCATTCGCCACAGTCTCAGGCCAGCACCATTACCATCGCCCCCGCAGTGATCAGCAGACCGCCCGCCACCGTCGGCACAGTGAGCTTCTCACCCAGCAAGAGCCAAGCCAGCACCATCACCAGTGGGACTGAAAGCTTATCCAGCGGAGCTACGCGCGAAGCCGGACCCAATTGCAGCGCGCGGAAGTAGCACAGCCACGACAGCCCCGTTGCCAATCCCGAGAGCGCGAGAAAAAGCACAGTCCTTCGGTCCAGCGAACGAATCTCACCCAGCAGACCGCCTGGCCGCGCCAGCGCCAACGCAATGCCCCATGCAAACACCAGCACAACGCTGGTGCGCAGGGCCATAGCCAGGTTTGAATCCACATGCGCCACGCCCACTTTGGCCAACAGTGCGGTGGCGGCGGCAAAGGCGGCAGAAAGCAATGCCCATCCAATCCAACTCATGAAACCATGGTACCCGGCGATCACCATGCACGCCCCTTTTCCCCGTCGTTTAAACTGCAATGGATGAAGCCAGGCCGAGCCAGCAAGACCGCCCTTCGCGTAGCCATTCGCCGCGCCGCCCACCAGGTGATGGACCATCCCCCTGTTCTAAACGATCCAATAGCCATTCGCCTCATCGGTCCGGAATTTGCCCGCGATATGGAGCGAGCGCAACACAAAGTCGCTCGTGATTTCCGAGCCTTCATGGCCGCTCGCAGTCGATTTGTCGAAGACCAGTTGGCCGCTGCCGTTGCCCAGGGCGTCTCGCAATACGTAGTCCTCGGTGCGGGACTCGACACATTTGCCTGGCGCAACCCATTTCCCGCCCTGCAGGTTTTCGAAGTAGACTTTCCCGCCACGCAGGAGTGGAAGCGCGCCTTACTCGACGAAGCAGCCTTGGCCCAGCCAGCCAACCTGAGGTTCGTCCCACTTGATTTCGAGCACAAAACTCTCGCCGCTGGGTTGGCCGAAGCGGGATTTGACGCAACCACCCAGGCATTCTTTGGATGGTTGGGCGTGGTTCCATACCTCACCCGCGAAGCCTTTCGCGCCACCCTCGGCGACATCGCCAGCATGCCCGCCGGCAGCGGAGTGGGCTTTGACTACGGGCTCTCCCCTGAAGTACTCTCACCCCTGCGTCGTTTGGCTCTCAAAGCGCTAGCTGAGCGCGTCGCATCTGCAGGCGAACCGTTCAAGCTGCTCTTCGCTCCAGACGATATGGAGCGGGAGCTACGCCAGGCTGGATTTGCGCGCATCAACCAGCTCGATTCAAAGCACCTGAATGCTCTATATTTCACCGGCCGAACCGACGGCTTAAAGCTTTCGGACGCCGGACTAGGCATGCTCGTGACCGCCTGGGTGTGACATCTTACGGAAAAACTGAGTTGAATGGGCATGAATCTCCATCCTGCGTAGAAACTAAACGGAAGAGGCGAGAAGCGTCAGTGCACGACTTTAGAGATTGCGGAAAAACTCACTCGGGCGGTAGGCCGTGGATTTATCCACGGCACAATGTCAATAGAATCAATGGCGGCTTCAGCCGCTGAGGTGCGCTCTCCTTCAATTTCAACCAAGAGTCGAGCATTTTCGCAGCCTATCTTTCACGATACTGGAGACTGTATCGTGAAAAGAGTCTGGAGACTTCATGCACCCCGCAAAGCCAAGCAATCCTGTCCGGGACGTAGCCCCCGAAGATCTGCTTGGCCGCCCGCAGGTGCATCTCGGCCAAAAAATTGCTCGCCAACGCATTCAGGGCAGAGTCGTGATGGTGACTGGCGCAGCGGGTTCGATCGGATCCGAACTTTGTCGCCAGATCGCCGAACTTAACCCGAGTGCTTTGGTTGGATTCGACCAGGCCGAGAAGCCTTTGTTTGACCTCGCAAGACAACTCGCCAAGAGTTTTCCCGAACTGGCCATTCATCCTGAAATTGGCAACATCACCGAGTCCGACGATGTGAATCGTGCCATGCGGCAACACCAGCCGTCGATCATCTATCACGCCGCTGCCTCCAAGCATGTTCCCCTGATGGAGCGGCACCCGTTCGCCGCAGTTGAAAACAACGTTTTCGGCACTTTGGAAGTTGCAACCTCCGCGGCCCGCCACGGAGTTGAATCTTTTGTCCTGATCTCTACGGATAAGGCGGTTCGCCCAGCCAGCATCATGGGCGCCACCAAGCGCGTCGCAGAATTGGTGATACGCGCGCTCCAGAGGAGCCACGGCACAAGGTTTACTACGGTTCGCTTTGGCAACGTGCTGGGAAGCAGCGGCAGCATCCTCCCCATCTTCAAGAAGCAGCTTGCGGCCGGCGGCCCGCTGACCGTGACCGATCCCAACATGCAGCGCTACTTCATGACCGCGTCCGAGGCTGCCCAACTCGTCTTGCGGGCCTTCACGCTAGGCAACGGAGGAGAGACCTTCGTTCTCGACATGGGAGAGCCTGTCAAAATAATCAACTTGGCCAACAGGCTCATTCGCCTCTCTGGCCTCGATCCTGATCGCGACATCCGGATCGAGTTCACCGGCGTCCGCCCCGGCGAAAAGCTCGTTGAAGAGCTCAAACTCTCGACAGAGACTATGTGTCCAACGTCCAATCCTAGAATCAGCAGCGTCGTCTCAACCGAACAAGTCGACACCGCGCAAATCCGATTCTTTTTAGAAGACCTTCAACGAGCCGTAACCGCTCGCGATTCAGTCCGATTGATTCAATTGATCAAGGAATTGATCCCCGACTATACCCCCTCTCCTCAGCTTCTTGAAGAATCCGCCCTGTCAACGCTCGGCCGCCAGGATCAAGCCGCCAATTGGCAAAGCGTCGAAGAATCGCTCATCTCCCCCGCTACAATAGCGACAGCATGAATCGCCTCATCCTCGTCGTCTTTCTCACTTTTCCAGTTGCCCTTCTCACCGGTTGCGGATACCACACCGTGGGCTCGGCGACCCATTTGCCGCCCGATATGCACACGCTTTCCGTCCCGGTTTTTGCCACGCATACCGAGACCTACCACACTGAAACAGTAATGACCAATGCAGTGATCCGCGAGTTTGCCGCGCGCACCCGATTCCGCGTCACTCCGGACGCCAACCCCGAGCCCGACGCTGTCCTCCACGGCACCATTCTCAAGGAAGCGGTAACGCCGCTCACCTACAACGCCTCCACGCAGGAGTCGTCCAGCTTCCTCCTCACCATGGTGGTTTCGGTCACGCTCAATGGCCGCGACGGCAAGGTCCTTTACGAGAACAAGAACTACGTATTTCGCCAGCAGTACCAATCCACCACCGACTTGCCCACCTTTTTGCAGGAGAACCCAGCCGCACTCGAACGCCTCAGTCGCGACTTTGCCCGCGCCCTCGTGGCCGATGTCCTGGAAGGCTACTGATTTCAGAAAATTAAAACGGCGCGAAGAAATCAATCTTCGCGCCGTTCGCTGTTCCGGGGGAGGGAACTGCTTGTTTGTGTGCTTCCGAAGGTCCGTTGGGCCACTCGGTTACACACTCAAGAGATGCGATTTTAGCCCACATTGTTGCTCCCGGCACAGAAAGATGAAGTTACGACAGTCCAATCGAGTATCGCGGTCACCCGTATTACTTACTTATTCGTTAACAGATCGTGGCACTTCTGGTCACCGGTGCGGTTGGGGCTGGCCTCGCGGCCCGCGGAAAGGTATTCTGGAACCGCATGCTCAAGACCACCCCATCCTTCGCAACCGCCGAGCCGAGACCAGTCAAGCGGGGACCAGTCAATTGACCGCCGGGCGCTGGGGTGCCGGTTTTGCCGCAACCGCCCGCTTTGTGGGCGAGATGGAGGCTGGCGCAGCCGGCAAAGGCCAATTGCGGCCCGGTTATGTGCTCGCCGGCGATGAAGCCTTTCTCCTCGATCGCTGTCGAGCAGCCGTGATCAAGGCGTTTGTCCCCCCAGATCTGAAGGACTTCTGCCTCTCCGACCTCGACCTCAGCGGGACTTCGATCTTCGAGGTTCTCGACCGCGCCCAGACACCCTCGCTCATGGCGCCGTTCCAGGTAATCTTCGTTCGCAATGTACGCCAGCTTTACACCCGCGGCGCCAAAAAGGAAGAATTCGCGGCTCTAGATCGCTACTTCCGCTCGCCAAACCCTCAGGCCCTGCTGATTTTTATTGCCGACTTCGTCCACATCCCCTCCGACATACGCCGCATGGAGATGGACGACAAGAACCGCTTCGAGCGCCTGACCGAAACGCTGGGTGAGCACTGCGGCATGATTGAACTGGCTCACGTGAACGAGGAAGATGCCATGCGCTGGACCGTTGCTACAGCGCAGGAGGCTGGTGTCCGTGTCGAACCCGACGCGGCCCGCGAACTTGTGGATGCCCTGGGCGCGGACATGTTAATGATTTCTTCGGAGCTGGAAAAGCTCCTGCTTTACGTTTTCGGCCGTGGCCGCATCACGCTCGGTGACGTAGAAACCATGGTGCTCGGAGCCAAGCAGCGCTCGCTCTATGAACTCACTGACGCCATCAGCGCCCGCGACCGTGCGCGCGCCATTGCATTGCTGCACGGCCTCCTGAACAGTTCCGACGCCGGCGAAGATTCCGCCATCGGCCATCTCTACATGCTTGCCCGCACCTTCCGCCAGATGCTCGTAATTCTGGAGAAAAACGTCCGCGATTCGCGCGCCATCTGGCAGGCCCTTTGGCAGGGATTCCGCATGCCGCCCTTCGCAGCCGACGACCTGATCCGCCAGGCCCGCCGCTACAAAAACCGCCGCGAATTAACCCGCGCACTCAGGCTCGTGGCCCGCGCCGACCTGGAACTGCGTTCCTCTCCGCCCGACAAGCGTCTGGTGCTGGAGCGACTGGTCTACGAGTTAGCCTCCGAGCCAAAGCCCGTCCCGCAATTATTTTCCGCGCAGCTATCATTCGAACCGTAATTGCTCGATTCTCCTGTTTCTAAAGTTCATGACAATAGCCTGTTATTTTGAGCGAACCGGGGTCCCCAGCGACAGGTCTTCGTCGCTGGGGTGGGGAAGGGGCTCCGAACGTCTTTCAATTCGAGGGTGGTGAGTCGAAGAATCTGCTTCTGCCTTTCGTGAGTTTTATGACTTTAGAAAAAGGACATCAGTTTCCCGTCTTATCCAAAATCGCGTGACCAACAAACGCCAAGCTTGGATTCGCCTGACCATTCAAATCAAACACAACAATCTCGTTCAAGCCTTTCTTCAGCCATGGACCCGGCAGATACAGAGTTCCCTGAGGCCCAATGTTCCAGAAGCGCCCCAGCGGCTGTCCGTTGACAAAAACTTCGCCCTTGCCAAGTGATCGAGTATCGACAAAAGTATCCGCCGGATCGTTCACTTGAAATGTCCCCTGATAGAAGCACACGCCTGTGCAGGGTCGCGTCTGATACGCCAGCCTGCTCACATTCTGCATCGGCAATGGATAAATCTGCCAACCCTTCAGTGGGACGTCAGAGAGGGTAACCTGGTGAGTTATACCTGCATGCTCATGAGGAAACTGGTGGCCAAAATTTACGCGTCCAGTGTTCTCCACCAGGATGTCAAGCCGCGAGTTATCGTGAGTCGTGTGAATCGCCAATGTGGATTGATTCAGACGCCGGTCAAGTGTTCCGACGAATGCTCCATCCAAATAGATCTGCGCATAACTCCGTAGCTCGTCAATGTGCAGATCGCCGCTCTGAGCACTCGGAATCGATGTCCGATACAGAATGTAACCATAACTCTGACCCACGTCCTCCATGGGGCGAATCTCAGTGGATTCAACAGGTCGAGGAAGGGTCAGCCAAATGGAAGCCGATCGCGTAAATTGAATCGGATCCGGCGCATGCACTGGCACCGGCGCTGGGGGCGCGGGCGGAGTCAAGCTCGTAGTCTTGCTGATAACATCGCGAAAGAGAAAGTACTTGGGTTTGAGCTCGCCGCTCTCACTAACCGGTACATCGTAGTCATAACTGGTAACATCCGGCTCGTACTTTCCTCCGTCAATGTTAGCGCCGTTCATCCAGCCGAAGCTTGTCCCGCCGTGAAACATATACAAATTGACGGAGTAGCCCTGCTCCAGCATCCATCGCAATTCCTCAGCATCCGCGGCCGCGTTCGTAGTGTGATGCCTCCCGCCCCAATGATCGAACCATCCGTCCCAATATTCCCCGCACATGCGCGGAGCGTTCGGGCGAGCCTTGGCTAGCTTTGCAAATTCGGTCTTTGCGTCACCACTGCCAAAGTTGATAACTGCCGGTAATTCGGGAAGCGAGCCATTAGGTAACTCATCTGCGCCATCGGCGGTATATAACATTGCCTTATCGAAGCCGGAGTCAAGAAGCAGGTGATGTATCTGCTCCATGTAGCTATGGTCCGAACCGAACGATCCATATTCATTCTCAACTTGAACAGCAATAATCGGGCCGCCGTTTCCACTTTGCAGCGGAGCAAGCTCCTGGCCCAGTCTGTGAAGCCAGCGCGTCGCCGCAGCCATAAACGCAGGATTTGTTGTCCGCACCTCCATGTCAGGCTCATGCAATAGCCAAGCCGGGTATCCGCCAAAATCCCATTCCGCACACACATAAGGTCCCGGTCGCAGAAACACAAACAGACCCTCCTGCTGCGCCTCGCGAATGAATTCCGCAATGTCATTCTGTCCATCAAAATCAAATTGCCCCGGCGAAGGCTCATGCAGGTTCCAGAAAACATACGTCTCAACCGTATTCAATCCCATCGCGCGCGCCTTGCGTAGCCGATCCCGCCAGTAAGCTCGTGGGACACGCGCATAATGAATTGCTCCAGAGATAATTTGGAACGGCTTTCCATCAAGCTCGAAATGATCGCCATTAGCTCGCAAAGTATGTACCGCGGGCACGTCGGATGATTGAGCGCCAAGCATCCCGCTCGCCAGGCAGAACACTAGAGCTATCGAAGCAGCAATTTCAATAAAAGACCGCTTTTTCACACTCGACCTGTCTTTCTTTTGAATCAATTGACCGATCATTCTGGCTCGTATCACTGTTGCGGAATCGCCTCCAGCGTGAGCACTTGAAGGGGCCCAAGCTTGAAAGTGTGGGGCTTGCCCGCCTCGAGTTCGATTGCCCCTTGTGCTGCATCCGCAGCCCAGGGACTATGTGCGCTGAATCTGCGCGCCGCCCCCTCCGGCAACTCGAATGCCTGGGCTACATCAACAGTAAATTCCTGCGCCTGTGTGCTGGGATTGCGCAATGTGAGAATTGCCTTTTGCGGCGACCATGCCCCCCAACCATACACCTGCAGCCATCGCGGATCGCCGCCAATCCAATGCGTATCGACCAGAGTAGTCGCATTGCTGCGCGACCACTTTGCGGTCTCCGCCAGCACATTCCAGTCAGCTTCCGTCAAGAGCGACGGTGTAATATACATCTCCTGCAACTGCGTGCCAGTTCCAAAGTAAGAATGCACTTCATTCGTAAAATCACCGCCTGGATCGGTAGAAAGGTGCGGCGCTTTCTGCGCGAAAACAATTCCGTGCAACATAAGTGAATTAAGTGGATAGAGCTTGCCCGCCTTCACGATCTCGTCATAGGTGTCGCCATCGCGATAAGTGATCCAGCGCTCGCGGTCCGTGCCCACGCCCGCAAACTCCGTATCATCCCCGCCTCGCCAGATCGAGTCCGCGTTAAAGAGCCAGAATGGAGAAGGCCATGTGCCGGTAGTTAGATTGATGTATAAGTCGGGCTTCAACTGCCGCAGGTCGCCGATGAGATGAATCGCCGCATCGAAGTCCGAACTGAACGCGCTGCCTTTTACTACTTGATCGGCATTTCCCGTGCCGTCAAATTTGAATTGATTCACGCCATACTTTGAAACCATCCCAGTTACCGCGTCGTGAAACAGCGTGTAATAACGCGGCCCGGATAAGGCCATTCCATCGTCAACAATTTCGTAGCCCTCCTTCTTCGCAGTTGCCACGCGCGCCTTTTTTGCCGGTCCGTATCCCCCCCACGGTGAGAGCCAGACCCCCGGTGCCGTTCCATATTCGGCAGCAGCCTTTGTCATTGGCTCGAAGCCGTCTTTGAAGTCAGCGCGAATCTTCCAAAGATCGCTCGTATCGTCCCATCCATCGTCGAAAAGAAACGAATCGAGTGTCACGCCGCGCTTCTTGTTCAACTCGTCGCCAAAAGCATGAATACGATTCAATGCGTCCTGCTGCGTATAGGGAGTAAAGAATCCAATATCGAACCAACTGTTGTAATGCAGGAAAGTGCGATACGGATGCGCTCGCTCGCGCTCGAGATAAGTGAGAAAAGCGCGCCGCATCTGGCCATTTGCCGCGACACCAATCACCGAAGAAAACTGTGCCGATTGGCCAGCGCCAATGGGCACGCCGCGATGCAACTCGCTCACTCCGCGATCGCCGACAACGCTGCTTTCTGAGAGTGGAGACTCGAAGCCGAGAAAGAAGTCGCCCACCGTCAGCGGAGAGCCCTTCACAGTTCCAGCTACAGCGATGCCTGGAGAGTGCACGTCGATCACGACCACTCCGCTGAGTGGCAATGGCTTTTCGCCCGCAGTGATAGTGAGTATCTGACGAATGTAGCTTGAGCCCTGGCGCAGCGTGAGCGCCCAGTCCGCTTGAAAACGCCCGGCGGGATCGGCGATCGGATAGTGAACAGTAACGCCGGGCAGCCGATCGGAGGCGCGCGACGCTGCGGCATTCGCGGAGAGCTTCTCCACTTTCGCCGGGCCGGATACCGGCAGGTCAGCTGCATGCAGAACGCCAATTTCTCTCAAGTCGATCGAAAAAGGACTGTCCAGATTGAGGGGTGCATCCTTGAAGCCAAAATGTGGAAGCTTGTCGCGGATCTCCAGGGTTACCAGTCGCCCGTCACGAATCTGCCAGCTTGCCTCGATGTTGTCATTCTGAAGGGTACCGCCGGATTGGTCAGTCAGCGAAACCGCTGCGTCGCCCGCCTCTTGTTCGGCTGAACTCTGGGAATTGGCAGTGCCCAGGTTCATCAAGGACGAGGCCGCTACGACTGTCATCACCCTGAATGCAACCATGGCTGCATGAGATTTCGTCAACCTGGCTTTCACAGATCCCTCCACGTTCAGGGAACAGTGTATCCGAGTTGAGTCGGCAACAGGGTGTGGCTTGTTAGGCCGTTTGCAGCATCAATCAACAACCGCTCAGTGGATGCTCCGCTCATTGAGCCACGGGCCGTACTGTTGGTCCAGGTCCGCGATGTGTTCTGTGTACGAGGTTCGCAGAAAAGACAGCAATGAACTCAGATCGACCCCCTCACCATATTGCAAACGGTGCGCCAACTGCAGGCCTTGCGCCAGAAGGCGATGATGCTCGGCGCGATGTTCGGCCAATCCAGCGAATTCCGTTTGCTCCATCAGTCTCTCTTCGCTGGCAAAATGCATGCGCGTAAACTCGACCAACTGGTCGAGTAACTGGCTAACTTGCTCTCGGCTGGCCCCGCGCACCACCGCCAGACGCAGTTCGTTCATTGCGTCCATCAGGATCCCGTGCTGATCGTCCATCGCTCTCACACCAACCGTGCAGTTATGGTTCCAAGTCAAAAGGGCCACATGTGCCTCCACCAATCACTATGGAAGATATCGGTTTGAATGAACCGCACATCACAGATAATTGCCCACATTCGGTGACTAAGGTTTGGTGTGACAACATAGACCGGCATGAATCTTCCCAGCACAAGATTGAGCGACCACCAACCCTTACAAATATTTCCCGCTGTAGAGCACAATGGAATGGACCCTCATGATCACTCCGGCAAACGTCATTGCTGCTTGTCTCACGCTCATACCTCTGCTGGTCGCCGCGTTGCTTCCGCAAATGGTTTCCGGACGTGTTCGCAGACTGCCCGTATGGGCGCAGATTCTATGTCCCGCGGCCTTGAGTGTGCCCTATGTCCTGGTGACCCTCGCCGCCGGGCAATTCCGCTGGAACTGGTTTGCGCTCTATGCGCTGCTCCCCGTAGCAGTGGCAGCCTTGCTTCTTCAGGCGGCTCTCACCGACCCTGCCCAACTCGGCAATTGGCGAGATTTTCTGATCCTCGCCACACTAGGCCTCGCCGTCGATCTCCGTTGGTTCGAAGGCGCGTGGCCCCCCCACCTGGCCGTCTTCAACAAGATGCTCCTGCTCGATGCAGGCATCTACGGCTTCATCGCTCTGCGACAACTGGGAGGGACGGGCTTCGACCTGCGCCTGCGTCTCCGCGATGCCGGAATCGGCCTGAGGGAGGTGACCCTCTACACGCCGCTCGCATTAGCTCTCGGCCTCGGCCTCGGCTTCCTCCATCTCCATGCGGGTTGGCCGGGATTGGCGCCAATCGCCGGTGCATGGGTCTTCACATTTTTCTTAATCGCAATCCCCGAAGAGCTCTTTTTTCGTGGCTGGATGCAGAACCTCCTCGAACGCCGCATCGGTCGCACCCCGACTCTGCTCGTGACTGCGATCCTCTTTGGACTATCCCACTTCAACAAGCGGGCAGTCCTCTTCAATTGGCGCTATGTATTGCTGGCTGCCATCGCGGGCATCTTTTATGGCCGTGCATGGCGCCAGGATCGGCGCGTCGGTGCATCCGCAATCACCCATGCCACAGTGGACACAATCTGGTCCTTATGGCTGCGTTGATCGCGCCGGAATACCCGGTATACCTGGCACAACAGGGGTAGCCGGGACATGTCTGTGGTGTCCATAAGTCAGGTAGCCGAGTCCCACACGCATGTTATGGTCAACCGGCCCCGGTATCGTGATGGCAATCGTAATTCCGAAGATCGCATGTGCCAAAGCCAGCGGATAAAGGTTGCGATATCGAAGAAAAAGCAAGCAGGCAACAAAGCCCCACAACAACGTAACTGGCGTGAGAACCGGATTAGGCAAGTGTGCCAGCGCGAACAGCCCCGCAGCCAGCAGCGCCGCAGCTCTGCCGCCCTTCATAAGCCCCAGAAACCGCGGCAGAAAGAACCCTTGCAGCAGCAGTTGCTGAAAGCAAGCCCACAGCGCATACATCCAATATGTCTTGATGAACGCAGTAACACCGCCAACCGGCAGTCGCAGCGTATTCAGCTTCATGGCAACAATCACTGCAATCGTAGCCATCAACAGCGCCGTCCCAATCAACCACAGTGACTGCAGAAACCCCTTCCACTGTAGTCCCATCGCGTTCAGACCCTTGAACGAGAGCCCGGCAATCACCACTACGGCGCCCGCTGCAAACCACCACAGCACCTTCTGCCAGGGACGCGGCGTCCAGATCACCAGTATAATAAGTGCATAGGTCAGGCCAAGCTCAAACAGAATCCGCGCCTTGCTATGGGAAGAGGCGAGATTTTCATGATTGATTGCTGAGGCCATGCAAGTGATGGTACGGCACCCGCCCGCCTACTCCAGAATCACCGCCGGTTCAGTCACCGATCCCGGTTGGTGCTCGCGTGCCGTCAGAGTAATAGCCGCCATCAAAATCAACGCTCCGCCCACCCATGCGTAAGGGCCCAGATGTTCACCCAGCATCCGCACTCCAAGCCACGATCCGAGCGCCGGCTCAATGTTCAGGAACACCCCCGCGCGCGATGCGGGAACATGATGGATGCCCCAGTTCCAAAGCAGCGTAGTAGTGGCCGTGCATAGTAGCCCGCTGATCGCCAGCGCTACCCAGGCTGTCGTACTCACGTGAGCAATCGGCAGCGGCTGCACCTGGGAGTGAGTAAGCGGGCTCAGAGCCCACGGCCCCAGTACCACCAAGGCCAGCATCGCCGTTCCTGCCAAGATGGAGTACGAAGTCACCACCGGTGGACTATGAGCTTCCATCAGCTTTTTGCTCAGCAGAATCCATGCAAGCGCAAGCACCAGCGACGCCACCACCATCAGGTCCCCGGTCAGCGATGGCTCTCCGTGCGCAACCGGCCCTCGAGCGCCACCCAGCACAATCAAGGCCGCGCCAGTTGTCGAACCCGCCAGCGCCAGCCAGCCGATCCAGTCAAGCCGCTCACCAGCGAACAGCGCCGCAGCGGCCGCCAGCAGCACCGGCATCGAACCCACCATCAGTGAAGCGTGGCTCACAGTCGTCAGTGCCAGCCCGTGAAACTGCAGCAGAAACTGGATAGGAATTCCGAAGGCCGCCGAGACAAGCAGTATGCGCGTTTCGCTCGCCGTCAGATGGAACCGCCTGCGATTCGCAATGACAATCGGCAACATACCCAGGCTTGCAAAAAGGAAGCGATAGAGCACCATGTGCTCCACGCTCATCTCGTTCATTGCGAGCCTGCCAAAGTAGAAGCCTGTGCCCCACAAGCCTCCCGCCAGCGCGCAGGCACCGTACCCCAGAAATACAGTTTTCCTGCTGATCGCTCTCTGCTTTTCCATCCCTCCTTAATGTCGCACACCGGTCAGCTCGCGGTGCATCACGGAGTCAAGGTTTCGCTTGATCGCGCTTCTGGAGCGCCGCCTTATTTGCAATTGGTTCGTCGTGCGCCGGCACCTTTATGGTGCCTTTCACCTCCGGCTTGATCGCCGCAGGCTCCAGGTGCTTTTTTATTTGCGGTGCGTGTGCGTCAGCCGGTGGCATCACGTGCGCGGTTTCGGCCTTGAATCGTTCTGTAACATCGGTGAGCCGTTGCGCTTCGTAGCCACGCCGTTTGGCCACGATCCGATAGTCGAAAGCGAGCGACGACGTTCCCCCGCCCGATTCGCGCACCTCGAAGCTGTCCGCGGTTTTCTTGATCACATATAGCCCCTTCGAGTCTCCGTTGGGAGTGATGAAGACGTGATAGCTTCCATCGGCGGTCACCGTTTCAGCAAAGGCCGGGTCAATCTTCACTACCGCAACACCGTTCTGTAACTCGCCCGATCCGAAGTCTTCCATCCACCTTTCCGGCGACTGCACGGAGTAGGTCTCCACCTTGCGCTCGCCCCCGCCCACGCTGACCAGGGCCTTGACGCGACCGGTGCAGTTCATGTCCCCCCGCTGCCGAAGCCGCATTCACCGTCCGGAGAAGCAGCCATGAAGGATTTGAAAAGTGTCCCAGTCGTTCCAGCGTAGATGCTCACGGCGGAGAGCGTGGGGTGCCCGGCTGGGCTGTCATTTTCAAATAGACCGGCCGTAATGTCGTCTCCAGTGCCAACCACGCCGGACTTATACAGTTCAGTGCCGCTCGGTGCCGTGCCCGCATCGCCCCAGACACCCGCAACATAGCCGGGCCCGATTGCCGCGACTTTGCTCGATGTGACGCTGGGAAGTAGACCAAGCCCAACACGCCGCTATTTCCAGCCGAAGGAGTAACGGCTACTCCATAAACGCCACTCCCGCCTGTACCGGAACCGCCCGAGCCTGCCTGGGAGTACCCAGTGACTGCGTCCGAGCCATTACCGGTGGCTTCCAATCCGGGGCCCAGACTGTTTTGAGCCTCGACCGCCGCCAAGCTGGGTGCGGCGTTGAGGAAGTATCCACCGTAACCCAGAGTCGCTGTAGCCGTGCCAACTATTCCTGCTGAACTGTAGGCGGTTTTTGCTGGGTTTCCGATGGAGTCGCCCCAGACGCCGGCAACCAGGCTACTCAATCCAACTGCGGTGCTGTAGCTGCTGCTCGTCTCGCCGGACGAGTTGCCGAACACCCCCGCGTTGCCAGGGTTCGGGGTCGACGAGTTTCCCGTTACGCCACTACCGTAGATCGAGGAGCCGAATACGCCCGAACCACCGTTCGAAATTGCATCGATCCCGACTCCTGTAGTGGCATTTTCGGCAAGGATCGTAGGCTTGAGCGCGCTATTGTTGTAGAAGACTCCTCCATATCCGACGAGCGAGGATGCGGTGCCGATCACGCCAGCGCTCCAGTCCGCGCCGCCCGGAGTGCCGTTTGCGTCGCCCCACACGCCGGCTGTCCCCACAGCTTCTACCGTGGTGTACGAGGCACTTGGCGATGTATTGATGTATCCCAGTATGCCTGCCGCACCCTCGCCCGGGCTTTGAGAGTTGCCGATAAGGCCTGGGCCAGTCATGGAGCCGGCAGTTACGGCGCCGCCGGGGCCGTTTGAAGCAGCCGTAATCGGGCCGGCAAAGCTGGCTGAACCGGTGAAGACGTTATCCCCAGCCCCCAGTCCTGCATATACGCCGTTCAACGTCGTCTCAAGAGCGCTCGTATTCAACCCGAGGCTCACCGCTCCCGATGTCGTCGTCGCGGTTACTGGGCTGCTTCCGGTCACGCTTGTAATGGTTCCAGGAAAGGTTTGCGTTGGCGCAAACGAAATTACTCCAGTCTGACCGATCGAGAGAATGGTGGGCGTTGCAGCTCCCGCGCCATTCTGAAACTGGAAATTCAAACTGCTGGTCGGATTCGCGCTGTTGTTGCCTGAATCGGTGGCATAGATCCTCCACGTATGTGTAACCGGCGCGCCGGTTGTTGTCGACCAGGCACTGTCGGAGAAATCCAGCAGTTGCGACCGGTATCCTGCCGATGTGGTTGCCGTGGCCTCCGCAGGCAATGTCGCCGTCCCGCGAAACATCGAAGTCCCGCCAACATCGAGCGTTGCGGCGGGAGTAGCTTCGTTGATCCCAATATCCGAGCCCACCTGAGTAATCTCTGAATTGCCTTGTGTCAAAGTCCCGGTCCACAACGGTACCGTGCCGGACGTGCCTGAACCGGTCACAGTGCCTGATGTCAGAGGCGTAATCGCCGAAGTCGCGCCGCCAGGCTGACTGGCCTGTGCAGTTGATTGCGCCAACTGAGCTAGCTGTTCCTGTGTCACAAAATCAGAAGCCGCGTGGCAGGCCAGCGACTCAGCATCCGCCGACTTCATTGCATACGGAACGCTGGAAAGCAGCACCCGATCCTGCTCAACACCCTGTTCCACACTCACACCAAGCCAACGCGCCGCGCCTCCCGCAAATATTGTCTGCGGCAAACCGGCCGCACTAGCGCCGCCAAGCAGAACCGTGTAAGCGCCATCTTCCGCCACAGTGACTCGCTGCGTCTCCGTCCACAGAGGATCAACACCTTGCTCCGTCGCATAAATACGAAACACCGCTTCCACCGTGTCACCCGCGCGGGTCGCCAGTTTGCCGGCATAGCGCACCTGTTGCGGAACTACTGGAGCGATAGCCACAACCGGTGCCTCCGTGCCCTGCACAGCTTCCTGCGCAGCTCCGGTCGCCGAGGCAACGATAATGACGACAATTCAAGTCAGCGACGCGACCATCACAGGGTGCACCGGCCCAGGGATAAGCGCGGAAATCCTGCTTGCACTTTGCATACAGATCTCTTTTCTCAAATGGCCTATTCAATTCGTTCGAGGGGACAGTACGGAAAATTAGTTCGAATGCGTCTTTGATTCCAGAAATAAGGAGCAATGCTGCGACCCAGCGCAATCGTTGCGCGCGACCCCAATACCGGAAATTGCCCTTGTAGACTTCGGGGATGCCATCAATCTAAACCGAGCAGCCCACTGAATTGTCAACAAAATTCAGCGGCTTTCAACCAGAAGTGTCTAACTTTCCAATCATCGCGTCTTCGGAGTCTTTATCCATAGGTGAGTTAACCCGACACCCGCCCGCCCCCGGAGGTTGTCATTGAAACCCGCCCTGCGGTGAAACTCAGGAGAAGGGTAGCCCAAGAATCCCGTCCGTCCGATAGGGACGGCATGACTCATCGCGAAACTGAGCACAGTTCGTCATCGATCCCAAAGCCGGTCGGCCACGCCTTTACCGACCACCACCAACGGGTGCCCCGGGTCTGGACTTTCAGACCTGGGAAACCTAAGAATCAGGCGTCGGACAGAACGAGAACCTGCCATTGTAGGTTCATCGTCTGACAAATCTCAGAATCGAAATGTGGCGCACCAAAAGGTTTATTCTCAAAAGAAGTCCTAATAAATGATGTTGAGCACTTGCCCTCAACGGAGTGACGAACAGCCATGCAATTGCTCGGCCTCAACGAAGATTCTGAAGGCAGCCTGCCGGCGAGCCGGTTTCCCGAGCGCGCCAGCACATATTTTTGCGACAAATGCGGCGAAGATATTACAGAGCATTTCTGCATGAGCCGTGGCCATGGAAGCCCGCCGCTTGGCCCTCCAACCTTCTACTGTGAATGCGGGGAGAGGTACCTTTCGGGAACCCGCGAGTGGGACCATCTAGCGCCAAATGAAAAGCGCAGATCACTCGGTCTCTTGAAAATCATAGGGCTTTTTATTCTCCCGTTTATCACCACAGTCACCGCAGCCGCCGTTGGAATTTACGAGCACAACAGAGCGCTAACCGCTGCCGGTACAATCCTGACGGTACTGACAGCCCCGCTCTCGCTTTTGTCGGCCCCATGGCTCCTTCAAGTTCGAAACATAGTTGCCTCCATTTACAGAACGAGAGTTTCGAATCGTCAAAGGTGATCCATGTTTATGCCGGTCCACTTTGTAATCAGGAGGTGGGTGATTCGCATCAGCCGCACCCCGCAAATGATTGGGCACCCCATATCCCGCCTGTTGGGAGACACGAGATTCGATAGACCAAACCTATCAGTCTCTTTGATCACGATAGTCTTCCCATGCAGAGGGCTTCAACAAGACGCACAACTCGCGTACGGGTTGCCGTCGGAAATCCGCCATTTTTGCGCACAAATACAGCGGTTTTTGAGCACCGCAATCTGGAATTGCACCTCGGCGTCTACCGTTTCTTCTTCCCCGATCCATTGAGCGCCACTGCTGCTTTCACAAGAGCCTTGAACGCACGCCCATCAACATTCTCTCCTTCGTGAATATCGATCGCTCGTCGCGTATTCCCTTCAAGGCTCGAATTGAATAGCTGTGATGGATCCGGGAGGCTCGCCCCTTTGGCAAACGTAAGCTTCACCACCATTTTGTAAGACTCCCCGGTACAGACAATCCCGTCGTGCGACCAAACCGGAGTGCCCCTCCACTTCCATTCCTCGATCATCTCGGGGTCGGCTGCGAGAATCAATTCCCGCATCCGGGCCAGCGTCTCCCCTCGCCATCCACCTAGATCTCTAATCCTTTGGTCGATAAGTACAGAAGCCACTTCGCCACTCGCCTGCTCACTCTTGCTCATGCGTATTTCCTCCTTTCACACATTCTGAATGGACCCTCGGCCGATTGCTGGCTCATTGCTCCTACGCATCGAGAAGGCCTTTTCCTTTGAGAATTTGCGGAATGTGCTTCAGAACCCGCGACTCGCGCGTTTTGGATTGCTTTGGAGCGGAAAAATGATAGATGTAGCCTCGTTGCCGTCCAGGGGTCAATGCCTCAAATGCAGCCTTCACCTCAGGGAGTTCATCCAACACTGTCTGCAATTCTTGGGGAACTGCTAGTTTAGTAATCCTCTGCACTTTCAGGCCGGCTTTTTCTATCGCAATCGCTTCGCGAATATAAGCCTTCAAGATAGACTTCATCTCCGCAATTTCCTGCACAGAGGTGAACTTGATCCAACGTGCCGACTGGACCTGTCCCGGCCTGGTAAGAACTCCATGCACATCTTTCAGAAGAGCACCCTTGAAGAAGGCGAACGCGCAGGATTCCTTCAGTCCATTGATGATGATTACGTTCTTTCCTCCGAGCGTGTAGCAGGGTTCACCCCACTTCAATTCTTCCGTCAGTTCAGAGTCAAGAAGGATAGCCCGAAACTTCTTCAACTCCTCCTGCCACTTGTTTGCGTTGGCGATAAAGGCGTCAACCTTGGGGTTCGTCTTACTGGATTTCATTGTTGGCGGTTCCAATTTCCTCACTACGAATCTCTAGCATGCCGCGTCATCCCTCTCAGAGCGAGGTGTGGCTTTGGGCAGGTCAAACCTCCCCAAAGCCATGGGGCATATTACCAGTCCAGGTGCGTTATCTGAATGAGGTTTCCGCACGTATCGTCAAGCACCGCGATGGTCGATCCTGTCGTCTTGGTTGGCTCCTTCGTAAACGTCACGCCCAGGCTTTTCATCCGCGCGTATTCCGCTTCGACATCCTCCACGAAGAAATTCGCGGCGGGCGTATTCTGCGCAAAAAAAGACTCCTGGTACGTCTTAGCGGTCGGATTGTTGTTCAGCGCCAACTGTATCTGAGTCCCGTCCGGTTCTTCCGGGGAAACGACAGTAAGCCATCTATATGCGCCGGCCGTGAAGTCTGCCTTTTTTGCGAAACCCAGCACATCGGTGTAAAACTTCAGTGCCTTTTCTTGATCGTTCACAAAGACGCTCGTGAGTTTGATCTTCATTGTTTGTTCCTCCCGCGTTGTAAAGTTTCGATCTCTTTCTAAATCCGCTCATGCCGATGCCGGTCTGCCCTCAGCCTTTGGGAAGAGCACGCCAATAGTTCGGCTCGGTGGCCGCAGCGCCCACGAGGTCACCAGAAATCCAGTAATAATGAGTGGTGCAATAACGTGAAAGCCGTAGGCGCCATAGCCTCCGACTGCTGCGCAGGAAGCGGCCGCACCTGTAAGGTCGAAGAAGATGCCGGCATATGCCCATTCCTTAAGCCGAGGAAAGCGAGGAACAAGTATCGCAATGGCTCCAAGAACCTTCCAGACCCCTAGGATGCCGAAGAAGTAAGTTGGGTAGCCGAGCTCAGGCACTACGCTATGGGGGTTGGCATAATATTGCCAGATCTGCGAAACACCGCCGCTCCCGATAGGCAACGCAACCAGTATCGTCATAGTCCAATAGACAATGGCTTTTGCTTTCATGATCAGTCCAGCCCTCCAACAAGACGCTCCAAATTACCGATAAACTTCCGCCACCCGTAGTTCGCGCCTTTGTAAGCTGCGTCCTGATCAGCGCCGAAGCCGGAATGCTCCATGCGGACATGTGTGCCAGTCCCGGTTGGCGTCAACGTCCAAACAACGACGCTTCCCAATCCCAAAGCGCCCCAACTATAGGACAGCCGCGAACCCGGTTCGACCAACAGCACTTCGCATTCTATGATCCCATTCCAATTCGGCACAGGTGTGGCTCTCAAAGTGAACCTATGCCCAACCACTGCTTGAAAGTCATTGGACATCAGCCACTCCGCGATCAGCGGCCCCTCAGTCAGCGCGCGCCAAATCTTCTCCTGCGGATGAGCCATCTCCCGCTCGATAACGAGAGTCCGTGTCGGAGCAGTTTCCGTCATTGATCCATCCTATTAAGTAAATCTTCCAGGCGATCAAACCGATTGTTCCAGAAGGCGCCATAAATCGACATCCAGTCGACCAGCGGCGCCAAGGCCTGCGGACGCGCACTGTAATGAGTCTCACGGCCCTCATGCCGATGGCGCACAAGCCTCGCGCGCTTCAGTATAACGAGATGTTTTGAAACAGCGGGCTGCGAGATCCCGGCGCGTCGCGTCAACGCATGAACCGTCTGCTCGCCGTCACGCGTCAGTCCTTCGAAGATAGCCCGGCGCGTTGGATCGGCAAGGGCTCTGAAGACGTGATCGGTAACCGCTGTCATGGAAAAACCATAACCAAATGGCTATTGATTGTCAAGCTAGAAAAAGCATTGCTCCACCGGCAATTTCATTCGATGCAGTGCCGCAACCCAGAAGTTTACTCAATCGCTGCCCAAAACAAGCTCCATCGGCGAAAATAGGAGTCGATGTTGATTCGGTTGCCAACCCGGATGAATCGTACTTGCCTCGCTCTGGTCGTGGCGGCCCTTGCCTGGCGTACGGTTCCAGCCATCCACGCGCAGGAAAGCACTTCCTTCTCAACCACCCCACCCCATTCAGCCAAAGAAAAGCCCTTACCCGATCGGCTCCCCGACAAGCCCTCACTTGCGCCCGCCTTCACCATTCCTGTCGAACCCCTCGGCTTCTCAGCTCCGGGCCCCATCTACCTGGGTCAAAGAAACAGCCTCGCCTCACTTGATTTCATCGACGACAACAAATTGCTATTTACCTTTCGCGTACCAGGCCTTATGCACCGCGAGGCGGAGGACAGAGAGTGGGGTGACGAGCGCCAGATTCGCGCTGTTGTGCTCGCGTTGCCCGCCGGAAACGTAACCGCCGAGGCCTTGTGGACTGTGCATGATCGTGTGCGTTACTTGTGGATGCTCAAGGACGGCCACTTCCTCCTGCGGAACCGTGATGGCCTGGAGCAAGGCGACTCGACGCTGGAGTTGAAGCCGCTGCTCCATTTCCCCGGCCCACTGCTCTGGCTTGAGATGGATCCTTCGCAGCAGTTTCTTATCACCAATTCTCGCGAACCTGCGACGACCCAGGCAAAGCCCGGCGACGTCGCCAGCCCGCCAACCGCACAGGCTGACATTTCTTATCCAGAACAGAATGCCCAGGGTGCCCAGAAAGCCCAGCAAGTACCGCAGAACCCTCAAGACCAGCCAGAATCGAAAGACCGGAAGCCGAACCCGCCCGACCTTGTTGTGCGCATTCTCAAACGTGACTCCGGAAAAGTAATGCTCGTGAGCCGGGCTCGCGCGGCGGTGCATTTACCCATCAATTCCGACGGCTACGTTGAAAGCCTGCGCGCCAACGGCGAACAGTGGATGCTCAACCTGACCTATTTCAGCGGGGGCAGCACAGTGCTGGGGCGCGTCAGTTCCACATGCTCGCCCAGTTTCGACTTCATCTCACAGCGCGAACTCCTGGTCACGGCCTGTGACGGCGGGGGCGGACATCGGCTGGTCGCTATGGGGCTGGACGGCCATCGTCTATGGGAAAATCCGAGCTCGCCGCAGGCCATTTGGCCACTCCTGGTCATGGCCCCGGATGGCTCCCGCCTGGTGCGTGAGACCCTTGCCGTAAACCATGCAGTCAATGCCTATTCGCCGCTCGACGCCGAAGACATAAAAGGCCAGTTGGTAAGGGTCTATGACGCGGCTACGGGCAAGGTTGCGCTTGAGGCCTCGGCCACTCCGACTCTTGATGCAGGCGGCAACGTGGCCATCTCCCCCTCTGGCCGTCGCGTCGCCATTCTTCATGACGGCGCAATCGAGGTCTTCGATCTCCCTGAGCCGCCAGCTTTGTCGATCGCTGCCGATTCCAGGGCAGCTCACTGAGCCCCACGCTGCAGCCAACCCGACATATACCCGTGTAAACTGGGCGACGGGAGTTTATTCTTGTCCACCGCCGTCCTCCACTACACGGCCGCGGCGGTTACCGACCGCGGCCGCAAGCGACCGTCCAACGAAGATGCATTCGGTTTTTCTGTGGAGAACGGGATCTATCTCGTTTGCGACGGCATGGGTGGCGCCGCAGCCGGAGAAGTAGCCAGCTCCCTCGCAGTAGATGAAATGCTCCGCCTGCTCAGCCAACGCGTCGAAGCCGGCGAAGTAGCGGCACATATGCCGCAATTGGCGGAGGACGCCATCAGTGCCTCCAACGAAGCCATCTTTTCTCGGTCGCAGCGCAATTACAAACTTAGCGGTATGGGCACAACACTCGTGGGCCTGCTGGTTGAGGAACGGCGCGTCTGGGTGCTCAATGTAGGCGACAGCCGTTGCTACAGGCTGCGCAACCGCCGCCTTGAGCAAATCACCAGCGATCACTCTTTGGTTGAGGAGCAGGTGCGCCTCGGCCGCATGTCCCGCTCCGAAGCCCTGCGTTCACCCCTTCGAAACGTAATCACTCGCGCGCTAGGCACCCAGAGCCACGTAACGCCGGATATCCTCGAATTGGAAGCGCAACCTGGCGATCTTTTTCTCCTCTGTTCCGATGGCTTAACCCGCGAACTGAATGACCCGCTGATCGAGTCGCTGCTTGGGACTGATTTGCCTCTCGATAAAATATGCGCCCGATTGGTGGATGCCGCGAAAAAGGCCGGCGGCCATGACAACATCACCTGCATCCTGGTCAGTGCCGGCTCTGACAAAACTGAAAAATGAACGGGCGCCCAATTCTCACCCTGCCTGCGCCGCAGAGGTGCCCAACTCAGTTGACACAGTGCCCCAAGGCAAGTATGTTTGGAAGTTCTCTGTAAACGTTACCTTTTGAGCGATAATCAGCGTGTAATTCCGGAGCAACTATGGCCCAGGCACGTCGACCCGATACTCCCATCGACCCAGCCTCCATTCCACAAAGAACGCTCCACTCCGGAGCTAGAATGCCGGCCGTTGGACTGGGAACTTTCGGCTCCGATCACGTATCTCCAGCCCAGGTTGCCGACGCTGTTCGAGGAGCAGCCGCCATTGGCTACAGACATTTCGATTGCGCCTCGGTCTACAGCAATGAGGCAGCGGTGGGCGAAGCATTCGAGGAGATCATCAAGGGCGGTGTCAAGCGCGAGGAGCTTTGGATTACCTCCAAGTTATGGAACGACAAACATGGCGAAGACGACGTCATAGCATCCTGCCGCAAATCGCTCGCCGACCTGCGCCTCGACTATCTCGATCTTTACCTGGTGCACTGGCCCTTTCCGAATTTCCATCCGCCGGGGTGCGATGTGACGTCGCGCAGCGCGGACGCCAAACCCTATATCCACGAAAGCTACATGAAGACCTGGCGCAAAATGGAGGCATTAGTAGATATGGGCTTGGTGCGCCACATCGGCACCTCCAACATGACCATCCCAAAACTGAAGTTGGTCCTGCGGGATGCACGCATCAAGCCCGCAGTGAACGAGATGGAATTGCATCCCCATTTTCAACAACTCGAGCTCTTCAATTTCGTCGTCTCCAACGGAATTCAGGCCATCGGCTATAGTCCCATCGGCTCGCCGGGCCGTCCGGAACGCGACCGCACTCCAGAGGACACCGCCCCCACGGAAGACCCCGTTATTCAAAAGATTGCGGAGCGTCATCAGATTCATCCCGCGGTTGTTTGCATCAAGTGGGCCGTGCAGCGCGGACAAACACCGATTCCGTTTTCCATCAATAATTACCGTGCCAATTTGGCCGGCGTTGTCGACGATCCGCTCAACGATGAAGAGATGCAACAGATTGCCGGCATCGATCGCAACTGCCGATTGATAAAAGGACAGGTCTTTCTTTGGAAAGACGGCCAGACCTGGGAAGATCTCTGGGATATCGACGGCGAGATCACGCCGCCGTAGCAGGGAGCAGAGATGCAGCAAACAATGACCGCGGCCTACCTGCCCGGAAACTCGACCGTCGAGATGCGCACCGTGCCTGTACCCACCCCAGGCCACGGCGAAGTTTTACTACGCCTGAAGACTTCAACAATCTGCGGCTCCGATATTCGCTGCATTTATCACGAACATCTCGGCAAGGGCCCAGAAGGCTATCAGGGTGTGATTGCCGGCCATGAGCCATGCGGACAGATCGTCGAAACCGGTCCGGGTTGTCGTCGTTTCAAGACCGGCGATCGTGTCATCGTCTACCACATCTCCGGCTGCGGGGTGTGCAACGATTGCCGCCGCGGTTACATGATTTCCTGCACCAGCGAAAAGTATCGACGTGCCTATGGATGGCAGCGCGATGGCGGCATGGCCGAGTACATGGCCGCCGAAGAAAAGGATCTCATCGCCCTTCCCGATGAACTCTCCTATGCAGATGGGGCGCAGGTTGCCTGCGGGTTCGGCACTGTCTATGAAGGGCTGGCAAAAATCGGAATCGACGGTAACCATGCGGTCCTGATCACTGGCCTGGGGCCGGTTGGACTAGCAGCAGGCGCGCTCTGCCGAAAGCTCGGCGCAAACAAAATTATCGGTATCGATGTAATTCCCGAACGCATGAAGATTGCAATGGACCTCGGCGTTTGCGATGCTGTGCTGGCTCCTGGTCCCGACAATGTTGTACAAGTAAAAGAGCTCACGGGCGGTTTTGGCGTAGAGCGCGCAGTGGATTGTTCTGCACATCCTGCAGCGCGTGCCACTGCCATCCGCGCCACCCGCAAGTGGGGAAAGATCGCATTCATCGGCGAGGGCGGAACCGTAGAAATCAACCCATCACCCGACATGATTCACGATCAGAAAACCCTCTATGGTTCATGGGTAACTTCGACATGGTTGATGGAGGAACTAGCCGAGCGATTGGTCCGCTGGAACCTCCATCCCGCCGACATCATCACCCACAGATTCCCGCTCGCGCAAGCCAGTGAAGCCTATGCGCTCATGGCCTCGGGCAAGTGTGGCAAAGTAGCAGTTTGCGCGGATGAAGAGCTGATTTAGCGTTGCGACGAGGAGCGAATCGATGAGCAACTTTACGGCTTCAAAACCGTTAGATTGGGAGCATAAGCTCGCCATTCGCCTCCCTCAGTTTGGCCATCGAAACTGGATCGTCGTTGCCGATGCGGCGTATCCAGCGCAATCGAATCCCGGCATTAAAACTATTGTTTCCGGCGCGGACCAGCTTCAAGTGCTACGCATAGTTCTCGACACAATCGCCGCCAGCAAACACATCCGAGCGAATGTCTACCTGGACTACGAACTGCACTTCGTCCCCGAAAACGACGCACCTGGCATTGCACAATACAAGCAGGAATTGGATACACTGCTCAGGCATTCAACCGTTTTCCGCCTGCCGCATGAGCAGATCATCCAGAAGCTCGATCATTCCGCCCACACCTTTAAAATTCTCATCATCAAGACGGAAATGCTGATACCGTACACATCCGTTTTCGTCGAGCTCGATTGTGGCTACTGGAATGCCGAAGCAGAAGAACGTCTCCGCGAAGCAATCACGGAAGCACATTCCAACATGGAAGCACATTCCAAATCAAGCGAAACCCACCTTAAGACAAAATGAAATCGTGGACTTGAGATTCTTAACACTTTGCACCGTGAAAGGAACAATATTCAAATGGCAATTAGCAGGCGCGAGTTACTTCGAATGATGGGCGGTGCAGGTTCCGCTCTGGCTCTCTCAAAGATTGCGAGAGCGCAGGCGATCCAGGGCGCGGTTTTTCTTCCTACCAGGAAGTCGCTTGAGGGATATCAGATTCCCGACTGGTACAGAGATGCGAAGTTCGGTATCTGGTCGCACTGGGGCCCGCAGTCGGCCATTGAGTTTGGCGACTGGTACGCGCGCACCATGTATGAGGAAGGCTCAAAGCAATATCTATATCATGTGGAAACTTATGGCCATCCCTCGAAGGTTGGCTACAAGGATCTGGTAGATAACTGGAAAGCCGCTAAGTGGGATCCTGATCACTTGATGAGTCTGTACAAGAAGGCCGGTGCAAAATACTTCTTCAGCATGGGAGTCCATCACGATAACTTCGACCTTTGGGACTCAAAGTATACGCGCTGGAATGCCGTGAACATGGGACCTAAGAGAGATATTGTAGGCACATGGCAAAAGGCTGCACAGAAGCAGGGACTGCGTTTCGGAGTTAGCGAGCACCTTTGGATCAGTTACAAGTGGTGGGCCACAAGTCACGGCGCCGACAAGACCGGCCCGCTCAAAGGCGTCTCTTATGATGGCATTGATCCGCAATACTCCGACTTATATCACGACGCCGATTGTGCGCGTTTCGTCGACAAGCTCGACTGGAACGACGATGGCATTCCCGATTCCTGGAAGCGCCACTATCTTGACCGCATTACCGACCTCATCGACAAGTATCATCCCGACTTGCTGTATACGGACGGCCACCTGCCATTCGAGGACTACGGCCTGAAGGTTGTGTCGCACCTCTACAACGTAAGCGCGCAACTCAACGGCGGGCACGCGCAATCGGTCTATACGAGCAAGGAAGGTACGGATTGCGCTATCGGAACTTGCCTGCTCGATCATGAGCGCGGCGTCTCCGACGGCATTGCAAAGAACCCGTGGCAGACAGATACTTGCATCGGCCAATGGCATTACAATCGCGGCGAGAAATACAAGACGGCCAAGAAAGTGATCGACCTGCTCACCGATATTGTCAGTAAGAATGGCAACCTCCTGTTGAACTTCCCGCTGCCGAATTCCGGTGAGCTGGACTTCGAAGAAATGGCGGTTTTGGAAGGCATCACCGCATGGATGGCGGTGAACAGCGAGGGCATCTATAGTTCGCGTCCATGGAAAATATACGGTGAAGGCCCATCCACGAAAGTCAAAATCGAACCTGGCAATTTCAACGAAGACAAACAGAAAGACCTGACTGCCGAAGACATAAGATTCACAACAAAAAACAGCACGCTCTATGTATTCGTCATGGGCTGGCCTGACAAAGCTGCCGTTGTCAACGCCCTCGGCCTTGCAAGCTCGCAGTCGCCCGGCAAAGTTCGCAATGTGGAACTGCTCGGATATAAGGGCGATCTGAAATGGCAGCAAGATGAAAGCTCATTGAGAGTCGAAATGCCCGCGGAAAAACTCTCCGACATTGGAGTCACGCTGAAGGTTTCAATGACATAGCGAAAGGTAGAGTGCCAACGCACTCACCTGTAAGCGCAATGGCCAGAACGGCCCACGTCCCTCCGAAGGTGTGGAGTGATCAGGGCACGTTCCGGCCATGCGCGTTTTTGCACAACCAGTGACCGTCCCACGTTCATCAGCACGATGTACGATGAACAAGGACTAATCATGAAAGAGACAAAGACCCTATCCCCCGAAATCCTCCTTCATATCGCAAAAACTTTGAACCTTCCCTTGCGAGGAATCGTCGCAGCAATCGAACTTCTCGACGACGGCGGAACAGTGCCATTCATCGCGCGTTATCGCAAAGAGGCGACAGGCAATCTGGATGAAGTGCAGATTCTCGACATCGAAGAGAAACTGGCATACTTCCGTGACCTCGCCGAGCGCCGCGAAACGATTCTTGCTTCCATCGCGGAGCTGGGCAAGCTCACCGACGAGCTGAAGGCGCGCATCGAAGCTACCCTGGACAAGAATGAACTCGAAGATCTCTATCTTCCCTTCAAACCAAAGCGCCGCACCAAAGCCACAATTGCACGCGAAAAAGGTCTTGAGCCGCTGGCGCAATATCTATGGGCGCAACAGAATTCTGCTGAGCCTCTCGATAGCCTCGCCGTGAGCTTTGTGAATGCGGAACTGGGCGTGCCCACTGTGGAGGAAGCACTCGAAGGCGCTCGCCATATTGTTGCGGAATGGATTAGCGAAGACGCCGGTCTGCGCAAGGCGTTGCGTCAGCTTGTTTTCGACGAGGGCGTCGTTGTAAGCCGCAAGGCTACGGGTGCGGTGGACGAGCAGGACAAGTTCAAAATGTACTACGACTACAAGGAGCCCGTGAAGAGCATCCCTTCGCATCGCATGCTGGCCATCCGCCGCGGTGAGGGCGAGAATATTCTCTACTTCCTCATAGAGGTTGAAGCGGAACGTGCCATCGCAATCATGCAGCGCCATGTGCTCCGTTTACGCGGCGATTGGACACGCCAACTTGAGCTTGCGATCGACGATGCGTGGAAGCGGCTCTTGAATGCCTCCATCCAGGGGGAGATTCGCTTGGAGTTGAAGAAGCGCTCTGACACAGAGGCGATAAAAGTATTCCGTGACAACCTCTATAACTTGCTGCTCGCGCCGCCTGCCGGGCCCATTTCCGTGCTAGGCATCGACCCTGGATTGCGCACCGGCTGCAAGGTCGCCGTGGTCGATCAGACCGGCAAACTGCTTGCGCACGATGTCATCTATCTTCACACTTCGAAGCACGGCAACGCCGAGGCTATACCAAAGCTCGAGGCCATGCTGCGTCAACACAACGTGCGCGCCATCGCCATCGGCAACGGCACCGCCTCCCGCGAGACGGATGCATTTGTGCGCGACTTCCTTCGCGAGAAGGGAATTCAGAACATCTTCTCGGTCACGGTCAGCGAATCGGGCGCGAGCGTTTACTCTGCCTCTGCAATTGCTCGTCAGGAATTTCCCGACCTCGATCTCACAGTGCGCGGCGCCATCTCCATTGCTCGCCGTCTGCAAGATCCGCTTTCCGAACTCGTGAAGGTGGATCCAAAATCGATCGGCGTGGGCCAATATCAGCACGATGTCGATCAACGTCAACTCCAGGAATCTCTTGAGACGGTGATCGAAAGTTGCGTCAACAAAGTTGGCGTGGACCTGAACACATCCTCATGGACGCTGCTGCGCTTTGTGGCCGGCATCACCGAGCGGACCGCATTGAACATCGTGACCCATCGTAATGAGAAGGGAAGCTTCCGATCGCGTATGCAGATTCTTGAGGTGCCTGGTATAGGTCCCAAGACATTCGAGCAGGCTGCCGGTTTTCTGCGCATTCGCAATGGCGACAACATGCTGGATATGACAGCCGTTCATCCGGAGTCATATCAAGTGGTGGAGCAAATTGCTGGGCTGCTCGATGCGTCAATCGAACAGATTATTCAGAGACCGGAATTGCTTGAGCAAGTTGACCGCAGCAAGCTTTCAGCTGGTGCTTTCACGGTCAACGATATCCTTGCTGAATTGCGCAAGCCCGGTCGCGACCCGCGCGATACATTCGTAGCCCCCAGCTTTCGCGAAGAGGTGAGGGAACTGTCCGACGTCGAAGTTGGCATGGTCCTTGAGGGCGTTGTCACAAACGTGACCAAGTTCGGCGCGTTCGTTGACATCGGCGTTCATCAGGACGGTCTGGTCCATATCAGCGAGCTTTCCAATCGCTATATTAAAGAGCCTTCCGAGGCCGTCAAAACCGGGCAGATTGTAAAAGTCAAGGTGCTCAGCGTGCATGCGAAGGCCAAACGCATCGCTCTCTCAATCAAGCAACTGACTTTGCAAACGCCGCGTCCCGCTTCCAAGCCCGCACTACCTGCGCCAAAACCGCAGCAATCTATGGATGAGAAACTAGCCGCGTTATCGATGAAGTGGAAAGTGCGCTAGTGTCCTGAGTCATTAATTCGTCCGCAAAAACGAGCGACGGAATCAAGGATTTGGTCGGCGGTTTTGTGCCAGATGAAAGGTTTTGGATCGCGGTTGTGATGCGCGATGAACTCGTCGATGGCGGTTTTCAGTTCTTTGGTCGAGCGGTGGACGCCGCGTCGGAGCTGACGTTCTGTGAGCAGCGCGAACCACCGTTCCACCAGGTTCAACCAAGAGGCAGAAGTGGGCGTGAAGTGGACATGGAAGCGAGGTCGCTTGGCCAGCCAGTCCTTAATCAGCTTGGTTTTGTGAGTGCCGTAGTTGTCCATGATGAGATGAATGTCCAATTCTTCCGGCACGTTTTTCTCTATGGTGTCGAGAAAGTTGCGGAACTCTTCGC
>Ga0302140_10001156_pt1 | contig 34470 bp, 34 predicted proteins | sample I_Bog_E1_1_FD_202095 | JGI IMG/M metagenome (GOLD analysis project Ga0302140, IMG submission 202095) | Peat permafrost microbial communities from Stordalen Mire near Abisko, Sweden - I_Bog_E1_1 | ecosystem: Environmental > Terrestrial > Soil > Wetlands > Peat | place: Sweden: Abisko, Stordalen... | reverse complement strand
CATGGTCCTCAACGCCATGCAGAAAGAGGGGTCCAAAGGCTCCTTGCGCGGAAAATTCAAACGCGCCGGATGGGATGACCGGTTCCTATTCAGACTCTTGGAGATGTTTTGAAATGCGTTTGCCCTGCGGTTTTTGCCCCCTTTTCAGGCGTTTTTAGGGCAAAAGTGCCGGAAAACAGGCTAAGAATTCTCGGCTTTTCATGGCCCCAGCGAGAAGGCGCGCATCACAGAGCGGTTTGTTCCTGCCGCGCATGGGCGGGTATCATGAGTCTTCATGGTGACGCCGCAAACAATAGAAGTTGCCAGTCTTGGATTCGAGAATTCGCTGATCCTGATGGTGCTGGCGCTGGTGGTCTTTGGGCCGCGGCGGCTGCCGGAGATCGGCCGCCAGATCGGCAGGCTGATGTACGAGATCCGCAAGGCCTCGAACGACTTTAAATTCCAGATGGAAGAGGAGCTGCGCAAGTCAGAGGACGCCGACCGGCAAAAGAAGGAAAGTGAGCGGGTAGCCGCGCTGGCTTTAGCGGCTCCGGCTGCTGGTGGAGCAGATTCCCAGGTCCCCAAATGCGAGGGGCCTGGGGCACCCGAGGACTCTCAGATTCCAAAATGGGGGCCTGGAGCGCCGGTCCCGGACGGCCAGTTCCCGGTTCCAAACCCCTATCCAGAAGAGGCCGTCTATCCTCCAGTCCCTCCTGAGGACTTCCACGACCATGAGCCGTACCCGAAGATTCAGCCGCCTTCCACAGGAGAGCCGATTCCAGCGGAGCGGCCTGGTCGCATGGCGGAGGCGGGCGAGGCTTCAGCGGAAGCCCAACCGGACGAGACGGTGACGGAGCACGAACACCATGGTTGATCCCGCGGACATGATCGGCAAGGCGCGGGAGGCCGTCAGCCAGCGCGTGGAGCTGCCCGGCATGAGCCTGATGGAGCATCTGGACGAGCTGCGCAAGCGCATCGTCCGCTCGGCCATCTTCCTGGCCGTGGGCTTTCTGGCGGCCTGGGCCTTTCACGACCGCTTCGTCGGCTTTATCCAGGCGCCGCTCAAAGCCATTGGCAAGTCGCTGGTTTTCACGCACCCGATGGACCCGTTGAACCTGGACCTGCAAGTTTCGCTGGTCGGCGGAGCGATTCTGGCCTCGCCCTTCATCCTCTACCAGGTTTGGCTTTTCATCGCGCCGGGGCTCTACCAGAAGGAGCGGCGGTTTGTAGTGCCCTTCATGGCGGCCACGGTGGGACTGTTTCTCACTGGCGCCGCCTTTGGGTATTTTTATGTGCTGCCCGGCGCGCTCAAGATCCTCATCGTGGACTTCGGCCATAACTTCACCTCCATGGTGACGATTGAGGAGTATTCCAGCTTCTTTTTGTCGATTATTCTCGGCCTGGGCATCAGCTTTGAGATGCCGATTCTGATCTTTTTTCTGGCGCTCTTCGGCATTGTGAGTCCGAGATTCTTGTGGAAGAACATCCGCTATGCGATTCTGGCGGTCTTCATTGTGGCAGCCGTGATCTGCCCCAGCCCCGACCCCTGGACGATGTGCATCTACGCCGTTCCCATGCTGGGGCTCTATCTGATCGGCATCGCCGTGGCGTGGTGGGTACATCCATCGCGGAGAAAGAAGAAAGAGGCGGCAAAGTGATTCCTGTTTCATCTTTAAGGAAGGTTGCGGCGGTGCTGGTTTTGCTTCTGTTTGCGCCTCTTGCTGCACCGGCGCAGACCCACTTCAACGGCGCCAAAGCGTTGGACTACGCGCGCGAGTTCGTGGCCATCGGTGCGCGCTGGCCCACCAGCCAAGGGCACTTGAAGGCCGAAGTTTTTTTGCGCGAGCACTTCAAGGGGGACCAGGTTGAGGAGGATACGTTTACCGCATCGACGCCCATCGGCCCGGTCGCCATGCGCAATTTCATCGTGCGCTTTCCCGGCAAAAAGGACGGCGCGATCGTGCTGGCCACCCACTACGAGACCAATTACTGGCTCAAGAACATCAACTTCGTCGGCGCCAACGACGGCGGCTCGACCACCGGCCTGCTCATGGCCATCGCCGACCGTTTGCGCGCGCAGACCGCAGGCGGCAAGAAACTCGATGGCTACTCGGTCTGGCTGCTCTTCGACGACGGCGAAGAGGCTATTCAAACTTGGTCCGACTCCGACTCCACTTATGGCACCAGGCATCTCGCCGCCAAATGGGGCCGCGATGGAACGCTCGGCAAGATCAAGGCCTTCATCCTCACCGACATGATCGGCGACAAGGACCTCGACATTCAGCGCGAGAGCCGGTCGGCTGACTGGCTGGTCGATCTGGTCCGGCAGGCGGCGAAGAAATACGGCGACGAGAAATATTTCTTCAAGCAGGAGATGGAGGTCGAGGACGATCATCTGCCCTTCGTCAAGCGCGGCGTGCCTTCGATTGATCTAGTAGATCTCGACTACGGCCCCAACAACAGCTACCACCACACCGACAAAGACACCATGGACAAGATCAGCGCGCATAGCCTGACGATCGACGGCGACGTGATCATGGAGACAATAAGGCTGATTGATTTGAGATGAAACAGAGACTCGTGCTTCTGCCTAGTCGAAGGGAAAGGTCGATGCGGAGATGTTATGAAAAGAATGACTCAGGCGATTGCCGTAGTTGGGGTTTTCTGCTTTCTTTTGTGCCTGTATGCATCATCCGTGGCACCGGAACTTTTGATCGGCTTGCTGACATCGATGCTCTGTATATCTCTGGTGGTGCTGCTGTTTGTCGCTGCGTGTTTGGGCTTCACTAGATGGCGAAGGACTTCCCGATTATGGATGGTCCCCTCTATGGTTTGTCTTGGTCTAATCATATGCGTCTATTTCGCCTTTTCTCTAGGAAATTCCATATCGGACAGGCGATTCAAAAATCACCTTGCAGATTATTCCAAAGTTGTGGATGGCTTCAAAGATGGAACTCTTTCTTGTCTAACTCCATGCAATTCTGAATTTGAAATGATTAAGGTTACAAATAGGCCCGAGCGCATAGGACAAGTTCGTGGAGTACACTGCGATGACGGTGGTGCAATTGTGCTCTTTTGGGTTTATAGCGATGTCCCTTTACTCCATACGGGATACATCTTCAAGGGATACGGAGAAGAAAGCAACTGCAATAAAGTTCCAATCAAACCTGAGAATCAATGGTACATTTGGCCGATTAGCGGACAATGGTATCACTTTTCGGATTAGCCTGATCTCTGCAATGTTCCCTGACTCGTGCTGTAGCATTCAACTATGATCGCGGGCGTTTCGTGGGTTTGGTGGGCGGGGTTTCATGCGGTGGTGGCGGCTCTGCTTGTGGCCGACTCGCTGCTTCCCGGCCATCGACGCGAAACCCACCATCCGCAAGCCTTTGCCTGGCTTTGGACCGCCGTTCTCTTCCTCGCCGCGACCGCCTTTGCCGCTTGGATTGCCATCGCCAAGGGGCACCAGCCCGCCCTTGAGTTCGCTGCCGGCTACACCATCGAAATCTCGCTCAGCGTGGATAATCTCTTTGTGTTCCTGGTGCTCTTTCAAGGCTTCCGCATCTCGCCGAGCCGCCAGCACACGGCGCTGCTGTGGGGCGTGGCGGGAGCGGTTGTGCTGCGGGGGCTCTTCATCGCCGCGGGCATCACTCTATTGCAGAGATTTGATTGGATCACCTGGATCTTTGGGCTGATTTTGCTCTATGCGGCCTGGCGCCTGGTGCGGGGCGGCTCGGCGAAGGCGGCTATTCCAGGGTGGATTCTGCGTTTGCAACCGGCCAAAGGGTCGCTCTTGCCGGTGATTCTGGCTGTCGAGGTCACCGATGTTTTATTTGCCGTAGACTCGATTCCCGCTGTGCTGGCCGTGAGCCACAATCCCTTTGTGGTTTATACGTCGAATATCGCGGCCATCCTCGGACTGCGCTCGCTCTACTTTGCGCTGGCCTCGCTGCTCAACCGCTTCCGCTACTTGCACTATGGCCTCGGCGCGCTACTGGCCTTTGTCGCATTCAAGATGCTCGCCGCCCGCTGGATCGACGTGCCGATCACGCTCTCGCTGGCGGTGATGGGCGGGATCCTGGCAGTCTGCGCGGTGGTCTCGGTAAGAGCAGGGGTTAGGGGTTAGGGATTAGGGGTTAGCAAAGGCGCGGAAATCTAGTGTAGTGTCTCAATGGTAGCGTCCATTGTCAGAGGCTCGCAGCGACCAAATGGTTTATCCGGTAGATCCTCTGGGGCTAAAGCCCGTCTTCATTTTGCTGCGATTGCGGCACGACTGAAGTCGTGCCCTGATACAAAGCCGAGTTTATCGCTGCCTTGGAAGCCTATAAGCTCCAGAAAGGATGAACGATCATCTGCGTGAGACACACCAGTAGTGTAGGCCGTCGCAGATAGGATCATTCACCAATGCCCGCGAATGGGATGAATTCGTAGAAGAGGCTTCCCTCAGGGGCTAAAGCCCAGCTCGTTTTGGGCCGTTTACGGCACGACTGAAGTCGTGCCCTGACTCTTGTCGCAGCACAGCAGGGGTTTTTCCGCAGTCTGTAAAGCCCGCAATTCCATTGCTTGTCTTGCGTCACGGCTAAAGCCGTGCCCTTCAAAGCGCATTTACGCAACCAACCCCAGCCATGCCGGAGCTAGAAGCTAGCTGCTAAAAGCTGACTTTCACCACTCTTCGAAGACTACCTGCCCATTGCGCGCGAAGACGGAGTGCTTGCGAAAGTTTTGGTCGTCGCGCTTTGGAAAGTCGTTGCGGAAGTGCGCGCCGCGGCTCTCGGTGCGGGCCAGGGCCGAGGCCAGGATGGCGTGGGCCACGCGGCTCATGGCCAACGCTTCGGCGAGTCGGCGGCTACTCTTGCCTTGCGCGGCTAGTTCCGCCAGAGATTCGGTACAGGCCTCTTGCGCGGCCAAGCCGAGCTTTAGAGTGGACTCCTCGCGGAGCAGCCCGGCATAGGCCCACATGGCGGCCTGCAGGCGCGCGATGATCTCTTCCAATCGGACTCCTTCTTCCTCGGTCAGTGGCGCAGGACTCGGCAAAGAATTCCCCGCATTCTGCGCCTGCGGAGAGAAGTCATCGAGCATCGACTGGGCCGCGCGCGCGCCGAAGACCAGCCCCTCTAGCAGCGAGTTCGAGGCCAGGCGGTTTGCGCCGTGGACGCCGGTGCATGCCGCTTCGCCGGCCGCGTAGAGCCCCGGCAAGCTGCTGCGGCCAAAGAGATCGGTCTTGATGCCACCCATCAGATAATGGGCCGCGGGGCGAATTGGAATCAGGTCGCGGCCGAGGTCAAGCCCGTGCTTCGCCAGAAAAGCGCTGATGCCGGGAAAGCGCTTGTGCATGTCGATATCTTTCACGTGTCGCATGTCCAGATGCACAAGGCGCACCTCGCCGGGGGTTGCGCCCATTCCTTCGCGGGTAATCGCGCGCGCCACCACGTCGCGTGGAGCCAGTTCGAGCAGGGGGTGATAGCGCTCCATGAAGCGCTCGCCGCGGTCGTTGAGCAGGATGGCGCCCTCGCCGCGCAATGCCTCTGACAGCAGAAAACGCGGCGCTCCGGGGAGCGAAAACGCGGTGGGATGGAACTGATAGAACTCCATGTCGGCCAGTGCGGCTGCAGCCTGCGCAGCGAGAGCGATGCCGTCGCCAGTGGCCACGGCGGGGTTGGTGGTGTCGGAGTAGACCTGGCCCGCGCCGCCTGCAGCCACGAGCACGGCACGCGCGCTGACTCGTTCGCAGATTCTATTGGGGACCCGGTCGCAGCCCAGCAGATCGGCCCCAATCACCCGGCCATCGGCGACTACCAGGCCGGTGATCGTCGTCCACTCGGCAAATCGTATGCGCTTGTGCACGCGCGCAAAGGCCGCCAGCGAACGGCTGATCTCGGCGCCCGTGGCGTCGCCGTTGGCGTGGAGGATACGAGGCAACGAGTGAGCGCCCTCGCGGGTTCGCAGCAGTTCGCCGTCCTGCTCATCGAAGGCCGCGCCCCACTCGATCAGCTCCGCCACCCGCACCGGCCCCTCGGCGACCAGAGCCTGGGCCGCGGGACGATAGACCAGCCCGTCGCCTGCGCTGATCGTGTCTTCGAGGTGCAACGCAACGTCGGCATCGCCCTCCATGGCAACGGCGATGCCGCCCTGCGCATAGTGGGTGTTCGACTCGGCGACCGCTTCCTTGGTGACGACCAGAACCTCGCCGTGGCGCGCCAGCTCAACCGCCGCCCGCAGCCCCGCCACACCCGCCCCCATCACCAGAAAATCCACCTGCGAGGAGCCTGCCATAAGGGTTTAGGCTAACACTTAACGGCAGGGAACAGGGAACAGGGAACAGGGAACAGGGAATAGCGAGTGCTCTGCCGCAACGCGGTATAAGCTGTCTACTGTGGTGAGTCTGAAGTCCATCGAAGAACAACCGCAGATTCTTCGACTCACCACCCCCGAACTGAAAGACGTTCGGGGCCCCGTTCGCTCAGAATGACAACCCGTCTTGTGCTGCGTATTTCAGACTCAGGACAGGAGGGAAACCCTGAACAAGTTTGTTTTGCGGACCGGCATTTCCTCCGGGGCTAAAGCCCGACTGATTTGCGGCATTTGCGGCACGACTAAAGAGGCTGCGGAAAAACTCGGGGATTCGGATGAGAATGGCGAAAAGCATCCCTCCGGGGCTGAAGCCCACGTCGATTCTGCCGGCTTTATGTGGAGGTTGAAACCCCCGCCTCCCTCCGCATCGAGTTTTTCAGCAGCCTGTAAGGTCGTGCCCTTTCAAAACATCTACTTGATCAGAGGTTCCCTAGCGGACCAATCCCGGAACTAATTCACTCAAGCCGGCGCGATCGACAAACCGGGGCCCCCGGCGACAGGTCTTCGTCGCTGGGGTGGGGAGAGCGGCCACCCTCAACGATTCGGATCGGGTTAGAGTATCCTTGGGTTTTTTTGCGGCGGAGCCTGACTATTCCGCAGGGTTGCATTCTTGGTGTACACATCAGCGAGAGAGAATTCTCTTGTGTGTGCAGTTTTGAACATTCATTCCTGGTCGTCGAATGATTTGCTAACGCTAGTGGATTGGAATCGCCGCTCCGCTACAGGGGCCTTCGGCCATTCTTCGATGGGCTACGATTGGCACTTGATTCAGGACGTAACCGAATGAGGGTACTTGACCGATCGCTGGCGCGGGCGGAAGCATCCTGTGCAGAGAACATTCAACGGCACTGAAGGGGAATATTCATGACTTCTCGATACCGTGTTGGACTGGCGACCCTATGCGTGGCTTTGCTGGGCTTGGTGACGCCTTCAACGATGCGGGCCGATAATCTTGTCGCCAACGGCGGCTTTGAGACCGGCAACTTCAATGGCTGGACGATTGTCAGTTATGGCGCTGACAGTTTTGGTGTCGGAACCCTAAACGCACCGGATTCCCCCAATAGCGGAACCTATTATGCGTTTTTTGGCTCAGACGTTCCCAGCAACCCGAGCATTATCTCGCAGACCATGACCACGTCGCCGGGCCTGGGTTACACCCTCAATTTCTGGGTAGCGAACGGCGTCGCAGCTCCTGGACAATCCGATTTTCAGGCGTTGTGGGATGGCGGGCTGCTGGCTGACGTTTCGGGCGCAAGCGCCTTCGGCTACACCGATTACACGTTCGATGTGACTGGAACCGGCAGCGACACCTTGACCTTTGAGGGCTACCAGCAGCTTGGGTATTACGATTTGGACGATGTCTCGGTTGATCAAACTCCCGAACCGTCCGGCCTCTTGCTGCTGGGTACGGGGCTGTTGGGGATGTGCTGGCTGATGCGGCGCAAGCTCAAGACCTGAACCCGCAGTTGCGGTGGCGACCTCCCGAGGCCGATTTGGAATTTGAAGATTCGATGCAGCAAAGCGGCGGAGCTTGAAGGCTTCGCCGCTTTGCTTTTGCGCGATGAGATTTGCTTGACTCCTGGGAGCGCAAAGGAAGCGAGTGATCTGGTCGCCCACCTCCGAACCTCGGCTGCGATACTCCAGACACCGGTCCGCGACGCGGTGTAAGCTGTCTAGAGCATTCTCAGAGGTTCGACTCGAATGGGAATCTATCAGCAGTTGCCGCCAGCAGCGGTGCAGATCGTCTTGGTGCTGTTCCTTTCGTTTCTCATCGGACTGGAGCGGGAAGAGCGGAAGACGGCAGCCGGAGCTTACTCCTTTGGAGGAGTCCGCACCTTCCCGCTGATCGGCCTGATCGGCTACTCGGCGGCTCTGATCTCAGGCACGCAGATGCTGCCGCTGGCCTTCGGATTCCTGGTCGTCGCCGGATTCCTGCTCTTGTCTTACTGGCACAAGATCTCCACCGCCGAGACCGCCGGAGTGACCACCGAGATGTCGGGCCTGGCCACGTTTCTGGTGGGGGCGCTGGTCTGTTACGACCATTTCTGGATTGCCACCGCTCTGGGCGTTGCCAGCCTGCTGCTGCTCGATCTGAAGGCTGCGCTTGAGAAGCTGGCCGCGCGCATCGCTCCCAACGAGATTCTCACCTTTGCCAAGTTTCTTCTCTTGAGCGCAGTGATTCTGCCCATCCTGCCGCATACGGAGTTCAGCCAGTTTCATATCAACCCCTTCAAGACCTGGCTTGTGGTGGTCGCCATCAGCACCGTCTCCTACGCCAGTTATGTCTTGCAGAAGCTGACCAAGGGGCAGGGCGGAGTGACGCTGGCCGCGCTGCTGGGCGGCGCTTATTCTTCGACTGTCACTACGGTTGTGATGGCCCGCCGCGCGAAGATCGAACAGCGCCCGCATCTCTTTGCCGGGGGCATCCTCATCGCATGCGGCGTGATGTATTTGCGCCTGGTCATCCTGCTGGCGCTCTTCAACCGGCAATTGATGCTCTTGCTCTACATCCCCTTTCTTTCCGTAGCCGCTCTGGCGATCGGCGGCGGCTGGCTCTGGTCGCGCATCGCAGACAAGAACACGCAGGATGTCCAACGGGAGTCCGAACCGAAGAATCCTCTGGACCTGGTGACGGCGATTGTCTTTGCCGGGCTCTTTCTGGTGATGCTGGTGGCTACCCAGTTAGCTGTGACTTATCTGGGAAGGACGGGAGTCAATTCGCTGGCCGCAATCATGGGAGTCAGCGACGTGGACCCCTTCATCATGGGCCTGACGCAGGCCGCCGGCACATTGACGCCGTTCAAGGAAGCGGCGGTCGCGGTAGCCATCGCCGCCTCCAGCAACAATGTAGTGAAGGGCATCTACGCCTACAGCCTGGCCGATAGCAAGACCGGCATTCAGGCCCTGGTGATGCTGGTCTCGTTGGCTGCAATGGGTCTCGTTCCGCTTTTCTGGCTGATGTGAGGAGCGGGCCGGCAGATTGTGCTTTTAGATACTGATCGCTTAAGGCCGGCAAGAAGCAGTCCGTCGAAGCTGGACATTCCACCACAGTGTTTTCGTCCTGCATCTTTCTGCCGTCTGCGCCGCGTGCTCGGCCTATCATCTAATTCCCCTGCGGAATTAGATGACAGGCCCTAGGCATCTATGGACGTGAGATGCGTCACATGCCTCCAGAGAGATTGCGATTAGTTATTGAAGGCGGCAAGGCGGGCGACTACCACGAGTGCAGATCCATTCTGAAATAAATTTCCCTTTAGTATGCAAAGTGCTGCACATTCATTCCATCTTTCGAAGTCGCATTGAAGAGGAGAAATCGGGATCGCCGCTAGGCATGCACTCTTTAGGCCTTGATCGAAGCAGCAGGATTGGCCCCACAATTGCAGTAAGGCCTTCGTGCATCCCTCCATTTTGCGTCTGAGGCCAGGCGCCAGGTGAGTGAGTCTTTTCAGTTTTGTTCAGGAGGAATTTCCGTGACTTCTCGATATCGTCTTGTGCTTTTAGGGCTATGCGTAGCTTTTCTGGGTCTGCTGGCGCCTTCGGCGCTGCGGGCCGACAACCTGGTCATCAACGGCGGGTTTGAGACCGGCGACTTTACTGGCTGGACGACCAATGGCGCCGGTTTCTTGGGTGTTAGTACAGGCAACGCCAACAGCGGGGCCTATTATGCGTATTTTGGCTCGACGGATCCCAACAATCCCGACATCATTTCGCAGACGTTGACCACGTTACCGGGCCGATCCTACACCGTAAGTTTTTGGGTAGCGAACGAGGGTTCCGCCCCCGGACAGTCTGATTTTCAGGCTTTGTGGGATGGCGGTCAGCTGGTTGACGTGTCGGGAGCAGACGCCTCCGGCTACACCAACTACGTTTTTGACGTATCTGGAACCGGCAACGACACCTTGACCTTTCAGGGGTACCAGGTCCCTTCCTATTACGATTTGGACGATGTCAGTGTGGACGGGTCACCTGTACCGGAGCCGTCGAGCCTCTACTTGCTGGGTACGGGACTGGTTGCGTTTGGCGGCCTGGTCCGGCGCAAGCTGAAGGCTTGAACCCGCAAGTGCGGCGAAGGCCGCCGGATGTCATCTGAGAAGCCGGAAGTTCGATCCGGCAAAGCGGCGGAGCCCGATGGCTCCGCCGCTTTGCATCTGCGACCGGTTGCGCCCGGGCTGGCTCGCTGTCCGACCTCTGCCGCGCACCGCACCGGAGGCTTTAAGATCAGAGTACTGTGCAGACGATACGAGTCGAGACAACTTCGGAGAAGTACAACGTGATGGCGGGCAGCGGGCTGTTGGAGTCGCTGGCGCCGCGCATCGAGCGGGTTTGCGGCAGGCTGCCGCGACGGGTCTTTGTGCTGACCTCGGCGCCTATCTGGGCGCTGTGGAGCGAGAGGTTTCTGGCTTCCTTTGCCGAGCCGCCGATTGCCCTCTTTCTGCCCCCCGGCGAAGAACAGAAGACGCTCAAGAGCGTGGAGGCCCTTTTGCGGCAGATGGCGCAGGCGGGCGGCGATCGGGGATCGCTCCTGATTGCCTTTGGCGGCGGGATTGTGGGCGATGTGGGCGGCTTTGTGGCAGCGATCTTCATGCGCGGAATCCATTACGTTCAGGTCCCGACGACCTTCCTCTCGCAGGTGGATTCATCGGTGGGCGGCAAGACGGGCGTGAACCTGCCCGAGGGCAAGAATCTTGTCGGCAGCTTTCATCAGCCGCTGGCGGTCATTGCCGATATCGGCCTGCTGGCGACGCTCTCTGACCGCGAACTGCGCGCCGGACTGATGGAGAGCGTGAAGGCTGGGATCATCCGCGATCGGGCGCTGGTGCGCTTCATGGAGGAGCACGCGGACGAAGTGCTGGGCCGCGAGCCCAAGGCTCTGGAGAAAGTGATCTCCGCCTCGATCCGCATGAAGGCCGGTGTGGTGAATCAGGACGAGCGCGAGAGCGGCCTGCGCATGATCCTGAACTTTGGCCACACCGTCGGCCACGCCCTCGAAAAGGTCACCGGCTACAAGTCCCTGCTGCATGGCGAGGCTGTGGGCTGGGGGATGATTGCCGCGCTTTACATCGCGCGGGAGCGCGGCACGATTTCGCGGGCGCAATTTGACCGGCTGGAAAAACTGGTTCATCTCTACGGGCCGCTGCCGGCGTTGAAGCTGCGCGTTTCGAAGGTCGTTGGCGCGGCCGAGGGCGATAAGAAGAACATCGGCGGAGTCACACGCTTCGTGCTGCCCATCGGCATCGGCGGCGCGGGCGTGGTGGAAGACGTGGCGCCCGCCGAGTTGGAAGCCGCGGTAGGCTACATGCTGGCGCAGGCTGCCGGGCCGCAGGCATAGATGCCCAATACAGGAGCCAAACCGCCAGGCGCAAACGACGAAGCCAGTGCGGCGCGGGCTGTCCGGCAGATGTTCGATGCGATTGCTCCTCGCTACGACCTGCTGAACCATGTGCTCTCGGCCAATGTGGACCGGCTGTGGTGGCGGCGTGCGGCGCGACGGTTTCGTGAGACTCTATCCGATCCCGATGCGGCCGTTCTCGACATCTGTTGCGGCACCGGCGACATGACCATGGCGCTACTGAAGCATCGTCCGCAAGGCGCGCGGCCGATGCTTGCGGCTGATTTCTCCCGAAATATGCTGGCCCGCGGAGCCAAGAAATTCGCCAAAGCCGGAGTCGTCGCCATTGAAGCTGACGCCCTTCATTTGCCACTGCGTTCTGCTTCGCTCGACCTGATCGTTTCGGCCTTCGGCTTCCGCAATCTGGCCAACTACGAGGCCGGCCTGCGCGAGTTCCACCGCGTACTGAAGCCCGGCGGCCAGTTGGGCATTCTCGATTTCAGCGAGCCGGGCGGGCTCATCGGCAAGGCCTACGCGGTCTACTTTCGGCGCGTGCTGCCGGCCATCGGGCGCGTGGTCTGTGGCAAGGCAGGCGCGTATAACTATCTGCCGGCTTCCGTAGGTAATTTTCCACCGCCAACGGCGATGCTGGGGCTGATGGCGGCCACCGGTTACACACAGTGCGTCTGGACGCCCTACACCTTTGGCATTGCCGGGTTGTACACGGCGCGGCGCGCCGCTGTAGCCTAGGAGGACAGTTGTATTTCGATCCATATGTTGTAGCTTTGGAAGGATTCGGGCCTGAAGGCCCAGTTAATGGGCCGCTTTTCAGGGCGCTAAAGCGCCCAGCTCCCTCGGGAATCTCCGGTCTACAACTCTAGTACTTAAGAGGATCATGACTCCCACCGCCGCAATTATCGCTGGCTTCTCTGCTGAAAAGCGGCGGGTGGCGCTGCACTCCATGCTGGCGGCCGCGGCCATGACGCTGCTGAAGCTCGGGGCGGGCCTGCTCTCCGGGTCGCTCGGAGTCCTTTCGGACGCGGCCCACTCCGGCCTCGATATGGTGGGCTCCATGCTCACCTTCATTTCCGTACAGGTCAGCGACCGCCCGGCCGACGAAGACCACACCTACGGCCACGGCAAATTCGAGAACTTCTCCTCTTTTGGCGAAGTCCTGCTGATGGCCGTCTCCAGCGGCTGGATCATCTGGGAAGCGATTCAGCGGATGCTCCACCACGGGAAGGAGCTGCAGGGCTTTGTTTGGTCGGTGGCCGTGGTGCTCTGCTCGATCGCCGTGGACTTCTGGCGCTCGCGGCGTCTAAAGGCGGTGGCCGACCGCACCGGATCGTCCGCGCTGGCCACAGACGCCTTTCACTTTGCCTCGGACATCTGGTCGTCGCTGGCTGTGCTTGCAGGCCTCGGCGCCAGCTGGGTGGGCGCGCACTTTGGCGTAGCCGCGCTGCGCTATGCCGATCCGCTGGCCGCTGTAGTCGTTTCGCTCCTGATTCTGCGTCTCACGGTGCGGCTGGGCCACGAGGCGGTCAGCGTGCTGCTCGACGAGATTCCGGCCGAGACGCGGTTGCGGCTGATCGAAGACGTGGTGCGGGTGCCGGGGGTGCTCTCTGTCGAGCAGGCGCGCGTGCGGCGGGCGGGAGCCAACTACTTCGCCGACCTCACGCTGGCCTTGCCCCGCCGTTACACCTTCGAACACACCGGCGAACTGGTACAGTCGGCCACGGATGCCGTTCATCGCACGCTGCCCGACGCCGACGTGGTCATCCACACCGTGCCCAGGCAGGCGCGCGCGGAGAGCATCTTTGATCGAGTGAGAGCGGTGGCCGCGCGCAACAACGTCAGCGTGCACGAACTCAGCGTGCAATCGCACAAGGGAAAGCTGCGCGTGGAGCAGCACCTCGAACTCGACGAGGCGCAACCGCTGCTCAAGGCCCACGACTTCGTCTGTTCCTTGGAGTCGGAGATCCTGCGCGAGGTTCCCGAGATCGACGCGGTGCTGACGCACATCGAGAGCGAGCCGGCGACGATCGAGCAGCCAGCGGAGATGGTCGAGGAAAATCGCCGCATCGAGCAGTCGATGGTAGCGACCGCCGCGCAGTTGCCGGAGATTATCGATGTGCATGAGATCATCGTGGGCCGCACCGGCGAACACATCCATCTCTCTTGCCATTGCACCCTGCCCGACGACCTGACCATGCGCCGCGTGCATGAGGTGATCACGGCGCTCGAAGACCGCTTCAAGCTGGAGTGCCCGGAGGTCTACCGGGTAACGATTCACCCCGAGCCGGTGACGGATAACTTGCGGTGAAGACGAAACCATCCGGCAGTATAGTGGTTGCCAACTTCCTAATCCGTAGAAATCGTAGCCTGGAGGAAAGATCGATGGCTGAGAATGATTCCGCTCAATACGATCCGGTCAAGCATAGACACATTCTTGCACTTCCCAGTGCAATGTTGATCGGTTCATTGCTGATAGCGTGCATGTTCGAGGCTATATTGATTCGCCGCGTTTGGATAAGACCGCAGTCGCCAATCGACGGCTTTTCGGCCTTCACTGTGCAATTCATGGCATTGGTGCCAGCATTACTCATATTAATGCTGCGGTTCGGCATCGGGAGGGGGCTGAGGAACGGAGATGTCAGTCCTCTGTTCGCCGGAACTCTGAGCCTTCAACTCGCCGTTCTTCTCATGATTGTGTACTTAGCATTCATACAACTCTTGACGTTCGCCCCGCACTAGCGCGAGGCTACGTTCTTTTGCAACGCGCTTTGCACGATGTACGAAGACCGCGTAAGTCCCTTTGCACGGGCGCGGCGGTCGATCTCAGCAATCTGGCTTTGGCGGGCCGTGATATTAATACGGACGGTTCTCTCTGGCTCGCGCAATTCAGTCAGAAATGCCACCGCTCCCTTCATCGCCGGATCGCTGCGCAGGTCGTCGAGGGTCGAGGGCCTGGGAATTGCCTCGCCATCCTCCCGCATTCCGGCCACATGAAACGCCAGAGCCTCAGCCGCCATGCTGCGCGCCTCCTCTAAACTGGAACCAGCAGTGACACAGCCGGGAAAGTCGGGGAAGCTCACGCCGTAGTCCGAGTGCTTGTCTTTGTGAAGGTAAGCGATGTATTCCATGGTTCCTCCCAGCCGGAACGGGATACCCCCATCGTATACTCATCAACGGTAAGAGTTGCGCCCTTTCAGAGTACCGGAGACCCCAACCCATGAGACGCCACGTCGTCAACTTCTTCCAGATCGGCTCGCTGGTGATGCTGCTGGTGGCCGTGTCGCTGCTCGCGGCAATCGCTACCATGCACTTCGCCATTCACGGCGCAGAGGTGCAGGTGCCCGCGCTCAAAGGAATGACCGTGGCCGAGGCGCGCAGCCAGACCTCGGGGCTGGGCCTCGACCTGGACGTGGACAACCGCTACTTCTCCGGCGATGTGGCCGCAGGGCACATACTCACGCAGTCGCCCGAGCCGGGAGCGGTGGTGCGGCGGGAGTGGCGTATGCGCGTCTCAGAGAGCCTGGGGCCGCAAAAAGTGGAAGTGCCACAGACTGTTGGCCAGGAGGATCGCGTTGCGGCATTGCGGCTGCGGCACGTGGGTCTCGAGGTAGGCGCGACGGCGCGGCTGCCATGGCCTGTGGCGACGGAAGGAACGGTTCTGTCGCAGGACCCGCCGGCGCATGCTCAGGGTATTGCGCGGCCCAGCATCAATCTTCTAGTCGCCGCCGCCAGTGACGATGCGCCCGACGGCTTTGTCATGCCCGACCTCACCGGCCTGCCGGTCGTCAGCGCGCAGGCGGAGCTCTCAAGTGTCGGCATTCAGTCCACAACAAGCTTTGTCGATGTGCCGGTGGCGCCGATGGGCGCCGGTCTCGCGGCGCCCATGCTTCCGGTCAGGCCAGGCGCGGTGATGGGCCAGCAACCCCCGGCCGGCGCGCGCGTTGACCAGAGCACCCTCGTTAAGCTGACGGTTGCGAAGTGAGAAAAGCAGGGAACAGGGAATAGTCACCCCAGCGAGCAAAGACCGCTCGCCGGGGACCCCGACAGGGGACAGGGAAAAGAGCCCGTACTGCTGCGATGATCGAGCGATCAGGAGGCGCGCTTCGATGGGATTGAGCGAAGATCTGGAGCGAGTGGCGTTGCAGGAGCGCGAGCTTGTCTTGCCGCTTCTGGATGCAGATGTGGCGTGGAAGCTGGGTGTCCGGCTGCGGACACTGGCTGAAGAGCGTGGCTTGGCGATCGTGATCGACGTACGGCGATTCGGGCAGCCGCTCTTCTATGCAGCCCTCGACGGCACCACGCCGGACAATCCGGAGTGGGCGCGGCGCAAGATCAACGTGGTGGCGCGATTCCATCGCAGCTCTTATGGCGTGGGTTTGAGCCTGAAGGCGAAGAACGAGACGCTGCTCGAAAAACTCGGACTGCCGGTAGCCGACTATGCGGCTGCCGGCGGGTCGTTTCCGCTCACCGTGGCGGGCGCGGGCATTGTCGGCTGCGTGACGGTCTCGGGGTTGCCGCAGCGCGCCGATCACGAACTGGTGGTCGAAGCCCTCTGCGCCGAGCTGGGGCGCGACTACGCGGCATTGCGGCTGGCGAGCGAGCCGAGTTAGCGAGCATTTTCACAATTCCTGTACGGTAAAGTCTGTGGTTTCCCACCCATTTCACAAAGAACGTGAAATGGATGGGGCACGGAGCTTCCTTACCCAATCAGTGAAAATGCTCCAGCGGGCTGCTGGACTGCGATCTCTTGCGGCATTTCAAGAGGTTCGTTCGAGCAGTGCGATGAAGAAGCCATCCGTGTGGAATGCGCCGGGGAGCAGGCGCAAGAATCCCTCTGGCGTAAGCGAGCCGCGCAACCGCTCCACGCCGGATGCGGTGAGAACGCCTTCGGACATCAGCTCGCCGATGCGGGCTTCTAGAGAAGCCAGGCGCGCATTTGGCGTTGCGGCCAGCACTGCGGCGATGACCTGTTCGTTTTCCTCCGGTTCCAGCGAGCACGTGGAGTAGACCACGCGCCCGCCAGGACGCACAGCGCGCAATGCGGCGCTGAGTATCGCCCGTTGGCGATCGGATTGACGAGCTAGATCTTCCGAGCGAAGGCGGTGGCGAATCTCCGGATTGCGGCCCAGCGTCCCGGTGCCGCTGCACGGCACGTCGGCCAGGACAAGATCAAAGGCCGCCGCCTCTGTGAGAGTCGTGGCGTCGGCAAGACGGCATTCGACGCGGTCGCCGAGAAAGGCCAGCCGCTTGCGCAAGTGCTCCAGTCTTGGCGCGCTGGATTCGCAGGCCACGATGCGAGCTTGAGGGTTGAGCTCGGCCAGGATGAGCGTCTTTCCGCCGGGAGCGGCGCAGGCGTCGAGGACGCTATCTACTTTGGGCTTCATGCCGGCCAGTTCTGCTACCAGTTGCGATCCTTCGTCTTGAAAGCGCACACGGCCCACGTGAAGGGCATCCGTCGCGTCCGCGTCACCGGAGACGACGGTGCGTGCAGCGGCGAGCATTTCGCCGGGTTCGAGGATGACGCCGGATGCGGCCATTTCGGCTTCGACGGCAGGGCTGGCGAGGCGCAACGTCAGAACAGGTTGGCTTTGGCCGTGACGGCAGATGGCTTGCGCCGCCGCGAGGCCGTATTGGCTGATCCACCGCTCGACCATCCATGCGGGATGTGCCTCCAGGTCTTCCGGAACACTTTCCTCAGGGGCTAAAGCCCGCCTCGATTTTGCTTCTCCTGCGGCACGACTGAAGTCGTGCCCTGACATTTGCGAGGCTTTTCCCCCAGCATGCGAAGCCACATTTTCATTTTGTTGCAGTTGCAGCACGACTGAAGAGGCTGCGGGAGAAGTTGGAGATTGGGGCAAGACTGGCGAAAGACATCCCTCCGTGACTGAAGCCACGGTTGATTCTGTTGGCTTCATGCGGGGGTTAAAACCCCCGCCTACCTCCGGACTGGAGCTTTCGGCACGGCTAAAGTTGTGCCCTTTCAAATCTGGACGATCGGTCGCGGATTGTGAGGGCTTGGCGAGCTTGCGGAGAACGGCGTTGACCATGCCGGATGCAAATCTATGGCCGGCCTGCTTGGCCAACTCCACGCTCTCGTCGATCGCGGCGCGAGCGGGGATGCGGTCCATCCGCAGAATCTGAAAGGCGCCCATGCGCAGCGCAATCAGAATCTCTGGGTCGAGCCTGGCGTTGGGACGGGAGAGCAGGCCGTGAAGCTGTTGATCCAAGCGAATCTGCCAGCGCAGAACGCCCAGCACCAGCGCCGTGGCCAGATTGCGGTCGGGTTCCAAGAGCGCGTTGACGGCTTTGCCGCGCAGCAGGTCGTCGGAGTGCGATTGCCCCCGCTCGACGGCCAGCAGAATATTGAAAGCGGCCTTGCGGGCGGAAGAAATGCCTTCCGGCCGATTCTTTGGCGCGTGCCTGGTTGCGCCAAGATTCGGAATCGCCTTCTTCCGGGTGGTCATTGTGTCGAAGTCCCGAGGCGCGCACCGGCTGTCAATGTGTTTCCGCGCAGAAACTCGGCAGGCGTGAGGGGCTTTTTGCCTTCAAGCTGCACTCCGAGAAGCTCAAGCCATGTGTCGTCAGCGCAGGCGACAAAGAGACGGTGGTGCTCGACGTGAATCCGGCCCGGCGTAGCACTGGCTGGCGCCGAAAAGGTAAGAGCGCCCACGACGCCCATCCGATGAACGATCAGCTTCTTTTGGTCGAGCGTGGTGAATGCGCCGGGCCAGGGCTGAAAGCCGCGCCAGCGATTCTTCAGCTCGGTCGCCGTGCGCGCGGCAAAATCCATGCGACCGTCTTCGCGCGTAAGAATCGGGGCAAGTGTGGCCCCGGAGTGATTCTGCGGCCTCGGCTCAATCGTTCCGTCGTCAAGGCCGGCCAGCGTCTTGACCACCAGCGGCGCGCCCCCCTGGGCCAACACGTCGAAGAGGTCTTCTGCGGTTTGTTCGGCCCCAATGGCCAGCGCCTGCTGCAACAGAATCGGCCCGGTGTCGAGACCTTCTTCGAGCAGCATTGTGGTGTTGCCGGTGAAGACCTCGCCCATGGCCACGGCCCACTGGATGGGCGCGGCGCCGCGGTAGCGCGGAAGCAACGACGCATGAAGATTAATGCAGCCCAGCCTCGGCAGCGCAAGCATCCAGGGCGGAATCAGGCGCCCGTATGCTACGACCATGATGGCGTCTGGGGCGATCGCTTCAAGCCGCGCGCGAAACTCCTGGTTGTTGCGAATCTTCTCTGGCTGCGTGACTTCGAGACCTGCGGCCAGCGCGGTGAGCTTGACCGGCGGAGCAGTGAGTTTCTTTGTTCGACCCACGGGCCGGTCGGGCTGCGTTACGACTAACTGGATTTCATGCCCCGCCGCGAGCAGCCCTTCGAGCGTGGGCACGGCAAAGCGCGGAGTCCCGCAAAAGACGAGTTTCATTGGACTCCCGATGAGTGGGGATTGACTCCTGGGATACCCGTTAGACATGGGGCACCCGAGTCAGTCCCGCAGAAGACGAGCTTCATTGGCTTTACCACTCGCCGTCGCGCTGCATCTTGCGGATCTTGCGCAGGGACAGCTCGCGCTTGAGGCCGCTCATGCGGAAGATGAACAACATGCCGTCCACGTGGTCGATCTCATGCTGGAAGCAGCGCGCCAGCAGGTCGCCCGCGTCCATCTCGAACCACTTACCCTTGTCGTCCTGGGCGCGGACGCGCACCTTGGCCGCACGCACCACCTTCTCGCGAATCTCGGGAAAGCTCAGGCAGCCCTCATCCTCGTACTGCTTGCCGTCGCTCGATATGATCTCGGGATTGATGAGCACCAGCTTGTCTTTAGGGTCTTTGCCCATGCTCAGGTCGATCACGGCCAGGCGCTTCGACACGCTCACCTGCGGCGCGGCGAGGCCAATGCCCTGCGATGCGTAAGTGGTCTCGAACATGTCGTCGATCAGCTTGCGCAGTTCAGCGTCGAAGTCGGTTATGGGTTCGCCGGGCCGCGAGAGCACCGGATCGGGATATTTGACGATATTCAGAATCATCTTGCTTCTAGTAACTCCGTATCTGTTCGATGTAGCCGGCAAAATTTCGTTGCAATTCCAGTGCCGAGTCGCCGCCGAACTTCTCCTGCGCCAGGCGGGCGATGGTCAGCGCAACCATGGATTCCGCCACGACGCCGGCCGCCGGGACAACGCATATATCTGAGCGCTCGTAACTTGCGCTGGTCGCCTCGCGGGTGTCAAAGCGCACCGATTGGAGCGGCTTGCGCAGGGTCGAGATGGGCTTCAGGTAGCCGCGCACCACAACGTCCTCGCCATTGGAGACGCCGCCCTCGATTCCGCCGGCATAGTTCTGCGGGCGGGTGAAGCGGGTGGGTTTGCCGTCGGCCTCAGTCGCATAGTAGATCGGATCGTGGACCACGGAGCCGAAGCTCTCGGCAGCCATCACGCCGCGGCCGATCTCGACCGCCTTGACCGCCTGAATGCTCATCACCGCCGCCGCAAGCTGACCGTCGAGCCGCTCGTCCCAGTTGGCGTAGGTGCCCAGGCCAGCCGGTACGCCATGTACCACCACCTCGAAGACGCCACCTACCGTATCGCCGGTGCGTGCAGCCTCCTCGACCTCTTCCTTCATGCGGGCTTCGACAGCCTCATCGACGCAGCCGAGGACCACCTCGTCACAGGCGGCGAGGGCGGCGATCTCCTCCCATGTGGCAGGGCGGTTGAGTTCAATGCGGCCCACACGAATGGCATGGCTGGCCACCTCAATGCCCAGCATCCTCAACATCAGCTTGGCGATGGCTCCGGCGGCCACGCGCGCGGTGGTCTCGCGAGCCGAGGCGCGCTCCAGCACGTAGCGGGCGTCGGGAAAGTTGTATTTGAGAGCGCCGGCGAGATCCGCATGTCCCGGCCTCGGCGAGGCCACCGCCTGGTGGAGCGCGGGGTCGCCAGCCTCAACCGGCAACTTCTCTTCCCAGTTTTTCCAGTCGCGGTTTTCGAGCTCGATCGCAATGGGCGTACCGATGGTCTTTCCGTGGCGCACGCCGGAGAGAATATGGGCCTTATCTGTCTCGATCTTCATCCGTCCGCCGCGGCCATAGCCCTGCTGACGCCGCCACAGTTCGCGATTCACAAACTCCAGGTCAACCGGCACGCCAGCCGGCAGCCCGGAGACCAGCGCGATCAGCGCCTCTCCATGCGACTCCCCGGCAGTTGAGAAACGAATCATATCCTCTTGATTGTAACGGGAAAGGGCAGGAGACAGGGAACAGGGAATAGGGAACACGGAAAAGGTCATTGCCGCGCTGTTTTTCCGGTCGTCTATTTCCTATTTCATGTTCCTTCGCTTACGATGGAGCGCATGAGCTACTTCCTCTTCAAAACCGAGCCCGATGTCTACTCTTTTGACGATTTCGCTGGCGACAAGGAGACTGTCTGGGATGGCGTCACTAACCCGACCGCAGTCAAGTACCTGCGCGAGATGAAGGCGGGGACCAAGTGGATCTTCTACCACACCGGCGACGAGCGCACGGCGGTCGGCACAGGAACCGTGGTCAGCGTTGATCCCGCCGACCCCAAGATTCCCGTCGTCAAGGTGAAGGCGGGCAAGCGCCTGAAGCACCCCAAGACGCTCGCCGCCATCAAGGCCGAGCCGCTGTTTGCCAACTCGCCGTTAGTCCTCATCGGGCGGCTTTCTGTGGTTCCGTTGGCCTCGGAGCAATGGGATTGGTTTGTCAAGTAAGGAAGCATTATGGTAAGATTTCCTTGTTTCCTTGATTGAGGCGCATCATGCTGGCCAAACTGACTGTCAAAAACCAACTCACTCTTCCCAAGGCCGTGGTTAAACACTTCGGCGGAGTGGAGTATTTTGACGTCAGCACCGATGGCTCCGCGATCACGCTCAAGCCGCTGCGGCAGAGCAAGGCCGATGAAGTGCGGCAGTACCTGGCCGACCTGGGGATCACCGAGCAGGACGTTGCGGATGCGATTGCATGGGCGCGTGAAAGCCAGTGACCGACCCAAAGCGGCTGAGAGTTGTCTTCGATACGAATACGGTCATTTCCGCGCTCGCGTTCGCAACTGGACGGCTGGCCTGGTTGAGGGCACAGTGGCGCGAGCGGTGTTCGATTTCGCTTGTGTCACGCGCGACGGTAGCGGAATTGAAATGGGTTCTTGGCTACCGCAAGCTCAAGTTGAGCGCCGAATACCAAATTGAACTTCTGGGAGATTACGTCAGTTACTGCGAAACCATAGAAGTGACGGAAATTTGCCCCGTCCAGTGCAGGGATGCGAAGGACCAGCCGTTTCTCGACCTCGCGCACTGCGGCAAGGCAGACATTCTGGTCACGGGCGACGAAGACCTGTTTGCGCTGACTGGGCAGACGGCATTTGTGATTGAGAAGCCGGAGGCGTATCGGCGCAGAGTAGCAGGCGAGAGAACACCTAGAGCTTAGAAACGAGAAATAGCAGCAAGGGAAGCGATCCCAGCGCACTCACGATGATCACAGTAGTCCTGGCGCGCTTGAAATCGGGATCGTCTACCCGAATGTTGTGGAATCTGACCCACCAGCGAATCGTCATAATCGGGACAGCGAAGGCCAGGAAGTAGTAACCACAAATGCCAAGCAAGCCCATGAACGGAATGAACATGGCGCCGAGAAAAACGAGCAGTGAAATTGCCATCGTCCTTAGAAAACTGGCGTCACTGCAAGCCTGATTTACCTTGGACATCTTTTCAGCTGCCGCTTCAGCAGCAACTGGGTCGATAGGCGCAGAACAAAAGCGGCACTGCGGCGCCGAGGCGTCAATTGTCTGTTTGCAATTCGGACATTCAAAGACCCCGGTGTTGCTTCCAACAGCGGTTAGGCTCAGGTTATTCGCCATATCTCGTTCGTCCTTTCACTTTCATATCGCCTTATTCCCTGTCTCCTCCAGCCACCGCTTCGTATTCAGTAACTGCCTCTGATCGAGGGCCCAGACTTTGCCGGTCATTTCATCCGGGCCTTTGCCTTCGCGAATGCACTTGTCGAACTCGACTTGAATGGCCTGCATCTTGGCGTCGAGGTCGTCGATGAAGCTGAGCGCCAGCGCCTCGGGAATCATGGGCAGCTTGGGCGAGCCGAACTCCAGCTTGCCGTGATGCGAGAGAATCATGTGCAGGACCAGTACCTTCAACTTCTGCGGGAAGCTGGGCAGGCTGTCCATCGTCTTTTCGGCTAGGGCCGTGCCGATTTGAATGTGGCCCAGCAGCGTGCCCTCCACCGTGTACTCGAAGCCGATCTCCCAGCTCAACTCGCGGACCTTGCCGATGTCGTGCAGGATCACTCCGGTCAACAGCAGGTCGCGGTCGAGGATGGGGTAGTGGGGCGCGACACGGTCGGCCAGCGTGAGCAGGCTGATCACATGTTCGAGTAAGCCGCCCAGCCACGCGTGATGTAGCTGTTTGGCCGCAGGCGCCTCGCGGTAGGCCTGGGCCAGTGCCGGGTCGTCGAGCATTGCCGTGAGCAGGCGCTTCAGGTCGGGGTTGGTAAAGCTCTCGACAAAGCCAAGAAGCTGCCGCCAAAGCTCCGCCACATCGCAGGTGGTCGAAGGCAGCAGGTCGGTCTTGTCCACTTCGTTGGGCAGCGCGACGCGCAACTGATCGATCTTCATCTGCAGGCGGTCGTCGAAGCGCGAGGCCGAGCCGCGGGCCTTGACGATGTCGCCCCGCTCGAAGTCTTTGGCGATGCGCGGGTCGCCGGGCTCCCAGACGCGGCCTTCAAGCTGGCCAGTCTTGTCGCCCAGGATCAAATTCAAATAGGGCTTGTTGGACTTGGTCGTGCGCTGCTGCTTGAGCAGCACGAGGAAGAAGCCGTCGAAGAGTTTACCTTCGTCGAAGTTGGCCAGATCGGCGATGTAGATGTCTTTCATAAGGGTGACCATGAGATGGCGTGCGCCGCGAAAGAGACCGCGAAAGCTGCCGCCATGCCGGTCAAGAATAGCACGATTGCCAACGCGCTCGAAGGTCGGGGGCCTGTCGAATGCGGATCATCCCAGGAGCTACTTAGCCTCTTGCAAAATTGAATTGAGATTGCAAAACGTGTCAGGGCACGACTTCGGTCGTGCCGAAAGAACGAAGAAAAAATGTTGGGCTTTAGCCCCTGCTGCTCTTGTTTTTCTGCTATTTTCAATTCCGCAGCGGCTAAAGCCGGATTCTGTTCTGGCCATTTGCGGCACGACTGAAGTCGTGCCCTGACACTTCAAACCTACCCCAATGACGAATTTTGCAAGATGTTCTACTGATCGGCGTTTTCTGTGGAGGGTGACTTCGTTTCGCCGGATGGAGGAGGGCTCTGCACTGCGGCCAGACGGTTCTTGGGCGCGATGACGAACGGGTCGGGACCCAGATGGCCGCGATGGCAGGTGCCGCAGGTGATTGGCGCGCCGGAGCTGTCGATCTTGGCCAGGTAATCCACGTTGATCTTCTCGGTCATCGTGTACATGACGCGAGCCGCAGCCTTCATTCCTTTGGAGTCGCCGGCAAAGTCGAACTGGGGGCGGCCGTCGGGGCCGGGGTTGTTGGGGGCCTCGGCGTGGCAGGAGTCACAATGCGTGCCCAGCGCCGCGGACCACAGCTCCATGATCTCGTGGACCTGCTGCCCGGTCGAGTTTTTGGGCAGCACCTTCAGGTTGGTCGGCGCGGGGTAACGGCTTGCTTCAGTTGGTGGTATTGCTTCGTTCTGCGGATCTCCCGGCGCCTGGGCGGCTGTTGCGGCCGCAATAACCCCTGCGGTCAGCAGAGCCGCGAAGGCTCTGCGCGCGCTACCAGGCATCTTTCTTCTTCTCCTGCTTCGACCAGAGGAAGTCGGCAATCCGGTTGATGTCTTCGTCGCTTAGAACATTCTTCCAGGAAGGCATGTAGAGCGGCGGAGCCGGTCCGGCGGCATTGTCCAACGGAGGCACCCTGCCGTTGCGAATGATGGCGATGACCTCGTCCTTGGTGTAGTCGTCAGAGACGTGCAACAGCGACGGCACCTCGCCGCCCTGTGCATTGGGGTTGGCCACGCCGCCTTGGAGTTCCGTTCCGTGGCAACCAACGCAGCCGAAGCGTGAGAAGTTCTGTTTGCCGGCTTCAATCGCCACATCCTCCGGCGTCATCGTCCGAGTCTTATTCGACAGGATCGACTGCACATCTTCCGCAGATGCAGTTGCCATGAAGGCGACCAAGGCCTTGCGGGCATTGGCCTCAAGGTCGTATTCCGGCATAGAGCTGCCCGGATAGACAAGCTCGGGATTCACCAGTTGCTCGTCGAGCCATTCGATGGAATGGCGCTTGGTCACGCCGAGCAGATCGGGGGCGGACTTTGCTCCCGTTCCGCCCACGGCATGGCAGGCCAGGCAGTTCTTTTCAACAAACAGTTGCTTGCCATACTCCGGGCTGGGAATCAAGCGAACGCTGGAGAAGTAGCTCCCCATCTCTTCGTTGGTGAGCGAAAGCATGTAGTAGGTAAGGTCGCGCGCCTGCTCTTTGGTGAAATGGAAGTTGGGCATCGCGGAGCCGGTCGAGACCGCATTGGGAGTCAGGAAGTGGCGTTCAAGCCAGTCGGGTGAGCGGCGGTTGGCGCCTTCGCCCGTCAGATCGGGGCCGATGCTTCCGCCTACGCCATTCAGCTTGTGGCAGCCGCGGCAGCCCTGCGTTTCAAAGAGATGCCGTCCCTCGGTCAGTTCCGGCACCCCCGGTACGTCGCCTTCCTTGTGGCAGCGGCCGCAGGAGGCGCGAATGTAATCTTTGTTCAGCAGCGGGTTGGGCCAGAAGGCGACGCTGCCGTGCGCGCCTTCCTTGTCGGTCGCGAGGCCTTGCCCGCCGTGGCAGATGGTGCAGCCGAACTTCGAAGGAATGTGCGGGCCCAGCCCGGCATGATAACGGTAGGGCTCGGGCGCATTCTTCATCGTGGGATCTTCCACGCCGAGATGGCATGTGGTGCAGCGGTCCACGCGCTGCAGGCCCGGCAGCAGTGTCTGGTGAATCTCGGGCGGCGTGGCCAGAACGGCGGCTTTGGATGCCGCGTTCTTCTCGTCTTGCGCCTCAAGTTGCAGAAAGCCTCGCTGATAGGTCTTCCACGAGGGTGTGTTGGCCTGATAACCCGCTGCGAGAATAAGAGCCAGCGCGAGAAGACTGAGCGCAAAGAAGGTGATTTGCAGTCTGCGTTCCATTACTCAGCCCCCCCGACAACATGTACCCACGGTGGAACCAGCGCCCAGCCGGGTCCGCGGAAGAAGGTTCCCACGACGATCAAGACAAGGTTGGCTACGACGAAGATGGTGAAGAGCCAGAGAATCAACTTGCGATCGGCGAGTCGGCGGCTCGGATTCCGATCAAGATAAGGGATGGCGAGCAGCATCAGCACCATTAATGCCGGCGCTACCACGCCGCCTAACAATGCGGAATGACTTACTAACTCCTGCAAGCCCAGGAAGTACCACGGCGCCTTGGCCGGATTGGGCGTCTTCGCCGGGTTAGCCAACTCTTCCAGCGGCGCGTTCAGAAACAGCGACATCGTCATGATGGTCGTGACGGTCGCCATCAGTACGACCGCCTCGCGGACGAAGGCATAAGGATAGGAGAAGACTGTGTCCTCTTCCTCTTCGGCAGTGATGGTTTCAAAGATTGGCTTGCCCGTTACCACTTCCATCAGGCCGTAGGTCTTTTCCTTCGAGGCGGGCACGGCCTTGAGGGGCGCACTGCCGGCGGGCGCGCCGATGGTGACCAGCGATTCAGTTTTCTTTGGCTCCAGCTTCCAGACCGGCCGCGAGAGTCCGCCATCCTTGCGTACCCGCCAGAAGTGGACGATGGTCAGCAGAATAATGATGGCCGGCAGCACCGCTACGTGCAGCACATAGAAGCGAATCAGCGCTCCCTCGCCCACGCTGTGGCCGCCGAGCAGTAACTCCCTGACTTGCCCGCCGATCAGCGGGGCATAACTGCCGATGTTCGTTCCGACCGTAATGGCCCAGTAAGCTAACTGATCCCAGGGTAATAAGTAACCCGTGAAAGAGAGGCTGAGAGTGACAAGGAGCAAAAGCACGCCGATTACCCAGTTGAACTGGCGCGGCTTCTTGTACGAGCCTGTGTAGAAGACCCGGCACATATGCAGAAAGACGCAGACCACCATGCCGTGCGCGGCCCAGCGATGCATGTTCCTGAGGAATGGGCCCATGAAGACCACGAACTGCAGGTCCTTCATGTCCTGGTAAGCCTGCGGCGGGTAGGGCCGGTAGTAGCACATGAGAGCTATGCCGGTGGTGAGCAGGATGAGAAAGAGAAAAAACGTGATGAAGCCCAGGTAAAACGTATGCCTGAACTTCATATTCTCTTTCTTCACCTTGGCCGGATGGATATGCAGCCAGACATTGAGAAAGACCAGTTCGGACTTTCCCTTGTCGGTGGAGAGCGGATCCCGCCGCACGATCGATTGCCAGATTTCGCGGATCAGATTCATCGTTACACCATCAACCGGTAGTTCGGCGGTACAACCTTGTCCTTGTCCACGCGAAGCTGTCCATCGCGAGCCTGTGTGACTTCAAACCAATCGAGGGCGCGCGGCGCGGGGCCGTGCTGCACCGCGCCGTCTGCGCCAAAGACGCTGCCGTGGCATGGGCAATGAAAACGCTGGTCGCTGGAGAAGTGCGCCACCGTGCAGCCGAGGTGAGTGCAGACCGCGCTGGCCACGGCAAATCCCTTGTCGCGGTCGCGGAAGACAAAGATCTTCTCGTCGACCAGAAAGGTCGGAGGGCCGAAGGGAAAATCTCCCGGCTCGCCGATCTTGAAGTTTTGCGGCGGCTCATAGAAGACGCTTGGCATGAGGAACCGCACCACGGCTCCCAGGCTCACCGCGACCGCCGAAACGAGCGATACAATCCCTACCGCTCCCCAACTGATCTTGAAAAACTGTCGTCGATCCATGCCCTCGGCTCCCTTATTCAAATACTTCCCGCTCCTGCTGCTCCAGAGCTTCCATGGTGATGGCCCCGGTTGGGCACCTCGCTGCGCAGAGACCGCAGCGAATGCACTTGTCTTCGTTCTTGATGATGGCCCCCGCCTGGCCCGCCTTCAGCTCGGCACCGGTGACCCCGTAGCGACTCTGAATCAGCGCATCGTAGCGCGCATCGCCGCTGACCTGGACAAGGTCCACCAGCCGCAGGCAGTTTTCCGGGCATACATCCACGCAGCCGGCGCAGAGGATGCACTTGGAGCCATCAAAGATGGTGTTGACCTGGCAGTTAAGGCAGCGCTTTCCTTCGGCGCGGCCCTGTTCCTCGTCAAAGCCCAGTTCCACTTCGGCAATTCCGATGCGGCGGTTGGCGGCTAGCACCGGCATCTTCTGCCGCGGTATCGAGAGGAAGCCGCGCGGCATCTCCCAGTTGGGCAGGATGCGGAAGCGGCTCAGCACTGTCTTCTTGGTCTTGCCGCTGAGGAAGACGTGAATCGAGCGCGCAGCCTTGTGTCCATTGGCCACCGCCTCGACCAGCACGCGCGGCCCGAAGGCCACGTCGCCGCCGGCAAAAACTCCCGGCGCGGTGGTCATCAGGTTTTCGTCGATCTTGAGAATGCCGCGCGGAGTTACCTGCACGCCTTCATCGCCGCTGAGGAAGGAGAGATCCGCCTGCTGACCGATGGCCAGGATCACGCTGTCGCAGGGAATGATCTTTTCTTCGTCGCTGAAGGCGGGATTGAAGCGGCCATTTTCGTCAAAGACAGTCAGGCAGCGGCGCACTTTGAGGCCGGTTACGATGCCGTTCTCGCCTACGATTTCCTTGGGCCCCCAACTGTTTTCTACCGTAATGCCTTCATGCTCGGCCTCGTCTACTTCGCCCTTCCATGCGGGCATCTGTACGCGCGATTCGAGGCTGACGAGTTCCACCTCTTCGGCGCCGGAGCGCAGGGCCATGCGGGCTGCGTCAAAGGCCGGCTGCAGTCCCTTGGCATCTTCATCCAGCTCAGGACTACCTACCGATTCCTGCACGAGCCGGACGGCGGCGCGCGCCACGTCGATGGCCACGTTGCCGCCGCCGACGACCACGACGCGCTTTCCGAGTTTGATCTCGAAGCCCAGGTTGACGTTGATCAGGAAATCGATGCCGTTGTAGACGCCCGCCAGATGCGCGCCGGGAATATTCAGTTCACGGCCCTTGTTGAGCCCGGTGGCAAGCAGCACGGAGTCGAACTTCGACCGCAGGTCAGAGAAGGATATATCGCGGCCCAGCGTCACGCGGGTATGCAGCGTGACACCCATGGCCAGAATGTTGTCGACCTCCATCTTGATGATCTCGCGCGGGAGGCGAAACTGCGGAATGCCCAGATAGAGCATTCCTCCCGGGACCGGCGCCGACTCAAAGACCTCGACCGTATACCCAAGCAGGGCCAAGTCGTGCGCGCATGTGAGTCCACAGACACCCGCGCCCACAATGGCGATGCTCTTGTCCCGTTTGGCGGGGGGCGGCAGCTTCTTCCGCGCCGGATCGTGGCCGCTGCCTAAATTGTGGCGATCGGTGGCGTAGCGCTTCAACGCGCAGATGGCGATCGGCTCGTCGATCTTGCCGCGCCGGCAGTTGTCTTCGCAGGGATGCGCGCAGATGCGGCCGAGAACATAAGCGAATGGATTCGGCGCACGGGCCAGAAGATAGGCTTCCTCATCCTTCGAGATCCCGATGGCCTGAACGTAGCGGCCGCACTCCGTATGAATCGGACAGGCGGAGCGGCAGGGAATATTCTTGTCGAAATACTCCTGGTCCGGGACCGTGATGGAATAAGGCATGGGTTCTCCGTATGTGCGGGCTGCATAGAGCGTGTTTCAAAAATGGCCTGGCGGATCTGGACTCCAATCCCCCAGGGGCTAAAGCCCATTGTTTCCTGATTACTCTCGGCACGACTAAAGTCGTGCCCTGATACAAAGCGGATCCCTGAAACTCGCTCTAGCCTAAGTAATCCGATACCAAGGCCCGCGAACAGCTTCCCGTCTGATGGAATCCCGGCGAGCGAATTGTTGCTCGCTCGCGGGCGTGGAAAGGAAGCCACCAGTTGCTATGTCGGTAAAAAGCCCTAGGGACGTTCTGAACCAGTTGATCTTGCGGACCAGCATACCCTCAGGGGCTAAAGCCCGGATTGATTTTGCGGCGTTTGCGGCACGACTAAAGTCGTGCCCTTTCAAAACATCCACTTGATCAGAGGTTCCCTAGAGCGCAAGAGCGCGCTCTAGTGCTGTTGCGCCTTCAGCTTCTCGATCTCTTCGTCGGTGAGCGACTTGGAGAACGCGGACGGATTCTTGTCTTTGCGATTCTCCTGGTCATAGGCCAGAAACTCGAAGATCGTCTTTCCCTGCGCGTCGCTGATGCCGGAGTTGGGCTTGTGCATCATGCGCTTCACATAGCGGCTCCACTCATCCTTGGTCATGGTGGTGTTGATCGGCCGCGCGATGGTGTGGCACTTGGCGCACTTGTCGGTGAAGACTTTGTACCCCTTCTGCTGATCGGCGGGATAGCTTGAGATGTTGATCTTGTCCGGCCCCTTGTCCTGCGGGAGCGTTACGTTGCTGCTCTGCGCGGCCAGAAAGAGCGGAAGCGACAAACCTGCGATGGTCAGTGTGCGAATTGCTTTCAACATTTTGAGTCTCTCCTTACCACATGTACCGGATGTCCAGCCTGAAGAGTTTGTCGGTGGTGCCCACAAGGGCCACCGGGTCGCCATCGTGCTCCTGGTTGTAGGCCGCGCGCAGCACTACGTTGCCCAGCGTAGTCAAGGCGTGTTCGCCGCCGATGCCCCAAGCGCGTGTATGCATCGTCGGATTGGGAGCGATGGTCGCGGTCCCGCGATCGAGCCGCAGATTGATCACCGTGCCCGTCTTGATGTAGTAGTCTGCCTCGCCGCGGTAGGTATTGGCAATATAGTGCGACATCGGGCCGCCATCGGGCGGCATCCAATCATCCTGGCCGTGAATGTACCCGCCCAGCAGATCCAGCTTGTCGAAGAACAGGTAGTTGCCGAAGGCTCCCACGCGATAGAAGGTCGGACGGTAAGAGAAAGGAGGTGGTGGAGGAGTTCCGATGGTTGGAGTCTGGATCTGATCCTTCGATCCGCGGTACATCATCACCGTTACGCCGCCGTCGGGGCCGAACCAGTAATCGGCGTCGGCCCAGACGTCCTTGGAGTTCTTGGTCGAGCCGGCAAGAATCTCGCTTCCGTCCGCGTTGAGCCCGTTGGTGATCTTGGCCGAGACGGCAAAGACATTCTTGAAGTAATTAGACGCCCAGGTGTAGCCCACGTCTACCCCGACCGGATGCTGATCGAGCGAGAAGCTGATCGGATCGACGTTGGTCAGCGTGTAGGCGGGATCGGAGAAGAGGTTATAGAACATGGCTGCCCGCGTTCCCTCACCCTCCTGCATATGCATCTCGCCGGCCTTGATGAAATAGCTGCTGTTGGCCTTGCCGCGCGTGTACACGCCAAAGCCCTGTTCCAGATCGCTGCCACCGTCCTGATACAACTCATAGTGGGCGAAGTAGGAGAAGCCGGTCTCCGGAACGGCTCCGGCTAGGAACAGCGCAGCTTCGTCCAGATTGAAGCTGGAACAGGACGAACTCGCCGCCGTGTCGCTGCCGCAGGAGGTCGAAGGAGAAGCCGAGGTCGTGTTGCCCGTATCGGCGACGGTCTTGTCTTCGGTGACGCTGGCCTGCACAATCAGCGCGACGGAATGCATGAGGTTGAACTTGATGTCTTTATCCAGCTCGTCAATCTTCGGCGCCGGTTTGCTGCCGTCCATCTCGTCGGGCGGCATCCGGTAGCCGAGGCGCTTGAACATATAGCCGTTCTTGTTCAGTGCAGGCGGAATGGTGTGGCAGGTATAGCATTTCACGCCATACTTGCGGGCAAACGCCGGAATGGCGTTCCCTTGCTGGGGCATCAACAGGGCAAGGCCGAAGACCACCAGAATTGCCCGTACGCTTAGAGTCCAGAGTTTCATGTGAGGGAGCTCCTGCACTTTTATTAAGCACGGCGGGAGCCAAAGAGGCCGTTCATTCCTATCAACAAGTTGCAGAGAGCCTTTCCCTCAAGATGGGGAACTCATTCCCCGATCTCCGGCTCCATCTGGGGAATGGATTCCCCAGATGGCAGATCTTTTTCTCGGCGCAGGAGCGAGTAAAAGGTCTTCCGGTCCACACCGGCCTCACGAGCGGCAGCGCTGAGATTTCCCCCGCAGCGGGCCAACACGGCCTGGGCGTAGGAGAGCTCAAAGGTGGCCAGGTACTGCTCCCGCGCATCCTTCCAGGGAAGCGCGGAAAGGCTTCCGGCACCCTCCACTGGCGGCAGATCCTCGGCCAGATCGGCCGGCCCCAGCACACCGCCGGGATGCAAAGCCGCAAGCCTCTCCATCACGTTTTTCAACTGGCGAACATTTCCCGGCCAGCGCTCTTTCAGCAGCGCCTCGTAGAACTGAGGCGAACCGGAAAGGCTCTTGCCGTAGCGGCGGGAGAATCTCTCTAGAAAAAACCGCGCCAGATGAGGAATATCCTCGGGCCGATCACGCAAAGCCGGCAGCTTCACCGTCACCACGCTCAGCCGGTAGAAGAGCTCCTCGCGAAAGCTGCCGGCTTTGATCTTGGCCGCCAGATCCTGGTTGGTCGCGCAGAGAATGCGGCAATCTACCTTCACTGTGGCAAGGCCGCCGAGCCGCCGCAAGGCCCGTTCCTCGACGAATCGGAAGAGCCGGGTTTGCAACTCAACGCCCAGGTCGCCGATCTCGTCCAGAAAAAGCGTGCCGCCGTCGGCCGACTCGATCAGCCCCTTCTTCATGCGTTCCGCCCCGGTGAAGGCCCCGCGCTCGTAACCGAAAAGCTCGCTCTCGATCAGCGATCCCGGCATGGCGCTGCACTCGACCGGCACAAAGGGCCCATCCTTGCGCCGGCTCTGGCCGTGCATGAAGCGCGCGGCAACCTCTTTGCCGCTGCCGCTCTCGCCCAGGATCATCACCGTGGCATCGGTGGCTGCCGCCCGGCGGCACTTTTCCATCATCTCCAGCATCGACCCGCTGCGGCTCTGGGCTGCATCGGCTTCGCCAAGGGCCTCCAACCGCCCCTTCAGTGTCTCCACCTCGCGCTCCAGCTTGGCGTGCGAGAGCGCCCGCTTGACCATCAGCAGCAGGTCCTCGCGCTTGAAGGGCTTTTGCAGATAATCGAAGGCGCCGTTGCGCATCGCCATCACCGCGCTCTCCACGGACCCGAAGGCGGTCAGGAAGACGATCGGCAGTCCGGGATGGGCCTCATGCAACCGCGCAAAGACCTCTTCGCCCGACATGCCCGGCATGCGAACATCGAGCAACACCAGGTCGGGCGGGTTGGCCATGCACTCGGCCATCCCCTTTGCCGGGTCCACGCAAACGGAAACCGTGGTGCCGGGCAGGCGCAGCATTCGCTGAATATTTTCTCCCAGCGCGGCTTCGTCGTCGATCACCAAGATGCGGCTCATTGTGTCGTTTCTCCGGCAAACCAGTGATAGGGCTGGCCGCGGGTAAATCGCGCCGGCGGCAGCTCGACAACAAAGCTCGCGCCGCCGCCTTCACGGGTTTCATAGCGGATGCGGCCATCATACAGATCCAGCAGGCTGGCCGCCAGAAACAGGCCCAGGCCCAGCCGCTCCCGTCCGCTGCTCTGTGAGACGAACGGTTCAAAGAGGTGCTCGCGGATCGTCTCCGGCACGCCTGGGCCGTTGTCTTCAATCCTGGCCACCACCTTGGCGCCCGCCATGCGGTAGGGCTCAAGGCGCACCCAGACCGTGCTCTCGCCGCGTCCTTTCAGAGCCTGCAGTGCGTTACTCAGCAGGCATCGAACCACCTCACCGACAACATGCTCCGGCACATCAACCCGCGGCGCCTCGGCGATCTCCTCCACCAGTTCCACGCCTTGGATCCTGGCCGAAGATCGCATCGCTGCCAGCGCCTCATCCAGGGCTTTTTGGGGAACTGAAGCTTCGAATATCTCTCCGCCGCGCTCGCGTCGCAGCGCCTGCAGAAGGGTGGTGGCGATGTTGCTCATGTAGCGAGCCTCCTTCAGCATCTGCTCCAGGTCCGCGCAAAGGGCAGCATCCTCTTTGCGCTCATCGAGCAACACCTCGAGCCGCCCCGCCACAATTGCCAGCGGATTGTTGAACTCGTGCATGAATCCCGCCGTGAACTGGCCCAGAAGCGTGAGCTGGTGCGAGAGGCGCGCCTGCCGGTCGGCGGCCTGCAACTCCTCACGGAGGCGCGCCGTGCGGTAGCGGACGGTCTCCAGTTGCAGCTTTAACTGCGCTGCCTCCTCCTCGGCCCTCTCCGCGCAGGCAGCCAGACGCCCTCGCTGCCAATGCGCAAAGGCAAGCGCGGGCAACGGCGCCAGCAGCACGGCAAGAATCGAAGCAACGGCCCTGTCGAGCGCAGAACCAGGGACGGTCCAGAGGAAGATGCCCAGGAGGGGAAGAACCCATGCTCCGCTGATCCAGAGCAAAGGCCGGGCCGGCTCATCGGAGCGACCCTGACCGCCGACCTCCCTCGCCGTACCTGCCATAATCACTCAAGTGTAGTGCTTCAAGCAGGTTAAGCCGAAATAACCAGTCTGCTGATGCGGACAGTTGAACCACTTGCAAAATTGCCTTCAGGCTATGGATTGTGTCAGGGCACGACTTCAGAGGCTGCGGAAAAACTCGGGGATTCGGATGAGAATGGCGAAAAGCATCCCTCCGGGGCTGAAGCCCACGTCGATTCTGTTGGCTTTATGCGGGGGTTGAAACCCCCGCCTCCCTCCGCATCG
>Ga0302140_10001154_pt1 | contig 34496 bp, 23 predicted proteins | sample I_Bog_E1_1_FD_202095 | JGI IMG/M metagenome (GOLD analysis project Ga0302140, IMG submission 202095) | Peat permafrost microbial communities from Stordalen Mire near Abisko, Sweden - I_Bog_E1_1 | ecosystem: Environmental > Terrestrial > Soil > Wetlands > Peat | place: Sweden: Abisko, Stordalen... | reverse complement strand
GTCTAGCAGCAACCAGTCTACTCGGGCTCGAAGGAGCCGGCGCTGTCATGTAATCAACCTCCCGGTCGGCTGTAGCGTGGACCTCCCGGTCCACGCTCCACGCTAAACCAACAGGAAATTGCTCTAACGCGATGGATCAGGTCCAAACGCATGAACCCCCAGCTTAGGCTCGGGTTCATGCGTTTGACCGCTGATTAGAGCCAGCTCACTTCCCCGTCCCGCACAGCTCCAGAATCGCTGCGCCGAACTTCTCCACCTTGGCCGGCCCCATTCCGTCGACCTCCAGCAGTTGCCGCGGATTCCGTGGACGCGCGGAGGCCAGCGCGGTCAGAGTTTTGTCGTGCATCACCACAAACGCCGGAACGCGCAGCCGCCTGGCCTCCGAAGCGCGCCACTCCTTGAGCCGGGCAACCAGTGCTTCTCCCTCTGCCGTCAGTTCGACCGGCCCGGCCTGCTTCGCCTGCTTGCCGGGTTTTGCCGCCGCGGCTTTGGGCTTCCTGGAGCGGGCCGGAGTCGCGCCCTTGCCGGCAAACTCCTCCACCACTCCATCGCTGATCAGCAGTTCGACCGGCGAGTTTGCCCGCAGCTCGAGTCCGGCTTCCGTCAGCCGCACTTTGCGGAAGCGGCGTACTTCGCCGTCTTTTTCGTATTCGGCCTCTTCAATCTCGATCAGTCCGGCCCGAACCATGGCATCGAGCAGGCAGTCAAACTCGTTCCGGCTCAGCTTGCCGCCAGGATCCACGTTCCGTTGCAGCGTTCCCGCGGCCTTGTAGTCCACCGGCCGCAGTTCGTCGGCAATCGCCTGCACCAGGCTGCGTTCAGTTGCATCGGGCCGCCGGAAGAGCCGCAGCACCGCCCCGGCCGGGTCGCAAACGTCGCAAATTCCGCACGGCCGGCTGGCGTCGGCTATGTCGCCGAAGTGGCGCACCAGCGCGGCCATCCGGCACTCGGCGGAAGTGGTATAGCGCAGCACCTTCTCAAACTGTTCGGCGCGGTATTGCGCCTGTACCGTGTAAGTTTTCTTCCAGTCCGTGCCGCCCACCGTCACGTTGCCGCCAAAGTCCACCCGCGCGCCGCCGTGAATCTCCAGTTTTTCCAGGGCCTTGTCGAACTCTTCTTCGCCCAGCCTCGAAGCCTCGCGCAACTCTTCCACCGCCTGCGGCTCCTCGCCCAGCGTGCGGAAAACCTGGTTCAGATGGTCCACGGGGGGATAGTCCCGATTGAGAAAAAAGTCGTGCGTGCGCTGGTCGGCGTAGGAGTGCATCAGGTAGGTCCGGCTCAGCGCCCCGTCACGTCCCGCGCGCCCAATCTCCTGGTAGTAGCCCTCGAGGGTGGCGGGCAAACCGGCGTGAATCACGGTGCGAATGTCGGACTTGTCGATGCCCATGCCGAAGGCAATGGTGGCCACCACCACCTCGAGTTCGCCGGCCTGGAAGGCGGTCTGCACCCGCTCGCGGGTTTCCGGGTCAAGACCGGCATGATAGGCCGCCGCCGGAACTCTTTTCGCCAACTCCGCGGCCAGCGCCTCTGCGCCCTTGCGCGAGGTAGCGTAAACAATGGCGGGGCGTCGCTCCACATTTGCCAGCAGCCCGCAGATGGCTTGCGCCCGGTCTGGCACCGGAACCTCCACCACCTCAATGGCCAGATTGCTGCGCCGGAAGCCGTGAATGAACCTGGCCGGCGTGATCATTTCCAGTTGCGCCAGAATGTCGGCCTGCACAGAAGGCGTGGCCGTAGCCGTCAGCGCTAGTACCGGGGCCGGCCGCAGCGCGGGCAGGTACTGGCCCAGCATCCGGTAGTCGGGACGGAAATCGTGGCCCCATTGCGAGATGCAATGCGCTTCGTCGATGGCGATCAGGGCCGGTTTGCGCTTGGCCAGCATTTCTCCAAAGCCCGGCACGCGCAGCCGCTCCGGCGCAATGAAAAGAAATTGCAAATCGCCGTGGAGGTAATCCACGCAGACTTGGCGCGCCACCGCGCGATCAAGCCCGGAGTGAATCCGCCCCACCCGCAGGCCGAGCGAGGTGAGCTTGGCTGCCTGGTCTTCCATCAGCGCAATCAGCGGCGAAATGACCAGCGCCGTCCCGCCCAGTGCCAGGGCCGGCAACTGGTAGCAGAGCGACTTCCCAAAGCCGGTGGGCATCACCAGCAGCAGATCGCGGCCGGCAATGGCGGCGCGGCAAACCGCCTCCTGGTTGGCGCGAAAACAGGTGAAGCCAAACACTGAGCGCAGCAACTCGCTTAATACGTCTCCCGATGGACCGTCTTTCCCCAATTCGACCCCGCGCCTACAGAAAAGAGGAGCGCTCTTTCCCGTTCAATTCCAGCTTCAACTTTACAAGACGCGCACCGTCGAGCGGCAAGAATGTCCTTCCGGTTAACCTTATGGCCAACGGACGGAGGAACCTGCCCACTTTCGACTTCTATAACGTGAACCGAACCCCAAAAAAGATTCCGGCCGGAAACGCTTGCGCGTCGCCAGCCGGAATTCTGCGGGGAAGCCGCAACCGCCCTCAGATGCTTCACGCAGCCTCTCCCTGTTCCGGAATCACTCCATGCCAGGTCGAGGCCGCGCTTGATGCAATTTTCAGGATCGCTTCTCCCCGATCACGCGAGGTCGAAGCGATCCAGGTTCATCACCTTGCTCCAGGCCGCCACAAACTCATCCACGAAAGTCTTCTCGGCGTCTGCGCACGCATAGAACTCCGCCAGGGCTCGGAGCTGAGAGTTCGAACCAAAGACCAGATCGACGACGGTGCCCGTCCACTTGAGTTCGCCGGTGGCTCGATCGCGCCCTTCCAGAACAGCTTCCGACGCGGCCGACTTCTGCCACTTCGTATTCATGTCGAGGAGGTTCACGAAGAAGTCGTTGGTCAAGGTTCCGGGCCGCTTGGTGAATACACCATTTTGGGACTGCCCGTAGTTTGCGTCGAGCGCCCGCAGGCCGCCGATCAGCACCGTCATCTCGGGAGCGGTCAGCCTCAGCAGGTTCGCCCGATCTACCAGCAACTCAGCCGCCGATCCCTCGTGTTCCTTCCGGAGGTAGTTGCGGAACCCGTCTGCGGTCGGCTCCAATACGGCGAACGAGGCCACGTCGGTCTGTTCCTGCGACGCGTCCGTCCGCCCTGGCGAGAAGGGAACCTTCACGTCATAGCCGCCTTTCTTCGCCGCTGCCTCCACGGCTGCCGAGCCGCCCAGAACGATCAGGTCAGCCAGCGAGACCCGCTTCCCACCGGACTGCGCACCGTTGAAGTCCTTCTGGATCGCTTCCAACTTCTCAAGGACCTTGGCCAGTTCGGCCGGCTCATTGACTTCCCAATTCTTTTGCGGCTCCAAACGAATGCGCGCGCCGTTCGCGCCACCGCGTTTGTCGCTGCCACGGAAGGTTGAAGCCGATGCCCAGGCCGTTCGGACCAAGTGAGAGTTGGTAAGCCCGGAGGCGAGGATCTTGGCCTTCAGGTCGGCAATCTCCTGTTCCCCGATCAATTCGTAATCCACTGCGGGAACAGGATCTTGCCAGATCAGAGATTCCTTGGGAACCAGCGGGCCGAGATACCGCGAGACAGGCCCCATGTCGCGGTGCGTCAGCTTGAACCAGGCCTTGGAGAAAGCGTCCGCCAACTCCTGCGGGTGTTCGAGATAACGCCGCGAGATCTTTTCATAGACCGGGTCGACTCTCAGGGATAAGTCAGTCGTGAACATCATGGGCGCGTGCTTTTTCTTGGGGTCGTGCGCGTCCGGCACGGTGCCCGCTCCGGCTCCGTTCTTCGGCGTCCATTCGTAAGCGCCAGCGGGGCTCTTGGTCAGTTCCCATTCATAGCCGAAGAGGTTTTCGAGATAATTGTTGTCCCACTTCACCGGGTTGGTGGTCCATGCACCTTCAAGGCCACTGCTAATGGTATCTACGCCATTGCCGCTGCCAAAGCTGTTCTTCCAGCCCAGGCCTTGCTCTTCGATGGGTGCGCCCTCGGGTTCTCGGCCAACATACTTGACCGGATCGGCAGCGCCATGGGCTTTGCCGAACGTGTGGCCACCAGCGATGAGGGCGACAGTCTCTTCGTCGTTCATGGCCATGCGGGCAAAAGTCTCCCGAATATCCACTGCCGCGGCCACTGGATCCGGCTTCCCGTTGGGTCCTTCCGGATTCACATAGATCAGGCCCATCTGGACAGCGCCAAGAGGATTTTCGAGCTGACGGTCTCCCTTGTAGCGTTCATCCCCGAGCCACTTGGTCTCAGGTCCCCAATAAACGTCCTCTTCCGGCTCCCAGATGTCCTCGCGCCCGCCGCCGAAACCGAAGGTCTTCAATCCCATCGACTCGATTGCCACATTGCCAGCGAGGATGATCAGGTCGGCCCAGGAGAGTTTCCGGCCGTACTTCTGCTTGATGGGCCAGATCAAGCGGCGCGCCTTGTCGAGGCTCACGTTGTCTGGCCAGCTGTTCAGGGGAGCAAACCGCTGCGCTCCGGAACCCGCGCCGCCGCGCCCATCGGCAATGCGATAGGTGCCGGCGCTGTGCCACGCCATACGAATGAAGAAAGGCCCGTAGTGGCCGTAGTCCGCAGGCCACCACGGCTGCGAGCTCGTCATCAATGTGCGGAGGTCGTGAATGACGGCATTCAGATCGAGGCTCTTGAACTCCTCGGCATAATTGAATTCCTCGCCCAGGGGGTTGGACAGCTGCGGGTGCTGGCGCAGGATATTCAGGTTCAGTTGATCGGGCCACCAGCTCGCGTTGGTTGGGGTCCCGGCAACGGTGTGCTTGCGGGCGCCGTTCGTAAACGGGCATTTCGCATCGCCTGCCTTGGCGTTTTGATCGTCAACTATGGGAGGTCCGGGGTTCTTTGTCTGGCTGTCGGACATGAGTGCATCTCCTTGGTTTCTGTGGGAAGGATCCGGTTTGGATTGCGTGTCTCAACTCAGGTCTTCGGTATTCGATTTGCGGGGAACACAGAAATTGCCCGGTGCCATCATACCCCCGCTCCGTAAAGCTAGCCCCGCGAATTCTATAAATCAAATCAATTGTTTCTACGGTGACGATTGACAAAATCTATGATAAAAACCACACTGAATCAAGCTCATTCCCTCCAGGACTACTCATGAATCTGCAGGAACTTCGTTACCTGGCCGCCGTGGCCAAGCACCGGCACTTCGGCCGCGCCGCCGAATCATGCAACGTAAGCCAACCCACGCTGAGCAGCCAGATCCGCAAGCTAGAGGAAGAACTGGGCGTGACCCTGCTAGAGCGGACCAACAAGCGCGTGGAGATGACGCCTGTGGGCAGCCGCGTCCTGGTTCATGCGCAGCGGGCCCTGGCCGAAGCCGGACAAATGGAGGCTGTGGCGCTCACCGCCCGCGATCCGCTGGTCGGCCCCTTGAGGCTGGGTGTGATTCCCACCCTGGCTCCCTACCTGATGCCGCTGATTCTGAAGCCCCTTCGGCAGGCTTATCCGGGCCTGGCGCTCGAGTTGTGGGAGGACCAGACCCGGGCCCTGATCGACGGCCTGCGCAACCACCGGCTGGATGCGGCCCTGCTGGCCACCGCCGCCGAAGCGCCTGAAATCACCGAGCTTGCCCTCTTCCGCGAGCCTCTGCTAGCCGCCCTGCCGCTGGATCATCCTCTGGCCGCCCACGAGAGCGTCACCGAGGAAGCACTGGCCGAAGAGTTATTGGTTCTGCCCGACGGCCACTGCCTGGCTGCGCAGACCCTGGCCGCCTGCGGAGCCAAGATCCATGCCCCCAAAAGCAGGCTGCAAAGCTCGATGCAGGCCGCCACCCTCGAAACCCTCGTGAATCTTGTTGCCGCTGGCTACGGCGCCACGCTGATTCCGGCCCTGGCCGCCGATTCCCTGCTCCAGCGCGGCATTGCCGTTCGGCCCTTGTCCGGGCACTCGTCCCGCACCATTCGCCTGGCCAGCCGTCCCGGCTTCCCCCGACCCCAGGCGCTCCGGGCCCTGGAGAAGGTGATTCGGCACGCGGTTGGGACGGCCGGGCCGCGCACCGGAACAATGTAAACTGGGCCTGTGGAAAAACCGTGCAAAACTCGATGAAACGCCCCAATTTCGCCACAATTCCCGAAGTTTCGCAAAGAAGAAGAATTCCGGCCTCCCTTATCCACAAGAACCTTTTCCAGACCGTTGACCCTCCCTCTCACTCTCCTTACAGTCTGTAATTGGGGGTAATCCTCATCCGGCCACAAGCGGTTGGGTAAGGGTTGGCTTCGCACGGCAAGCACACTTGAGAAACAGCTTCAACGATTCGGAGAAAACATGCTGAAACTAAAGAAGATCCACATCCTCGGCTTCAAAAGCTTTTGCGACCGCACGGAATTGACCGTCGCGGGAACAGGCATTGCCGTCGTGGTGGGGCCGAACGGTTGCGGCAAGTCCAACATTCTGGATGGGGTGAGCTGGGTTTTGGGCGAGCAGAGCGCTAAAACCTTGCGCGGCACCAACATGCAGGACGTAATCTTTGCCGGAACCCGCGACCGCAAGCCGCTGGGAATGGCGGAAGTGACCCTGACCATGGTGGATCCTGAGGCTTACGAAGGCCCGGTTCCCGTGGAGCCGGAGGTGCTGGTCGCCCGCGAAGGCTCTCTTGATTGGGACGAAGACGCCCTGCGCCTTCAGCGGGCCAACGAAGCCGAAGAAATTATCGCCAACGAGCAGCCCGGGCAGGTTCTGGACGAAGACGGGCCGGAGTCGCCGCAGACCATGACCACCGGCGAGGGTCCGCAGGCCGTGGTGCTCAAGATTCGCCGCCGCAAGTTCCAGCGCACCCCGCAGAAGGGCGAAATCGTCATTACCCGGCGCCTCTTCCGCACCGGGGAAAGCGAGTACCTCCTCAACGGCAAACTCTGCCGCCTGCGCGACATTCAGGACATCTTCATGGGCACGGGCCTGGGCCCGGAGAGCTACGCCATCATCGGCCAGGAGCGCATCGGCCAACTGCTCAGCTCCAAGCCCCACGACCGGCGCGCCATCATCGAAGAAGCGGCAGGCATTACGCGCTTCAAGAACAAGAAGCGCCTCGCCGAATTGCGGCTGGAGAGCGCCAAGCAGAACCTGGCCCGCGTCGACGACATCTTTGAGGAAGTCACGCGCCAGATGAACAGCCTCAAGCGCCAGGCGTCGAAGGCCGAGCGTTTCGCCGCGGTGCGCGACGAGTTGCGCAGCCGCCTGCGCGTGGTGCTGGCCAGCCGCATGGCGACGATGGATGCGGAGCAGGCCCGGTTACAACAGGAAATTACGGCTCTGACGGAAAAGATTGACGCTTCCGCCATGCAGATCGGCCAGGAAGAAGCCAGCCAGCACGCCCTGACCGAGCGCGGCTACGAGCTGGACCACGAAGGCCAGGAAGCGCAGAACCGCGCCAATGAAGCGGCTGTCGAGCTGGAGCGGGCCAAAGCGCGCGAGCGTGCCAATGCCGAGCGCGTCACCGAACTGGAAACGCGCTCAGCCGCCGCGGCAGGGGAGTTGGAACAGACGCGGGCGCAGCTTGGCTCCATTGCCGAGGAACGGACGCAGCAGCACTCCTTCCTTGAGACCGCGGCCGGCGAGGCGAAGGCCTTTCGTCAGCGCGTCGAGGCCGGCCAGCACGAGGCGCGCACCGCTGCCGAAGAAGTCTTTGCGGCCGAGCGCCAACTGGAAACCAGCCGCCGCCAGGTGATGCACCTGCTCACCATGGCCGGCAACGCACGCAACCAGACGGCCCAGTGCGAGGAAAGCCTAGCCGCCCTGGAACGCGAAGCCGAACGCCTGGATGCCGAGATGGGCCAGGCGCGGAACGAAAAAGAAAATCTGGGCGCGCAGAGCGCGGAAGCCCGTTTGCGTTATGAATCGGCTGCTGAAACCCTCAAGCGGCTGGAGGGCGAAATCGCCGGGCTGCGCGAGACTCTGCAGTCGAATCGCGCCCAGGAGAACGCTCTACGCGCGCGCGCCAATCAACTGCGCGGCGAACAGGCTAGCGTGGCCGGCCGGCGCAACTCGCTCGAGTCGTTGATTCGCAACCATAGCTACTCCACCGACACGGTGCGGCGTCTGCTCAAGCCGGGCGCTCTGGCCGAGGGCATGGCGCCCGTGGGCACCCTGGCCGACTTCATTGAGGTCAGCGGCGCGCACGAAGGCGTGGTCGACGAGTTTCTCCGCGAGGAGCTGAATTACGTGGTGGTCGAGAGCTGGGTGGCCGCCGAACAGGGCGTGCGCCTGCTCAAATCCGGTGTGGACGGCCGCGCCACTTTCCTGATTCATCCGCCCGAAGGGGGCGAGTCTTCCAGCGAGAGCAACCAGACCATCACGGCGCCCGGCCTCACGCCGCTCAAGGATTCGATCAGGGTGTTGAACGGCTTTGGCCACTCACTGGAGACGATTCTGCCCAAGCTCGGCAATGGCTACCTGGTTGAAGATCCCGGCGAGGCGCTGCGTCTTGCGGCGCGCCATCCGCACGCTTTCTTCCTCACCCCGGAGGGCGAGTGCTTCCACAACGCCACGGTGACCGGCGGCAAGCCGGCCAGCGCCGGTCCTCTGGCCCTGAAGCGCGAACTGCGCGAGGCCGAGACCCGTTTGGCGGCCATCGAATCCGGTTTGGCCAAGGCGGAATCGGAAGCCGCGGACCTGACCCAGGCCATTGAAGAAATGGCCGCGCAACTGGACGCACGCGGCGAGGAACGCCGTCTGACCGAACGCGACACCGCCAACCAGGGCGCTGCGCTCAAGCAGATGGAATCTGAAACCCAGCGCGTCGAGCGGCGTTTGCAGGAGTGGACAGCGCAGGCCGCCCGCAACAAGGACGCCCGCGAAGCCAAAAAGACCACCATCGACCAGAAGCGCGAAGAGACCGTGCGTCTGGAGGCCGAACACTCCACCGCCGAAGCCGCACTTGAGCAACTTCAAGCGCAGTTGGCGGAGTTGCGCGAGAAGCGCGAAGGCTTGCAACAGGACGCAGCCCAGGCGACGGCGCAGCTTGCCGGCCTGGAAGAGCGACGCCGCGGCGCAGAATCCGCCTTCCAGCGCATTGACCGCCTCCATGCCGACCTGGAGCGCCGCGTGCTCTCCATCGAACAACAACTCACCGCCTCCGCGGCCGAGCGCGAGCAGCGCGTCAACGAGAGCGCCGCTCTGTCCCTGCGCGAGCAGGAACTGACCACGGTGCGCGCCGAGGCTTTGACGCTGGCCCAGTCCGCCGCCGCCCAGGCGCAAGCATTGCGCCAGCAGTTGGCCACCATGGAGGCCGAACTCAAGACCGGACGCGCCACTCTCGACCAGATGCGCGAAGACCGCGCCAGCCGCGCCAGCGATGTGGCCCGGCTCCGCGCCGACCTCGCCCACCTTGATGAAAGCTGCCTCGCTGAAGTCAATTGCGAAGCGGCTGTGCTCCGCGCCGATGAGACCATCGTGCATTTGGCCGGCGAAGAACTCGCCGCGGAAGATGAAGCCTGCCGCGCCCTGCGCCAGCGCATCGAGCAGATGGGCCCGGTCAACATGATGGCCCTCGACGAGTACAAGGAGACCGCCGATCGCCATGACTTCCTCGACACCCAGCGCAAGGACCTGACCGAGTCGATCGAAAACACGCAGGAGACCATCAAGGAAATCGACCGCATCTCGCGCACCAAGTTCGACGAGGCCTTCGCCCGGATCAATGAGAACTTCGGCCAGGTCTTCACTCGCCTCTTCCACGGCGGGCAGGCCTTCCTGCGCCTCACCGACACGGAAAATCAGGACGAAAGCGGCCTGGAGATCGTGGCTTCGCCGGCAGGCAAAAAGCTGCAGAATGTGCTCCTGCTCTCCGGCGGAGAAAAGGCTCTCACGGCACTCGCCTTGCTGGTGGGCATCTTCCAGTTCCAGCCCAGCCCCTTCTGCGTGCTCGACGAAGTGGATGCGCCTCTGGACGAAACCAACGTGGGCCGCCTCGCCGACCTGATGTTCTCGCTCAGCAAGGAAACCCAGTTCCTGGTCGTCACCCACTCCCGCCGCATGATGCAGTCCGCCGACATGATTTACGGCGTCACCATGCAGGAGCCCGGCGTCTCCAAGGTAGTCAGCCTACACCTGGGCCATCGCGATCAGCAGCGCGCCACGGCATAGAGATGGAGTTATTCACGACTTTAACGGCAAGGGCTCTTTGAAAGCTCAAGGAGCCTTCGCCTGAAATGAAGAGCAAAAGGCCGCGCCGCAGCGGTCTGTGGGGATGCCCAAGCTGCCGACGAACGTCGTCGTCAGTCGATGAAGAAAATTCGATTCCGCCCGGCCTGCTTGGCGCTGTACATCGCCCGGTCCGCCTCATCGCTCAGGCTGCTGAAATCCGTGCTTCGCCCCTTCAACTCAGCAACCCCCACCGAAATGCTGACCGGCACTAGGCCAGTTTCGCTGTGAAGAATCCTGGCCTCCGCCACGGTGGTGCAGAGCCTTTGTGCAAGCTCGGTGGCGTCCTCGCCTTCCGTTTCCACTATCACCGCGGCGAACTCGTCTCCCCCGGTGCGGCCCAGAATATCCTCGTCGCGCAGCGTCTCTCGCATCAGCATGGACACTTCCTTCAGAACCGCATCGCCCGCGTTGTGGCCCAGTCCGTCGTTGATCGCCTTGAAATTGTCGATGTCGATCACCAGCAGCGTCAGCGGCCTCTTGAAGCGGATTGCGCGCGTCAGTTCGTGCTCCGCCAATTCAAGGAAGTGACGCCTGTTGCACAATCCGGTCAGGTCGTCCGTATGCGCCTGAACTTGGATCTGCTTCTTCAGTTCCCGCTCGATCTTGAACTTCTCCTGGACCAGCAACAGCTCCAGCGCGCCGCGTTGCGCCTCCCGCAAGGTATGATGCGTGCGCTGGTGCAGCATCAACGCGAACATTCCCCCTATCACAAGTCCGTCGCCGACGAGAATCTGCACGGCGCCCAGATCGGCTTTTGAGACCAGCCGGCTGGACATCATGGCATACCAAAACACCGCGTTGTTCAACAGGACAAAAACAAAGAAAGCCTGCAACAGCCGTCGGCTTGGCCGGTTTTCCTTGCGCAGCGAGAAGGCTACCACTACGAAATAGAGCCAGATAATCTTGGTGAGCACTGCGTTGCCATTGATTGCAAAGCTGTTGAATCCAAGCACCATTGCAGCAAGAAGAACGGGGCCGACCCAGAGCAACAGTTTCAGCCCGCGCATCAGCACCGGCGGCGGCTCATACGGTTTGAAGAGTTCACGGCAGAAAAGCACGCTTGTGAAATTGATCGAGAGGTACAGGATGTCATCAATCCAAGGCACAAGTGCGGGAAAGCTCGCCGGATTCAGCGGTGCCAGATAGCCCATCGCGACGATTCCAAACAGCATGTACACCGCCTGGAAGACAGCAAACAGAACCACCACGGGCTGTCGGTCAAGAAAATAGCTGTGGATCGCCCAAAGCAGCAGGAACAGCATCGACGTGGCGAAGAACATCTCCAGCAGATCGCGCTGGTGGTCTCTCCGGTCCGCCTCTTCCGGCTCCAGTGCTTCCACGCGTATCACGAAGGCGGTCCTGGTCTTGATGCGAAGATAGTAGGTTGCTTCCGGCCCGGCTAGGTTGACGACAAAACTCAGCGAAGTGGTGGCGCGATCACGCTGGCTGAAGGCGTAGCGACTGCCGGTCACGCGCGTCTTCCACCCCGTCGGATCGCCCGAATCCGCCACATAGAGACGAACTTCATTGAGATAGGTCGGGAGAATGTAGAGCACGACCTGGTTCCCATGGGCCGGCGCGTGAACCTGCAAGCGCATCCAATGCACGGAATCGCTGCTGCCCATGGACATCGTCGAGCCCACGGGGGTTCCGTCGCGGTGCGCAACATCGACAACGCTCATGGTGCCAGCGCGGTCCTCAAGCACCGTGCGTGAAGTAATCAGATCGCTCGCCGCCGCCAGCGGGGCGGGAAGGAGCCCCGTGATCAGAACCGCGATGCTGAAGAGGAACTTCATTGAGTCTGCCACCGCAATGAGGGAACTTGCCGGTTACCGGACCGCTCCGCATCGAGACGGTCCGTCGTGAAGTGTTCGAAGAATCCCATCGGGCTACCGGCGGATCGATTCCGTTCCTGCGTCCGAAACCGAAGACAGAGCGAGAGTCCTGGGCGCCTGGTGCCAGTTTCGCCACCTGCAAGGAGGGTCGCCCTCTTCGATTCCATTGTATCTATCGGTGCAAAGAGCACATCTCTTCAAGGCATTCAGGGTTCCCGGAAAGCCCCTCCGCGCCTCGCAGCCTGTTCCTGGATGGCTGCATTTCAGACAAAAAATCGCCCCCGAAGGATATCTTCTCCTCGGAGGCGCTTGCATCAGCACACTAAAGATTGCAATACACACTGAACAAGATAACGGGGTACCAGTAGCCGGCGCTGGAGGTCGGTAGCGCGCGGCTACTGGTGATCCCTGTACAAACGAAGCTAGCCGCGGCTTCCCCTTTCCACTGCTGCCTCGTGTCGCCCGGCTCTAAGAAGGCATACAGATGCGCCCTCCGAACCATGTTGACAAATGGAGTGTCTCCCATGCGGGAAACGCGTTCCGTGACGGCTGTCACACAGGTGTGTAGGACTCTTCCTACACCTCGCTGCACCCGTATATCAATCGATTTTTCTCCTCCTTTTCAATTCCGGCGCCGGCCGATTGACAAAGTGCACCGCGCGCCGGAAAATCGGTACTTCAGTCCCTCCTGTGGAAGGCTTCCCGTGACATCTCTTTTGACGACGAATCTGGGTACGACGCCGCTCGTGGGTCGCGGTAAAGTGCGCGACCTCTATACGGTTGGTGATGCGCTGCTGCTGGTCGCAACCGACCGAATTTCCGCCTTCGACCACGTTCTGGGCACCGGCATCCCCGGCAAAGGCAAGATCCTGACCCAGATCTCCCTCTTCTGGTTCCACCTCTTGTCGGAACTGGTTCCCAACCACCTGATTACAGACGACGTACGCCAGTTTCCTGCCGCGCTTCAGCCCTATGCCGAACAGTTGGAAGGCCGCTCCATGCTCGTCAAGCGGGCCGCCATGTTCCCCCTGGAGTGCGTGGCGCGCGGCTACCTGGCCGGTTCGGGCTGGAAGGAGTATCAGGCGAGCGGAACGGTCAGCGGAATTCCGCTGCCCTCCGGCCTGCTGGACGGCTCGCGCCTGCCCCAGCCCATGTTTACTCCCTCCACCAAGAGCCAGGACGGCGCCCACGATGAAAACATCGACTTTGCGGCCGCCGAAAAGCTGGTGGGCGCTGAAGACGCTGCCGAACTCCGCCGCCTCACCCTGGCCATCTACCAGAGAGCACAGGCCCACGCCGAATCCTGCGGCCTGATTCTGGCCGACACAAAATTCGAGTTCGGCAGAACCCCGGAAGGCATTATCCTTGCCGATGAGGTGCTGACCCCGGACTCCTCCCGCTTCTGGGACGGCGCGGCATGGTTACCCGGTGGCGCGCAGCCCTCATTCGACAAACAGTTCGTACGCGATTATCTTGAATCGATCCGTTGGAACAAGCAGGAACCGGCGCCCACTCTGCCCGACGAGGTGGTCGAGCGCACACAAGCCAAGTACCTTGAAGCCTTCCGGCGTTTGACCGGACGGGAACTCGCTTTGTAAAGCAAGATCGGAGCACGCATGGCGCTGGTCGACTGGTTCATCGTAATTATCATCGCGCTGGCCGTGCTGGGAGGTTTGCAGCAGGGCTTTTTCCGCTCCGTCTGCTCGCTGGGCGGCCTGTTGCTGGGCTTGGTCCTCGCGGCCTGGAACTACGGCCGGGTGGCGGCGCTGTTGATGCCCCTGGTGCGCATCGATGCGGTTGCGGACGCCATCGGCTTCCTGCTGATTGCTCTCCTGGTGATGGCAGTGACAGGCCTGATCGGCAGTTTTCTGGGCAATGCCATGCACCAGATCGGTCTGGGCTGCCTGGACAAGCTGGCCGGCGCCGCCTTTGGCTTTTTTCAGGGAATGCTGCTGGTGACCGTGATCATACTGGTTGCCGTGGCTTTTTTCCCCAAGGCGCACTGGCTTCTGGATGCCAAGTTGCCCAGGTCGTTTTTCGGGGCCTGTCATCTGAGCACACACGTCAGTCCGCAGGAGTTGGCCGAGCGCGTGCAGCACGGACTCAAGTATCTTGAGCAGGAGTCGCCCCGGTGGATGCACCCCGAGAGCGGCGGTCTGTGAATTCGGACACACCTGTTGAACGCAAAATCTGTCAGGATAGAGAATCAAGGGGTAGACGTGAGAAGAGAACTGGACAGTCTGGTAACGCAAATGCACTCCAGCGGAATCCGCTATGAGGACGCTGTGCGCGAGTTCAAGAGGCAGTTTCTGCGCGAAGTGCTGGAGGCGAACCGGGGTAACCAGTGCAAAGCTGCCGAAGAACTGGGCATGCACCGCAATACTCTGAGCCGCGCCATGGCCGAACTCGGACTGAGCCTGGCAGAAGTGCGCGCCGGCCTCAAGCGTCCGCCCCGCAGCGAACGTCCTGTGTATGGCGCCCTTCGCCAAGGCATCCGCTAGGCTCTACGCCACAAAAGGGAAATGTTGACGACTCCAACCGCCCCGCAGGCACGTGTCCAAATCGTTCCAGGCTTCACCTGGGACGCTCAAGACGCCTATCTCTTCGACATTGACGGCACGCTCTTGCGCAGCCGCGACCGCATTCACTTCAACTCCGTCGCCCTCAGCGTCCGCCGCGTCACCGGCTTTGAAATCACCATGGCCGGAATCCCCATCCACGGCAGCACCGATACCGCCATCCTGCGCGCAGCCTGCCGTCAGGCGAAGATTCCCGCCGCCGTGCTTGAGCCACATCTCCATGCCATCCTCGAGGCCATGGGCCGCGCGGTGGCGGAGCATCGCCAGGAGTTGGACCTGGTGCTCATGCCCGGCGTCGAAGACACCCTTGCCCACCTGGCGCGCCGTGGAGCCCTGCTGGGCGTGGCCACCGGCAACCTCGAAACCATTGGCTGGATCAAGATTGAAGAAGCCGGCCTGCGCGAGTGGTTCCACTTCGGCGGCTTCAGTGACAGTTTCCCTGACCGCGGCGAACTGATCGGGAACGCCGCGCGCAAGGCACGGGATCTGGCCGGCAAAGACGCCCGCGTCTGCGTGGTGGGCGATACGCCCCGCGACATTGCCGCGGCGCGCGCCAATTCCCTGCCCGTGATTGCCGTAGCCACCGGCCACTTCAGTTTCGACGAACTGCTCGAGCACCGGCCCGAGGTCTGCGCCTCCAGCCTGGCCGACCTGCTCCTATCGCCACAGGTCGCCCAGTGAACGCACCCCCTTCCTTTCCGCGCTCCCATGCCGCCCGCCGGCTTCGGCAATGGACGCGGTTCTGCACCTCCGGATTGCTTCTCGCGGTTCTCCCCGGCTCGCTGATGGCACAAACCGCCGCTCCCCTCGCCCCGGCTCCCACGCAGGCCCCACCCCCTGCTCCCGTCGCCTCCGCCCCAGCCGCTTCGGACAAGCCGGTGCGCACCTCCGACCGGCGCCGCGCCGTCAAGCTCTACCTGGAGGCCACCAAGCTCTTCCAGGCGGAACGGTTTGAAGAGGCCATGCGCAACTACCAGCAGGCGGCGCAGCTTGACCCCGCCAACGCCGACTATCCGCTCGCCGCCCAGGTCGCGCGCAGCCACGCCGTCTCCGCGCTGCTGCAAACTGCGGCCAAGGCGCGCCTGCTTTCGAATTCGGCTGCTTCACGCGCGGCATTGGCCCACGCTGCCGAGCTCGAACCTGACAACGCCCAGGTGCGCGAGCACGTCAACGAATTGGCAGCCGACGCCATCGCCGGCGAGTCACGGCCCCTCTACGAACAAGGCGCGGCCGAGGCCGGCACGGCGAATCTGCTGGCGCCCACCCCCGGAACCCACAGCTTTCATCTCCATACCGACCAGCATCAGCTCATCCAGCAGGTCTTCCGCGCCTACGGAATTGAGGCCACGGTCGACGCAAGCGTTCGCCCCACCCAGGTCCGCCTGGATGTGGACAACGCCGGTTTTGAAGCTGCCGCGCGTACCGTCGAACTGGCCACTGCCTCGTTCTTCGTTCCCCTGGACGCGCACCATGTGCTGGTAGCCCGCGACGTGCGCGAGTTCCGCCAGCAGTTCACGCGTCTGGATATGGAGACGGTCTATCTCTCCGGCCTCAGCGCCACCGAATTGACCGACGTGGTCACCCTGGCCAAGAACGTCTTCGACATCCAGCAGGCGGTTGCGGAACCCTCGGCGGGAACCGTGACGGTGCGCGGGCCGGCAAAGACCCTGAGCGCCTTCAACGCTACCCTGCGCGTTCTGCTCGACGGAAGAAACCAGGTGATGCTCGATGTGCGCATGATCCAGATCGCCCACACCAGCCAGCGCAATACCGGGATTCAGCCGCCGCAAACCATGACCGCCTTCAACGTTTACGCCGAAGAGCAGTCCATCCTCAATTCGAACCAGGCCCTGGTGCAGCAGATCGTCTCTTCAGGGCTAGCCGCCCAGGGCGATACGCTGGCCATTCTGGGCATTCTGCTGGCCTCCGGCCAGGTCACCAGTTCCCTGTTTTCGAACGGCATCGCTCTGTTCGGAGGCGGAATCACGCAATCGGCCCTGGCTCCGGGAACTCTCAGCGCCAACCTGAACCTCAATTCCTCCGATTCGCGCGAGTTGGATCAGATCCTGTTGCGCCTGGGCGATGGAGAGGCCGCGACCCTGCGCACCGGAACCCGCTATCCCATCCAGACCTCTTCGTTTTCCAGCCTTTCGGCCAGTGTCCCCAACATTCCCGGACTCACCGGCGCTGGAGCTTCCGGCAGCCTTTCTTCCCTGCTCTCTTCGCTCAGCGGCAGCGTTCCCAACGTTCCGCAGGTGGAGTACCAGGACCTGGGCCTGACCTTCAAGGCCACCCCCAAGGTGATGCGCGACAACCTGGTTGCCCTCAGCATCGACATGAAGATCGACTCGCTCGCCGGTAGCTCCATGAATGGCAATCCCATCCTCAACAACCGCGCCTATTCCGGGGTCGTGACGCTCCACCAGGGTGAGGCCGTCGCGGTGGCCAGCGAACTGGACAAGTCGGAGAGCCGCGCCGTCAGCGGCACGCCCGGCCTGAGCGAGATTCCCGGCCTGAACAACCTCACCGGCAAAGACACCCAGAAGAACTATGCGACGCTGTTGATCATCATCACCCCGCACGTCATTCGCGGCACTCAGGCGGCCGGCCACACGCCCATGATGCGCATCGAGCCTGTCACAAGCGCGCACTGATTCAGGGCCGATCGAATGGCAACCATCGCACCATCTTTGCAATCGGTTCCGCTGCGGTTTTCGTTTCGGTCCGCCTGCGCATCGTTCCGGGAAACAAAGACCCCGCAATCAACGCCATCCCCAGATTGGGAATCGCGCCGATTGCGGGGTTTTTCCTACTGACCGTCGCAGAAACGAGTAACGCCTCCCGGTCCACGCTCTTCGCTGTGCTAACCGGAGAATCGCTCTAAGGGACTTACTTGGTTAATCCGTCCAGCTTGGATTGGTACTCCACGATCTCCTTGATGGTCTCGTAAGGCGTGCCGGCAATGGGAACCGGGCGGCCATTCACGAGCAGCGTGGGCGTCTGGTTGATGTTCAGATCCTTGGCCAGCTTGACCGAAGCTTCCACCGTGGCTGCAATCGCCGGCGTTGCCGCACACGCTGCAACCTTCGCCGGATCCAGTCCGGCCTTGGTAACCGCGCTGTTCAGCGTCAATGTGGCGCCATCCGGGGTCGACAGGCCGTCCTGGCCGTCATACACCGCCGTGGAAAAACTGAAGAACGCGTCGTTGCCGCCCAGCTTCGCTACGCACAGTCCGAACGCAGCCGCATTGGCGGCCGCCTTGTGCTGCGGCAGGGGATAGTTCTGGAAGACGATGCGCGCTTTGGGGAAATCCACTGCCAGCTTGTCCATGTTGGCCTGCGCATCCTTGCAATGAGGGCACTGGAAATCGGCGAATTCCACCAGTTCCAGCTCTTTCAAGGCCGAACCGCGGTACGGTCCATCGGCACGCTGCTGAAGAATGGCCCGATTCTCTGCAAACGGATTCTCGCCGAAAGCAATCAGGTCGTCGCCGGAGATGATGTGCTTGCCGTCGGGAAGAGCGAAGAACTGCAGCGCCGTGGGCTTCTGCTGGCCGGTCTTGTCGCCGACAAAGATCACCACTTTGCTCACGCCCTCGACCGGCGTCTTCAGAATCGCCTGCACCTGCCAAACCCGCCGGGTATCGAAGCCCCAACTGGCGGTGAGAAAGGCGTTGACGGTCTCTTTGGTCGGCGACGCGGCGGTGAAATTCGCCGGATCTGGCTTGGGAAACACGGGCGCGGCGGGCGCTGGAGCCAAAAGAGAGGGCCCGGGCTGCTCTACTGCGGGCGCGGGCGGCGCCTGCTGCTGCGCAGAGGCAGTGAACACGGGCAGTGACAGGGCAACCAGTGCGGCCAGGCTGGCAACACGCACGCTGGTAAATCGGGCAGTCGAACGGATCAAGCTGATTCTCCTTAAACTGAGCTGAAACTCATGACTTCTAGCTTATACCTCGACCTTGACGGCGATGGGAAACCGGCGTCCCAAACCAAACGACTTCGAGGTAACCTTCAACACCGGCGCGGCCTGCTGGCGCTTGTACTCGGAACGCTCCACCAGTCGCACCACCTGTTGGACGAGTTCCAGCCCAAATCCGTTGGCCTGCGCAATCTGCTCGGGAGTCTCGTAACGCTCCACGTAGCCTTCCAGGATCGGATCCAGAACCTCATACGGCGGCAGCGAATCGGTGTCCTTCTGGTCCGGCCGTAGTTCCGCGGAGGGCGGCTTATCCAGGATGGCTGAGGGAATCACTTCGCCCTCGCGGTTCAGCCAGCGGCACACCGCGTACACCCGCGTCTTCACCAGGTCGCCAATCACCGCCAGCGCCCCCACCATGTCTCCGTAAAGCGTGCAATAGCCGACCGCCATCTCCGACTTGTTGCCGGTCGTCAACACCAGCGCCGAAAACTTGTTCGAGAGCGCCATCAGCAGGTCGCCGCGAATCCGCGACTGAATGTTTTCCTCGGTGGTGTCCGGTTTCGTCCCTGCGAAAAGCGGCCCCAGAGCCTGGCTGAATTCCCCGAAAAGGCCGCGAATGGCGATGGTCTCAAACCGGATTCCCAGGTTGGCCGCCAGGTACCGGCTGTCGTCGATCGAGCCCGCGGAAGAATATTGGCTGGGCATGCCGACCGCCATCACATTCTCCGCGCCCAAGGCATCCCGCGCAATGGCCGCCACCAGCGCCGAATCGATCCCGCCGCTCAAGCCCACCAGAACTTTTTTGAAGCCGCACTTCCGCACATAATCGCGCGTGCCCAGCACCAGTGCTCGATAAGCCGCCGCCGTCGAATCCTCTTCGGGAATAGGAATCTCAGGCGCATCAAAGGGATCCAGCAAAACCAGGTCCTCTTCAAACGAGGCGGCCTGCGCAATCAGCCCTCCGCGCTCATTCAGGGCCAGGGAGGAGCCGTCAAAGATCAGGCTGTCGTTGCCACCCACCTGGTTGCACATCAGCACGGGAATGCCGTCGCGCTCGGCAATGGCCGCCAGCATCTGCCGGCGTAGGACACGCTTCGAATGCCAGAAAGGCGAAGAGGAGAGGTTGATGTGCACCGCGGGCTTCTGCCGCATCAGCTCTACCATGGGATCCACCGCGTAGAGCCGCCGCGACCAGAAGTTCTTGTCGTTCCAGGCGTCCTCGCAAATGGTCACGGCCAGTCGTACGCCGTCCAACTCCACCACCTGCTGCGGACGCGCGGCAGAAAAATATCTCTGCTCGTCGAAGACATCGTAGAAAGGCAGCAGCCGCTTGTGCTGTTCCAGCAGCAGTGCACCCTTGTCCAGCAGAACCGCCGCATTCACGGCCGGCTTGCCGCTGTCCGGCCCCGCCTGCAGAGCCACGCCCGCCAACACCGCCGTGGACAAATCCTTGGTGGCTGCCGCCAACTCGTCAACGGCGCCCTGGCAGCGCGCCAGAAAGCTGGGTTTCTCCAGAAAGTCCGCCGGAGGATAGCCGCAGATGGCAAGCTCCGAAAAGACGGTAAGCCGGGCCCCCAAGGCATCGGCGCGTCGGCTCGCCGCAACAATCTTCTCCAGATTCCCGGTAAAATCTCCCACCGTGGGATTGATCTGCGCCAGTGCGATCTTCACTCTTCCAGTTTAGTGCATTTCCTATTGGTACAGAGTGATGTGTTTGTTGGTATAGAGTGAAGTGTCTAATCGCCACAGGAACCAGTATCGCCACAGGAACCAGTAACGCCACAGAAATCTGTAACGCCGACCTCCCGGTCGGCTGTAGCGTGGACCTCCCGGTCCACGCCTCACGCTACACAAATAGCAGAACTGCTCTAGGAGCCGGTGCCGGCGAAGACCACGGCCACCGTACGCACAATAATCTTCAGGTCCAGCCAGATGCTCCAGTTCTCGATGTACGTCACGTCCAGCGAAATATAACTATCGAACGATGGATCCTTGCGTCCCTGCACCTGCCACAGCCCGGTAATTCCGGGCGTCACATCCAGCCGGCGAAGGTGGCTGAGCTTGTACTCCTGCACCTCGCTGGCAATGGGAGGCCGTGGTCCCACCACGCTCATGTCGCCGGACAGTACATTCAGAAACTGAGGCAACTCATCCAGAGAGTATTTGCGCAGATAGTGGCCCAGCCGGGTAATGCGCGGATCGTTGCTGATCTTGAATAGCACCCCTTCGCGCTCGTTCAGGTGCATCACCTCGGACCGACGCTTTTCCGCGTCCCGGACCATGGTGCGGAACTTGAGGCAACTAAAAACGTGGCCCTTTTTGCCGATCCGCTCGGATCTGTAAAAAACCGGCCCGCGCGAATCCAGCTTGACGGCAATGGCAATCAACAGCAACAACGGCGCAAGAAGGACCAGCACAAGGCTGGAAAATACGATATCCAGCATGCGCTTGAGCAGCAGGCCCATCTCCGGCACATGACCGCAATGCAGCGGAATGGTCGGAAACTGCCCGATGTACTCGATGGGACTGTTCCAGTTGAGGCCATCGTACATGTCGGGCACAATGCGCAGGTCCACCCCATACACACGAGCCTGCTCCAGGGTTCTCTGCACCACGCTGCGCTCGCACGGGCTGGCGAAGAAGATCTCATCCACAAATCGCCGCCGGGCATTCTGGAAGAGCGTATCCAGCGAGCCGATCACATCGCCCGACGTTGACGTGATGCGGGAATCGGCACCGGTGCCGGAACCCGCACTGGAAAAGTCGATGAACCCCTTGAACGTGTATCCCAGATGCCGAATGCTCTCCAGATGATGCCGAAGCGCGTGCGCTTCCGGCCCGGTGCCCACGATCAGCACGTTGCGCGTGCCCATGCCGCGCTCAAATCGGCGATAGAGCAGGAAGCGATAGATGAGGCGCCGCACACTGAGGGTAACGGTCACCAACCCCACCGTCACCAGCACCACGCTGCGTGGAATATCCGCTCCATGGACCAGGTAAAGCGTGCCTGTCAGCAGCAGCCCGGCCGTGAAACATGCCTGCACACTCAGGCGCTGCTCATGCAGAAAGCTGGTCAACCGCTTGGGCGCGTAAAGATTCAACCGGCGGCTGGTCAAAATCAGGGAGATCGCGAATCCACACAGGAGAGCCACCAGGACTCCCATGGATCGCCCATGAATCAGCGTGCCATGCCAAAAGCCTTTTATCCCCGCCAGAGGGGCCTTTTTCAGTTCCAGAAGAGTCGCAATCACCGCGGAGCCAACAATCGTGACCAAATCCAGGATGATCCACACTCTGGCCGTGCCGCGTAACTTGCGCACTTGATCGTCTGCATCCTCCCCGACCCATTCGTGCGAGGAAGATACCGTATCTGAAATTTTCTGCCAGAATTCTGATGTTGCCATATATTCCGCAGACCTCGATTGTTCAAGGCACCGACTGGGAAGAAATTCGAGTTCCTTCCTCACCGGGCAAGGGGCAGAAAAGCAAAAGCAACTGTAAGCCGGACCCTCTGCTTGCTTTGAGATTTTTTTATGCTCGAGGGTTGCATTGAAGCCTGTAACCTTCATCTAACAAGCTACAAACTGTACCACAGCTATTCTTCCATCCTATGACCTTCATTCTGCATTGAAAGCCGCTGACTCTTTAAGCCCAGAGGATACGACTCATCGTCCCAGGCGCACAACCAAAGCATGGAAACCAAATAGTAACAACAGTAACAGCGTAGTGACAACAGTATCAACGGGGCAGGAGGGAAGGAGAAAAAACTCGCTCAAGGCAGCGAGGAATCATTGCAACCTTGTGGTCAGATCATATCAAAATATTTCAATCTTTGGCTACTTGAATCTGGCGCTTGTTCTGCCCTGCCATTTCTAAAGAATTGTTATCAAACCGCTTTTAATGAAGCACTTAACAAAAAATTCCCTCGTGGGGAACCGCCGGGAACAATCGATTTGACTCTCCCTTGATTACCACATTGCGAAAAGGTCAGCCCGAAGGTAACCGGTAAGCGTCAAGCGTAAGAAACTGTTGGATATGCGGGTCCTGGGACAACAGAAAATCTTGGAGTGGACCAAAGAACTGCGCCCTTCCCTGGTGAAGGAACAGCACCGTGTCGGCCAGCCGCTCCGCAAAGCGCATGTCGTGCGTCACGACTATGCAGGTGAAACCCAGTTGCCGCTTCAGCCGCTGGATCAAATCACCCATCCTGCGCGCAATGATCGGATCCACCATGGTGGTGGGCTCGTCGTAGAGAATCACCTCGGGTTGAGCCGCCAGCGCGCGGGCAATGGCCACGGCGCGCCGCCGTCCCGTCGAAAGACTGGCCGGCAGCGAGGCGGCCACATCGTCGGCGCCGACCAGTCCAATCAGCCGGTTCACGATCTGCAGAATCTGGTCTTCCTCCAGGCCCCCGCGCTCGCGCAGCGGAAACGCCACATTTTCCCGCACGCTCAAAGAGTCGAAGAGCGCGCCGTTCTGGAAGACCATCGTCACGCGCTTGCGGATGGCCCGCATCTCCTCTTCGCGCAGGCCGGTAATCTCCTGGCCTTCCACCCGGATCGAACCCGCATCCGGCTTGAGAAAACCCATCAGCAAGCGCAGCGCCACCGACTTGCCCACGCCGCTGCGCCCCAGGATGCAAAGAGTCTTGCCGCGATCGACCGAGAAGCTCACATCCTCCAGAACCGCTCTTCCGTCAAAGGAAATATCCACATGGCTGAAGACGATCAGCGGTTCCGGCGGCGCAGCCTCGGTCGCGGCGGGCGCGGCCAGTTCTTCGGCACCCGTCCCGGTCAGTACCCCGGATACTCCCGCCTTGGATGAAGAATCCTGCATTCCCTTGTGTCCTGTCCCCAAATATTCCTGACAAAACTACCGCTGTCATTCTGATTCTGATCTTGATACTGATGTCATTCTGAGCGAACAGGGCCCCGAACGTTTTTTGAGTTCTGGGGGTGGTGAGCGAAGAATCTGCTTTTGCATCCCTAATCTCCGGTAAGAACTTCGGAGACAGGGCCCTGGGGAACCTCTGAATGACTTGACGTTTTGCCGCGCTCGCGGCTCCGGACAGCCCTCTTTCAACTCGCGGGCTGCGTCCGGAGCCACCGGAATCAAACGGCCGCTTCCTCCATGAAGCGCACCACCGACTCGATGCCCAGCTCGAAGTTCTTCAGATGGAACTTCTCGTTGGGGGCGTGAATGTTGTCGTCGGGCAATCCGAAACCCATCATCACGCTGGGAATGCCCAGATGGCGGTCGAAGTCTCCGACAATGGGAATGGAGCCGCCGGAGCGGATAAAGACCGTGTCCTTGCCCCAAACCTCATGCAGCGCCTTGGTGGCCGCCTGGATGTAGGGATTGTCCACGCGCACCAGGCAGGGGTCGCCGGAGTGAATCAGTCGCACCTGGATCTCCACGCCTGCCGGAGCGATCTTCTCCACATAGCTCTTGTAAAGCGCGAAAGACTTGGCCGGCGTCATGCCCGGAACCAGGCGCATGGAAACCTTGGCCAAAGCCTTGGCCGGAATCACGGTCTTCGCGCCCGCGCCGATAAAGCCGCCCGGCATTCCGTGCACGTCCAGCGACGGCCGCGCCCAGGTGCGTTCCAGCACGCTGTAGCCGGCCTCGCCCACCAGCGTCGGCGAACCCACTTCGGTAATGCGGTAGTGCTCCTCGTCGAAGGGCAGGCTCTTCCACGCAGCCAGTTCTTCGGGACTGGGAGGAATAATGTCGTCATAAAAACCGGGGATGAGGATGCGTCCCTCCTCGTCCTTCAGCTTGGCCAGTATCTGCGCCAGCGCCACAAAAGGATTGGGAGCCGCGCCGCCGTACATGCCGGAGTGCAAATCCGTCTTGGCCCCGCGCACTTCAATCTCGGTGTAGATCATGCCGCGCAGCCCCACGCACAACGTCGGCAGGCCGGGCGCAAACAGTTCGGTGTCTGAAATCAGCGCAAAGTCCGACTTCAACTCCGGCGGCTTGGAGGCGACAAACGTCGCAATTCCCTCTCCGCCCACCTCTTCATCGCCCTCCAGAATCACGCGCACGTTCAGGGGCAGCTTGCCGCTGGTCACAAACAGCGACTCCAGCGCCTTCACCTGCGCCCACACCTGGCCCTTGTCGTCGCACGTGCCGCGGCCGTAAATATTGCCGTCGCGCTCCGCCGGCTCAAAAGGCGGCGAAACCCACTCGTCCAGCGGCTCGGCCGGCTGCACGTCGTAGTGGCCGTAACAAAGCGCGGTGGGCTGGCCGGCCGCATGCAGCCAGTCGGCATACACCAGCGGGTTGTTCACGGTTTCGATCAGATGCACGTTTTCCATGCCGATGCGCGTCAACTCGGCGGCCAACGTCTCGGCGGCGCGCCGGCAATCCCCCTTGTGCTCGGGCAGGGTCGAGACCGACGGAATGCGCAACAGCGCCTTCAACTCATCGAGAAAGCGGGGATAATTCTTGCGTGCGTAATCAACAGCAGGCGAAGTCATTGGAAAGCTCCCTTCACAAACAGACAGAAGAGAGTATAGCCCGTGGAGCCGCCCGCCTGTCCGCTGCAAGCGTCTTCTGGCGATGGGTCCTCAATGCCAGGTCCTGTCTCACAAATTTAGGCTAAATCTGAAGCTGTCATTCAGAGTGAACGGGAATTCAGCTTAAAACTGAGGCTATCATTCTGAGTGAACGGGGCCCCGAACGTTTTTCAGTTCGGGGGTGGTGAACGAAGAACCTGCGTTTGTTCCTTCCGGCATTCTTCAAAGGAAGAGGCAGCACCCTAGTACCGTCCCACCGACGGATCGACCTCTTTTGACCAGGCGTCGATCCCGCCACGCAGCGATTGTGCCCGCTCATAGCCCTGTTCGCGCAGCCATTTGGTCGCATTCATCGAGCGGATGCCGTGATGGCAGACCACTACCAGCCGCTCCTCTGGCGCGAACTCGCGATGGGCGCGGCTCGCCACCTCGCCCATGGGCATCAACACACTGCCGTCGATCCGCACGGTGGCAAACTCCCACGGCTCGCGAACATCGATGAGCCGGGCTTTGCCTTCGCGGTAGAGCGATCCGGCTTCGGTAGGGGAAATCTCGTAGTCCAGCATACTTTAAGTGTAGAGCCTCTTCGGCCTGCGGCAAACCCACCCCCGCTTTCAGCCGCAACAATGTAGTCTCTTGGTAGAGATCCCTCGGATTCTCTATGATAGCTTAAAATCAGTAATATACGTGTTTTCAGTCCTGCGGTTTTCCTGCAAAACGGTAGAAATCAATGTAATCGAGGTTCCTTCCTGCAGTTTTCCTAAAGAAATAGAACAGCCCTGAGGACATCCCCCGGCCAGTTATTTGGGCTTGGTGCCGGGAATCACGCGCCGGCCGCCCGAGCCGGGCGGCGTGATGGTCGGAGCCTTCGGAGCAAAACCACGCCCGGCGCAAGGGTAGCGTAGTTTCAAAATGCCGCAATGTCACGCGGTTGCCAGGCGATGGAATCGAGATATCCAATTCGTTGGATATTCGTCACGAAGCGCCTGTAAGCCGTTGCAGGAGCGCGCCTGGTATTTGATCCAGTGGGAGCACTTGATCGACAGCGTTGAGCAGGATCGCCTCTCGCGGCATACCGAAAACCACAGACGTCGATTCATCCTGCGCGATGTTGAAGGCGTCGGCTTGTTTCATCTCGAGCATGCCGCGCGAGCCATCCGCTCCCATCCCGGTCAGTATGACGCCGAGAGCATTTCCACCCAGACTGCGTGCGCAGGAGGAGAACAGGACATCCACGGACGGCATATGGCGATTCACCCGTTCGCCTCGATAGACATGGACGGCATACTCCATGCCTTTACGCACCACCGCCATGTGGTGCCCGCCGGGCGCAAGCAAGGCGTGTCCCGGAAGAATGCGGTCGCCGTCCTTTGCCTCTTGCACTCTGATCCGGCAGAGAGAATCAAGGCGTTCGGCAAATTGGCGTGTGAAGGTTTCAGGCATGTGCTGCACGATAACGATGCCAGGGAAGTCGGCCGGTAGCGGCAATAACAGTTCCTTCAGAGCTTCAGTTCCGCCTGTTGACGCACCGATCGCAACAACCTTGTGGGTCGCCGAAAAATGATACGCTTTCGCGGGCGGCACGTTGGCCTGCGCTATCGTCGCTCTGGCGCAGCGCACTCTGGCGCGCGCCGCTGCCTTCACCTTTGCAACGATTTCCTCAGCCTGCTCAATGGTGCCGTTGGAAACGTCCAGCTTGGGCTTGGAAATGTAGTCGATGGCGCCCAGGCTGAGAGCACGGAGGGTCGTGTCCGCACCCTTGCTGGTCAGCGATGAGATCATGATCACGGGCATTGGATGGCCGCGCATCAGCTTCTCCAAAAATGTCAGTCCATCCATGCGGGGCATCTCAATGTCGAGGGTCAGGACGTCCGGCTTCAGCGAGAGAATCTTTTCTCTTGCGGCAAAGGGATCGCCTGCCGTTCCCACGACCACAAGCTCCGGGTCCGAGCTGAGAATCTTCGTGAGCAGTTGGCGCATCAATGCCGAATCATCTACGATGAGCACCTTAAGCAAATTCGCCATACATGGGCTGCCTCGCGCCAGCCTGTTATGAAATGCGGAGAGCCGCTCGAACATCGGTCGATGCCACTCCACCTGGACACCGATCAGAACATCGTGATTTCGCCGCCGAGGGAATTGCCCCACGAGGGCGACTTCGAATAGGAACCTTCAGCATCGATGATCTTGGGTAAGCTTGACCCATCGACGGTATGCACCGTGGCTCTGCCGGTATCCGTTCGGAAGTACAAATGGACAGCGTGATTTCCTCCCAGGCGCTCGGCCACAAGGGGTATCTTTTCCAGGGCAAGGAATTCGCGCACGAACTTCGCATTTCCCTCTCCAATAGGAGGCATCCTCATTCCTTCCAGCACATTGGCTCCTCCAAATGCCTTGGCAACGAACCTTCTTCGGTCTCCTCCAAGCTTCATCAGTTCGTTGATGAGCAACTCCATCGCATGGACGCCACACCGCGGGGTGGTTTCGCCCGCCCGGCAGTTTGGCAGCAGAATGTGATTCATGCCCCCGGCACGGAGAATCGGGTCGTACAAGCAAACGGAAACGCAGGACCCTAATAGCGTGTTAAGAACAACAGACGACTTGCTCGCTGCGACTTCACCGATGTAGAGGCATATCTGGTTGTTGTGCGGCGAGCGAACCTTCTCCGAAGGTGACCACTCTGTTCTCGCTCCTTCAGCCAGATCTCTTCTCACCCGCAAGTGTTCAACAGTACCGCAGTGTTGTGCCGAGCGAGAGTGCGCGCTAGTGCGTCCCGTCATCTTTCAACGTCCATCAATCGATACATGGTTTGATTCAACGGCGCGAAGATGTCCCGCAGCCATGGAATATGTTCGGAATTGCCGAGGAACAGATAACCGTTAGGTTTCAGGTAGCGCGCCATCTTGCGGAGAAAAACATTCTGCGTTTCCTGGTTGAAGTAGATGAGCGCATTGCGAAAGAAGATCACGTCGAACCGGCCATCGAGCGGCCATCGGGCATCCATAAGGTTGATACGCTCGAATTGGACCAGCCGGGAAACCACCGGTTTGACCTTCACATAGCCCTGCATGTCGTCTTTGCCGCGAAGAAAATACTTGCTCTGCAATGGACTATCGACGGTTGCCAATGAGTCTTCCCTGTAGACTGAGCGGGTCGCAGTTTCCAGGACCGCCGTATCAATGTCGGATGCGGCAATCTCGATCTTCCAGGACCCGGACGCCACGGTCGATACCGGCAGCCCTGTCCGCTTTGACACATACTTCTGAGGAACCCCGGCCATGCCGCTTCGCGGCGCCCGCAGCGCTTCAAGCAAGGTAATCGCGATCGAGTAAGGCTCCTCGCCGGTGGAACAGGCGGCGCTCCAGATGCGGATTGTCTTGGTGGCGCCGTGGCTGGCCGCAGACTGAATCTGCGGCACAATGGTATTGGCCAGAAACTCGAAGTGGTGCCGTTCGCGAAAAAAAGAAGTCTTGTTGGTGGTTACGCAGTTGATAAGTTGGCGTATCTCATCGCTGTTGTCCTGAACCTTCTGAACGTAAGCATAGTATTCGGCAAAACTGGACATGCCGTGATGGCGCAGTCGGCGCGACAGGCGTGAAGCTAGCATGACCTGCTTGCCGTCACGCAACCAGATACCCGTGCGCTCGTGAACCAGAGAACGAAACAGCTTGAATTCACGCAATTCCATCGAAAAAAGTGAGTTTTCTGCGACTGCCTCTGGCAATGTCCCTCCTCCCTCTGAAAGGTTCGTCTGCCTCTTCAGTTTTCATGCGCGCGCGAGCGCTACTGGACAACTTGGGGCAGCGCCAGTTCAGACTCTGACAACAATTCCTCCAGATTCAACGCCACTGCGAGGTGTTCCTTTGACTGGAAAACCCCATTGATGAATCTTGTATCGACGGCAGCGCCGAAATCGGGCGCGTCGCGGATAGCGTCAAGGGCGACCGTGAGAACGTCGGAGACCGCATCGACCAGCAGTCCAACTGTCTTATCGCCCACCGTGGCGATCACGATGACCGTGTACTTGCTGTATTCCACCACCGGCAAATGAAACTTCATGCGCAGGTCGACGACTGGCAGCACAGTCCCCCTCAGGTTCATTACGCCACGCACATGCGAAGGAACATTCGGGATCGGAGTGATGGGCGCATACCCGCGAATCTCCCGAATCTTGAAGATCTCCAAGCCGTATTCCTGATCTTCAAGCAGGAAAGTGAGGAACTGCTGCGACTTCGGCGCTTGATTTTCAACCAATGCTTTCATTGCTATTCCTTTCGTAAGCGCCGCGCTGTTCTGCGGCCTTTGGCCATTGCCTGATGTGAGTTACTGATTCGGTTTTTCTTATGCCGTCTCAGAACTCTTCAAAGCTGGCATCGCTCACGGCCGGTCCACTTGCAACTGCTACTGCCAGAGCCGGCTTCCTGGCCTTGATCGCTTTGCTCGTGCGTGGATCTAAGCCGGACCTTGCTGCCACGGTGTTTCTGACCGCCCTCGCTGCTTGCTGAGCTCCCGAATTCAAGTGCCGCACGAGGCTTGATTGTTGTCGCGGATTTACATGATTCTGCGAATATGGTTGAAACTCATGCTGATTCCGCTGGCCGCTCCCGTTCTGGGTGAGAGTGAAGGTGCTAACCAGTTCCATCAATTGTGAAGCCTGTCCAGAGAGCGATTGCGCCGTCGCCGAGAGCTCTTCGGTCTGCGCGGAGTTCGACTGCGTCACGTGGTCCATCTGCGTCATCGCGCTGTTCACCTGCTCGATGCCGGTGGTCTGTTCTCTGGAGGCCGCCGCGATCTCGCCAACAATATCCGTTACCTGCTTCACCGATCCGACAATGCCTTGCAATGTCTCGCCCGATTGATTCACCAGCGCGGAGCCGGCTTCCACCTTGCGGAGTGTGTCCTGAATCAGGACTTTGATCTCCTTGGCTGCTACGGCGCTTCTCTGCGCAAGACTGCGCACTTCCGAGGCCACCACGGCAAAGCCGCGCCCTTCATCGCCCGCGCGTGCCGCTTCCACAGCGGCATTCACCGCCAGCAGGTTGGTCTGGAAGGCTATCTCATCAATGGTCGAAATGATTTCCGAAATCTTGGACGATGCAGAGTTGATTTCCACCATTGCAGTGATTGCTTTGGAGACGACCTCCTGGCCCTGTAGTGCTGTGTCTTTGGAGCCAGAAGCAAGCTGGCTGGCCTGCTGGGCATTGTCGGCGCTTTGCCGCACGGTCGCGGTAATTTCTTCCAGGCTGGCTGAAGTCTCTTCCAGACTAGCCGCCTGTTCCTGGGCTCCCGAGGCAATGGCTTCGGATGCGGCAGCCAGTTGCTGCGACGATGAGCTTGCATTGGCGGCGTTCTCCGCCACCTGCTGCAAGGTGCTATTCAGCCGTTCCACTGCCCTGTTCACTGCCTTGGCCATCAATCCTAATTCATCCTGGGTGTCTATATCGACCACCACAGTCAGGTCACCGTCAGCAACCTGCTCCAGAGCCACAACCGTCTTCGACAAAGGCACGGTGATGCTGCGAACGATCACGATCGTGATGACGACTGCCAACAGAACCGCGAGCATTAACCCGATGATGGTGCTCTGGATGGTGGCGCTAACTGCGCCCCGGACCAACTGGAGTCCACTCTTCGATCCATTGTTGTTCAAGTCGATCACCGCCTGCACGGCGTCGGTCACCTTGGTAATGGCCGGCACGAGCTGCGTGTTGATCATTTGCGCCGCGAGTGCATTGGATTGGGGGTCGGCGCTGCGGCTCACTTTCTCGATCTCGTCAATGATCCCGTAGTATGCCGCCTGCTCCTGCTTCACCTTATCGTAGAGTTCCTTTTCTCCATCTGCGAAGGGAAGGGCCTCGTATTCCTGCAACGCCTTCCCGTTCTCGTCTCTGTATCCCTTTATCTCAGACTCTATGCGAGCCATCTCTGCAGGATCCGTGCTCGCCGCGTGCTGGCGGAGCAGTTCCAGGTTACGATAAAGCCGAACCTGAACGCCGCTCATCGCGGTGACCGACGGGACGGTGTTACCGGATACCTGCACAGTCTCGCTGTCAATATGCTTTACGCGGTTGTAGTTGAAATAACTCATCGCGACGCAAATCAGTATCACTGCCGCAAACGCTGCTGAAATCCGAAACCCTAACTTCCAGTTTCTCAAATTAACCACTCCTGACGCTTCAGAAACTCTTTGGCAGGCCCTTGCTTCTTCTCTGAACCCACAGTTACGAACAGATCCACTTCAAGCGGCCTCTACACGCTTTAGGCCATAGGTGCGCGCGAGCGCTACTGGACAACTTGGGGCAGCGCCAGTTCAGACTCTGACAACAATTCCTCCAGATTCAATGCCACTGCGAGGTGTTCCTTTGACTGGAAAACTCCATTGATGAATCGCGTATCGACGGCAGCGCCGAAATCGGGCGCGTCGCGGATAGCGTCAAGGGCGACCGTGAGAACGTCGGAGACCGCATCGACCAGCAGTCCAACTGTCTTATCGCCTACTGTGGCGATCACGATGACCGTGTACTTGCTGTATCCCACCTCCGGCAAATGAAACTTCATGCGCAGGTCGACGACTGGCAGCACAGTCCCCCTCAGGTTCATTACGCCACGCACATGCGAAGGAACATTCGGGATCGGAGTGATGGGCGCATACCCGCGAATCTCCCGAATCTTGAAGATCTCCAGCCCATATTCCTGGTCTTCGAGCAAGAATGTGAGGAACTGCTGCGACTCCTGAACTTGATTTGCAACCACTGCTTTCATTGCCATACCTCTCCTGCGTTCCGCGCCGTTCCACGGTCTTTGGTCATACTGGGATCTGGGTCCCAGGCTCGCTCTTTCGCCCTAGGCCTCTGACCATTTGATTTCGTGCTTTGCGTTCGTGCTCTTCCCAGGTCCCAAAATCGAGACCTGGGGCACCCAACGCTGATACAACTTCTCACGGTCAGAGATCTCTCCTCAGAACTCCTGGAAGCTGGCATCGTTTGCTGTTTGCAGGCTTGGAACAGCCACGGTCAGGGCGGGCTGCTTGCTCCTGGGGCCTTTACCGCCGCGTACATGCTTATTGGCCTTTGTTGTCCCATGGGCTCGGGCTGGCTTCACTGGTGGCCGCAGGGTTGAGATCACGTGTTGCGCCGGCCTCGGTTTTTGCACAGGGGCCACGGGAATGACGGGGTTTGCCGCACGCGGCTGGAACACATACCGTTCATGCCGTTCCGGCTCACCCTCCTCGTCAGTAACGAGGGTGAAGGTGCTCACCAACTCCATCAGATGTCCAGCCTCTTCGGAGAGGGTTTGCGCCGTCGCCGAAAGCTCCTCGGTCTGCGCGGAGTTGCCCTGCGTCACATGGTCCATCTGCGTCATGGCGCTGTTCACCTGCTCTACGCCACTGCTCTGTTCCGCCGCCGATGCCGCGATCTCGCCGACGATGTCGGTTACGCGCTTCACCGAGCCGACAATGCCCTGCAGCGTCTCGCCCGAGCGGTTTACCAATGCCGTGCCGGCGTCCACCTTGCGCAATGTGTCCTGAATCAGAACCTTGATCTCCTTGGCCGCTAGAGCGCTTCTCTGTGCAAGGCTCCGTACCTCGGAGGCCACCACGGCAAAGCCGCGTCCCTCATCGCCAGCCCGCGCCGCTTCCACCGCGGCATTCACCGCCAGCAGATTGGTCTGGAAGGCAATCTCGTCGATGGTCGAAATGATTTCCGAAATCTTGGCTGAGGCGACATTGATGTCCGACATCGCGGTAATCGCCTTGGAGACTACTTCCTGGCCTTGCAGGGCCGAGTCCTTCGAGCCGGCTGCCAGTTGGCTGGCCTGCTGCGCGTTGTCTGCGCTTTGCCGCACGGACGCGGTAATCTCTTCGAGGCTCGCTGAGGTTTCTTCCAAACTGGCGGCCTGTTCCTGGGCGCCGGAGGCAATGGCCTCGGACGCCGCCGCAAGCTGCTGTGAAGAGGAGCTTGCATTACCAGCGCTCTCAGCCACTTGCTGCAGGGTGCTGCGCAGCCTTTCCAGCGCCTCATTCAGCGCTTCGGCCATCATTCCGACCTCGTCGCCACTGTCCACATCGAGTGTGGCAGTCAAATCGCCCGCGGCCACTAGGCGGAGCACATCGACCGCGCGCTTCAACGGCACCGCAATCTGTTTGTACAGGAGCAGCGTGGCTAGAACAGCGAACGCAAGCGCCCCCGCAAATAGCAGGACCGTCAGCTCACGCTGGAAGCTTGTGGCCTTTGCCACCGCGTCCAACTCGGCCTGAAAATCCTTCTTGCCGATGGTTTCATTCAGGTCCTTCAACGATTTAGTCAAACTCGTGTTTTCGACGGCCAGGTTCTTCACAGTGGACACGAGTTGATCGTCCATGGCGTCCGGCGTAGCAATCATCTTTGTATAAGTAGTCTTCGATTGCGAACTGATGTCCTTGAACTGATCCTGAATCACGGAAATCTGCTGCTGCAGCCCCGGATTCTCCGCGGTTCTCTCGCGCACTGTCTCAAGTTGCGCTGCCACCTTCTGGGAGTCTTCGTCCGCGAGAGCCAGCAGTCCGGCGTTCTGCGTGAGAACCGCGGCCTTGTAGTCCTGGGTCACTTTCTGAAATCCGGCGTCTGCCTCCATGCCTGCAAGCGCAGCCGGAAAAAGGGAGTCGGAAGCCAAACGCAAGTGGCGTTGCATCCCTGCGCCGGTCCACACAACAAGACCGAGAAAGAGAAGATACCCGAACGCCAGCGTTCCGGTGCAGAGTATCAGTTTTAGGCGAATGCTTAGGTTCTTCATGTTTTCCTTCAGACGCCTTGGCGTCTTTAGTCCTCTCTTGGTTTGCCGTGCTGCCGAGGCGGCCAGTGGGCAACTCGGTTAACGATCATGCCGGCACTGGATTTGCTTCTAGTGCCGGCATCTTGAGACGGTTACCTGACCGACAGTACCTTGACGCCCTCATGGGGGGCGCTCTTGCCGATGTAGCCGATGGCGCCTGGATTGTGCGCCACGTATTCGACCACCGCAGCATCCGAGTCCAGCGACTTGGGCATGGAGGCCTGTCCTGAAAAGACCAGGCTGCGCCAACCGGCGCGGAAGGCCGTGTCGTTCTTCCCCACATACGCGGAAAGGAACTCCTCGTGAACGGCGCCTGCCTTGAGCAGCACAGGGGTTACATGGGAACCGTCCTTCAAGCTGGAAGCGGCGCCGGTGAAGACATCGCGAAGATCGCTCTTCGAGACATCGGCGGACTTCACACTGGGGTTGGCGATGACGAGGGCCTGACCCTGTGCTTTGGTTGTCAGCAACAGAGACCCGAAGAGTATGAGAATTGAGAGAAAATACTTTTTCATGATGAGCCTCCTTTCTAGAAGCTGAAGCCGGTGCGGACTACAAGTGGGGTGCGCGACACAAAAGTGGGATCACGCGGCCCGGCGTCCCTCCCAGTAGTCCTCAAATTGGCCGTTGAGCTGGCAGCAGCGCAGGGCAACAATCGCGTTGGCGCCGCGAACTGTCCAGAACATG
>Ga0302140_10001153_pt1 | contig 34536 bp, 38 predicted proteins | sample I_Bog_E1_1_FD_202095 | JGI IMG/M metagenome (GOLD analysis project Ga0302140, IMG submission 202095) | Peat permafrost microbial communities from Stordalen Mire near Abisko, Sweden - I_Bog_E1_1 | ecosystem: Environmental > Terrestrial > Soil > Wetlands > Peat | place: Sweden: Abisko, Stordalen... | reverse complement strand
TGCGCCCTTTGCGGACAAGCACCAACTCAACGTCGCGCTGACCGATTTTGCGATGGCTTCCGCGCTGCCTTCGAAGCGCTTCAAAGTGAATGCGGATATCGGCGCCATCGCCGCCGCGAACAGCTCACCCGTTGCCTGGCTGCAGGAAAACCACGACGCCGTTTCGCAGCTCACAATTAAGGACCGCCGCCGCAACAAGGGCATGAACGAGCAGTTCGGCGATGGCGATACGCCCGTCCAGGATGTGCTGCGGCTGGTGAAAGCCAAAGGGTATGCCTTCCCGGTATTTGCCGAATACGAGTACCTCGGACTTGGAACGCCCGCGGAAGAACTGCAGCGCTGCATGGACTACATGCGGTCGGCTATTGCGTAGTGAAGTGGCCCGATCTGCTTTCGTGTCTCGGACGGCGGCGTGACGCGGAACCTGCGTTCATCTACGTTGCGGAAGCCGGCATCACGGTGGAGAGTTCCGCATTTGGCTTCAACCCCGCTCTGGATCCGGATCAACTTGCACAGATCGTTGGCCCCGCGCCTTTTTGGTTGCGCGGCAAACAGGAATTGCTGCGCGGCGGCCGGCCAGACTCCACGGACCTCGCCTTGCTGGCGCTGATGAGCGGGAAAACCATGCTCGCGCTCGGCGCCGGCATTCCGGATGGGACCGTGGATGAGATGCAGCAGCAATTCGATCTGCTGTTCCCAACCCTGGCTGAGGCGCGCACCAGTAAGAATCCAGGCGAATACCGGACCTTCGTCTTCAACGTGACCATCGATGCGGATGGCCCGCACAGAACAGGGTTCGGGCATCGGACCGGACGCACGGGACGCAACATCCCGATTCCCAATCCGATTGCGCCGTTCTTTCCGGAAAAGCCAAACTCATTCTTCAACTGGGACGTGGCTATGAAGAACCTGTTTCGGCTCGACCTTCAGCGGCTGATCGAAGCAATTCTTCAGCCCACAGAGCGCCGTTCGGATCGTCTTCGTGTTTGAAGTACACGTAGGCATCGCGACCGCCCGCGAGTAGTTCGCGCACCTGGTCCGCAATTCCGCGTCTGGCTTCTTCGCCGTAGTCGCCCTTACGCAAACGAAAATATCCGAAATCAGCAGTAAACACCTTCGGCACTTCGAGCCTCTCCGATTCCGCCAGGCACAACGCAATATTGCTCTTGCCGAGTCGTTCGTAAACCGCATCGGTCAGCCAGGAGGCATGGCGGAATTCGAATGCGAAGCGCATGTCGTTCGGAAGCAGCGACAGATACTCGTCGAGGCACGCCAGATCGCACTTGAAACTTGGTGCGAATTGGTAAAGCACCGGTCCCAGCCGTCGGGCGGCGCGCAGTGGTTCAAGCGCCTTCAGGAACACCTCCGTGAAGCTTCCGGCGTCTTTCATCTTCATGATGTGCGTCAGCCGCATGTGCGCCTTGCACGCGAAGGCGAAGTCTTCCGATGTTGCAGCCAGCCAGCCTTCGAGCGTCTTCGCGGAAGGCAGTTGCCGGAAGGTGTAGTTCACCTCGACGCTGTTCAGCCGCGTCGCATAATATTCCAGAAACTTCTTCGATGGGACATCTTTCGGATAGAACTCCGGCTTCCACGCCGGATACGAAAACCCCGAGGTTCCTGCAAATAGTCGCGCCATATCGTTCCACCATGTTAGCCTCGTGCGAGTGACCCGTGACGCAAGCAAAGTCCCTTCCGATCAGAACGCTGCAGTCGCCGCCAGTTTTCTCGGCTGGACCCTCGACGCCTTCGATTACTTCCTCGTCGTCTACGGCCTGACCGCGATCGCCCGCGATTTTCATCGATCCGATAAAGACATGGCGCTGGCGATCACGGTCACGCTCGGCTTCCGCCCCATCGGCGCGTTCCTGTTCGGACTGCTGGCCGATCGTTACGGCCGCCGTACGCCGCTGATGATCGACCTCGTCTTCTACTCAATCGTCGAAGTGGCCACCGCGTTCGCGCCAACATATACTGCCTTCCTGATTCTGCGGGCGCTGTTCGGTATAGGCATGGGCGGCGAGTGGGGCGTAGGCGCGTCGCTAGCCATGGAGAAAGTGCCGCCTCGTTTGCGCGGCGTACTATCGGGCGTTTTGCAGCAGGGCTACGCACTCGGCAACCTGTTGGCCGCGCTGTGCTACTTCTTCCTGTTCCAGCAATGGGGCTGGCGGCCGATGTTTCTGCTCGGCGGACTCCCCGCTTTGCTCGCACTCTTTGTGCGCGTGAAAGTGAAAGAGTCCGAGGCGTGGGAGAAGACCCGATCAGCCGACTGGGGCGAACTCTGGCGCGCCGTTTTCTCCAACTGGAAGATCTTCTTCTACATCGCGCTGCTCATGACCTTCATGAACTTCGCGTCGCACGGAACGCAGGATATGTACCCGACGTTTCTGCAACGCTACTTCCATTTCGATAGCCAGAAGCGAACCATCATTTCCGCGATCTCTTCGGTTGGCGCGATCGCGGGCGGCATCTTCTTCGGCTTTATGTCCGACCGTATCGGCCGCCGCCGCGCTATTGTTACGGCGCTGTTGCTGGCCGTGGTTGTGATCCCGCTTTGGGCATTCTCGCCAACCACGGCGATGATCGTGACCGGCGCCTTTGTGATGCAGTTCATGGTGCAGGGCGCGTGGGGAGTGATCCCGGCGCATCTCTCCGAACTGGCGCCCGATTCCGTGCGCAGCTTCCTGCCGGGCTTCGCGTATCAGTGCGGCGTGCTGGTATCCGGATCGATCGTGTATATCCAGGCGCTTCTCGCAGAGCACATGTCTTACGCTTCGACGATGGCCGTTACCGGCACCGTGGTTTTTCTGGGCGGCGCGATAGTCACGGCGCTCGGCAAGGAGCGGCGCGGGCGTCAGTTCGGCGGCTGATGGGCGGCAGGTAAGGTGTCGGGATCGAAGATACGCTTTTCGGGCAGGACTGCTTTGTAGGGGGTATAATCCGGCTCGTCGGTGAACATGTCGCCAAGACCGGCCGCGGTCTGGTCCATCAGATTAAGCGCGGGTATTCGCAAAATCCGGAAGATGGTTTTCAGCAGCCCTGGGAAACTCACGTTCGTGTGCGATACATAGTCGCGCCGGACATATGGCCCCGCTGCGAGCAGGATGGTGCGATGGGCATCCACCAGATCGATACCGCCGGCGGCTGTATCCTCGGTGACAAAGACGGCGGTTTCGCGCCACCAGGGCGAATGAGACAAGTATTCGAGAATGCGGCCGAGCGCGAAGTCGTTATCGGCCACCCACGATGACGCGTAGGGGTAGCCGCCAGTGGGTCGGTCGTCGCCGGTCTGATCGTTGGGCAGCGAGATGAAAGTGAATTGCGGCAAAGGCGTCTTACCGAGTTCTGCGATCAGCTTATCGGCCCGCACCTGGTCGGGTATATCGAGCGATGGGCCGGGATAATCGCGCGATGTGTTGCGAGCGAGCACTTCCTGCATCGGAATGTTGGTGGTGTACTGGCCGTCTGTCAGCCCCGGCACGTCAAGGCCTTCGCCGAAATTACGGAAGGTGATGCCGTTGCGTTGCAGATGGTCCCACAGGGTACCGTTTTCAGGGATTTCGAGAGGCAGTGTGGCAGTGTCGGTGCCGGCGAATAATAGCCGTCCAGGCGAGTTGTTATCCAGAATGAAATGGCGCTGGCCGCCGTAGGAGCCGAAGAGTCCGCTCATGGTGAACAGGTCGGGAATGACTCCGGTGAGCCAGTGGTGGCCATCGACATCGGAATCGCCATCGGCGTAGAAGTTATCGCTGAAGGCGAACTGTTTTGCGATGGCGTGAGTGTTCGGAGTGATGGCCGCGTCTTTCACACTGAAGTGCGTGCCGCCGCCATCGGCGCGGCCGTGCATCCCATAGCGCGCGAGCGCCACATTCGCCATCACCTGGCCGTTCGAGGCGTTGCCGACGTCGCCCAGAATCTCATCGAAAGCGCGGTTCTGTTTCACGATCAGAACGACGTGCTTGATCCCCGCGGGCATCGACGGCGCTATGGTGTTTTCGACGAAGAAGCCGTTGGCTGCGAAGGCAGTCGCCGTGAGCTTCTGGAGATCGCCCTGCGCGGGCATGGTGAAACTGGTCAGGGTGCCGCGATAGAACGTTCGCGGCTCGTCGGGATCCTGCAAAGGACGGCTGGCATTGGCGCCGCTGCCACGTCCGCGCGAGTTCACCACCCAGACGCGGCCATCGGCGAGACCGATGCTCGTCGGATACATGCCGACAGGAAGATGGCCGATCACCACGTTGCGGTCCGTATCGATTACGCCGACCGCGTTGACACCGGCTTCGGCAACGAGCAGCCATTTCGTGACGGGATCGTACGCCATCCCGGCCGGCAGAAAGCCGCGCAGAGGCAACAGCCACGGAACGCGAATGACAATCTGACCGAGCACCTTGTAATCGGGAACCGAGATCACGCTGATGGAATCGGAATGCGCGTTAGAGACGTAGAGCTTGTTGCCGACTGCCAGAATTCCGGTGGGCGCGCTGCCGCCCACCGCGATTCCCGCGGGTTGACCCGTACCGTTCTGCACGGTGGCGCCTATGGCCGGTCCGGTGCGAATCCATGTCTCGACCACCGGCTTCTGCGCATCGTGAACATTGATGACGCAGATGGAATTCGCTTCGCGCGTATTCGGGTCGGACGAGGGAAACGCAATCGGCGGGAACGCCAGCGGCGCGGATAAAACCTGGTAGCGAAAGATGCCGATGTTGGCAACGTATACGGTATTGCGATCCGGCGAAAGCGCAATCGTGAACGGCATGTGGCCGGTTGGCACGGACGAGAGGATCGTGTCCTTGACGGTATCGATCAGCACCAGGCGATCGTTGCCCTGATCGAGCGCGTAGAGAATGTGGCGCACAGGATCGATGGCGAGATCGGCGGTATAGCTGTTGTGAAAGTCGCCCGAGTTGATATTGATGAGCTTGCGGTGCGCCCCGTTGGCGGCGTCGAGAAGACGCACCTTGCCGGTCTCGCCTTCGGCAATCCAGACGGACTTTTCGGAATCGAAAGCGATGCCGTAGGATGCGCTCTGCCAGCGATCGGGCTGTTTGGCGGCCCTGCTGCGCGGGTCCAGTTCGTCGGTCGGGACGGCCCAGAGCAGGCTCTGATTCCAGCCGTCTTTATGCGGCGTCAGCACCGAAACGCCGAAGCGTTCGAAGCCTGTTTCGGAAACTCCGATGAGACCTTTCGGGCTGATGGCGAGGCCGAATGCGCCGGGCCCGAGTTCGATCTGGCTGCCGAGCGGCTTGAGCGCGCGTCCGCCGGGCAGTATCGTGACGTTGCCGGTGGTGTGTGCGTAATTGGCGCCGCCGGGCGGATGAAAATCGTCGGCCCAGGCGGTGCGCGCCAGCAGAATGAACAGCGCCGCAACGTAGACGGCCGATTTCCCTTTCATGTCTATATCCATTGTCGCCGGGAGTCCTTTGGTTCGGGGAGTCTATACTGAGTTTGCGCGATGACTTCAGGGAAAACTAAGGACGGGGTTCGGCAGTTTTTCCGTCCAGGCGGCACCCTTTCGGCGGCGCATCCCACGTTTGAACTGCGCGCCGGCCAGATGGAAATGGCCGCCGCGGTGGAAGCCGCGCTCACGGAAAAACGCAAGCTCATCGTAGAGGCCGGCACAGGCACCGGGAAGACTCTGGCCTACCTGGTTCCCGCCATACTTTCCGGACGGCGCGTGGTGATTTCCACCAACACCAAGGCCCTTCAGGAGCAGCTTTTCTTTCGCGACATCCCGTTTCTTGAGAAAGTGCTGGGGCGTCCGCTGCGCGTTTGCTATATGAAAGGCCGGTCGAATTACGCCTGCCGGCAGAAGATTTACGATGCCGAAGGCACGCCGGTGCTGAGCGGTCTGGAGGAAGTGGCCGACTTCCAGATTATTCAGGAGTGGGAGAAGACCACCGAGACCGGGGACCGCGCCGAGGTGACTGCGCTGCCGGAGAACAGCTCGGCCTGGGCGAAGATCGACGCGCGTTCGGAATTGTGCGGCGGCTCCAAATGCAGCCAGTTCGAGCGCTGCTTCATTACGCTGATGCACCAGCGCGCCGCGGAAGCCGACATCATCATCGTCAATCACCATCTCTTTTTCGCCGATCTGGCGGTGCGTCGCGCGGACCAGGCCCAGATTCTGCCCGATTACAACGCCGTGATTTTCGATGAAGCGCACGAAATTGAAGACGTGGCTGGGCAGTACTTCGGCTTCGCCGTGAGCACGTATAAGGTGCTGGATCTGCGGCGCGATATTGCGGCCCTGTCGCGAATCCGCAAGTTCGGCTCCGAAGAACTGGACCGGATTCTGATTCGCCTCGAAGAAGTTTCGCTCAGTTTCTTTGGACGCTTGCCGGGCGCCGATGGCCGCGCCAGCTTTACCGGCCGCGACGAGTTTCGTGTGTTGCATGGCGAACTCTATCAGGATCTGCTGACGGCGTTCGATCTGCTCGCCGGGCATCTGAAACTGATCCACGACGCGCCCCAGGAAGTGATCCCGCTGTTCCGGCGGGCAAGCGAAATGCGCACCGCGATCCAGTTCATGATCGAGGGCGATAATCCGGGCTTCGTTCACTGGACGGAAAGGCGCAGCCGGGGCGTTTTCCTGCAGGCGACGCCCATCGACGTGGCCGATCTGCTGCGCGAATTCCTCTGGAGCAAGGTGGATTCGGCGGTGCTGACTTCGGCGACGCTGGCCGTGGCCGGCAGCTTCGAATACGTGGAATCGCGGCTGGGCCTGGGCGATGCGCGCACCCTGATTGTGCCGAGCCACTTCGATTATCAGAGCCAGGCGCTGCTGTATATCCCGCAGAATCTGCCGGCGCCGGGCGATCCGGCGTGGGTGAAGGCTGCGAGCGAAGAGATCGCGAAGATTCTGAATGCCAGCCAGGGCCGGGCGTTCGTGCTTTTCACGAGTTATATGCAGATGCGGCAGATTCACGACCGGGTCAGCCTGATGGTGGAGTTTCCCGTTTTGACGCAGGGAACGGGGCCGCGTACCGCGCTGCTGGACGAATTTCGCGAGACGCCGAACTGCGTTTTGTTTGCAACATCTTCGTTCTGGCAGGGTGTGGACGTGCCGGGCGAGCAGTTGAGCTGCGTTATTATTGATAAGTTGCCGTTCGCGGTGCCGAGCGATCCGGTGGTGGAGGCGCGCGTTCGCAATGTGCGTGAGGCGGGCGGGAATCCTTTCTATGATTACCAGATTCCGCAAGCCGCTATCGCGCTGAAGCAGGGTTTCGGACGGCTAATCCGCACACGGGCGGACCGGGGAGTGCTGGCGCTGCTGGACCACCGGATTACGAAGCAACGCTACGGCCAGGTTTTTTTCGACAGTCTGCCGGATTACGGTTTTTCCATGGATTTCGCGAAAGTAGAGAGTTTCTTTCATGTTTGAAGTTGCCGTTGAGCACACATTCGCCGCGGGTCACGCCTTGCGCCATTATAGGGGCAAGTGTGAAAACGTGCACGGGCACAATTACAAAGTCCAGGTGATCGTGCGCGGAGAAAAGCTGGATTCGATCGGCATGCTGGCCGATTTCGTGCAGCTGAAAAAGTGGTTGCGCGATACCTGCGAGCCGATGGACCACGTTTTCCTGAACGATTTGCCGCCTTTCGACGTGCTGAATCCGACGGCCGAAAATATGGCGCTCCACATTGGCGAGAAAATGCAGCTGGCGCTGGCGAATCATCCGAATCCGGTGGAAGTGGCGGAGGTGAAGGTCTGGGAAACAGATATTCAGTCCGCCACATATCGGCCGGTTCAGTAAATTATTCGGTCCAGTAAGTCACGAGCAAACCTTCGCCGGCTACATCGGCATCGACGGCGTATTCCGCGAGGCGGATGCTGTTTGCGCCATCCTGCGCTTCGAGAAAGAAGTTTTCGGACGGGCCTCCGGTTGAGTTGGGCGACAGTACGCGGGTGACACCTGCGAGTGTGGCTTTTGTCATGGCGGGTCCGCCGAGATAGGTTTTGCCTGTGAGGCCGGGAACGGCCTGCACGAATAATTTTGACGCGGTTAGGGTGCGGTTCGTGGTCAGTGGGACTGGTGTCCCCGGAGCTGACACGTTTACCCGGCCCAAGCTGTTGATGTTCATTAAGAGCTCCTCAACCGCATATTAGAGTTTGGAAATGGAGCTGGAGGGTGGGTTGAGAGTTAAGTGATGGAAAACAGGGAAAATAGAGTTTTCACTTTGACGATAACGGGTTATTGAGGGCGGGGGAAATTGGGGATTTTTCGTGGCTGCTCGGAGTGCGACGGGGCAAAAAAACAAAACGAACTCCCATCGTGGTACGGGCCATAATGGATATCATGACAAACGTATGCCTCGATTGCTGAGCGGATACGATCAAGGTCGCCATGTATAAAGCCTTCGTCTCCTCAACCTTCGAAGACTTGTCGCAGCACCGCGCCGAAGCGATACAGTCGCTCCAGCGAGCCGGGTTTCTGGTCGATACCATGGAAAACTGGCAGGCAGACCGCGACACACCGGTGAATTTCAGCGCAGCCAGACTGGACGGCTGCAAGTTGTGCGTTCTGCTGGTCGGCTTTCGTCGCGGCAGTATCCCTCCGGATTCCTCCCGAAGTATCACGCAGATTGAATACGACGAGGCCAGGCGGCGCAAGATCGATGTCCTGCCGTTCCTCCTTGCCGATCACACCACAGTTGGAGATGGCGGCTGGAATCCCGCATTTGATGCACGTAAAAGCGATTCATCGGTCGAGGGATGGCGTCAGACGCTTCGCATGAACCACGGAGTTGGAGAATTCGGTGCAGACCCTAAATCTCTCCGGATTGAGCCCGCGCTGGCGAGGTGGGTGGTACAAACCGAGTCGGATCGTGCAGCACATTTCAGGCGTTCTGTGACAGGCGTGGTTGGCGGGTTCTTCCTTGTCGTTGCCGCCGGGCTGCTTTACGCATGGCACGCCTACCAGACTCCCGAGCTTCGCAGCCGTTATCATTCACGCTATCTCGCCTTCGACGACCCCATCGTATTCAACACGGCGCGGGACGGCCAGTATTCGGTGGCGCGTACTCTTCCCGACAGCGGGGCAGTGCGTCAGGGGACTAACCTGAATGCCGAATTCGCCGGCACGCAGTTTTCTTTGGACCTTCTGGCGAACAACGCTCAAAACGTGCATGACCAGTTGGCGAACACCCTCGACACGATTATCCGTAGAGGTGCTCAGGTACGTTTTATTCTTTGGGACTATACTCCGCAAAACAAAGAAGCCTACGATGCTTTCCAGTCCGCTATCAGACAAGATCCCGAGGAGCCCAGAGCGGCAGTGAAACGAGTTCGAAGGGACCTGGAACAATTACAGAAGCAAGTTATCGGGCAGCCGACCGTTTATAAAGGCAGTTTCGCGTTGCGCTGGAACGAGAGGCCTCTCTTCTATACGATGTGGATTCGAGACTGGGATGATCGGAATCGAGCGAATGCCCTCGGTCATTTGGGTGTGCATTTCTACCGCGATCAGGCCTTTTGGCCGTCGTTTCGTGTTTCCGCCGAAAATGGAGGCGACCTGCTCGACAACATGCACAGAGAGTTCGAATACGCATGGGCAACGTCGTCTGCCGAAATCCCGCGAGACCCCACGAATGCTCGGTAGACGACGAATGGCCCAGGCTGTTGATGTTCATAAGATCTCCTCAACCGCATATCAGATTTCGGAAATGCGGGTGGATGGCGGATTGGGAGCTAAGTCGAGGAAAACAGGGGAATAGAGTTTTCTCTCCGACGATCACGGTTTTTTTGAGGGTGGGAGATTTTGGGTTTCGGGGTGGGCCAGGGGCGTGAAACCGCGCGATCGGTCGAGATTACAAAACGAACTATGCGGCTACACTCGGAAAAGATCGGCGCGGCCTTCGTGCGCCGAAGCGCACGCTCAACCGCAACCCGAGGGAAATAACGAATGTCGAATGGCGCCGGCACCAGGATAATTCACATGAGGACGCCGGAGGGGGAAGCTCTCGCCGCGAATACCAGGCGGGCAATGGGGATCACTCCCGCTATCAACCGATTGACGTACGACGATGCGGATGAAATACGAGCCTTATTCAGCGAATTGACGGGCAGGAAGGTCGACGACCACTTTCGACTCATTCCGCCGTTCTACACGGCCTATGGCCTTGAAATCCGCGTCGGCCGTCGCGTCTTCATCAATCAGAACTGCACTCTATACGACCTTGCGGAGATTCGCATTGGCGATGACGTGATGATCGGGCCGAACGTGAGTCTCATCACGGAGGGCCACCCGGTGGCACCATCCCAGCGGCGCACCTCTGTGGTTGCAAAGCCCATCGTAATTGAGAGAAACGCATGGATCGCCGCTGGCGCGACCATCATCGGCGGCGTCACCGTGGGTGAGAATTCGGTGGTCGCGGCGGGTTCGGTAGTCACCAGGGACGTTCCCCCGAATACGCTTGTCGGCGGGAATCCGGCGAGAGTTATTCGTTCGATTGGCGACTGACTTATCGGATGGCCCCTCTGGTCCGCCAGATTGTGGTGAAACCAGCCGGAATAGTAAACGTGTCGCCGCTGCCTCTGACGATGACGGTAGCTACGCCGGGCAAATCGGCGAGCGGGACCACGCTTTCGTGGATCGCGCCACAGGCTTTGCGGGGAAGTTCGACGACTTCGAAAGTGCCGGTGAGATGCCCGGATACTGCCTATCGATACTGAGCAAGTCGGCGTAGAACCGCCATGTGCCGTCGCCCGGGACCTCGATTTGCGTGAACTCGAGTCCGACGATAAAATCGCGGCTGCCCTGGTTGCGGTCCAGACGCCGGATTCGCCCACGAAGCACTGCGCCATCGGGGATCAGGAGCTTTCCCTTGTATATGATGTTCCCCGCGACCCGGCCTTCAATCAGGGTGCCCACTGCATCGCGCCCCGATACCGGGGTGGTGAGTTGGACGGAAATCCGGAGAAGCGCAGGGATTGATCGATCCACCGCGTTTTGTGGAGCGGGATCCACGGGCTGTGCCGCGGGCAAGTCGGATTGGTCGAACCGGATTTCACTCTCGGCGGAGTAGCCCCGGCATTGAGTGAATTCGACGCGGTTGTAGCTTTCGATGCCCGATGAATTGAGCGTACGCATTTCGGCGTGCTGCGGGAGAAGCACGTTGTTGCCGCCGATTCCGACCCAGGAGTAGTCGGCGGTCGTGGTGGCCTTTTGCAGAGGCAGGGAAGGCGGAATTTCAGTGGCCTGCGAATCGAGACAGATGAGATCGAGTGTTTGCGGGTCGGCCCAGAGCGAGCCTTTCAGACCGACCGTACCCCGGCCTCCTTCGAGCGAAATTGTCAGCGGTTTAAGCCAGCTCGACAAGGTGTAGTCGAATCTGACGGCGGTTTTTTCGCGCAGGGATTCCTCGCCGTGCCAGGTGAAGACAGCTCCTTCGACGATGTTGTGTAAAGTGGAGGCAAAAATTCCGTTGGCGATCATGCCGACACCGATCAGCGCGGCCGGATGGTCTTCGCGATTTCGAGGCGAACTGTGTCGAGCGGTTTCAGCGATGATTCGGCTCCGGATCTGGGGGCGGAGTCGCCGCGGAAGCGCGAGATTGTTTCAAGACAGGTTGTGTTTGGAATGCGGGCGAGATCTTCGCGGATCGTGATTTCAGGCGGGCCAGGAGCAGCACTTCGGGAGGGAGGTCCTGCGCGCTGGCAACGAAAATGAGCAGCAGGGGAGCTATGAGTTTCCAGTACATAACCGGGGCTGTGGTTTCAGGGTAGCGTAAATTCGGGTTGGGAAAGGAGGCGGTTTGCAGGTAGAGGAAGAGCAAACTACCAGTCGAGATCCGTTGCCGCTTTCAGTGCCCCCTCAACCTGACGCAACAACTCCGCTTTCCCTGGGAAGAAGAAGTGGACATCGGAACGACGATGATTGACCGTCAGGAGGGGATCTGGTTGAAGCCGTCGTGAGACACGATGATGACGGGACGCCGTCCTTTCTGCTCCGATCCGGATCGGGGAACGAGATCGGCCCGGTAGCCTTCGCTTGGTTTCATTTTGTAACTTCTCATCTTGTAACTTCGCCGGTTCCGATCAGATGATCAAATCCCGGCGGCTTCCGGATCGGCGTCGAGGTCCAGATTGGTGCCTGCCATTTCCGCAGCAAAGGCTGCGATGCTCAGGTGCCGCGTCCGGCGCAGTTGTCGTTGCAGCCACGAATCGATGACTTCGCGGGCTGGCAGATGAACGTTCTCCATGTCCTGGGTTTCTGACCTTCACAATGCCATAAGCGACTGGCATGGATGGAATGCCGCGAACTGCTTCAGCCTCCAATCGTGAACAAACGATTAATTCATCGCGCAGAAAACAAATTCTCCCGCCGCCTGCGCTACTGTAGAAATATCCGGTCGCGGAATCGCGCATGAAGAACACCTACCATTTCATAAGCCGCTGGCGTGTGAAGGCAAGCCCCGAAGAGGTGTACGATATTATCGGCCAGCCGCTGGAGTATCCGCGCTGGTGGCCGTCGGTTTATCTGGATTGCCGGGAAACCGTGCACGGCGCTCCAAATGGCACCGGACGCTGCGTCGAGTTCCATACGAAGGGCTGGCTGCCTTACACGCCCGAATGGGAAGCCTGCACCACAGAGACCGTCCCCTCTCGCCGGATCGCGTTCAGCGCCACGGGCGACTTCAGCGGGCTCGGGGTGTGGACGTTTTCGCAGGATGGTGCCTTCACCGATATGACTTTCGAGTGGACTCTGGAGCCTGGCAAGCCGCTGCTCCGGTATCTGACTCCGGTGGTGCGTCCGGTATTCGAGGCCAACCACAGATGGGCGATGCAGCAGGGCGAAATCTGCCTGCGCGAAGAGTTGATTCGCTATCGTGCGCGGACGCCGCAGGATCTTCTGGAGGCCGCTGACCCGCGCGGACCGGTGGAAGTTCCGGTGGGCTGGATCGCGGTCGGCGCGCTGGCGTTGTCGGCGATCGCCTGCGTTGCTTTCACGCGGCGCAAATCGCGCAAGACCGAAATTGCAACTGCCTGAGCTAACTGCCCCACAATCAGGGTTCGAGGATGCAAACTTCGCGGAGATTGCGGTATTTTTCCGCGTAGTCGAGGCCGTAGCCTACCACGAATTCGTCGGGGATTTTGAAGCCCACATAGGCCACATCGACGTGGCGGATGCGGCGTTCCGGCTTGTCTAAGAGGGCCGCTATACGGACCGATTTCGGCTTGCGGGTTTTGAGCAGCGAGGTGAGGTAGTTCAGGGTCACGCCGGAATCGATGATGTCTTCGACGATGAGCACGTCGGCGCCTTCGAGCGAAATATCCAGATCCTTGACGATCTTCACTTCGCCCGACGAGGTTTTGCCGCGGCCGTAGCTGGAGATGGCCATGAAGTCGATGAAGGTATCGCGTTTGACGGCGCGCGAGAGGTCGGCGAGGAAGATGCAGGCGCCTTTCAGGATGCAGATGAGATAGAGAGTGCCATCGGGGTAGTCGATATCGATCTGGGCGCCGATTTCGGCGATGCGGGCCTGGATCTGCTGTTCGGAGATAAGCGTCTTGAGGGGCATGGTGGCGCGGGTCCCTCTATTGTCTGCTATCCTGTTGTTTCTGAGCGATTGCGGCGGTTTTGCGCCCGCACGCACACGGAGTTCTCTCAACATGTCAGGCCACTCAAAATGGGCAACCATCAAGCACAAGAAGGCTGCCACCGACGCGAAGCGCGGAAAAATATTCACACGACTGATTAAGGAAATCATGATTGCCGCGCGCAATGGCGGCGATCCGGATGGCAATCCTCGCTTGCGCACCGCGATTCTGGCGGCGAAGAATGTGTCGATGCCTTCCGACAACATCAAGAAAGCCGTCATGCGTGGCACCGGCGAACTGGAAGGCGGCCAGATCGACGAAGTGATGTTCGAAGGCTACGGGCCGGGCGGCGCGGCCGTGCTGGTGATGGTGGCGACGGATAACCGCAACCGCACCGTCAGCGATATTCGTCACGCGTTTTCGAAACAGGGCGGGAACCTGGGCGAACAGGGCAGCGTGGCGTGGATGTTCGAACGCAAGAGCCAGATTGTGGTGGAGAAGGACAAGATCGGCGAGGACGAGTTGATGAACCTGGTGCTCGAGGCCGGCGCCGAGGATATGAAGGACGGCGGCGATTCGTGGGAAGTGATTTCCGATCCGGCGAGCCACGACGCGGTGCTGGCGGCGATCCAGAAGGCCGGGATTGAAACGATTGCGGCCGAAGTCGGCATGATTCCGAAGAATCTGATGGAGCTCGAAGGCAAGAACGCGGCGGGCATGGTGCGGCTGCTGGACACGCTCGAAGATCACGACGACGTGCAGAACGTGTATTCGAACTTCGATGCGAGCGAAGCGGACGAAGACTAATTAGCGTCGGGGGTACGATGCGGGTATTCGGAATTGACTGCGGGACCGAGCGAACCGGATACGGCGTGATCGACAGCGACGGTCGGCTGCACCGTATGGTTTGCGCGGGGTGCATCACTTCATCGGCCAGGGAACCGCTGGAGCTCCGGTTGTTTCATATTGCGCGGGAACTGCGGGGCCTGATGGCGGAGCATCGTCCGGATTCGGCGGCGATTGAAGAAGTTTTTTTCGCCGTGAATGCAAAGAGCGCGCTGAAACTTTCGCATGTTCGCGGGGTGGCGATGCTGGTGGTGGCGGAGGCGGCCGTGCAGTTCGCGGAATACTCGCCGCTTGAGGTGAAGAAGAGCGTGGTGGGATACGGACGCGCAGAGAAGGCGCAGGTGCAGCAGATGGTGGCTTCCCTGCTCCGTCTGGCCGCGCCGATCGCGTCGGAAGATGCCAGCGACGCCCTGGCGATCGCGATTTGCCATGCGACACACGCGTTTATGCCGGTGGCGACCGCGCCGTTGCTGAGACGTTCGGAGGCGCGGGCTTGATGCGGGCAGGCTGTTTGGCTGTGTCGTGCGCGCTGCTGTCGGTGGCAGTGTTGCCGGCGGCAGACGCGCGGCTGGTGTTTACCAAGAGCTTTCCGGGCAGCGTGCCTGCGTATGTCGAGATTTCGGTGGAGAAGAGCGGCGACACCGTGTATAAAGAAGCGCCGGACGATAACAATCCGATCGCGATACATCTGGCCCAGGCGGATTCCGACGCGATGTTCGCGTTGGCGGAAAAGCTGGAGTATTTCGCGCATCCGATTGAAGCGAACCTGAAAGTCGCATTCATGGGCAAGAAGACGTTCCGGTGGGACGACGGATCGCCTGGCCAACAGGTGGAGTTCAACTATTCCTCAGACCCAAACGCGCAGGCGCTGCTCGACTGGTTTGAGCGCATCGCGGAATCCGAGCGCGGGTATATCGAGCTGGAGCGCACCGTCAAATACGACAAGCTGGGCGTGCAGAATGCGCTGCTGCAGTTGCAAACGACGCGCGACCAGAAGCGACTGATCGCGCCGGAGCAGTTTCTGCCGCTGCTCGACCGCGTAGTGAAAAACGAAAGCTATCTGCACATGGCGCGGGAACGCGCCGCGGTGTTTGCCAACGACATTCGCGCCGCGGGACAGCCGGCGGCCGGGCCAGCGCCACAGTGAGATCCAGACCATGACATCGATGCGACTTTTGCTGGCGACGTTTGCCTTGTTTCCTTTCATTCTGACCGCGCAAAGCACCACGACGCTGAACCTGGAGCCGGGCAGTCTGACGCCGGAACAGATGGAATTGAACCAGGAGGTGGCCGACGCCAATGGCAGTCCGGTGGATATTATCCGGACGCTGGAGATGCATCTGCGCAAGTATCCGGATACGGAGCGGCGGGCGGAGTTCGAGTCCACCATTTACAAATATGCGACGGAGCTGAACGACCGGGCGCGCATCGTTGTGTATGGAGAGAAAGTGCTGGCTGCGAACCCACCGGCCGGCAATGCAGGCGATGAGATCGAAATTCTGGATCGGGTGTTGCACGGGCTGCTGGCGTCCGACGATCGGGAAGCTGCGAGGCAGGCGCTAACGTACGCAAAGCGCTACGAGGCCGATGTGATCGCGAAAAAGGCGCGCGATCCGGAGGGCCATGCAACGGCCGCGCAGTGGGCGAGCCTGGCGGATCGGGCGCTGGCCCGCGCCACCGTGCTGGAGGCCAGGGCGGCGGGAAACGTGGGCAATCCGGAAGAAGCAGTGGCGACGGCGCGCCGGTCCTGGAACGTGAATCCGACGGCGGAAGCGGCTCAGGAGATGGCTCACTGGCTGGCCAAGCTGGGTCGCGATGCGGAGGCAATCGATTGCTATGCCGACGCGGTGATGATCGACGATAGTCTTTTTCCGTGGAGCGCCCGCGACGGAGACCGGAAGACCGCCTCCGACCTTTATGTGAAATTACACGGAAACGACCAGGGACTGGGCGACGTTTTCCTGCGCGCGTGGGACCGATCGGCGGCGGCGATCCGTGAGCGAACGGCTCGGTATCAGGCGATGGATCCGAATTTCGGACTGACGGATGCGTTTCGTTTCACGCTGCCGGAGGTGGACGGGAATGCGGCCGAAGGAGCCACGCTCGACATGGCGAAGGTGAAGGGCAAGACGCTGGTGGTCGATTTTTGGGCGACGTGGTGCGTGCCCTGCATTGCGCAGCATCCGATGATTGAGGAGGTCCGGCAAAAATACGCGGCTGATCCGGATGTGCTTTTTTTATCGATTGATGCCGATGACGACCATAGTGTGGTGAAGCCATTTCTGGTGGCACAAAAGTGGACTCAGAGCGTCTATCTGGAGGGAGGGCTCGGAGGATTGCTCAACGTGTCGGCGCTGCCTACTATTCTGGTGATCGACTCCGCCGGCAACGTATTCAGCCGGATGACCGGATTTAACGGCGGAACGTTCGAGAGTGCACTGAGTTCGCGGATTGAGGAAGCGCGCGCGGTTACGGCGAAGTGAATTGCATGCTGGCCCGTCGATTTACGCTGGTTGTTGTTGTCGCGCTGGTGGTTCTGATCGGGTCGGCCTCGGCGTGGCAGATGCCGTTTCGCCAATATCCGGGGATCGAGCACGAAGACGAGCCGCTGCCGCCGGATTACACGAACAAGGCCGAGTGGGTTTTCGCGCGGCTGATGTATCCGGCAATTCCGGGCTACGGGTTTCGCGGGAATCCGGACTGGAAGCATGGTAATGCGAACTGGACAATCGACTATCCCGTCTCTGACCGGCATCTTTCGGCCGAAATACGCCGGCTGACGCGGATCGATGCGCGGAGCGTGGAACAGCCGATCGATCTGGACGACGACGATGTATTCAATTATCCGTTCCTGTATGCGGTTGAAGTGGGGTACTGGAATCTGACCGACGATCAGATCGCGAAGTTCCGGGAATACCTGCTGCGGGGCGGTTTTTTCATGTGCGACGACTTTCACGGTACGCAGGAGTGGGAACATTTTACGGCCGTGATGAAAAGGGTTTTTCCGCATCGCGCGATCGTGAATATACCGAACGACGATCAGATTTTCCATGTGATTTTCGATTTGGACGACAAATTTCAGGTGCCGGGGCTGCAGTACATTTATTCGCACAGCACGTATGAGAAGGACGGGTACGATCCGCACTGGCGCGGGATTTACGACGACCACGGGCGGCTGATGGTGGCGATTTGCCACGACATGGATCTGGGAGATTCGTGGGAGCATGCGGATAATCCGGTGTATCCGGTGCAGTATACGCAGCTGGGGATGCGGATCGGCGTGAATTACGTTACTTATGCGATGACGCATTAGGAGTGATATCAGTGATATCATTTATTCATGGCCAGCATAGTCATCCGGCAACTCGACGATAAGGTCAAGGAAAAGCTCCGTCTTCGCGCGGCCCGGCATGGCCGCTCCATGGAGCTGGAAGTTCGGGAAATTCTGCGTTCGGCGGTGAAGGAGAAGCCGAGGCGGCTTAACCTTGCTGATGCGATCCGGCGTCACGTGGACCCGCTCGGAGGTATAGAGCTGCAGATTCCACGACGCGAAGCATTGCCGAAGCCCGTTGAGTTTAAGCGGTGATCGCGCTCGACACCAATGTGCTGTCGGAGGCGCTGCGAACTTCTCCCTCGCCCGCGGTGATGAACTGGCTGGCTTCGCTCAATGTGGAGACCGTATTCGCGACTGCGATTACCCAGGCCGAAATGCTGCGCGGAGTGGAACTGATGCCCGCCGGACGGCGGAAAAACCGATTGACTGCCGCGGTAGAGAGCATTTTTGCCGAGGAATTCGCAGACAGGATTCTGCCTTTCGACGACGAAGCGGCTCCGGCGTATGCGGCGATTACCGCCCGGCGGGCGCGGGCCGGTCGTCCGATCTCACAATCCGATGCGATGATCGCGGCGATTTGCAGATCGCGGCGCGCGACGCTGGCTACGCGAAACTCGCCCGATTTCGAGCTTTGCGGAATTCAGTTGATGAATCCCTGGGGTTAATGCCGGGCCGACGGCCAGTGCGCGATACTCACTACTTGGTTCCTCCACCCTACCTTAAGAAGCTCAGCCTATGGCTTGCGACGGCATCGGCCGTGGCGATTCTGATTTCCGTGCCTGCATCGGAGATTCTGCTGGCGCTGGCGATTGGCGTGTTGCTGCTCTCCGGATTGCCGCTGCGGTGGCCGCGGATCGCCATTCCGCTGGGGCTATTCCTGGCGTGGACACTGCTGTCGCTGGCGTTCTCGCCGGATCCGAAAGGCGGCCTGCCGCAGGTCAATAAGATGTTTGTGTTCGTCACGATGCTGACGATTTTTTCGTCCGTGAGGATGCTGGGGGAAGCGTGGTGCCTGATTTGGGCGTGGGCCGGCGTCGGGACGGTCACTGCCGCAGTAGGGGTGGTGCAGTTTATTCACAAGTGGCTGCAGGCGGTGGCACAGCATCGCGATTTTTATCACTTCTACCTCGACCAGCGCATTACCGGATTTCAGAACCACTGGATGACGTTTTCGGGGCAGGAACTTTATCTGCTGCTGATGGCGGTTTCGCTGCTGCTGTTCGGTCCGTATGTGAAGAAGCGGCTGTGGATCTGGCTGCTCTGCGCTTCGACGACAGGCACGGCGCTGATTCTGAGCGATACGCGTTCGGCGTGGATTGCGGCGGTGATTGCCGGCGTGTATCTGTTGTGGATGTGGAAGCGGGTGGCTGTTTTGTCGGTGCCAGTGCTGCTCGTGGTGGCTTTTCTCGCAGCGCCGCCTTCGCTGCGGGAGCGGGCAACTTCGATCCTGCATCCGGAGGCGGGGACGGACTCGAATTCGCATCGGGAGATTGTGTGGCTGACGGGGTGGGAGATGATCAAGGCGCATCCGGTGTTCGGGGTGGGGCCGGAGGAAATCAGCAAGAAGGAGATTTTTTTCGCTTATTTGCCGAAGGATATTCCGCTGCCATTGCCGCCCGGCTTTTATCAGCACCTGCACAGCATTTATATTCACTATGCCGCGGAGCGCGGTATTCCGGCCGCGCTTTTTCTGACGGGTGCGCTGATAATGGCGTTTGTCGATTTTCAGCGAGCGCTGAAGAAGCTTCCGCCGGGGCGATCTGAGCGGCGTTTCGTTCTTCATTGGGCGAGCGCGACGGTTATCGGCACGATGATTGTAGGCGCGATGGATCTGAACCTGGGGCTCACGGCGGAGCTGACGATGTTTCTGGTGGTGATGAGTCTGGGATACCGCGCGGCTTCTTCCGAATAGCACGCTGCGTGCGCGCTATAATGGGCGTTTCGCTCCCGTAGTTCAATCTCAACAGTCTGGAGTTTTACAGCAGCATGATATCGGCGACCAAAATGCGTCCAGGAATGGTGATCAAGTACAACAACGATCTGTACTCGGTCTTCAGCGTCAACCATCGGACGCCGGGCAACCTCCGCGGCTTCGTACAGGCACGGATGCGCAGCCTGAAGAACGGCACCATGATCGAAAACCGGTTTTCTTCGGAAGACAAGGTGGAGAAGGCCATCCTCGACGAAGTGGAAATGGAATATCTCTACGACGATGGCGAGTCGTTCTATTTCATGAACACGGAAAACTACGAGCAGATGCACCTGACGAAGGAACTGCTGGGCGATGCGACGAGCTACCTGATTCCGCAGCTGAAGGTGAAGGTGGAGTTTTACGAAGGCAAGCCGATGGGCGTGGAGTTGCCTGCGTCCGTGGAACTGACCGTGGTGGAGACGGAGCCGGGCATGCGCGGGGCGACTGTTTCGAATGTGACCAAGCCGGCGAAGATGGAGACGGGCCTGATTGTGCAGGTACCGCCGTTCATCAACGAAGGCCAGAAAATCCGCGTGAATACGGCGGAAGGCACTTACGCCGAACGCGCGTGAAGTGGCTGCGCGACAGGGCTTGCTAGACTAGTTATTTCGGGGCGTGGCTCAGCTTGGTAGAGCGCCTGGTTCGGGTCCAGGAGGCCGGAGGTTCGAATCCTCTCGCCCCGACCAAGATATCTTTTGGTTACCGAAACTGCGGCGGTTGAAACTCTGGTTTCAGCCGCCGTTTTTTATGAGCCCGCGGGATTTTACGTCCGACAGCGAGCGCCGCCCCCTGAAGTGTGTTATTCCTGTGTCAAGGACTCTTTTCTCCGAATCAACATGCCGAAAAGTCTGCGTCTGGTCCTGATCAAGCCGTCTCACTACGATAACGACGGTTACGTTATTCAGTGGCTGCGCTCCGCCATGCCTTCCAATACGCTGGCGGTGCTGTACGGGCTCGCGCTCGATTGCAAGGAACGCCACACGCTCGGCGACGACGTGGATATCGAGATCACGGCTATCGACGAGACCAACACCCGCGTGCGCGTCGGCCGGCTGATCCGCGAATTGCGCGACCGGAAGTCGCTGGTGGCGCTGGTCGGTGTGCAATCGAACCAGTATCCGCGTTCGATGGATATGGCGCGCCGCTTCCGCGCGGCCGGGATTCCGGTCTGCATGGGCGGTTTCCATGTCTCCGGCACGCTTTCCATGCTTCCCGGCATCCAGCCCGAAGTGCAGGAAGCCATGGACCTGGGTATTTCGCTGTTCGCGGGCGAAGCCGAAGGCCGCTTCGAACAGGTGCTTTCCGAGGCGTGGAACGGCACGCTGAAGCCGCTCTACAATTTCATGGACGATCTGCCCTCGCTTGAGGGCGTCCCCGCGCCGCTGCTGCCCGCATCGAGAATTAAGCGCACCGGCGGCACCATCACCAGTTTCGACGCAGGACGCGGCTGCCCGTTCCAGTGCTCGTTCTGCACCATCATCAATGTGCAGGGCCGCAAATCGCGACGGCGCAGTCCGGACGAGATCGAGCAGATCGTGCGGCGGAATCTGGCGCAGGGGATCAACCGGTTCTTCATAACCGACGACAACTTTGCGCGCAATACCGACTGGGAGCGGGTTTTCGACCGCCTGATCGCCATGCGCGAGCGGGAAAAGGCGAACATCAAGTTCATCATTCAGGTGGATACGATGTGCCATCGCCTGCCGCACTTTATCGAAAAGGCGGGCCGCGCCGGCGTGGCGCGCGTCTTCATTGGCCTCGAAAGCATCAATCCCGACAGCCTGAAATCGGCGCGCAAGAAGCAGAATAAGATCGCGGAATATCGCAAGATGCTGCTCGATTGGAAGCGCGCACACGTTACCGTATTCGCCGGCTACATCCTCGGCTTTCCCGGCGAGACTCCGGAGACGATTCGCCGCGACATCGAAGTCATCCGCCGCGAGTTGCCGATCGATCTGCTGGAATTCCACTGCCTGACGCCGCTGCCGGGTTCGGAAGATCACCAGCGCCTCTTCCGCGAAGGCGTCTATCTGGATCCCGATCTCAATAAGTACGATCTCGAGCACGTCACCACCACCCACTCGACGATGAGCGTTGCCGAGTGGAAACAGGCGTACGACGAAGCGTGGGACATTTTCTACCAGCCCGATCACATCCGGACGGTGATGCGACGCGCGGCCGCCACAGGCATCAACGCGGGTAATATGATGTTCCTGCTGCTCTGGTACTGGGCCTGCGAGAAGCTCGAAAAAGTGCATCCGCTGCAGGGCGGATATCTGCGCCGCAAGTATCGTAAGGATCGGCGTCCCACGCTGCCGCTCGAAAATCCCCTGGTGTTTTATCCGAAGTACGCTTACGAACTGGTCTACAAGCATGTGCGGCTGGCCGCGCAGATCGTTCGCTTCGGGCGTTTCCGCTATCAGCTGAAGCGCGATCCGGAGGCAAAGAACTTCCGCGATGTGGCGCTGACTCCGGTGCTCGAAGAAGATACTTCAACGCTGGAGTTGCTGCGCGTGCTGCACGATCATCCGAAAACCGAACTTACTGCGCCGTAATTTCGTTCCGGAACTGCCGCGCCCACCGGCTCTCCACCAGTGCGCCGTGACCGTATGCACAGATGGATTCCGTAACGGCGGCGCCCAGCAGCACGCGGTCCGCCATGCCCTCGGTCAACGGCATCACCAGGCGGTCGAGACAAATCGGGCAGCGCTGCCGCAGGTCAAGCCACCAGTAGCGGCACTGAAGCGCCATCGCGGCAACGCAATATGCCAGCAGCAGCGTCGAGAAGGTGAGCCCGTCCGGATTCCAGATCTGAACGACGAATGCCCATGCCGTCAGCGACGCCAGTAAGTGCAGGCACGCAACCCCGAAGCCATAGAGCAGCCATCTCCAGTTACCGGGCTGGCACACGTAAGCCTGCATGAAGAACAAACCATAGATCGCAATGAACAGCCAGACCGCCTTCACAGGACCTGTTGCGATTTTCGTCTGGCCGGAGATCCACGCCGCGTACAGGCCGCGATTGCCAGTCCTTGTGTGCACCTCGGCTTCGATCATGGCCAGCGTGACACCTGACAGCGCTCGCGCTCTGACGTTCTGCGTTCGATACCGCTCGATATCGGTCACCGTTGTCATGGATCGCAGAGCCTCGAACTCGGATTGCGTGATACCGCCGCTCCCGGGGAACGCGGCGAGAGACACGACTCCGCGGTCCGACGCCTGCAAGGTTTGCCCAAGCAGGCCCTCTATAACTTCGCGCGGTGCAGGACTGAGGAGGAAAACCAGGCTGATCGCAGCCAGCAACGCGGCTGGCTGCAGCCACGCCGAGGCCAAAACGCGGTGAGCGTGAAACAGGAAAGCCAGACCTCTCAGATCGCCACCAAGTTCGCGTTGCGCCATTCGCACATTGCGGCGATTGCCGAAGCGGACGTGTGCCGCATTCTTTGCCGCGCGAGAGGAAATCCCCAGGCTGCGAAAATCAGCCGCTGCCCGGTCCAGATGAAACTGGCGCTCTTCGCGCACGCGGGCGCGCAACTGCAGCCATTCCTGTAGAGCGCTGAGCGCGCGGCGCATCGGGATCAGGCCCTCCTCAGGACGCGGCCTACCGCGGATTGAAAACGCCGCCAGCTCTCCTGCTCTGTCTCCAGCCGGTCGGTGCCGGGTCGCGTGAGCGAATAAAATCTCGCTCGCCGGTTGTTCTCGGAGCGGCCAATTTCCGAGGCGATCCAGCCCTTCTTCTCCATGCGGTAAAGACAAGGGTAAAGCGAACCTTCGTCCACGGAAAACCATTCGTCGGAAAGTTCCGCCAGTCGGCGACTGATCGCGTAACCGTGCAGTGGACCCGCGACCAGCACCCGAAGCACCAGCAGATCGAGCGTCCCCTGGAGCAGGCCGATAGTGCCGGTGCCGTCTTGCGGTTCCTTAGCCATCCTAAGTGAAGTATCGCCGCCGACCGCCCGGATGTCAAGAAGTTCGCTTTCGTGCCCGCGCCGACGAGTCCGCTGTCGGTAAATTGGAACACCTGGACCTCGAAGGCCTGAATTCCGGGGTCTGGATGTAAGTCGGAAGAGAGCAGACCGGCGCTAACGGAAAGCCGCCACATGCCATCTATTACGCCACCGCAGCCACGCCCGAATTCGGTCGCCGATTCCTTATCGAGGCTTATGGCACTTTTGGCCTTCTAGCCACTCATCCGAATATGAGATGGCGACTGCAGTTGTGGCGTCCTCTCGCGCACAGCCTCAGTTATCCGCCGGCGTCTGCTCCACATGATCGATTACGAGGACCGGCGCAGGCCGCTTCGCCAGCTCCAGTTTCAGCCCGAGCTGGCTGCTCATAGCTTCGGCAAGCGAGAGCGCGCCGTTGGGATCCGATGCTTCAGCGCCTGCAGGAGGAGCCGCGAGGGCGGGCTGCGCCCCGATACCGTTGGTGAAACTGAGCGTGAAATCGTAGGCATCCGTGAGCCCGGTGGAATCGTTCACCGCGGATCGAATATTGGTATTCAGCAGGTTCATGGCATTTGCGATGTTTGGCAACCGCTCTGCGAATTGCGCCATCGTCATGTTCTGGCAAGTGACCAGCCTCGTAAGCGCCGGGTTCGCGAGCCGCGGATCTTTCCCGTCCGCTCCCGGGCCTTCCCTGCACCCGGTACGATTCGCCGCTTCCGCTTTCCGCAGTCTCGGTTTGAGCGCCGTCAGAGTATACGCCCGCGCCACCCGCTCTTCCATATGCGTCTTCAGCCTGAACCGGTCTTCGAGCAGTTCCCGAACCATCGCAGTCATTGAATCCATATCTGTGCGCGGGGCGTCCCCCGGCGCCGAGGCCACTTTCGCCACAATATCCCAGCGGTCCGTATCCAGCCATTTGGGCGCGTCCACAATCATGTCTGGAGTGATGAACCAGATCGTTTGGATCAGATAGCTCAGCGTCACGCCCTGGATTTTGATCTGCCCATCGGGCGGCGTCTGAAATCGGGGTGCCTGCAGCTGAGGATCGGTCGGTCTAATCGTCGCCACCTCAAAATGCGGCGGCGGCGCAGGAGGCAGGCGGGCAGCGACGCCCGGCGGATTGTCCGTCGGATTCCGGTTCACATGATCTACGGCGATCACCGGCCTCGGGACCTGCTTCGCCTCCAGCTTCAGTCCAAGTTGCTTCTCCACCGCGCCGAAGATGGTAATGCCCTCAGTCCCCGCGTTGGCCAGCCGGCTTCGCGGCGTCCACCGGAGGGTGAAATCCCACGTGCCTTCGAGCTTTGTGTCGTCTACCACGGGAGCATTCAGATAATCGCCGGCCGCGCTACTCAACTGGGCCGCAAACGCAGCCATGGTCAGGCCGTGACAGACAGCGGGGATCGGCTCCGTCTCGGCAGGCGGCGGCTGGCGCTGGCATCCGGCCTGCCCAGGCTCCGCTTCCTTCAGCTTCGGCTTGCCGTTCCCCACCGACAGCACGAAAGCCGCCATCGGCTTACGATCGACATGGACTGTCAGTTGAAAACGTTGCGTCAGAAGCGACTGCAGCATAAGCGCCAGCGCTGACTGCGATGTGCCGGATGGCGCCATGGCGATCACGTCGAAACGATCGGTATCGAGCCAGCTGGGGCCACCCATCACCTTATCCGGCTCCACGCCATAGGCAGTCGCGATCAACTCCGTCATGGTTGCCCTCTGCAGTTCAAACCGGCCACCGCGAAAGCTGATTCTCTTTGCGGGGTGGAGAGTCCTGGCGCTCGCATGAACGTCCGCAATCTCAAAGGTAGATTGTGCTTCAGGCTGTCCAAATACCGCACAGGAGAGAACAGCCGACAGGGTCAAACATGAAAACATCCGCATGGATTCTCGATTTCCTCTCGCCAAACTACCATAGACATTCTAATGGAAGTATGGCGTGACTTCATTAGAATGTCAAGGGATACAATCGCTCAACATGTGGCGCGGCCAACGTCAGGTTTGCCGACAAAGGAGCATTTATCCTCAACCTGACGATTCACTGTCCGGTGAAGAACTCTTCGCGTTTGTCCAGGCAGTCGCTGCGTTCCCCTGAACTCAGACTCTTCAAACGCGCCCGCCCGGCATTGAACACGGCGCGGGACGACAGGCCCAGCCGCACCAGATTGTCGCGGTCCTGCCGGGGAAGCATGAGGTAGTGCTTGCGGCAATCGAAACTCCGGCAGAGCAGGGGGCGACGATGGTAAATAGTGCAGCCCGACGCGCCGAGATACACGCAGTGGCCGTTCGGCTCGGTGGCAAGCAGGTATACCGGATTGCCCGTCGCCTGGTCGGTCAGGACGTTGTGCCGGTACGATTCCACTTTGTCGCCGTGTTCTGGATGAAGGAAAAGACCCTGATTGCTCCGGCAGCATTCTGTGCAGCTGTTGCAGGCTACTTCGGTTTGTCGGTCGGGGAGCAAACTTCATGATATTCTGCGACGCATGACCGCGACGAGGACATTGGCTATCGATATTGGCGGGACGAAGTTCACCGTGGCGGCATTCGACGGCACGGAAATGATTCGCCGCGACAGCCGCATGACGAATCGGGAGGGTGGCCGAGAATGGCTTCTGGAACAACTGGAACCGGCGCTGCGAGAGTGGCACGGCGAACTGGCCTTCAACCGCTGCGGGATCGGCTTCGGCGGCCCGGTAGAGTGGAACAGGCAGATTGTCGCCACTTCGACGCACGTCGGTGGATGGCGCGATTTCGACTTGCCGGGGTATGTGAGCGCGGCGCTGGGCGGAGTTCCGGTGACCATGGATAACGACGCGAACGCGGGCGCGTTCGGCGAATACCTGTATGGCGCGGGCGCAGATTGCTCTCCGCTGGTGTATGTGACCATGTCGACGGGCATTGGCGGCGGCATCGTGATCGAAGGCCGGATCCTGCGGGGCGCGGATTCGTGGGCTGGCGAGATTGGCCACCTCAACGTGCGGCCCGACGGCCCGGTATGCCTGTGCGGCTCGAACGGCTGCTTCGAGCGGATGTGTTGCGGGCTATGGCTGGAACGGGATCACGGCGTACCGGCGAAGGAACTGATGCTGCGCCCTGAGTTTGTGCGCGAATACGTGGTGGACGTGGCGCGGGCGTTGAAGGCGTGCATCATGCTGCTGAATCCGGCACGGATTCTCATTGGCGGCGGCATTGGCAAGGCCGGGGACGCGCTGTTTGTTCCGCTGCGCAGCGAACTGGCACGGCAGATGCCTGCCTGGTCTGGCGCGCGTCTGGATATCCGGCCTGCGATGCTGGGCGACAATAGCGTGCTATACGGTGCGCTGGGGCTTGCCGCCTCCGGGAAAGTTTTTCTTCCATGAACAACCACGCAGTATCACTGAGCGGCACCCTCGCTCCCACGATCGGAACAGAACGGCTTCTGCTCCGCCCTCACCAGCCCGACGATCTCGCCGATTGCGCCGCGATGTGGTCGGACCCCGCGGTGTTCCGTTACACGACAGGCAGCACGTCATCTAAGCGGAGAACGTGGCTGAGAGTCCTGGCCTATCGCGGACACTGGGCCATGCTCGGCTATGGTTACTGGGCGGTGGAGGAAAAGGTCTCAGGCCGCTATATCGGCGAGCTCGGTTTTGCGGACTTTAAGCGAGATATTCAGCCGCACATCGAAGGCATGCCGGAACTCGGCTGGGCGCTGGCACCGCGCGCGCACGGCAAAGGTTATGCCATCGAAGCCCTTCGGGCCGCGGTATCCTGGGGCGATAGCCACTTCGGACAGCTTCGTACAGCCTGCATTATTCACCGCGATAATGCCCCGTCGTTTCGTGTCGCCGGGAAGCTGGACTATAAGATCCTCGCGCATGCCGCGGGAGACGGCGGGCCGCACACCATACTCATTCGTACGCCGTCGGCGCTCACTGGATGTGCCCTTTGAACATCTCCATCAGTTCCGGGATTCCGCCCGGCGAGTGAAACGCTTCCGTGAAACCCAGTGTCATCTTCGTTGTTGCCGAAGCGCGCGCCCGCATATTCGTCTCGAGGCGGGCGATGGCAGATCGGGTATCCCTGGAGGCGTCGCGCATCAGGCATTCCGCCAACCGCGGCGCGTCGAGCATCGCCATGTTGACGCCCTCGCCGGCGTAGGGTGGCATGACATGAGCTGCGTCGCTGATCATAGTCAGATCCGGTAAGGCTTCCCATGTCTGATCGAGCGGAAAGAAATATTGCGGTCTCACTTTAAATCCGGGCTCGAAGTTCAGAAACAAACCGTGCCAAAGCGGACTCCATCCAGCAAACTCCCGTTTGAACCATGCCAGCATGTCCACCCGGTCTGAGAGATCGATGCCCGATGTTTCCGCCCATTGAAGCTCCGCCCTGTGTCCTGTATAGAAAGCCAGACTACCATCGCCCATCGCCCCAATAAACGCTTTCTCCGCCGCTCAGGACGCAGAATTACCCTGTCCGGTGAGCTTATGAATTTCCGGAGTTGCGGTCCGGGCATTGCGGACGTTCCCTTCCACAACGGATATTCCGGAATAAGTCGGCGTTGTTTGAGAGATGTACGGCCGCACCCTGGAATTCGCATCGTCCGCGGCGACCACGATATCGGCCGTCGCGGTCTCGCTGTTTGCGAACGGCAGGCGTATTCCCGCGGTCGTCCGCTCCGCGAGGCGAACTGCCTGCCCCACACTACCGTTCCTGGCTCCAACAATTCGACCAGAAGGTCGCGTAACGGGCCGCGATCGATTTCCGGGCGTTCCGGTCCAGCAAACCGGCTCCCTATATCGTCCGGAAATACGACGCCATGTTGATTCATCAGCGTCATCCGGTCCGCGCCGGCGCGATACCTGCGGCGGAAAGGCGCGAGGAGGCCGGCGCTCTCCAGCGCTTTCAGGCCCGAATCTTGGTGCAGGTCCAGGGTCGCGCCCTGATCGCGCGAAGCCCGGCTGTCGTCGCGTTCATATATCGCCATTTCGGTCCGTTTCATCTGAGGCAGTGTGGCGAGAGTCAGGCCACCGGGACCAGCCCCGACGATGGCTATCCTATTGTTCTGTATTGAGCGCATGGAGGCAATCGCATCGTGATGCTTCGCTTTCCAGCGTAGCCCACTGGCGCGACTTCGCGAGCGATTTGCCGCCTCAGAGACCTACCGGATTCTCCGGCTCGCCGCTTCGTCCCGATCCGGCAGCTTCCATATTGGCCAGTCGCAGGAGTTCCATTGCACCGGTCAGGCTATCTGCACGAACTGAATCCATCACTTGTCCGCGTCGCGACAAGTGACCGTAAGCGCGAATCAGATACTGCCAAACGCGGTATGCTTCTTGTGTCAATGCAGGGCTCGATTTTCTTATCGGCCATGCGTGACGATTTTTCCAGCCGGTAATTATCCTTCGCGTTTGATAAATGCCAACAGATCGGAATTGATCGTCTCCGCCTGCGTAGTGGGCATGCCGTGCGGGAAATCCTTGTAGGTTTTCAGGGTTCCGTCCTTCAGTAAATTCGCGGATAGCGGCCCGGAAGCGGCATACGGCACAATCTGGTCGTCTTCGCTGTGCATCACCAGCACCGGAACGGTGATGTTCCGGAGGTCTGCCGTGAAATCGGTCTGGGAGAATGCCACAATGCCGTCGTAATGCGCCTTCGCACCCCCCATCATGCCCTGACGCCACCAGTTCTGGATGACGGCCTCCGAGGCTTTCGCGCCCGGCCGGTTGTAGCCATAGAAAGGGCCGGACGCGAGGTCGCGATAAAATTGCGAACGGCTGGCAGCGAGCTGCGCCTGCAGGCCGTCAAACACCCCCTTTGGAAGGCCGAGCGGATTGGCCTCCGTCTTCACCATGAGCGGCGGCACCGCACTGATCAGCGCTGCCATGGCCACACGGCTTTCGCCATGCCGGCCCAAATAGTGCGCCACCTCGCCGCCGCCGGTGGAATGGCCGACATGGATAGCGCTTTTCAGGTCGAGATGCGCCGTAAGCGCGGCCAGGTCGTCGGCGTAATGGTCCATATCGTGGCCATCGGCGGTTTGAGTAGAGCGGCCATGGCCACGGCGATCGTGGGCTATCACGCGATAACCATGATGCAGGAAGAAGAGCAACTGCGCGTCCCAGTCGTCGGCCGATAGCGGCCAACCGTGGCTGAACACGATGGGCTGGCCCGAGCCCCAGTCCTTGTAGAAGATTTCTGTGCCGTCGTTCGTGGTGATTGTGGGCATTGGATTCCTTTCGATCAGAACTGATAACTACAAGAGCCTGCGCGCGTACTCCACTTCGATGCGCATGTCATCGTCGACAGCGCCCTCATGCTCGTATTCGATAGCGACCAGCCCGCGGTAGCCGATTCGCTTCAGTTCGCGCATCACTTCCGGTATTCGCGCGATTCCGGTGCCAAGCAGCACATTAACCTCGCCGCCCGATGCCTGGACATCTTTCAGATGCACCATCTTCAGGTACGGGCCCAGCTTGCGGACGGCGTCCACGGTGTCATAGCCGCATGAGGCGATGTGCCCGATATCGAGCGTCGCGCCCATGGCTGGCGACCGCCCCGCCAGTGCACGCAGTACATCGCCGGGACTCTCGTATGCAAATTTCTCCTTGAAATAATGATTGTGAATGCCGAAGGTCAGGCCCTCTTTCGCGAACCGTTCATCGATGCGCCGCAGCAGATCGCCGGTGGCATCGCCCGTGATGTTGCGCGCACCCAGCAAGCTCGCGCCGCGAACAGCGTCGTCCAGATCGCTATCGTCTTTGATGGTCGCGGTGTACCAGGAAGCGCACTCCATGCCCGCGTTGTCGAACATCGCCTTCGCGGATCGAAACAAATCGGGAGCCGGCTTGCTGAACAGCATGAATTCTCCGCGCGACATTTCGATCCGGTCGATCTTCAGCCTCTTCAGCTGAACGATCATATCGTTCATGGTGAGGCTGTGGTAGCTGTAGGTCCCGATGCCGAGACTGAGCTTTCCGGCTGCAGTCACCGGCAGGCAGGTCGCGGCCGCGGCGGAGACGAAGGCTCTTCGGGTGATCATTTTCGGTTTCCGGCGGCTGGCCTGGGCGTTACATCCGCATCCACCATCCCCATAGCCCATCTGATGGCGTCGGTGATCATGCTTTGCATCTCCGGCTTGTCCCAGTTCGATTCCACGTGGCCGAGAGTCGAATAGAAAACTCGCCCCTTGCCGTACATTTTCGCCCAGGTCACCGCAAAGTCTTTATCCTTTCGATGAACTTTCGGATTCGCCAGATCGAGTTTGCCCGCATCGAGCCGCATCAGTACGCGCGTATTGTCGCGCGAGAAATTCTTCATCTGATAGATCTCATCGCTCAGGGTAAAGGCTTTCGGCCACTGGCTCATGCCAGGAAATGCCGCGTCTTCCACCACTACCGGCGCGTCGAAAACGCCCCAGGGATGTTCGTCGTAATAGCCGCCGATCATCTCGCCGTATTCGGGCCAGTCGGTGAAGGTGATGGCGGCGCTATGGATGCCGATGAAGCCCTTGCCATCGTCATGGATAAAGGAGAGAAAATCCTTCTTTTGCCCGTCGTCCATCTCCAGTGTGCCGCCGGTGTAGAACAGCACGGCGTCGAAATCGCTCAGGTTTTTGGCGTTGTACTCCAGTTTCTTTTTGGTCAGGCATTCGGTATCGGTGCGGATCACGGTGTCCCATAGGCCGGTTTCACGGCCAAGACGCTCTATCGTACTCATGGCATGTGACACCGCCTCATGACGATAACCTTTTTCTTCTCCGATGATGAGCAATCTCTTCTTTGCCTGCGCCGCCGGTTGCGCGAGCAGCACCGAGTTCAGCGCCAACACGAGAAACCACCGCATCGCGCTCATCGCGAGGTATCCGGACGGGGCGCAGTGCGAATGAGGAAGTCCCTGAGCGATAAGGGATGTTTGGACATAGTCATAGAATACATTTTTTGCCCCGCGCTCGTTTTTTTTATCGGCGGGCGCCAGAAAGTCCCGCATTAGGTGAAAGATGACGACTGCGCCACCGCGCTCGCATGGTTTTGATCCCGACTCACGTGCATCGCGGTGCTCTGTCAGGGCGGCGCGGAGGCTACGAGAGCCGCGCACCTTCTGCAGGCTGGGAGGTCCTTCATCCGATCCAGTATTCCGGATATCTCCAGGCAACGGCCTCATCAATCTCCTTCTTGGTGAGCATCGGGACCTGGGGAACCGCTCCGTCGTCGATCGGTCGTTCAGGATCGAATTCGTCGACATCTGGCCGTGTGCCCATTGGGGAAATAGGCCCTTTCATATATCGACCGTCCCTGGTCACGGATGTCGCGCTGCTGCACAGAATATCGAACATTCCACTGTCCATTCCGCATTCCGTGTGTTTGCATCACTGCAACGGTTAAATTGGCATCGGACGTGCTGGCCATCAGACGTATGCCAACCGGGCATATTGTGTTCTCAAATTCATATGCTCTTTGCAAAGAACTGCGAAACCTGTTTCAACAGTAAGCTACGTCGTTCCGAGTTGAACAATCTGTTGGAATTTCTGATCTCCCCGCTGATTGTTCCATGCCGGTGTCTTCGTTGCGGCCTGCGAAAATACCGAATGAGACATCTCCTGGCCGCGCACCCGGCAGGAACGGCCGAACGACGCTAGCCACGACGACAGACAACATAAAAAGAGATGCTGACCAAAGTCCCGGCCTCCGTGCCGGGATTCTGGTCAGCCACATTAACAGACTATGAAGTTAAGTTATGACGCCGACGCCACGCCTGCGGACTGAGTATCAAACAGGCGGGTCGCCAAATATTCTCCGTACTCCGGCCAGGCCCATAACGGTCGGGGTCCGGTCCGGCCTGCACGGGAGCAGCATGGTAATCCGCCGCTCCGCTTCAGGGTTACATCAAAAACGCTTACATCAAAAACGCTTACATCAAAAACGTTTATGGGCGGAGAAGCTTCTTCCGTCCCGAAAAGCCGAGAGCGAGCAGGGCGCCGCCGAACATGGTCATCGTCGCGGGTTCGGGGGAAGAAGTGATCTGTCCCTGCACTGTGGTATCACCCTGAGGGGTTCCGGAATTGGGGCGGCGAGAACGGTAGTGGTTACCTGCTTATCGAAGATTGTCGAACCGAAGTTGCCCGTTATAACGTTGTGTGTATTCGGCCCGAGTGTGAGCGAACCCGCCGTGGCCGTCGACCAGGTAATCTGGATTGTGGCGCTATTGCTCGAAACCGAACCGCCCGATGAGGTACCAATAAACTCTCCCGTGGCGCCGTCGGTGATGTCGGTTACGACGATATCGAGGACAGACGAGTTGTAGTTGGCCACCGTACTGGGCGAGCACCCCGTGCAGGTAAGCGGGAAATCTCCAAGATCGGGGCCGGACGGCGTGCCCGTTGTGCTGGACGCGTTCGGTGTGAAGACAAGCGAACTCTGCGACGGATCGTTGGAACTGAGCATTGTCAGGGTGGGTGTACCCAGGAGGACGCCGTTTGAATAGACGAAATCCGTGCCCGCTCCGTTCGTGCTGTAGTTAATGGTTCCCGCGCTCGCGTTTGCCGCCAGGAGCAGGCCCGCCAATCCCGTTATCGATACCGCCTGAGTCAGACGTCCGACGATCATTGTTGTTTTATCTCCGGTTTATTTCTGTAATCCGTTGGCGTTTTCCGCCGAACAGTAACAGGCGGGCTAACGACGGCAGATGGTCACCGGGAAGATGTCTTCGGGGACGTGAACGGGCGTTGCGGGTTCCGGGCGATGGAGATTGTCCGATCTTCGGCTCGGGTTTCGCAGATCCGAACAGGGGCGTCCGTTACTACTGATTGCCGTTTGGGCTCTAATCGAAGCTGGCTGGCCTCCACGGCAAAACACGACACCTCGCACCGTACGATGCTGCCGATCATGACCAGGCGAAGAGGAATCCATCCATTCAGACGAGCCGGCCATTCCATGGTTAACTCGACCTTCGTCCCGACTGTAAGCGGATCATGGCACGCAGCCAGCACGCCGCTGCTGCTGATATTCATGACTCGACCCGCCCCGGAACGAGATCTCCGCTCAAGAGTACGGTATGTGAACGCGAGATCGGGGGAGAAGCGCGTTCTTGATCGCCGGTCCGCCGCAACCGGCCGTAGCGGCACAAACAGCGGTAAGACGGATCCCGTGCAACCGGTAGCTTCGACCGGTGCCTCTGTGTCAGTGTGCATCATGAGTTTTCTCTTTCTGCCGCGCGAGGGCTCGTTGGAACGGCCAACTGAAGCTTCAGTATTCCGGGGATTGCGGCCGGAGCGAAACCCGGCGCCAGCAACTCCCTTGTCTTGCGGAGCAGATCGGCCCGGCGAACCGGTTTCGCCAGAAAGGCGCGCCGCTCGTTCCGGTTCCAGCCGCTCGTCAGATCCATCAGCAGTTCCTCACTCGCCTGCGACGCCGATAGGTATAGAACGGCCACGTCGGGATTGCGCCGCGCACAGGCCCGTGCCAGTTCGAGGCCGCTCATTCCCGCCGTATTGCAGTCTGTAACAAGGAGATCGATGGGACGAACCGACCGGTGAAATATTGTCAATGCATCCCTGCCGTCTCTCGCGGCAAGAACCTCATGACCGTCATTTTCCAGCAATGTATACAAAGACTCGCGAACGGAATTTTCGCCATCCACCAGCAGGATTCGCGTCGGTTGATCGTACTGTTCGCGGAAGCCGTTCACGGAGTCCTGTAATTCCTGTTCAGGCGGCCCGATCGAAAGATTGTTCAGTCATGCGCAGTGGTTCGCCGGCTCTGCGGTCGGCTTCCTCCTGGCAGACTATGCACGACGAAGCCCACGGTATTGCCGCGAGCCGTCGCTTGCCTATATCGCATTCGCAGTCGAGGCACATGCCAAACGTGCCCGCCTGAATACGGCCGAGCGCGGATTGCAGATCGCGCAGCACCTTCGCATT
>Ga0302140_10001152_pt1 | contig 34618 bp, 35 predicted proteins | sample I_Bog_E1_1_FD_202095 | JGI IMG/M metagenome (GOLD analysis project Ga0302140, IMG submission 202095) | Peat permafrost microbial communities from Stordalen Mire near Abisko, Sweden - I_Bog_E1_1 | ecosystem: Environmental > Terrestrial > Soil > Wetlands > Peat | place: Sweden: Abisko, Stordalen... | reverse complement strand
GACAAGAAGACTGGAAGTCCTATTGTTTTATGTATAAAATGTGATTCAGATATGATAATTAAAAGGTGATGCCACACTGATTGATGGAGCATCACTTTAATACTCGACCGTAGGGAGATTTTGTTCTACAGTTTTATAATTTTTCATTCCTCCTTGAAATAGAAAAAGGAATACTTAAAGTTCTTGTGACTCTAAGTATTCCTGTCATTCCTAAACTTTCCTTAAATTTAGTATCATCAAGTTCCTTATTTTTAATTTCTAATTCTTTTGCTGCTTTATCTATATTCATTTGGCTTGTAACAATATCATTGTCGTAGTTATCTTTATTGTCATCAACATTATTAAAGTCATCTTGTTTCTTCGTGATATCATTAGTTTTATCTTGATAAGCTATCTTCTGCTCATCAAGTGCTAATGTGTCACTAATACTAGTAGCTGATTTTATAGCATCATCTAAGGTAAGAACAGGCTTTCCATATCTGCCGCAAATACTGGCATAATATTTCCACTCATAACACTAATACCAATTGCAAGTGCAACTATCTTATTTATATTCCTTCTCATGTAGATTCTCCTCTTCATTAAATCTTATCTTGCTATATATTCATCTTTTTATATTTAAAGAGACTATCTAAAATTAAATTTTAGTATAGCCTCTTTAAATTTGATAATTTTTATAAACTTGAATTCGAATCTACTTCTACTTCAGCATTTGATGACTTTCTATGAAAAACTTTGCTAAATCTCCTTTTCAACCCATCAAGCAATGTGTATACAATTGGTACTACAAATAATGTTAAAATTGTAGAAGTAATTAATCCTCCAATTACTGCTTGTGCCATTGGTTTACGCATTTCAGTACCTGCGCCTGTAGCTAATGCTGTAGGAATCATACCAAATATCATCGCTAAAGTAGTCATTATTATTGGACGTAATCTTACAAGTCCAGCTTCTACCAAAGCTTCATTTCGAGGCATACCTTCTTTTATCCTCTCCTTTGCAGCGTCAACAAGCAATATACCATTCTTGGCAACGAGTCCCATAAGCATTACAATACCTATTAAGGCCATAATACTTAATTGACTTCCGCCAACAAATAATCCTATTATTGCTCCAATCATTGCAAGCGGTAAAGCAAACATTATAGCTATAGGATCAACAAAGCTTCCAAATTGAGCTGCCATAACTAAATATAATAAAAGAATTGATAAAACTGAATTTAGTTCCATGCTAGCCATACTCTTTTGCAGAGTTGCACTCATTCCTCCAACAGATAATGAAACTCCTGGTGGCATTTCACTTTTTATCTTAGCCAAATATTGATTTTGGAAAGTACCTGTAGATAAACTTTTAACATTACAAGAAAGTTCAACTTCTGGTTGCTTATTGTATCTGTGTAATGTTGAAGAAGTTGTTCCAACAACTTTTTTAGTTACCTGACTTATAGGAACCAGAGTATTATTTGAACCTGAAACATAAATTCTATCAAGATTATTAAGATTTTTACGTTGGTTATCCTGCAATAATACTTTAACATCATACCTATCTGTTCCACCATCATATTTAGTTACAGTGGAACCATTAAATAATGTATTCAAAGTATTAGCAACATCTGCACTGTTAACACCTAAATCTGCTGCCTTATCACGATCTACAGTCATCTTTACTTCTGGTGCACCTGAGCTGGTATTAATACCTACATCACTTGCTTGTGGATCTTTAGCCATCTCTGCTTTCATTTTCTCTGCAAAAGCTTGAACTTTTCCTCTATCCCTTCCAACAAGGTCATAAGTTACATCTTTAGAATTTTTTCCACCGCCTCCCATAGATGCAGCTGTTACCGTAATATCCATTCCAGGGAGTCCCTTTAAATCAGTTCCAAGTTTTTCAGCTATATCTCTGGAACTATCCTTACGCTGTTTCTTATCCACCAATGTAATATTAACTGATGCACTGCTATTAGTAACTGTTGAATACATATATTGAACTTCTGGATTCTTCTTAATAATCTCTTCAAGCTGTTTAGTTTCTTTACATGCAGTATCTAAGGTTATGCCTGAATCAAAATTAGCAGTAACAGTTACCTGCCCTTTATCAGTTATAGGTACCATAACGAAACCTAACCCCTTAACAAGAGAAAGACTTGCTACAAACATAACTCCGCAAGCAGCCAAAACTATTAACCTTTTATGAAGAAGAAAAGCTAATAGATGTGAATATTTCTCAGCCAAAGTATCAAACTTATTATTAAACCACCTCAAGAACTTACCAATAAATGTTTTACTTTCTTTTCTTTCTGGATTAAGGATTTTAGATGCTATCATAGGTACAAGGGTAAAGGATACAAACAATGAAACTGCCATACTAAAAACAATTGTAAGTGCAAATTCAATAAAGTACTTTCCAAGTATTCCTTCTATCATTGCCATAGGTAAGAACACGGCAATAACAGCTAAAGTTGTTGCTATTACTGCAAATCCAATTTCTGAGGTAGCATCCCTAGCCGCTTCAATTGGACGTTTACCCATATGCAGATGCCGTACAATATTTTCTATAACAACTATAGCATCATCAATTAAAAGCCCTACTGCCAGTGATAATGCCATTAAAGACATTGTATTTAAGGTAAAGTTCATCTCTTTCATACAAATAAAAGTAGTTATAATTGAAATTGGAAGAGATGATGCACTTATAAGAGTACTTTCCCATTCATTTAAGAATAAGAATACAATAATAACCGCTAAGATACATCCTTCAGCAATAGTATTCATAACATCATTTACTGTATCTTGTATTGATGTTGAATTATCACTAACAATATCAACATGCATATCCTTAGGTAATGAAGCTTTAACTTGTTCTAGTGCTGCTTTAACGTCTTTTGCAACTTGAACAGTATTAGAACCAGATTGCTTAACTATATCAATACCAATTGATGGGGTACCTTGATAATAAGCTTGACTTGTTCTCTCCTCAACTCCATCTTCAACTGTTGCAATATCTTTTACTCTAATTTCTGTGCCATTTTTATTAGATACCAAAATATTTTTAAAATCTTCTACTTTTTGTATTTTACTAGTTGTTGTAATAGATATTTGATTATCTCCATCAGTAACTTTTCCAGTAGATTGATCAATATTATCATTTTTAATACTGTTTGTTACTGCGCTTGATGTAAGACCATATTGTAATAATTTGTTATTATCTAGTTTTATATGAATTTCTCTTGTATCCTCACCAGATACATTTATTGCTCCAACGCCAGAAACTGCATATAACTTTGTCTCTAGAGTATTATCTACAAAATCTGCCATTTCTTGATTATCAGTTGAACCATAAACAGCTATAGATATGATTGATGTTGCTGACATATCAATCTTAGAAATTATCGGATCATCAGCATCAGTTGGTAATTGTCCTCGAATACTTGAAACCTTATCTCTAACTTCCTGTGCTGCAACTTCACCATCTTTGCTTAAATCAAATTCTATGGTAGTTTGTGAAACCCCTGAACTTACATTAGAAGTTATATTCTGAACTCCAGAAATTTGCTGTACTGCATCTTCTACCTGTTTTGTTATATTACTTTCAATATTTTCTGGTGTTGCTCCATTTTCCGTAATTGAAACTGAAACATAAGGTAATTCAGCATCTGGCATGTCATTAAGTGCCAGTTTTCCATAACATACGTAACCTAAAATAGTAAGGATAATCATTATAACTAAGATAAATACGGGTTTTTTAATACTAATATTTGCAATATTCATTTGTCATACCTCCTATTTAGAAGCTGTGTCTTCGGCACCGCCATCTTGTTTAGTAACTGCATCTATTTCATCACCATCTTGAATCGTACTTGTATTTGTACAAATTACTTGATCTCCATCTTTAACACCAGAAGTTATTTCTACATTATTTTCATTAGTTTCTCCAATGGTAACTTTTTGTTTTTTAGCTGTTCCATTATCATTTATGAAAACAGAATAGTCACCTTCATTTCCAACCAAAGCATTTACTGGTACAGTAATTACTTCATTCTTTTCTACACTAGCAAGTTCTACTTTTGCATAGACACCTGGTAAAAGTGATTTATTGCTATTATCTATTTTTACTTTACAATTAAAAACTCTAGAAGAAGTATCAGCTGATAAATCCATATTTTGTACAGTACCATTATAATCACGTTGTGCATCATCCACATTAATTTTGAGTTTTTCCATAGCCACTTGTGATGAATTTAATTGATCTTGATATGTTTGTAATTGAGCTTGTGCAGTTTTTATATTATTTCTTATATCCTGACTATCTAATGTAACTAATGTATCTCCAGCATTTACATATTGTCCATTTTCAAATGATGCAGAAACAACTATTGCTGATGTTTTACTAGTTACAATACCTTGTTATATAGGAAACAGCTTGCGGAACTGGCTGTGGATAACATTCTAAATAAAATCAGATAGAAAAATTTAGATAATTAAAAGGTGATTCCACACTGTTTGATGAATCATCACTTTAATACTCGACCGTAGGGAGATTTTGTTCTTGATACGCTTCTAAAGTAGCTTTATATGTATCTCCAGAAATTTTTTCTGTTGTTGTAGCCGTTTGTACTTCTACTGAAGTTTTACTTGTGCCAACTGCAACATTTGTATTTTTTTTACTCGCAGATAATTTACTTTTAGCTAATGTTGCACACCCTATTGCAGCGATAGCAACAACAGCATATATAACTATTTTTTTACTTTTTTCATTTTTACCCCCTAGTATTTTACAAATATTATTTACATTGTTAATTGTATAATTATATTTAATTGTGAATTATGCATATTTATTATCTCATACATTTTGGTAATTTACCCATAATTAAATTTTATATTTATATTACATTTAATCATAGTTACTTTAGTTATTAAACATTATATGACTTAAGTCACATACTCGCATATGGGAATGATGATATAATATGTATATGTTACAATTAAAAATCAACAATGCACAATTGTGGTTGAAAGATCTTCTGCTAGACAAATACAAGATGCACTGTGTGACAGTTGGAGAACAAAAATATAAAAGCTCACAGAGAAAGTTCGAGGATCAAATGTAAAATTTGGACGCTCACTTTTCTTACAGAATTTTTTAAATTTATAATGAAACGAGTGATGTTAAATAAATGCTGAAATTTAGAAAATGCGTTATAATTTTTAAATTTATAGTATTAGTATCAATATTTATAAATATTTATTTTCACTATAATAATCATCTTTTAATGATGATTTCACTGTTTAGTTTTACCACTATAATGATAATTAATGACTATATAAGAAATGTAAAATTAAAAAATCACACTAAATCTGTGTATATATCAATGTTCTTTAATATTTGTGCTGCTTCAACATTGCAATATATTATAGTGGGAGTAAGTACTACTATTTATGTATATTGTCTTTTAGTTGAAATTTTTCAGTTTGAAAAAGGTGTATTAAAAATTTTTGTTCCAATACATTCATTACTATATTTTTTAGTCGTTGCTTTAAATATTGAAGTTTCATCTAATATGAATATATACTTAATTTTTGGTACTCAGCTCTTAGCTTATTTTGGTAATACTGGTATGCTGTACACCATAAAGACACTTGAAATAGAAAAAGAAGAAGTAAAACAGCTAAATGAAAAATTGAAGTTAGCCAATATAAAACTTCAAGAATACGCACTAGAAATAGAAGAAGTGACTATTTTTAAAGAGAGGACAAGAGTTTCCCAGGAACTTCATGATTCATTAGGTCATTCCCTAATGGCTCTTGCTATGCATCTAGAATTTGCAAAGAAGATATGTACTACTAAACCTTTAAAAGTAGAAGAAGTATTAACACAATCTGAAAAAATAGCAAAAGCAAGTATTAATGACCTTAGAAAGGCAGTTGCTCTTCTTAATTCAGAACTTGAAATAAAGGACTTTGATGCTTCAATAGAAAAACTTATTAATAAATTTTATCTATTTAGCAATATAAAAATTACTTTCAATAAGAATAAAATCATTGATGACTTAAGTCTAATTATTAAAACTTCAATGTATAAAACCATACAAGAATCTATAACTAATAGCATGAAGCATGGCAATGCAACAGAAATTAATATAAAAATTACAACAGCTAGAGAAAATGTAGAGCTTGTTATTACTGATAATGGGATAGGCTGTAACAATATTATTAAATCAAATGGATTGAATGGAATTGAAAGTAGAATAAATTTGTTAAGAGGTACAACATACTACTTTAGTCATAATGACTTAGGCTTTGGTATAAGGGTGTTCATTCCAATATAAATGAGATGAGGTAAATATAAAATATGATAAATGTTATATTAGTTGATGATCAGAAAATTGTAAGAGAAGGAATAAAAATGATTTTAAGTTTAGATGAGGAAATAACCATTCTAAAAGAAGCAGAAAATGGTAAGCAGTTGCTAGAAATCCTAAGTGGAGGACAACTTCCTAATGTAATTCTTATGGATGTCAGAATGCCAATAATGGATGGTGTTGAAGCCACTAAGATCGTTAAGGAAAAATATAAAAACATAAAAGTAATAATATTAACTACTTTTAATGAAGATGAGTACATATTTGAAGGAATTAAAAACGGTGCTGATGGGTATATCTTAAAAGATGCAGGATCTGATTATATAATTAAAGCTATAAAAACAGCCTACAATGGAAATATACTTCTTGATCCTGAAGTAGCAACGAAAATAGTTAGAGCTTATAATTCAATTGCTACTAACAAGCAAACTATTAGTCAGCTCAATGAACAAAAAAAGAAATTAAAAATGCTTACCCAAAGAGAGATGGATGTTGCAAAACTCGTTGCTCAAGGTAAGAATAATAAGAATATTTGTCATGTCCTATTTCTAACAGAAGGTACAGTAAAGAACTATTTAACAAAAATATTCGAGAAGTTAGAGCTAACCAGCAGAACTGAATTGGCACTATTTATTAATGAGGCAGAGCTATCAAAATAACAAAGTGTTTGAATTCAATTGCCTGACATTAGGCATATGAAAGAAAATAACAAGTCAATGATGCGATGTATATTTTGTCCCTTGAGGGGATAAGTTCAACTAATTTCAGCTGGAATGTAAAATTCCACCTAAAAGGTTTCACTTTATGTTAGACAAGGAGGTAAATTTTGTTCATCTACTACAGCGAAATAGTTACGCTTTAAGAGCTAGCCTAACTGTTAACTTATAGTTGTTATAAAAAATAAGGCTTTCACTGAACACATAAACAAAAAATAACCCACGGCAATCCAAATTTTTGATTGTCGTGGGTTTTATGATGGAGGCGAAGCGGGATTTTCGTATCCTAGACTTCTACTTTTTACTTAATCGCATGCCAATATAGAACAATTATTTTCTGCATTAAAAGGGTTATATTTATTTAGATTGGTTGCTTTGATTACTTTTCATAGCTTCTCCAACTTTTTGGTTTATTGTATCAGCTTGTGCTTGAGTAATTACACCACTTGTCACTAATTCACTTAAGCGATTATTCTTAGTTTTTGTACCTGTTGACTTACCTGTACCATCAGTTTTGTCTGTACCCTTGGACTTATCTGTACCACTTGACTTATCAGTTCCTGTATTTTGTGGTACATTCTTTGTTACTGCTTCAAGCACTTGATCTGACTGCGCCTGTGTTATTGTTCCATCTGTAACTAGAGATTTAAGAGTATCGGAATAAAGTGTTTTCATTGCTGTTGGGTCAGATTTTCTTGTTTGTGAATCTGTAGCATTAGTATTGGTATTTGCGGTAGTATCTGTTTTTGTAGAACCACAACCAACAAACAACACCATAGTCATACTAGCTAAAATTAATATTGAAGTAATTTTTTTTGCATTTTTCATTTTGCACCATCCTCATACTATATGTTTTCTTCTTTATTAGTTTAACCCAGAGTTATGTCATTTTCGTGACCAATTTATTAAGAATATATTAAGCAACAGCCTAATATAATATCTACTTAAATTTCATTATTATAATATATATTGATCTTTATTATTACTATTTACCTCTTTAATAGAACTTTTATCTGTAGAGAAGAACCCTCGACTACATTTGTCGAGGGTTTTATTGGTGGAGGTCAACCTCTCCATACTAACATATAAAAAGTTTACGTCATTTGTGGTACGGTTCATTGTAACGGGTATACCGTAGACTTTTTTATTTATTGCTTGAAAATCAGATATAAATATAGGCTTACGCTCCTTGATGTAAGCCATTTTGCATACTTTATTGAAAATTCGTCATTTAAGAATAGTATGGCTTAATTATTATATTGACATAAATCATATCATACTGTAGTTTTAAGATGTATATAAGATTAACTGGCAAAAAAAGGTTGAAAGGAGCTGGTGTAAATGATCAAATAATATGCTAAACTTTTTATAAAAATTAAACCAGTTTATAAATGCATTATTAAACGTGGACTATAGCTATAAACGAGGAGGGATTGTAAAATGAAACTACGAAAATCTATGATTATATTTTTAGTAACTTTATTACTTACTGTGTCGTGTGGACTAACAGTTTTTGCTAGTACTACATCACAAAGTGGCACAAAAAGATATATAATTAAATTTAAGACAAGCAGTACTGATGGAAGTCAGGTAGTATTAAAATATAATGGAAAATTTAGGCATCAATTTAAGCATTTTAATGCAGCTATTGCCGAAATGACATCGCAAAGTATAGCAGATCTGGAAAAAGATCCAAATGTGGATTATGTTGAAGAAGATAGCATAGTAAAAATATCATCAGCTTCATCAGCTCCGTTGACTGATTGGGGAGTCAGTGATATAAAAGCTCCAGCTTCGTGGCAATCAGGCTTAACAGGCAAAGGTGTGAAGATTGCGATTATAGATACTGGAGCAGGACCACATTCTGACTTGGTGATTGCAGGTGGTACTAATGTCATAAATGGTTCAACCACAACATCTTATGCTGATGATAATGGACATGGTACACATGTATCAGGTATCATTGCAGCACAAGGCTTAAATGGTGGTGTTGAAGGCGTAGCACCAGGTGCTTCAATATATGCTGTAAAAGCACTTGACTCTACTGGTAGTGGTTATACTTCAGATATAATATCTGGTATAGACTGGGCTATAGAAAATAAGATTGATATTATATCGTTGAGTCTTGGTTCAAGTCAGTCTGATGTATTATTACAGAATGCTGTAGATACGGCTTATAATGACGGAATACTAATTACGGCAGCAGCTGGTAATGATGGAAATACTTCAGGTACAGGGTCTAATATTGAATATCCTGCGAATTATGCTTCTGTTATTGCAGTCGGAGCAGTAGATTCTACAAATACAAGAGCTTATTTTTCTTCTACTGGAAGCAAGTTGGAGGTGAGCGCACCAGGAGTTGGTGTATTAAGCACCTACTTAAATGGTGGATATGAGCAGATGAGTGGTACCTCAATGGCAACTCCTTTTGTAGCTGCAGATTTGGCACTATTAAAACAGAAATACCCAAGTTACACTAATGTCCAGTTAAGGCAACTACTTGATAGCAATGTAGTAGATTTGGGATCAACAGGCAGAGATTCATTGTATGGTTACGGTTTAATAACAGCACCAAGTAGCACACCAACACCAACAAAAATAACACTACTAGCAGCACCTGTAGCAAGTGTATCAACTGGGATTTATGCTTCAAGTCAGACTGTTTCGTTGAGTGATACAACTAAAGGAGTTTCCATATACTATACACTGGATGGAAGTACACCAACGTCAGCAAGTAATTTATACTCATCACCTATTACAATAAGTTCAACTGGAACATTAAAAGCTATTGCAATAGATAGTTCAGGTAATTCTTCAACAGTTCTCAGTGTATCATATACAATATCTAAGCCGATAATGACGCCTGCAATACCTACACCAATAGCTTCTGTACCATCAGGTTCGTATAAAACTCCTTTAATTGTTACGTTGTATGACAGGTACTCAAAACCACTAAGAGCTTACTATACCTTAGATAGTAGCACTCCAACTACTAAGAGTACACTATATACAGGATATATAAAAATAACATCAACTAGTACTTTAAAAGCCATAGCTGTTGATTATTATGGAAATATTTCAGGAGTTCTAAGTAACTCATACAATGTAGTTATACCTCCATCTAATCCAGTAACAAGTGTCAGAGGTGGTATATACAATAAAGCTCAGACTATAACATTAAGTGATAGTACGCAAGGAGTATCAATTTATTATACTACAGATAGAAGTATACCAACATCTAAAAGCACTTTATACACAGGACCAATAACAATAAAAAGTAATACAAATCTTTCTATGGTAGCAATAGACTCATCAGGAAATTCATCACAAGTTATTTGCACTTCATACATTATTATAGGTAAATAGCTACTCCGGAATTATATAAAATTTCAGAACAGTTAGATACTCTTTATGGATGTAGTTAAATTTTATTGCAACAGAGGCACTAGAAAGAAAATAACAAGTCAAAGATGCGACGTATATTTATCTTAAGACTAGGTGCCCCTTGAGGGTATAAGTTCAACTAAATTCAGGTGAAATGTAAAATTTCACCTGAAAAGTTTCACTTTATGTCAGACAAGGAAGTAATGTTAGCCCATAGTGGGCTATTAGATAATATTACTGACGTGAGTAGAGAACCAAAAGTGATGCTCCAAATCTTGCATTTGGGTAGCAGAACTTTCATACAGTGCAATCTATGATTTTGTGTGAATCACTTACTCAGTGAGTGTATACGAGTCGAGCTTCCCTATGACGCAAAATAGACTAGCATACTGACTTGTTATTTTTTTGATAGTGCCTTATTAATTAACATAAGTTAGGCACAATCAAATAAATAACAAGTCCATTTGCCAGCCTATTTTCCATCATGCTGCGTCGGCAAATTGACCTAATAGGCCCGCTATGAGGGCAATTCGTCTCCTTGCCTGATGAAAAATATTCATGGCAACTTTGGACCTGTTATTTATTTTCATGTGCCTTATTATTCTATCTATATTGTTCTTCATCGTAAAATCTACTGGCTTGTCATATACAGCAAGCATACCTATTTCATCAGTTGTTAATTCTTCTTCCTTTTTATTTTTTATTTTCCATTTTAGTAATGTCATAAGAAATTTATCAAAAGGGCTCAGTTTGCTATAATTAAAACCACCCCGTAAATAAAAGAACTTAATATATTTTTGTTCATTTAGAGTAAAATTTTTATCTCTAACTTCATTTATTACATCTTCTCTTGATGGTGATGCTCCTGTTGCAAAAACTACTACTTTTTTATCTTTAAGTTTATCAATATTTTGTGTTATTAGCTTTACTCCATTAATACCTACAGCATGCAAACTACCACCATAAATTATGGTATCATATTCAGTCAGCATATTAATAGTGACTTTTGATACATCAAAGATGTCTGCTAACAAATCGTCCGCAATCCATTCTGCATATTTCTTTGTAAAACCTGTTTTTGACTTATATATTACCACAGCTTTCATTATTTACACCTCATAATAACTTAATACACATTATTTATTATTATTAATTAGATCGTAGTTTTATAGCATGCTTATTATAACATAATTCACAAAATATCTAACATACTATACATATAGTGGTTCTTTATTTTTAAAACTTTCAGAAAAGAATACTTCATCTGCTTCAACAACATCATAAACGTATCACCTATCTACGGCATAGCTTTAATCTATTATGTTCTTTCATTATCTTTAAATTCATGATTTGCAACTATTTTTGTTACAAGTTTTGTGACTCTATTAGTTACGTATTTTGTTACTTTTAATGTATAATTAAGATTAACTTGTACTTTGGAACGAAAAGTGAAGTGTTAAAACCTATAAGAGTGCACGATGTAATTATAATGAAGTTAGAAGAGATGATAAAAAAATATAAATAAATGATTATAATATGACGTACTGTTGTCAAGTTATGATATGTATAATATATATAAGTAAAGGAGTTGTAAAAAACATGGCAGAAGCTTTAAAAGATATATATAATAAAGAATTTTTAAGTAATTTTGTTGAGAAAGTGAAATCAGTATATATGGCATTTGATAGTGAAGGATTTATATGTACTGTAATAAATGATACATGGGATGAACTTAAATTAAAAGCTAGGATAAGGAGAATTTCTGAAACACTTGGAAGATATCTTCCAGAGAGATACCAAGAGGCATTGGAAGTATTATTTGCAATTGATGAATCTTGCATTGGATTTCCATATTTGTTCTTTCCAGATTTCGTGGCAGTGTATGGTCAATCAGATGAAAACTGGGAGTTGTCAATGAAAGCGCTGGAACGTTTTACTATAAAATCATCTTCAGAATTTGCTGTAAGGCCTTTTATTATGCGTAATCCGGAACGAATGATGTATAAGATGTTAGATTGGTCAAAAAATAGTAATGAACATGTAAGAAGGCTTGCAAGTGAGGGATGTCGTCCACGTCTTCCGTGGGGCGAGGCACTTACTATGTTCAAAGGTGATCCGACTGAGGTGCTTTCTGTACTAGAGCAGTTAAAAGAAGATCCATCACCTTATGTACGCAAGAGCGTTGCTAATAACTTAAACGATATTTCCAAAGATAATCCTCAAGTCATTTTGGAAATAATAAGGAGTTGGCAAGGAGTGAATTCATATACAGATTGGATATTAAGGCATGGCTGCCGAACTTTAATTCGTAAAGCCAATCCAGAAGTTATGAAACTCTTTGGATATGGTGATTCTTTAGATGGACCTATTATAACTAGTGCTGATTTGTATGTAGATAAACCTATACTCAAGATTGGTAATAGTTGTAAACTTAAGTATGAGATTAGTATTCGCAAAGGTGAGCCTGTACATATACGAATTGAATATGGAATCTATTTTGTAAAGGCAAGAGGGAACACGTCACGTAAATTGTTCCTATTGTCTGATAAAACAGTATCAGGTGGTGAATGCATTACTGGAACTCGAGTACATAGATGGATGGATCTTACTACTCGTCGCCATTATCTGGGAGAACATCAAATTGTGCTACTGGTAAATGGGCATGAGGTAGCTAATACAGTGATTAAGTTGGATTCATAACGCTATGTACTCATTTTCTTTAGTTAAATACCATTATTTACCTGTTATCTACCAATGATTTCTTCAATTGCCTCTTTACATATAGCAACAGCTTTATCAATTTCTTCTTCATTAATGATTAGTGGCGGATTGAAATATAATACATTTCCTAAAGGTCTTAAGATAAGACCTTTTTGAAGAGCTTTCTTATAAATTTTATAGCCCATTCGAAGTTCGGAATCGTATCCTTCCTTAGTCTTTTTATCAGTTACTAATTCCATAGCATTAATCAGCCCGATATGTCTAATTTCACCAATATGTGGATGATCCAGTAATGCTTCATTTAACTTATTGTGAAGATACTTTGCACGTACAGCAGCATTTTCTAAAATATGATCTTCTCTTAAGATTTTCTGAACAGCTAGTGCAGCTGAACATCCCAGGGGATTTCCACTATAGGTATGGCTATGCATAAACGCCTTTCCTTCATTGTAATCTGCATAGAATGCATTGTAAATCTCATCCGTTGCGATGGTAATTGCCATTGGCATATAGCCTCCAGTCAATCCTTTGGACAAGCACATGATATCCGGACTTACATTAGTATAATCAAACGCAAACATCTTTCCAGTTCTTCCAAATCCTGTTGCAATTTCGTCTGCAATCAAAAGTACATTGTACTTATCACATAATTCACGAAGCTTCTTCAGATATAAAGCAGGATATATTCTCATTCCTGCGCTTCCTTGTAACAAAGGTTCTACTATCATTGCACAAGTTTCATCTGCATGCTCTGCAAATGCCTTTTCTGCATGTTCAAAGCATTCAATATTGCAACAGTCTCTGCATTTTCCATAAGGGCATCTATAACAATCGGGTGATTCAATATGAATGGCATCCATTAGCATAGGTTTATAAATTTTAGCATACAAGTCCATGCTTCCTACGGACAAAGCTCCAATGGTTTCTCCATGATAGCCTTCTGTTAGACACATAAATTTTGTTTTCTTCTCATGGCCTGTCTGGTATTGGTATTGAAAACTCATCTTCAAAGCACATTCAACCGCTGCAGAACCATTATCAGAAAAGTTAAATTTAGTAAGTCCTTTGGGTATAATCTCCATCAACTGTTCACACAGAGTAATTGCTGGTTCATGGGAAAAATTAGCGAAAATAACATGTTCTAAACTATCCAGTTGCTGTTTAATTGATTCATTAATTTTAGGATTACAATGTCCTAGAAGATTACACCACCATGAACTTACAATATCAATATATTCCTTACTTTCTTTATCATATAAATGAACGCCTTTTCCATGATCGATAATAATTGGTTTTAATTCTTCATAATCTTTCATCTGTGAACATGGATGCCAAATATACTTTAAGTCTTTTTCTACTAAATTCATTTTTATCCTTCTTTCTAACTTTTATCAGAGCTTTAGGCATATAATGCAACAAGTTTATCTACATCAATCTTAAGGTCAGTATCATTGTCTTTTACTAATGCTATGACAGGCAATCCTGTCATTTCTTCTACCATCTTCTTATTGTCGTCTTCCATAACATTTCCTTCATGATAATGATTGAAGATAATTCCCTTAATCGGAATATTTCTCTGCTTCATATATTCAACCGTTAAAACAACAGCATTGATGGTTCCAAGCCCTGCATCTGCAATAATCAATGTACTTAAATTTAACTCTTGAATAATATTCTCAAGCATGATTTTATTTTCATCATAACGAATAGGACATACGATTCCACCACTGCCTTCCATGGTAACATAATCGTACTTGGATGCCGACTTTTGATAAGCAGCCTTCACGATGTCCATCTCTATAGGGTTGCCTTCTATCATGGCAGCCAAATGTGGAGATACCGCATTCTTATAAACATATGACACAAGATTTTCCATTTTTTCACCAATATTTGCTACCCTATTAACGTAGTCTGCATCCCCAGGAATCAAACCGTTCTCTGTTACTTCTGCTCCACTTAACGCAGCTTTATAATAGCCCACATTATACCCTGATTCACGAAGCTTTTTTACAATTAGACCCGTAACAAAAGTTTTTCCTACATCTGTTCCTGTTGCTGTAATAAAAATCCCTTTACTCATTTCATAACACCGCCTTATATCCAAGTTATTCTAATTATCATTGTATCCTTTAATTATTTTACACTACTCATTTTCTCCTTCTTTATACCCATTTACAATTGTCGCAATAGCCTGGGCAGTACGTTTTAATTCATCCTTGTTGTGAGTTGACATCAAGGCTACACGAAGCCTTGCGCACCCTTTCTTAACTGTTGGATAACGAATTGCCGAAATATAATAACCTTGTTCAAATAATTCCTTGGATATTTCCATCGCACTTTTTTCATCACCTATAATAATAGGAATAATAGCAGTCTTAGAATCAGCCTCAATTCCCGCTTCTCTTAAACAGCTGCAGAAATATTGAATATTTTCCTGTAATGCCTGTACTCTTTGTGGCTCATCCATGATTAATTCAATGGATTTTATGGAAGCAGCCATAGCAGTTGGAGACAACGACGTGGAAAATATAAAGCTACGAGACTTATTTTTTAGATATTCAATCAATTCTTGTTTTCCACTAACAAATCCCCCTTCGCTACCAATGGCCTTGCTTAAGGTACCCATTATAATGTCAGGCTTTTGTGTCATATGAAAATATTCCATTGTTCCACGGCCACTTTCTCCAATTACTCCTGTGGCGTGCGCTTCGTCAATCATAGAAAATAACCCATACTTGTCTGCGATTTCTATCAATTGCGGCAAATCCACAATGTCTCCATCCATGCTAAATACGGCATCACTTATTATTAAACCTTTACTGCATGGATTTTGTTTAATTTTATCCTCTAAGTCATTCATATTATTATGACGATACACTACAATTTTTGCCTTACTTAAACGACATCCATCAATTATACTTGCATGATTCAACTCATCACTAAAAATAACATCATCTTTCGAACATAATGCAGAAATAATTCCTATATTTGCCATATATCCAGTATTATAAACCAAAGCCGCCTCTGTTCCTTTAAATATTGCCAGAAGCTCCTCTAATTGATTGTGTAAGTTTGTAGTCCCCGTAGTTAGTCTGGAGCCACCAGAACCAACACCGTATTTCTCAATAGCCTTTAGTGCATAAGCTTTCACCTGTGGATCATTAGACATATCCAAATAGCTGTTAGAGGCAAGCATAAGCATGTCTTTTCCCTGAAAAGTCACATGTGCACTTTGCGCTGACTTAATCTCATTCATAGTTCGGTACAAATGATTCTCTTTTAAATCTTCTAATGTCTTCTCTATAAAAGTCCATTTATTTTTTATACTTTCTTCTGTTCTATCTGGCTCGTTTAATATGGAAGATATATTTTTAACTAATACCTTCTGCTTCTCCATATAATCAATGCAATCTTGGACTTGGCAATGATCTCCTCTATAAAGAAAAATCCGTCCTCCATCCTGACTTCCCATTTCCTTCAATTTGGTAATGCGTACATATCCAATTCCCTTTGATGCCACATAACCTGTTACATAATCAGGATCATCAGAAATACAGATTTCACCAATAATATTAGGAGCATATGCTACCTTGGTAGCTAATATGATTGCTTCATTATAGTGATTCTTCGTATCCTTTTTTTCTTGCAGAATGGAATTATCCGCATCCATATAGGTAGCTCGGATCCCTCTATCTTTATCAGGTTCTAATCTTTCTAATGTATCCACGTCCAATATCATGGCACCACGCATATTATAAGTGTCCTTTAATTTCCCTAAAATAGCCGAAGCATTGGTAATGCCCATTTTTCCTAACATAGCTAATAACTTTTGAATACCTTCTTGGTAATTGTCTACATTTACTGTGGTAACAGGTAATGCCTCAAGATATAAAATATCTTCTTGATTTACTTTTTCAATTTTCATGTTTACAAAATCTGCTTTGCCTTTTGAGTGATATAATGCCCTAGTTAATAAAGCTTCAGAATATAAAGAAAGGCTGTCTTCTCTTATTATTTTTTCTGCGCCTGAAATATGTTTCTCTATTCTATCTTCCCTATTACTTGCTCTCATTTTCAAACTATATAAATCCATTCAATTCACCTGATTTCTTAGCATTTAGACTTAAATATTTGATACTACAGTAGTAAACAACATACCTGGAAACGTTGCAATAATAAGAATCCATGCATTTGTTTTTATCATTCTAGAAATTGCAATTAGTACGATTAACATTACAATTAATTTTAATTCTTTTGTCATTTGTTGTTTTTTTCATATAATATTCCTATAATTTTTTTTAAGAATATAACTATTATAGATATGCCCTATTTATTTGTCAACCTCTAGTATAAAAGAGGTTGACAATTTAATTGGGGATATAAAAGAAAATAGCAAGTTAAGTGTACGCCAAGCAAGGGCGTCAAATAATTTAACTTATGGTTTTTGGGTTAAAAAGTTACTTTATTTCCTAATAAAATATATATAAGTTCTAATTAATTTTCTATATTTATATTGACTTACATTAGCAAAAATATTGTAGTTTATTTATTGGAACTTATATAGTAAAAAAATGAGGGCAAGTCTTTTAGCGACTTACCCTCTGTGTGCAACTTAGTTCATATAAAAAAGTTTTTATTTAATGTAACAAAAAATATAATATATTATGTTACTAATTTTGTGATGATTTTAGTTACAAATTATGTGACATTTTTAGTTATTGCTATGGTTTACAATACCCCTTCTATTCTATCAAATGCCTCTTTTAAATTTGCTCTAGGACAGCCAAAGTTTATCCTAATGAATTCTTTTCTTCCAAAGTCAGCGCCATCAGAAAATTTTATCTTTGTTTTATCCAAGAAAAATTTGTATGGATATTCAATGCCTGTTTCGCGTGCATCTATCCAAGCAAGGTAAGTTCCTTCATTATGATTAATCTTTAAGCCTTTTATTTTAGATACTCTTTCTTCTACATAATCTCTATTTCCTTTTAAATATTGTAATAACTCATTTTTCCATTCATTACATTCAGTATATGCAGCCTTAAAAGCTTCTACTGATAATACTGCTGGATGTCTAAATACACCGTAAATCTCTTTTTTAAATTTTCTTTGAATTTCTTCATTGGGAATTATAGCAAAGCCTAAAGGTAGTGCTGGAATATTATAAGTTTTCGCAGGACTTGTTAGTGTAATACTTATATTTTTAGCTTTTTCATTTATAGTGAATGCTGGAATGTGCGTTCCTTCAAAAATTAATTCGCTATGTATTTCATCTGAAACTAATAATAAATTATTTTCATCACAAAACTTAACTAAATCTTCTAGTTCCTCTCTACTATATACCCTACCTACTGGATTATGAGGATTACATAATACAAAAACCTTAATATTCTCATTAAGTGCCTGTTGCATTGCTTCAAAATCAAAAGTATATTTACCATTAACTTGTTTAAGTGGCACCTCTGTTACATTACACTTAACTTCACCTGGTAATCTTCTTATGTGTGGATACATAGGTGTATTAAACATCATATCACCTTTAGCTATCCTACACGCCATAGTGGCTCCAGGCATTACACTAGGAATAAATACAATCCATTCTTTTTTTATTTCATAATTATATTCTTTCTTATAAAAATTATAAATTATTTCCTTTAATGCATTCCCATCATGAGTATACCCAAAAACTCCATGCTCAGTTCTCTTAATTATTGCATTAATAATTGGTTCTGGAGACTTAAAATCCATATCAGCTACCCATAAAGGAATATAGTCTCCTCCTTGTCCATCCCATTTTGAACAGGCCGTATTTCTTCTATCTATAATTTCATCAAAATCAAACATATGATAATCCTCCCTTATATTTCATAAATAAATGCTTGATTAAACCTTTTTAAAAATTGCTTTGTACGTTCTTCTTTAGGCTTTAAGAAAAATTCTTTTGGGTTCCCCTCTTCCAATATAGTTCCATTATCAAAGAATATTATTCTATCTGAAACTTCACGTGCAAAGCTCATTAACATTTTCTAATGCTGTACGATTTTTGAAAAGATTATATCCTTGAAACACCATTGCGGTGTTTCTTCTAATATTTAAGATATTATCTTTTTTTGCTGCAGATACATCTATATGAATATCATCTAACTTTATTTCTCCAGAAGATGCACTATCTAGAAAGTTTAAAGTTCTTAAGAATGTTGATTTTACCAAACTAATTAATGTATTTCCTAGATTAGGTATTGCAACTAATAATGCTTGTGGTAAAATTATTCTTCCTTCAATTTCCTTTTTATTAACTAAAAGCATTGCACCGCTTATAGTTTCAGCTGTATCTACATAAGTTTGAGCTACAACATAAGCATCAAAACGTCCATTTTGTACATCTTGTAATATGGCTGAATAATCAGCATCTGTGTAGATTATATTTATTGGATTATCCTTATGAGTCTCATTATACTTTTCTAAGAATAATGTTGTTGCATTTCCAGCTGAGCTTCCTGGTACATTTTTTCCTTGTAAATCATCAATTGTTTTTATGCTTGTTTCTCCTTCTCTTACAGCAATAATAGTATGATTTTTAACATATGAAGTATCGCCAAATAAATATTTTTCTTCACGCTCTGGCTTTTTAGTCATGTTATTTGCAACAACTTGATAGCGGTTAGAATCCAAACCTGCAAACAATCCTGCAAAGTCTGTTTTTTCAAATTCTAATTCAACTTCTGGCAATCTTTTAGCTATTTCTTTTAATATAGCTATTTCATATCCATCTAATTCTCCATTTTCATTTACATAATTATAAGGCTTTGGTGAACCAGATACTGCGACTACAACCTTTGTAACTTTTTCACTACTTTGACTACCTTCATTACTTACTTGCTTTTGCAAGATAGTAATGTTGTTGATATAATTAATGTCGTTATTAATCCTATGATTTTGGTGAATTTTTTCATATTAATAGCCCTCCATTTTAATCCTAATTAAAATTTATTTTTTATTAGTGCTTATCTTGTGAAATCGTATCTATCTACTTCATTATTATTTTAGTAATTTTTTATAATAACTATTTGAAGTGTATAATGCTACTGCTGGGTTATGTCCCAATACTCTATCTTTTGTAATTAATGTAGTTGTAATTGTGTTTGTATATTTATAAAATAAACTGTCATGTCCAACACATAAGCCAACTACTACATTTAAATCAGTTTGTGCTTTATCTAAAAGCTTAGCCTGCATAATTGGATTACACATAGACTCTCCAAGCTTCATTATGTATTCATCCTTTATATTAATTTTCTTCTTTTCTACTGCTCCAACCTTACAGGCAACTCCATGGACTTCAAATCCATTTTTCTTTAATATTTTTGCAAATATTCTACTTTCATTAATTAAACCTACACATGTTGCAATTCCAATCTTTTTTGCTTCGATTTTTTTTGCAAATTCTATAATTTCTTGAACTCTTGGAATAGTACAATAAAATTCGCCTTCAACTTCTGCTGCTGCTTTAGCTATCTTTTCATCCTCTGGATTATTAATATACAAGTCAACTACCTCGTTAAGCTCATCTTCTGATAATGATGTAGTAAGGCAAAAATCTGGATATGACTTATCCTTTGAAGCACAATTTGTAACTCCACAATCTGTACATGTTAAACAATTTTCACTCATTTTTCATTCCTCCAATAGTTTATTAATGATAAATCATTTTTAATAATGTATACGCAAAAACATATATCCTACTATTTTTATATGTTTACTGTTTAAAATAGTATATAATTCGATTTTTTATTTGTCAACAAAAGGTTTTGTATAATTTCAAGCATTTTTATATGGTAATATTGGATAATATTTATAAGAGACTTATTGATATAGGAAAAAATTTTTAATAGTTAGAATTAGATGGTGAATTGGTAAAACCTTCATATTTGGTGATTATATGAACTTTAGAAAGAACAATTAAGAAAGCAATTCCTTGATTTTTGTACAGAATTAAAAGATAATCATATATCAACTATTCCACTACTAAATCAATATGATGTTATAATTATTCCTTATTGGGTTAATATTGAAATAAATGACAGTACCATTAGATCTGCTTATCTACAAGAACTAATAGATAATGGAATTTATATATATAAAATTAAATTAAATTAAATTAAAGTTACAGAAATTGTAACTTTAATTGTTACCTATTTTGTTACTTTTAGTGTACCAAATTAAGTTAACATTGGATTATCAGGGCCACCTATTTTGCTTGATTACAGCACAAAAGACTTCATGAATTAAACACATGAAAGCTTTTGCAAAAATCCATATGATGGATTAGATTTTAATATATTTTTATTGGTATATATATTTACTGTAAGGAATTCTAATTACACCTTTTTCATCAAATTTATAATCTGTATCTTCAATAGGATCTCTATTGGAAAAGTAATTTTTTACAGATTAATTAGTTCTCCATTTAAGCCTGTCCAAAGTTTATTTAGAAGAATACCATTGTAATCTTGATTATATTCCCAAAACATTGCTCCCCCAAGTTCTTTTGATTTTATATAGTCAGTTTTATTACTGATTGACTGCTCATCCTCATAAGTTATAAATGAGCTATCGTTTTTCAAGTAAGCAGCTTTAGCTTGATTATCCCAATATCTCGTCCAACCATTTTTATTTATATAATTATTAACAAGAGCTCCATACGAAAGATATTTATCACTATAATATCCAAAGAAAGGAATACCGAGATTAATTTTAGCAGTAGGAATTCCTGCCTTTATAAATATATTTACTGACTTATCACAACTTAAGCTTGATCCATAACCAGAACATGTAGGATGAAGGTTTGCATTGTGAGTGTTATAACCAAAGTTATAGGTCATCAAATTTATATAATTACATATGTTTGCTATTTTCCTCATCTCTGTATTATTAACATAGGATTTGTCTGCTCCAGCTGCTATACTAAGGATTTTACTGATTCCTATCTTATCACGTATTGTTTGAAGCAAAAGGGTAAAGTTCTGTTTATCCTGTGCACGGCACTTAATCAAGTCACAAGCACCACTAACAGGATATTCCCAATCAAGGTCTATTCCATCCAGTTTATAGATGTTGATAACATCCAAACAACTATTTGCAAAGGTATTTCGTGAAGAGTCTGAATAAGCTGCATCGGAGAAGCCGTCAGCACCCCATCCACCTACTGAAAGAATAACCTTTAAATTAGGATTATTAGACTTAAATAACACTAGCTTTGATAAATTCCGACCATTTGAAACAAAAACCTTACCGTTCGCAATGTATCCAAAAGCATAATTAGCATGCGTTAACTTTGCTACGTTCATAGTACTTGGAGTACCATATACATATCCTATTACATTATATGTAGTAGCAGTTTGAGAACGGATTGGAACCATTTTTATAATTTTCATAACGCCCTCCTAAATTTAATAAAATAATTTCATTAAGCAGTCCATTAGCTTACCATATGATTCAAATTGCATTAAAGTTTCCGCACTTATTCTTAATAGGAATGCAATTTTCTCCACCTGAAGCTTAGAAGAACTTATACCCTCAGGGAGCACAATGTCTAGGGCGTGTAGCCGTTATCTCCCACTTAAATAAGTGGGAGTAGTTCACCATTTTTTCATAAGAATATATCTTCCCTAGAAAGATAAGAATATTTATTCCAAATTAATGTGAAATGAAAATAAAAGAATTCCTGTATTAGATACTGCTCAGCCAAGAGTATATCAATATTTTGTAGCCTGGCATGAGGCTTATCATTTATTATATGATAAAAGCTTAATGGAAAGTTCTCATAATATCTCAATAGACATGGAACTAAATGATGAGTTAGTAAAACCATCATATGTAGTTAGCATAGGGAACTTAGAAAGAAAAATTAAGAAGGTTATGGAAGATGATTCTGAATCTTCATCTCATGAGTCTAATTTACATTATCTAAAACAATTGGGTGAGCATATACAAAGGCTTATGAAGGAGTAGATTTAGCCCTGTTGCTTCAGATATAAGTTTTCTAAAGAAAAGCTAAAAATTAGTGTAAGAACTACAGCTTTTGGTTTTATACAAAGAGGCGGAAATCCATTAGCATTTGATAGAGTATTAGCAAGCAAAATGGGAGTTAAAGCAGTAGAATTACTTATTAATGGATATTCAGGACTAGCTGTTGGAATCAAGAAAAATGAAATAATATATACTGAACTTGAGAAAGTTAATGCTATAATAGATCATAAAAAAGATAATTATGGGCTACTGGATATAATTTCATACTAGGTGAAATTTAAATAGAAATACTAGGAGTTATTAATATGATACGATAAAACGAACGAAAAAGAAAATACAGATTGTCTTTATTATTATGCTGATAGCCAAAGATAAAAAAGAGTATTTTTCATCTTGATGTTGCACAATATAATAATAATTCGATGTAAGTTATAGGTACAATGTAGCAGTACTTACCTTGAAGGTTAATCCTTTAAAATAGATATCTAAAGAACCTTTTAATGAGTCTTATTAGTTAAATGATGTTAATCTAATCAATGGAATCTATATTTACTAAAACATTGAATATACCAATGGAAAGGAATGATAAAAATGTCAAAAGCATTATTTATAAATATGTTAGGTCATGGACACGTTAACCCTACTATAGGTATCGTTAAAGAATTAATAAATAGAGGTGAAGATGTTACTTATATTGCTGGTGAGGAGTTTAGAGATAAAATAGAAAATACAGGAGCCAAATTTAAAGGTCATAAGAATTCATTGAATCCATCAAATTTCATTAATGGAAAGTTAAGCTTAGAAGATTTGGAGAAAGAAGCCATTAGTACTGTAAAAGAAATAATTGAAGCTGTATTTAATTCAAATGAAAAATTTGATTATATTATTTACGATTCAGCATTTATTATAGGTCCGGAAATAGGAAGAGTATTAAAAATTCCTACAGTTTCTTCTATTACTACTTTTGCAATAAACGAAAAAATAATAACAAATAATTTATCATCACAATTTAATAAATTTAGACCTAAATTAAATGAAATTAAACTTAAGATACAGAGAGTTTTAAATGCTTTAGAGTATGATTTACAACAAAAGTATGGTATAAAATTTTCTAATATATCCACTGGAGTTACCGGAGAAGGCATGCTCAATACAGGAAAAGGTATGCTTAATATTGTATATACTTCTAAGTATTTTCAACCCTATGGTGAAAGTTTTGATGAAAGCTATAAGTTTATTGGTCCATCAATAGCAGATAGAAAGGAAGATATGGGCTTTTCTTTAGAAACTAATGACAACAAGAAAGTTATTTATATATCTTTAGGTACTCTATTTAATAATTCTATTGAATTTTATGAAAATTGCTTTAAAGCTTTTGATGACATAGATGCAAAGATCATTATGTCTATAGGTAAAAACATAGATATTAATACATTTAAATTTATTCCATCAAATTTTATTGTTCGCAATTATGTTCCTCAACTTGAAGTTTTAAAGCATACAGATGTATTTATTACTCACGGTGGCATGAATAGTACAAATGAAGGTCTATATTATAATATTCCATTAATTCTTATTCCTCAATCAGGTGACCAACCTTTCGTAGCTAATAGAGTAGCACAGTTAGGTGCAGGTATTGTTATTGAAAAAGATAAAATTACTCCAGAGATATTAAAGCAGTCAGTAGTTAAAATTCTTTCAGACAACAATTTTAGAATAAATAGTGAAAAGATTGGAAAATCACTCAGAGAAGCAGGCGGATATGAAAAAGGTGTTGACGAGATACTTAATTTAAAAAGTTCTGTTAAGTAGTTAACATAAAAGTAATAGAGCCAGTAGGTATATAAGTATAGGAGTTAACTAAATATATTGAAAACATAGAGAATCACTTTAATGTGATTCTTTATGCAAGAAGATATCTTCTCGAGGAAGATAAGAATATTTATTCCGAATTAAAGGAAGATGATTATGAAACGTCATTTTATGAGCCTAATTTAGATTATCTAAAACAATTAACTGAGCGTATACGAAGGCTTATGAAGGAGCAGTTATCATGGAATATAGTTTAAAAAAGTCACATAATTTGTAACCATTTTTGTTACAGATTATATGACCTTTTTAGTAATATGTTTTGTGACTTTTAATGTATGGGAAAGCTTAACTTGTATTTACAAAAATGTTATACATTTTCTCCTAGTTTCAATATTTTTCAGCAGGTGACAGTAACCCTGCTGAGAGAACTTGTGACCGAAGTTTCTAATTCCTATTTTGAGGGGATACAACAGTTGATGTCTGCCTATAATTTTCAATATAAGAATATGAAGAACTAATAACAATATTCTCAACTACTTTTATACTTTTTTATTTTTTGCACGAGACAAAATTATAATTGTAACTATAATGCATACTGTTCCTAACAATTGTGGCATATCCAAAGGAACATGTAACCATAATACAGATAAAAAAGTTGCAGATAAAGGTTCAACAGAAGATAGTACACTTGCTTCTGTTGGTTGTATATATTTTAAGCTCTCCAAGTAACAATAAAAGGCAATGAGAGTTCCAAATAACACTACAAATATAACAGCAAATATTGAAGTAATAGACCACTCACCTGTACAATTCCAAGGCTGATGTATAAAACTAAAAGCTATTCCACCAATTAGCATTCCCCATCCGACTACAAGTATAGAACCCCATTTAATAAGAAGAGAATGAGGATGTAATGTATAGAAAGCTGCTGTAAAAGCTGAACTAATTCCCCAAAATAATGCCAACTTAGAAATAGATAGACTATGAATAGTACCTTTCGTAATAATAAAAAATGTACCTAACATCGCCAATCCAATAGCAATAATTTCTTGTAAATTTGGATTTTTTTTAGTACGAATAGCTAAATAACCAGTAATTATCACTGGTGATAAATATTGAAGTATTGTTGCTGTTGGTGCATTTCCATATTTGATAGCAGCGAAATAAGTATACTGCACACCTAACATACCTAGCATACTAAAAAGTATAAGACTCAAGCTGTCATGTTTAGAATTCCAGATTTTCCATATATTTGGATTACCTTTCATAAAAGCATATAATAATAAAATTAGCCCTGATACTAATAGACGAATCACAACAAGCCACTCTGGACTAAATCCTTTTTTTTGAAACAAGTATTGAGCAACAGTACCTGATATTCCCCATAACATAGCTCCTGTGATTACAAGCATTATTCCTTTTATCCTTGGCTGAAAGTTCACTATATTTTCACTCCTTTTTTGTAATTATTCTGAATAAATATTTCTATAATAATTGACTAGTATCATATTATAGCTAATTGCAAATATATTGATTTATTCAAATAAACCTGTAATAATAATTTTATTATTGTTATTAGTTTATAACAATTAATATATTGCCCAAAATTAAAATTATATTAGCGAGATGATAAAAATGCAGGTAGCAAAAATAGAAGTAGATGATAATTTACAAGAGACAACAAAACACGGTTCTTATGATTTACCAATAGCAATCTATACGGATAATTTTAATCTATTTGAAGATGGACATATCAGATGGCATTGGCATAAAGAACTACAGTTTTCGTATTCACTTTGCAACAAGGTATGTTTTTTTGTTGAAGGTCAAAAAATAATATTAGAGCCAGGCGAAGGAATTATGGTTAATTCCAATGTTCTACATCAAATTAAGCCATATAACAATAATAATTGTATGATGTTTTCCATTGTCTTTGACCCAATTTTAATAGGAGGCACGGAGCAGTCACTTATCGAAAAAAAATATGTGAATCCAATCTTGGAAAGCAGTAATTTGAAATTTATCTATTTAAAACCGGTTGTTCAATGGCAAAAAAATATCTTAAAGTATGTAAAAGAAATATTTATATTGTCTAATCAAGAAACATATGGATACGAACTGGAAATGAGAAATTGTCTGAGTAGCCTTTGGCTAAATTTATTGCGAGAAGTGAAAGAAGACGTTAAAGACAGTGACTATGTAGTTTCACATGATGAAGAACGTGTAAAATCAGCTCTACAGTATATACATAAATATTATGCAGAGAATATTTTATTAGATAATATTGCAATGACAGCAAGTATTAGTAAAAGCGAATGCTGTCGCAGTTTTAAAAGGATTTTAAAAGTGACACCTTTTGAATACTTAATGGAATATAGAATTTCAAAAGCATCAGAAAAGCTTTTGAAAAGTAAAGAATCCATTTCTAACATTGCTTTTGATGTAGGCTTTAACGGAACAAGTTATTTTGGAAAAATATTTAAAAAATATATGAATTGTACACCTTCTGAATATAGAAATAAATATTGGCAATGTAGGTAAAGTAAATATAAAAATAAAAAAATTCCTGTATTAAATACTGCTCAGCCAAGAGTATATCAATATTTTGTATTGTAGCCTGGCATGAAGTTTATTATATGATAAAAGCTTAATGGAAAGTTCTCATAATATATCAATAGACATGGAACTAAATGAAAGAAAAGCTGATTATTTTGCTTCTATGTTAATGCTAGGAAATGTTTATAGTTATTATAATAGATTACCAGAAGAAGATAACTTTATAAATAAGATTATCTATTGTATGGACTTATATAAAGCACCGTATAAAGCTATTTTAATAAATTTATATGAATCAGCTAAAAATAATAACAGTAGTAACTTAACAAAATTAATATTGGATAATTTCCATATTAAGTCTATTAATCTAGCTAAAAAATTTCAACAGTTAGAGATAGATGATGAGTTAATAAAACCATCATATGTAGTGAATATAGGAAATTTAGAAAGAAAGATTAAGAAAGCTATGGAAGATGATTCTGAAGCTTTGTTTCATGAGTCTAATTTAGATTATCTAAAACAATTGAGGGAGCATATACGGAGGTTTATAAAGGAGTAGATTGTCATGGAATTTAGTTAAAAAAGGTCACATAATTTATAACTATTTTTGTTACAAATTATGTGACTATTTTAGTTACGTATTTTGTTACTTTTATTGTTAAGCTTAACCTATACTAACCTATACTGCAAATTTCTGTACCTATTAGATATTTACAGGCCTTAGGCATGGTTACTAAAAACTTAAATACATTTTTACAATTTTCTTTGATCTAAGAAGATAAGAAGTTATCTATATATCTTCTTAGTTTTTTCTCATTTTTATTAAGTGTCTATCTTATAGGGTACATTTTAATACAGAAAAGGTTTCTTTTGATAATTTATAATTGAAGAATATTCTTAATTCAATTATAAATTAAACATAGATAGAAGACTATCAGATTCAGATCTTATTTTCCACAGCATTTTTTGTATTTTTTTCCACTACCACAATCACATGGATCATTTCTCCCAACCTTTTCACCTATAACAACAGTTTTTTTATTTTCAGTTTCATGTCCAAGTAATTTTTCTACATCAGAAATGTCTTCAGTTTTATTATGTTCTACTCCAATAATAACTTGCCATCCATTTTCATTACAAATATCTAAAATATCATTTGCTTTTTCTTGAGTTTTAACTCTTACGACTGCTGGTTTTTGTTTTGTTCCTAATTTAGCCATATTATACACCTTCTTTATTAAATTTTAAATTATATTGTAGTAATTGTTCCATACTTTTCTTTTGACTCTCGGTAATCTTGATTAAGCCCCTTTTTTATGCCACTTCCCAAGGAAATATTATAGGGAATTATAAGACTATCATATATTATTTTCCCTCTAAATGGTAGCAATACTGCGTCTACATAAACAGGTAGCATAGAAGAAGAAAATAGAAGATCAATAGGATTTGAAATACCTATGACACCATATGATTTTATATCATCCTGGGTTGACATGAAAACTGTATACTTCTTCAAATGTTTAAATATAATATATGTTCCTGGAATATTTCTTTTAAAGCCTTTTATAATCTCAATTTCATCATCACTATGTAAATCACAATACATATTTAAATATTCATCAATTAAATTTTTATCTTCCCACAACTTATTTTTTATTGGTATTAAGTCTTGTGGATTTATACTTTTTGCACTTACCAATTTTTTTAATTGTGGATTTAGTTTATATTTATTATTTGTATAATCTAATAAACTTAACCATAACTTATAAAAAATTTGTGCTTCATCTTCTGAAAGATACATTATAACACCCTTTCAATAGTTATTTTCATTTTGTGTTTAAAATTTTATTTTATAAATATATACTTTGAGTTGTTCAAAGTATATATATTAGCACAGACTATTTTATCACACTCCTCATTCTATTCATATTATAAGATTATTAAATCATATGCGTAAATCTAATGAATAAATTGATTTACTCTCTGTGTGTAACTTAGTTCATATAAAAACTTTTTGTTACCTATTTGGTAACTATTTTTATAACACTTTTAGTTACATATTATGTTACTTAACTTGTTACTTTTTGTGTATCAAATAAAGTTCACCGTGGATTCTTAAAATCATTTAGGTTACTTACTTTCAGCACAAAAGCTTCCCTGCAATAGATACATGAAAGCTTTTTAAAAATAATATATTTTGTTGTTAATACCTACTATTATTATATCATATATTCTATAAAATTAATTAAATTATTTTTATATTGCTTATATATTATCAATGAACAATTGACAATGTACAATTATGGATCAAATTCCTACGGAATTTCTTAAAATATATATATTTTCTCAAACTCAATAGGAAAAGTGAGAGTTCAAATTTTGTATTTGGGTTCTTGAACTTTCTCCTTGAAGATTTGTTTCTCAATTGTCAACTGTTCATTGTAAATTATAAAATTTGGAGGAATGAATATGTTACTTAAAAATGGTTCAACAGGTTCAGAAGTTGGAGTTATTCAGAATAATTTAAAGAGGCTAGGTTATGATCCACTCACAATTGATTGCATCTTTGGTGAAAAAGCTGAAAATGCAATAAGGAAATTTCAAAGTTCTTATGGGTTAGTTACTGATGGTATAGTTGGTCCTAAAACAAGTACTGTTATATTCCTCAGGAATATAAGAATAATTAATTGAGGTGTGGCTTATCAATGCTTAAGGCATATGAGAGAAGGTGAAATACTTGGATGGATTCGAGCAAAATATCATAGGTACTCCAGATGAAAATAATAGCTTTACAGATGGCTTTTCAGATGAACTTCTCTCATCTGATGGGATTCTTGTTAGTAAAATAGTGGACAATTTATTTGTTGCAAAAAAAGCGACTGAATTTATGCCAGCACTTCCTAAGAATATGAAATCTAGTCATATTCGTGTGCTTGATGCTATTTACAAAAATCATAATGAAAGAGAAGCAGTTCGAGTTAGTGATGTGAGTAGTGCTATGGGAATTACAAAGCCTAGCATTACAAAGTTAATAAATGAATTAGTTGACTTAGGAGCTGTAAAAAAATCAATATCTGAAATTGATAAGAGAGTGGTATTAGTGGAACTTTCTTCATTTGGACAAGAATGTGTTCAGAAGTATGTTTTAAATTATCACGCTAAATTAGCAAAATATTTTTCTAAGCTTGAAGAAGAAAAATATCTTTCTTTAATTGAAACAATAGACTTTATTTATCAATCAATGGAACAAGTATCTAAGGAGGAAGATTTATGACTTTGAAAATTCAAGACAATAAGGTGATAGCACAAGAACAAAAGATAGATAGAAAGATAATTATAGCCATTATTTCTATTGCAATTATAGGAATACTTTCAGAAACGGCACTAAATATAGCATATTCTTTATTGATGAATGAATTTGGTATGTCTGCTTCTGTAATTCAATGGTTAACCACAGGATATCTACTAATTTTAGCAATTTTAATTCCAATTTATTCTTTTTTAGTAAAAAGTTTAAAACAAAAATATTATTTCAAACGGGAGTTATTATTTTTGCAGTTGGAACACTTTTTTGCTCTTTTGCTTGGAATTTTTCTGTGTTATTAATTGGAAGAATAATTCAAGCTGTTGGAACAAGTATTGTGCTTCCGTTAATGATAAATATTGTTTTAGAAGAAGTTCCTATTGAGAAACGTGGATATATCATGGGGATTGTTGGTCTTGTAATAAATTTTGCACCTGCACTCAGACCTGTTTTTGGAAGGATAATAATTGAATCTATGAATTGGCATTGGATTTTTATTAGTATGATTCCAATTTTGATAGTTTCATTTATTTTAGGTAGTAAGCATATTACAGACATTCGTAAAAATGAGAAAATGTCTATTGATATTCCTTCAGTTTTATTATCTGCCATTGCTTTTTCTGGAATTGTTTATGGGTCTAGCATGTTAGGTAATTCAAGTTGGTCTGATCCTAAGGTGTCTTGTTATATAATTATTGGAATATTAAGTATGTTTGCTTTTACGTATAGGCAGTTGCATTTAAAAAAACCACTTATTCAATTAAATGTGTTTAAATATCCAAACAAAAATAAATTTTAAACAAGTCACAGCAGTTTTAAAATATATAACTCCCACTAAAAGTCGTCTGCTCTGCTTCATTGTTTACTCGTTAAATAAAATAATTTCTCACTTCTACATTTTACTACAAGTACAAAAGTGAGCATATATACATTAAATATAATTTATTTTTGCATATTTATTAGCAATTAATAATTTACAATGTACAATTGTCAATTATAAAGGGGATGGATTTTATGGACGGTTGGGTTAATTTAATTACAAATGCGGGTTTTCCAATTGCAGTTGCTAGCTATCTGCTTATTCGCTTTGAAAACAAAATTGAGGCTCTATCACAATCAATTAATACATTAAGTACTGTTGTTATGAGCGGGCAAAAAGCTCAAAATCAATCTAAAAGCGATGACAAGGTTGCTTAATAACTTAAAAAAACTAAGAATCCACATGGCCATAAATAAATATTTATAGCTGTGAGGATTCTTTTATTATATGGGTATTCAAAATGTATTGCCAAAGACTGATTTAAAATGAATAGATCTGTAAACTAATCATAATGTAATCAAATCTCCTAAATCTCCTAAAAGAAACTGAAACAGGCTACGCCCCATTAATATAAGCAAGCATTTCAGGAATTATAAAGACTGGGTGGATTCAAGATGGTCAAGAATGGTATTACTTATATCCTAATGGTTCACTTGCAGTAAGTACCACTATTGATGGATATGTAGTTAATGAAAATGGAGAATGGATTTAATTAAAACAATTAAGTGAACAGATACAAAGGCTTATGAAGGATTGACTATCATAGAAACTAGTTAAAAAAGTCACATAGTTTGTAATAAATAATGTTACAAATTATGTGACTTTTTCAGTTCCCCTAAGGCATATGAAAGAAAATAACAAATCCATGATGCGATTTATATTTCCCGTCAGACAAGGAAGTATGTTTGTCTCATAGTGGGTTATTAGGTGAACATGCTAAGGAAGTATGACGAGAAATAGACTAGCATGCTGACTTGTTATTTTTTTGAATATACCTAAGTCATAGGTCACAGTTGAAATTCTACTTCTCGCTTAATATGTCCTCAATTATGTTTTTTAAATTTTTACTCTCTTCAAAATCTGGATCTAAAATTAGGGATTTTTCTGTATACTCAAGTGCTCCATCAATTTGTTGTAAATTGTAATAGCAAAGTGCAATTTCATAATTGGTTTCAGGGCACTCACCATAAAATTCTAATGAAGATTCAAAAAATCTTAGAGCATCATTATCGTGGCCAAGATAACCTAATATTGAGCCAAAATAATATCCTAAATCTCCTTCTTCACCAATAGGGAAATAATGTTCCCAAACTTTATGGATTGCATCAATCAGTTCATCTTTTGGGAAGTTTTCTTCAGTTGGTATTCTTTCAAGCAATATGTTATATAATTCAAGTAAGGTTCTTGCATCCCATACTGTAAACCTTAGGAAAGTCAAAAGTTCTTTCGTAGTTAAAGACTTACTTAAAGGCATAATTGCTTTTTTTATAATATAGAAGTCATCTGGTCCTATGCTTTCAATAATCTCGTTATAAGCCATTGAAGTCTCTACAAAATCATGATTACTCTTACTTAATAAAAACAGAGATACATTTACATTTTCGTGTTCATATAGACTATGTATGGCTTTTCCACCAAGCCCTTTAAAATATAGCTCTAGAGCATGGAAGTTGACTGTCATAGAAATACATCCATGTTTTGATAAAAATGGATGATAGTTTTTAAACATAGCTTCTTCATTTTTATAACCCTTGTCAGCGGATATTAGGATTATGTCATCATTAAATAACTTTCTTAATCTTGAAATACACCTTAAACCAATTATAGGCATGTAAAACGATGTATCCTCTAAACAATTTTTATAGTATAGAAGCACATCATTAAAATTCTTATCTTCGTAATAATCATTGCCCTCAATTTTTTTATCTGTATAATAATAATCCAAACCTGACAGAATTGATTTATCCTCAGGATCACCTTTCTCCTCTGGAGAAGTTACTGTAATTAAGCCTTCAAAAAGTTCTCCTTTGTTAACATAAAAAGTATCTTGAGGAAGACTGTCAAAGGTATAATTAGCGATTAAAATTAAAGGATTTTTCAGTTTACCACTTGATAGAACTTCACCACTATGTCTAAGCCTAATCTCTTCATCTTTAGATATGTCAAAGGTTGCACAGTCAAGTACTCCAGATTCAAAGTAAGGCTTTAAAAAGCTGTGGTTTTGCCAATATTCAATATTCCTCTCGGCAAAATCTGTTACTATGTATTTAAACTTTAGACCTTTTAGTGAAGAATTTTCAATTAGATGTAAAAATCTTTTTAGAAAAGTATAGGTAAATCGTCCCACTCCTGCTGCAAGCTCCATTATGTAGATGACAGTGTTTTTATCTATATCCTCCCTTGCAACATAATCTCTGCAATACCCAAAGACAGTTTTAGCATATTGGTTTGCAATATACGGATTTGTTGTTATATATTGAGGTACAATTCCTTTAATCCATGCATCTGGCCCCTGATTTGCAAAGAAGTCCGTCTGTAATGTCCATAACATTGACTGTGATAATGGCTTTTCAGCCTCAACTATAACTCCAGGATTCTCCTTATCTTTTGACTTAGCAACCCTGGTAATATTATATTTCTTATTTTTTTCTGACAAAACGATTCCTCCCTAAATATAAAAAATAAATTTCAATAACTCAAACTTCGCACATGAAAATATGACTTGAACCTTTGAAAAACAAAGGCTTTTCAGCATTGAAATATAGAAAATTCCTCCCTAAAATGATATAATGTAAATGACTAAAAATACAAAAAACATCATATTTAGGAGGAATTATTCATATGAACAATATACCACAAAATAATCAAAATAAAAATGATTTTATGAAATCTATAATGAATTTTGTTAATCAATTTAA
>Ga0302140_10001148_pt1 | contig 34645 bp, 30 predicted proteins | sample I_Bog_E1_1_FD_202095 | JGI IMG/M metagenome (GOLD analysis project Ga0302140, IMG submission 202095) | Peat permafrost microbial communities from Stordalen Mire near Abisko, Sweden - I_Bog_E1_1 | ecosystem: Environmental > Terrestrial > Soil > Wetlands > Peat | place: Sweden: Abisko, Stordalen... | reverse complement strand
TTACTTTCAAGCATTTAAAGCATGGCCTCAAATACGGCTCTGGAAACGCATTACTCATATTGCGGTCTCAGATCTATTTGCAGTTAGTTACAAGCAAACCTTTTTCGGATGCAGTCCATCTAATCTTCTCGTAGTACAAAGGAGAATCGAGATGACAACGAGTACTCATGATCAGATTCACGGCAAAGTCAACGAAGTAATTGGCACTGTAAAGGAAAAGGTTGGGCAGGCGACGAATAATCCGAATCTCCAGGATGAAGGTACTGCACAAAAGGTTGACGGAACGATCGAGAAAAAAGTCGGTCAAGTCAAGCAGGTCTTCGAAAAGTAGGCAACCACAGTTAACAGATTCGTGCTTATCTAAGGATGCGAAATGGACAGCCACTGGCTGTCCATTTTTCGCTTGGAGAAAGAAAACATACTCTTGCAGCTAATGATGGCCAACATTCGTCGCTAAGTACTAAGTAATTCCTATGTAGCCGTATGTCAGCTAGCTAACTTTCCGGGCATGTTCGATCAGTAAGCGAGCATGCGTTAACTCGTCTCCAACAATAGTGTGCGGCCGCCCAGGGTAGCGATTGGTCGTTACGGATGCACCCATCGCACGCAGGATGGATGCAGACTCCTCTACGCGTTGCCATGGTACATGCGGATCTGGATCACCACTCGAAAGAAGCACGGGCATCCCGTCTAGCTTTGCGCTTGACGCAGGACCTGTTCCGTACCGGAGAGAGCCCGGAGATCCGATCAGGCCACCTGTAAAGGCGATCAGCCCAGCATATTTTGCCGGATCACTTGCCACGAATTCTGCTGACAGACATGCCCCCTGCGAAAAACCTGCGAGCACAATGCGGTTAGGCTGCAGGCCACTTTGCTCTATAGAGCGAACAATCGCTTCGACCTTGTCGAGAGCCGAACTGAGATAGGGCTCGTTATCCTGACGTGGCGCAAGAAATGAAAGTGGATACCAGGTGTGCCCCGCTGCCTGAGGAGCAAGGTAGGCCACATCGTGAGTGTCGAACGCAGAAGCCAGGCCGAGGATATCCTCGGCCGACCCTCCACGACCATGCAATAGAACTACAGCCAATGACGCTTTATCGAGGGACGCTCCTGCAGTCAGAACTGGGGTGACTGCGTGCGGCGGGTTCGAATTGATTTTCATGACGAAACCTCAACTTTCGCTTTATGCAGCGTGACAGCAGGCAAGCTTCGTGTCATTGCGGCCAGGTTCTTTTCCAGCCATTCAGGGACACACAACTCTTCGCCCAGCGATTTGGCAGACTCATCGATTGCAAAGCCCGGAATGTCCGTCGCAAGCTCGAACAGCACTCCACCCGGTTCGCGGAAATAGATCGAACGGAAGTAATCACGCTCCATGATCGGCGAAGAATGCATGTACTGCCCGATTTTCGCGAGCCACTCCTTCTGATCTTCATAGTCAGCCGACCGGAAAGCAATATGGTGGACCGTCCCGGCTCCAGAGTAGCCACGCGTAACCTTCGGATCTAGAACGATGTCCACGTGATTGCCCAGGGCATCGCCGTCTGCAGAGAATCGAAGTCGATTGCCTTCTTCAGCAACCAGCTTGAAGCCGAGAACAGCCAGTGCCGCCTCGGTGCCTTTCCGCTCCCTCTGCAGCATTGTCACACCGAAAAATCCGCGAATCGCGTATTCCGCTGGCACGTCGGCAAAACGCGGGAGTTTCAATTCAGTAGTCTCGTTGTGGCCCACAAGTTCGATACCCATTCCATCAGGATCCTGAAAAGAGAGCACCGTTTCGCCCATACGTTTTTCAGTCCGTACGACTACAATCTGCGCGTCGGTAAGTCGTTGCTCCCAGTATGAGAGCGAATCTGGTGGTACGCTGAACGCGGTATGCGTGACCTCTCCCGCTCCTACCCTGCCGCGGGTTGCATGAGGCCACGGAAAGAAGGTAAGAATGGTTCCCGGCGTACCTAAATCGTCTCCAAAATAGAAGTGGTATGTGCCTGGATCGTCAAAGTTTACTGTCTTCTTGACGAAGCGTAAACCTAAGACGCGGGTGTAGAAATCCAGGTTTCGTTGTGGATCGCTGGCGATTGCTGTTACATGGTGTAATCCGACAATTGGCTTGAGTGTCATGGCTTTACAACTCCTTCGCTGTAATATGATTCGATATCGAAATAAAAGATTCAAGGTGGAAGAATGCAGAACATTCTCGTTATCTTTCAGGCAAAGCAGCAAGAGACTGAGGGCCTTGCACTGGCGTTCGGCCTGGGTGCGGTACAGGCTGGCGGGAATATTCGGCTGCGCCATCTCGATCCATCCCCCGTCGCCGAACTTGCTCATTCCGGGTATGGAGTTCTGAAGTCTGACGATATCGACTGGGCAGAGGGGACTGCTGTTCTCATTGAATCTGCAGAGTTTGGCGGCATGAAGGACTTTATAGGAGTTCTGGAATTCGTGGGTAGCGCAGCGCAGTTAAACCGAAAGTGGGTATATCTGTTTTACGCAGATTCCACATCACCCTCTGCGTTCGAATCCAAAATACTCGTCCAGTCGAGGTTGAGGAATGCGGGTTATCAGCTATTAGAAGATGAACATGAGATCGTAATCACAGGCGAGTACATGACGCGGATGGGCCAGAAACTAGCGAGTGTTGGCGGTAATTAATCCTGAATCTGCTTCGATATCGAATCATCTAATCTGTATGATGGCACGCGCACACGCCCAATCTGACACTTCAACCACAGGTCCGAAGCTTTGGGTGGTACTTGCCCGCGCGCATGGTGCCTTGGCGGCTTACGTTGAGCATTGCATTGCGAGCGAGGGCTTGTGCCTGAGTGACTTCATGGTGCTTGAGGTGCTGCTGCACAAAGGGCCCATGACCATCTCTGAAATAGGGGAGAAAGTGTTGCTTGCCAATGCTTCGATGACCTCCGCAGTCGATCGGCTGGAGCGCAGGTCCCTCGTCGTTCGTCAAACTTCGGACACCGACCGGCGTATTAGGATCATTGATCTGACCGGTCAGGGGCGTACCTTCATCACTGCCCTGTACGCGCGTCACGCGAAGGATATCGAAGCGGTGACGAGCATTCTGACCGCCGACGAACAGGATCAGCTACGCTATCTGCTCAAGAAGCTCGGACGCTCTGCCAATCAAGCTCTTGAGTACTCGGATACCCATGAAAGCCCGGCAACTGCATCGACGGCGCGAGAGTCCTCTCACAAGGGAGCGTTACTACTATGATCACCATCCGCAGAAGCAAGGACAGAGGCCACGCCGACAACGGCTGGCTCAAATCGCATCACACGTTCAGCTTTGCCAGCTATAAGGATCCGGACCAGATGGGATTCCGTTCGCTGCGAGTCATCAATGACGATTGGGTTGCGCCGGGGCGTGGCTTTGGCGCACACGCACATCGCGATATGGAGATTCTCAGCTATGTGCTCGAAGGAAAGCTGGCGCACAAAGACAGCATGGGACACACCGAGGTACTTGGCCCAAACGAGATCCAGAAGATGTCCGCCGGCAGCGGCGTAATCCACAGCGAGTTCAACGGTTCAGAGTCCGAGCCAGTTCACTTCCTGCAGATATGGATCGAACCTGCGACCAAAGGGACACCTCCCGCATACCAGCAGATCAAGTTTGATCCAGAGGAAAAGCAGAACCGGTTCAAGATCCTCGCCTCCTCCAAACCAGGGGCAGGATCAGTGCAGATCAATCAAGATGCTGAAATGGCTGTTACAGAACTAAGCCCAGGATCAGAAATTACCCACAGTCTCTCTCCAGATCGTGCGGCGTGGCTGCATGTAATTTCAGGAAGCGTGACGGTCAACGGCGAACCGCTAAGTGAAGGTGATTCTGCGGCCGTGCAGGCCGAGCAGAAACTCCAGGTTGTTTGCTCCAGCCCTACCAGCGCCGAGATCCTGTTATTTGATCTTGCTTAACTTCACATTCGATCCATTTGCCCCATTCGACCCGGTTGAGAATCGCGAGCTATTGATGTGGTTCTCGTCCCTGACCGGCCCGACTGAGTAGTCTGGTGAATTCTGCGTACCTCCTCCCCCGAGAGAATCCTCAAGAAAGGGCCAGTTGTAGTTCTGATCCGATATTTGCGATTCGTCATGACCGGCAAGATGATTGCGCGCGTGACGCCTGTCCTGCCAAAAGGCGGCGAAAAAGATAACGATGAGCACTGCAATGGAGATGATGGCGGGTACCTCTTCCCTGAGCATAAATTTCCTCCTAAACCTTCTCAAATCGGATGAGACTGGCACTGGGGCTTCTTTGAAAACCAAACGTCAGTCACTCCACATGACCTTTATCTCGCAGGAGCACGGGACAAGGCTTCAAGGGAGCCTCAAGTGAGGATCAATTGGACATCAATGTGGGAATTTCAGGCAGAGGCGGGTGATAAATCCTATTTGGAAATCGGATAGCGTATTTATCCCACAGAAACACGGATCTCACATTCGGTGAGCGCGATTCTCTGATTTATAAGGTTAGATTACTTGGACTTGAGAGCAGCCAACTCCTGCTTCGCCTGCCGCAGATACAGAGCATCAGAATCCGCGTGTGCCCAGAGAGTCAGGAATTGCCCGTAGGCATCGATAGCCCCAGCGCGTTTGCCTTCGGCCGCAAGAGCCCGGGCAAGTCCCAGCCAGGACAGCGGTAGTTCTACCGTGTCGCAGTTCGCTATAGGACTATCCACAACCAGGTGATATTCCTTTTCGGCGAGGGAATTCTCCCCTGCTGCCAGATAGGCATCACCGCGCATCATTGGAGTAATCGGGTCGCGACCGTCGAGAGGCCTGGTTCGCTCAAGAGCGGCAATCGCCTCACGCGGTTTGTGCGCGGCCATCGAGACTATCGCCTGAACCTCCGGACCGCGATAATCGTTCCAGTCCGTTCCCTGCGGAAACTCGACCTGCATTGCGCGGATCGCCGCCTCGGCTGCCGTGAAGTCACCCACCCTCGCGAGACCAACGATGCCATCCTCGTCCGTCGGGTCGGGAGGCACGCTGCGAATAACCCGTACGCCCTCCGCGACATCTCCAGCTTCTACAAAGTTGGCGCCCTGAGCCCATATAAGGGCATCGGCCCGGTCAGTCGAGCCTTCATTCCGCAGCAACGCCACACTCTGGGTGAGAAGCCGCTGCGCATCGGCAAAACGACCCTCGGCTGTGGCGATCTGCAATTCCCCCATCCGAAAATACGCAGCGTCGGGATGAGCTGCAGCCCAATCGACCTGTTTCTGAATGAGCGCCGTGTCATGAAGAGCGTAAGCCGACTCATAGTAATGTTCACGGACATTGTCACCATCGAGCCCCTTGGCGATGGCGCGATCCAGTGTAGCTATTGCTGCCTTTGCATCGCCGGCCATCCGCTGCTCAAAGGTGAGGTTCGTGTACATTCCCTGCACGTCTGGTCGTAGTTCCAGCGCGTGCTGGTCGGAAATCAGCGAATCCGCATTATGGCCAAGATCGCGCTGAACGGTCGAAAGGCCTGTCCAGGCCTGGCCAGACCGTGGGTAGAGTTCAGTCCAATTGCGATAGTTTCTCTCTGCCTCGTAGAGATTCTCAGTAGCAGTTGAGTGATACAGGGCAATAATCGCCAGCCGGACAGGCTCGCTGGCTCGATCCCGCAGGTTGTAGGCCTTTATGATTGCTTCCCGTTCAGCGACGAACTCGTTGCTGCTGTAATCATCAGCAGCCAGGCTAAAGTATGCGCTCGCAAAGTTGGGATCGATCGCGATGGCATTCTTGAGCAGGGCAATCGCGTCTGCATATTGCCCTTTCCCTCCAAGAATGATGGCCTGGCTGTAATCCTTGAGAGCTTCTAGCGAGGGCGTGTTTTCAGAGAACAGCGGCATGTCGAAGCGCGCGATGCTTCGGCGGGATTCCCCCAGTTTCTGGCGGAGGCTTTCGGCCAGTTTGTCGATGCTGCGAGGAAGGTCTTCGGAGTCCGCGGCCTCCAGCTTGGTCTCGGCTAGCACAGCTCCGTTAACACAGCCCGTCGCTTGTTCGGTAATCAGGAAGTGCTTTCCCACGTGAGCAATAGTGCCGTGCAGGACGGCCTGACTGTTGGTTCGTTCGCAGACCTCGCGAGAGATGACCGGGGTCATCACGACGTCAGGTTTCTGCATCATCTCGGTCAGTGTGGCACGCATTCGGGCTGGCGAGACTACGGAAACAAATGGGCTCTGGGTGAGATCGATACGCAGAGCGTCAACCAGGGCGCGATCCAGAACGGTGTCGCCGGTACTCCCCTCCATCGGGGTCAGAACAACATCGATGGGTTGGCCGCCAGTGTGGTCAAGCCAACGCTGCCAGCCCAACCAGCCGGATACGCCGAGTACGATTGCGGCCAGAGAACAAGCCACTGCGGCCACAGCACCCTTTGATCCTGAGGCAGATTTCTGTAGCGCGAGTGCTGGCGCTCCAGGGTCTGTCTCCTCTTCGATGGTGATCTCGGTGACAGATTCAGTGGCGTTGAGGATGATCTGCTGCTGGAACTTTTGGGCCTGCCCTTGCGGATTGGCACGCGAGCTAACTTCTACTGCTGCGGTGAATCTGTATCCGCGTCCCGGAACTGTCTCGATGATCTTTCTTCCGGATTCATGCCGGGAAAGAGCCTTACGCAATAGAAAGACCTGTTGGGTGAGATTGCTCTCTTCCACGAACTGGTCAGGCCAGAGCGCTGTGAGCAACTCATCCTTACTAGTGACACGATCGCGGTGATCGATCAGGTAAACCAGCAGATCAAAACTCTTGCGATTCAACGCAATCGGCTCTTCCCCCCACTTAAGGGTCCAGCCGGGGCGATGGATGACGTAGCCCTCAAATCGAATTAAGTCATTTGTTTCCAGCAGCATAAGTCGATTGAGCGGAAATTGAGTACGGATTGATTACGGATTGAAGTTATATCCCAGAGTTTCGTGTCACAACTGTGGCATGCCTAACAGCTTTCGTACAACAGAACGGCGAACACCTCGCGAGCAGGATACCAAACAGTTATCCGGGCCCATAGGTTTATTGCGCGGAACCAAATTCAGGCCGCTGCCGGAGATGGCGGAACGGATATCCAGCCTGTTCGTGACTGGCAGTTGGACCCATGCAAGCGGGGTCAGCCTATGAACCCAACTCGCAGGATCTTGCTCAGGGTGGCGCAACGCGAAATCTCGCTCAGCATAACCCAGACAGTTGTGACCGATAGCGAAGGAGCCATCCGTGATAGCTCCGGGCCAACCGGGGCGGACAGGAACGCCCCGGAGGTCTGTCCCGAATGCGGGGCATCCTGGATTTTCAACTTTGCTGAAGCGTTAAAAAGTTTTCCGATTCCTCTCGGGCAGCTGCAAGCCGCCATTCTCGACCGCCGTCTTCACTCGCACTGGCTACCAGATGGCCAGTTCTGGGTCTGCGAGCGGTCTCTCAAAAATATGAAGGAGACAAATTTATGAACCGCCGAACATGGTTATTCAAATTCAGGACCGCCCTAGTTACAGCAGGCAGCCGAGACGAAGTGCCACGCCGTAACAAGCGGTGCATCATCCCCCTTGGACTTACTGGACTCATGCTCTTTTTCATGGCATCAGCCGCGACGATGATGGCGCAGGCAGGCAGCGCGAAAATAGCAGCGACGGTCAGTCCGGCTGCTCCATACTTTACCGACGATCTTACCGCGACAGTAAAGGTGACAGCGGCCAGCGGTCCTGTACCTACCGGATCGATTACCGGAGCGACCGACGGTGGAGCGCAACAGACCATTCCCCTCGCTGGTGGTGTGGTCCGGGTCAACTTGGCGTTCTTCCCCCCAGGCTCACACAATTTTGTCTACACATACAGCGGAGATGGGAACTATACGGCATCTTCTCCTCAGACGCTGACGTTCACGGTTACCGATCGGCCCTTTGCACCAGTTGGCGGCGAGCACATCTTTCTCAATGAGCTTAATTCAACAACGAATCTCTATAACTACACGGCAGCTGTAGATTCCAGTGACAACATCTATCTGCCTGACCCCACCACCAACACCCTCTACAAAGCGGACCCGTCCGGGATTCTAACCCCCGTTGCCACCAGCGGGTTGAATTTGCCCGATGGCATTGTCCTGGATAAGAACGACAACATCTTCATCGCAGACTGTGGCAATGCGCGGGTGGTGGAAGTCACCCAGGCTGGTCAGCAAAGTGTGGTGCCGATCACCGGGCTTGTTCAACCAGTCATGGTGACCTTCGATCCAGCCTACAAATTCCTCTACGTTGTGGATGCAGGCAACTCGTCGATTGTCATCTATGACGTCGCGGCAAAGACTCAAACTTCATTTGTCCCAGTCGTCGGGCAATTGAGCGGCGTCGCCGTGGACGGAACAGGAAATATATTCTTTTCGTCGGGCGCAGGCGCAGGCGGGCGTGGAGATGTTTTCAGGCGCGATACCGCAGGGAACGTCGTTGAGCTTAATGTCGGATTGCCGGGACCTCAGGGCCTTCTCGTAGACGCGAATGAGAATCTGTACATCACTTCCGGCTATGGACTTTTCCTGCTCGATCCCCACGGACATCTCACCCAGCTCGAGTTCGAACCTTTGGACGAAGGCGTAGTTTCTGGAGTTCTACTCGCACACGGAATTGCAATCGACAGTCGAGGCGAAATCTACTATCCGAATGGGCAGACATTTCGCTTTGTGCCGGGCGCTGGCGGAAACGCCGGACAAGCGGATACCTATGAGCAGTCCGTCACTGCGCCGGAATCAAATCCCGCTTACCGATACAATGCCGACTTCCGAATGTATTACCAGCTTCCCTACCAGGGGTCGGTTTCAAATATCACTCTTGCGCCGGGAACCATTCCCTTTACAACTCGTGGCAACAATACACTCGGGCCCAGCGGCTCCCCAGGATTGGCTCCATTCCTCGAAGTTGTACAACTGGGCAACACACCAATCGCACCAGGTCCTTGGTCGAGCTACGCCACGCTGACCACATCGGGTGGCAGCCAATACACCACGATCATTTACGGATCTGGTCGTGGATCTGCTTTCGCTATCGCTCCTGGAACGATAACGCCACAAGCACTCTCTGTTTCAAGCATTGGCGGAGTGGCAAAAGATAGCAATGGAGTGATTTACGCTTCAGACCCTGAGGGCGATCAGGTTCTCATGATTTCATCCAAGGGAGTCACCAAGGTTCCATTTGCCGGGTTGAACAAGCCGACTCAAATCAGGGTCGATGCAACTGACACAGTCTATGTTCTCGACAGCGGATCATCGCGCGTCATTAAACTGGACGCCTCAGGTAATCAGTCAATTGCCTTTGACCTTACCCAACAAACCGCGCTTACATCTCTGAGCGCTTTCACGCTGGATGGCGGCGCGAATCTTTATGTCGCGGGTGAAGTATCCGGAGGACAGGCTGCTATCTATTACCTCAACTCTCTTGGCAGCCAGACGCTGGCTGTTAGCAACATCGCGTTACCGGCTGCGCTCGAAGTAGATGCCTTGGGATCCATCTACACTGTGGAGTCAGATAACGGAATCGTTCGCCACTTTGATCTCGCAGGCAACGGCACAGAACTCGCTAGCGGATTGTCTGCGCCAGGTTCGCTGGCGGTCGACGCAAGTGGGACCGTATATGTCACAGGCCAGGCAGGATCGGGTGTAACGATCGTTCACCCGGATGGAACCAAGACGGCTTATCCTTCGAGTTTGCTCATCAACGCTTCCGCGCTCATCGTCGATAACGCAGGCAACCTCGTTGTAGGCGATAGCACGGGCAAGCAGGTCTTCAGCATCGGTCGCGCAGAAGGGGTGGCTTATAGCTACGACTTTGGCAATGTCCCACTCGCCAGCACTCAAACCACGCCTGGCCTGATAACAAATATAGGAAACCTGGTTTCACTCGGCTACACAATCTCACCAGCGACTGCTCCGTTTGCCTGGTCAACCGGCTCGCAGGCATGCGTTGCTGCCGAACCCACTGCAGATGCGCCATTAGCCGCCGGCCAATTCTGCAACTTCACTCTGTCATTCACGCCTACTGTTCTGGGTGACGCCAGTGAGACACTCTATCTTCGCGATTCCGCCAGCGGTACCCAGCAGTTCCCTATCGATGCAACCGGAGTTGGAGTCGCAGGAACGGGTGCGCCTGCGATCAGTCTTTCTCCCAATGCGGCTACCTTCCCTGGCACTGCGCAAGGCGCATCCAGCACACCTCGGCCCTTCACAGTTCAGAACACCGGGACGGCTACTGCAACTCTGTCATCGATCTCGATCGGCGGATCAGACGCTGGGGCATTCTCAATCAGTACTGCGACATCGAACGCGTGCGGCTCGACCCTGGCAGCAAATGCTACCTGCGCGGTGAATGTTGTCTTTACTCCAACAGCAGCCGGCCGCACATTCAACGGCACACTGTCAGTAGCCAGCAACGATCCTCATTCGCCTGCGGTAGCAACCCTTGCGGGCACCAGTCCGCCTGCAACCGGAAATCCTGCAGCAACCCTCACACCAGCTGCAGCCAATTTCGGTTCGGTCATGATTGGCGGTAATGCCAGCCAAACTTTGACCCTCACCAATACCGGCACGGTAAGCCTGACGATCAACACGCATAGCTCACCAACAGCGCCATTCCTGCTGGTAAACAGCACTTGCCCTCCTTCGCTCGCGGCGGGAGCAACCTGCACCTACACCATCGCCTACAGTCCGACAGCGTCAGGTGTCAGCACGGCATCTTTCTCAGTCACAGATGCAGCCGGCACTCAGTCCTCGACGTTGACTGGAACAGGTACGAGTACAGCAGCACCAGCCGCCACACTCACGCCCTCCAAACTCGACTTCGGGTCAATATCAACGGGCACCACAACGGCCGCGCAGACGGCAACACTGACAAACACCGGCAATGCCACGCTGAACATCAGCAGCATAAGCGTGGCCGGAACCAACAATTCTTCATTCACTTCAACGAACAACTGCGGCAGTGCGCTTGCGGCAGGCGGTTCCTGCACGATTTCAGTAGTCTTTGCGCCGAGCGCGGCAGGGACAGATTCTGCAACGCTAACCGTTACCGACAATGCGGCTGGTTCTCCGCAGACAAGCACTCTGACAGGGGCAGCAACGACACCTCCGCCGTCGGCAGACTTTATCCTGACGGCAACGCCCGCAAGCCAGACAGTAGCTTCAGGAAGCAGCGCTGTATACCAGGTCACCGTCGCTTCACTGAATGGCACCTTCACTCAGGCGGTAACACTTGCAGCGAGTGGTTTGCCAACGGGCGCTACCGTTTCATTCACGCCCTCATCGGTGACGCCGGGAAGCTCGGGATCTGCTTCCACAATGACGATTCAGACCGGTGCGCAGCAAGCGGCATTGCGGGATAACTCGCCGAAGTGGCCCGTACCCATTGGCCTGATCAGCGCGGCGATCCTTGTATTGCCATTCCGCCGCAGGCGCCGCATTCTGTCTAGTCTTGGGTGCCTGGTGCTTCTGCTGATTCTTGGTGGAGCTATGAGTGCTTGCGGAGGTGGCTTCGGACTGCCCCAGACCAACCCTGCTCCAACGACCTACACAGTTACCGTGAACGGCACCAGCGGTTCGCTCCAACACAGCACCAGCGTGCAGATCACAGTGAGGTAAGAACCATCATGAAGCGACTATCTCTTCTTCTCCTACTTCTTGCAATCGCTCCATCGTTTGCAATCGCCCAGATCTCCGCCAGCAATGGCGTAGGCAGCGCCACAGAAATCGCGGCGGAATATAACTATGTTCGGAGCAATGCGCCTCCGGGATCATGCGACTGCTTCTCTATGAACGGAGGCAGTCTATCGATTGCGCAACCACTCGGCTCAGGCCATCTGGCTGCAGTCTTTGATGCGTCGGCCGTTCATGGATCTGGAGTCTCCGCAAGCAACTACGACCTGACACTCTCTTCGTTCACCGTAGGCGCACGTTACAGACCTTGGCTACATGCACGCTGGAGTCCATTCGGACAGGTATTGGTGGGCGTTGCTCATGCCTCCGGGTCACTTGTCGGAGGCGACTCACCAGCAGCTGATGATAGTGCGCTAACTTTCGCCAGTGTGATCGGCGGAGGACTGGATTACCGATTAAGCAGACATTGGTCTCTGCGGATGATCGACGCCGATTACCTGCTGACGACTTACAGCAATGGAGTCAATGACCACCAAAACAATCTGCGAATTGGCGCAGGCATCATATATCGCTTCGGTAAGCGATAGAACCAATGGTCGCTGGAGGAGGGCCCTTCAGCGACCTGCTCCATAGAGACACGGAACGAAAGGAGCCCGTCATGCAACAAACCGTACAGAGTTCAACAACAACGAATCTAGTCGCCATCCTGCGGAAGCTGCGTCCAGACGACGTATTCTTCCCGGCCATGGCAGTAGTCATTCTCACCGTGGTAGTCATCGGATTCGCACAGAGCTACTTCCTTCCCGGCATGGTCTTCGCCAAGCTGCCCAATACCCTTGTGCATATCCACGGCGCCCTCTTTGTGGCATGGATATTCCTGCTGCTTCTGCAAAACGCGCTGGTAGCAATACGCCGAGTTCAATGGCATAAAACACTCGGGATACTGGGCGTGATCCTGCCGCCACTGATGGTCGTCTTCGGCGTTCTGACCGTCTTCGACTCTATACGCAGGAACGGCACAGGACTGCCTGCGGAGCTGATCCTTGTGGGCGACTTCGGACAGCTCGCCCTGTTCGTTGGACTCACTTGCTGGGCCATGCTGGCTCGTCGCAACCCTGCCGCTCACAAACGATTGATGATCCTCGGCACACTGGCAATGATTGGCCCGGCAGTCAACCGCTGGCCCTTCCCAGCAGCACTCCGCCTGCCTGGGACTATCGGAGTCTGCCTCGCGCTACCACTATTGATTGTCGGCTACGATGCGTGGTCGCTTCGGCGGATTCATCGTACAACTCTCATCGGCTATCTCTTGATAGCTTGCCAAATTCTCACACTCCTGCCCATCTCATCCATGCGCATCTGGCAACCATGGGTCGACTGGATACGACGCGGCTAAGAAGTCTTCTCGACGTATCACAATACCATCTGGAAAGCTTACTGCCGTTATCTGCTCGTTCCTGCTTGATCAGCCTCCACCATTCCCCGCTTGTAGCGGAGTCAGATCCGAGCCCGCCGTTCGACATAGCATGTAGACACTAGCGGGGACGCTAAGTGGTATCACCTCTAAGACAAAGATTCCAGGAATTTGATAGGGAACCCGTCAACAGGGATGAACTATAAGGTCAGCTTGTGACTCTTGCGCGCAGTTGTTCTTGATGCTGATGGGACCATGACAGGTCTGCTTGCATCTTGCTCCGGCAGGCGGTCATGTAGCAGTACATTGAGCAGAGATTTGTGCACATGGATACGCCCGCTATACGTGATATAGCCAAGTCTGCGGAAGCGATTCATGAAAAAACTAACACGGGACCGCGTAGTGCCGATCATGTCCGCGAGTGCCTCCTGGGTGATTGGTGGAATCATAGTTTCAGGTTCGCCTGGCTTGCCAAAATCAGCCATGATCAGCAGTGTGCGTGCAAGGCGCTTCTCACTGTTGTTGAAAAGTTGATCGATCAGGTCTTCCTGTGTCCTCACTCCCCGGAGCAGTACAAATTTCAAAAAGATATCTGAAAATTCATGCTGCTCGTGAAGCAGCAGGAGCATCTCTCGCCGATTAAATTTCAGAGCTCTGCAAGGGGTTACCGCAGCGGCGGTAGCAATATGTACCTCCGACAGTCCCGCAATGGACTCTTCTCCGATGAAATCTCCAGGAGATAGAAGCGTGACTGTCGCTTCTTTGCCTCGCTCTGAGACCACTGTGAGTTTCGCCCTCCCCGAGTCGAGAAAGAAGATCGAGTCTGCGTGACCGCCCTGAGAGAAAAATACGTGCCCTGCCTTCACGTTCACTACCTTTTCAACCACTCCTGCCTTTTCAAGGAATCGAGCAGGATCAAATTGAGTTCTTCGTGTACCAGGCATGGATTTCGCTGATTCTCTTTCGTTGAGTTGCCGATAGTGAGCTACCATGCGGTCGACATGGGTACTTTCGATCATCCCGAGTCGCGATATAACATTCTGAGCAAGTTAGCTCATGATTTTATCCCTGGGCAGTATCCCGCAGATGCATCTGGAAATCCCTTCCTCACCGTTCCGTGATGAGCAAACTGACACTACACAGACTCTAGCGCTGGAGCAAAACTCGATGGAGCATCGGAACCGGATCGGAACCGGCACAACGACCAGGGCCGAGCGGGCCATTTATTGAGCGAACTATCTCTTACCCGCCACCCGATTCGCGCTTGCAATCCTGCTTCTACAGCACTTCACACGCGCCGTAGACCCCTTCCGAAGTGGATATGGACGATGAAAGAGGAAATATCATGACGAGCAAAATGATGGCAGCGGTTGTCGAAGAGTTTGGTAGGCCTCTTGTAATAAGAGAGTGGGACAAACCAACGGCCGGCCCAGGACAGATCGTAATCAAGACAGAGGCATGTGGCGTTTGTCATACAGACCTCCATGCTGCAAAGGGCGACTGGCCTATCAAGCCGACCCTCCCCTTCATCCCCGGACACGAAGCTATCGGGCTCGTTACCGAGGTCGGCGCAGGGGTCGCTCTCGTAAAAGAGGGCGACCGTATTGGTGTACCGTGGCTCTATTCGGCTTGCGGTCATTGTGAATACTGCCTGTCTGCATGGGAGACTGTATGCCCAGATGCCGAGTTTGGCGGTTACACAAGGAATGGCGGTTTCGCTGAATACGTCCTCGCGGATCCAAAGTACGTCGCTCGCATTCCAAATGGATTAGTGCCCAACCAAGCTGCCCCCCTCATCTGCGCAGGTCTCACTACATACAAGGGAATTAAACAGACCGAAACCCGACCAGGGGAGTGGATTGCTATTTCCGGATGCGGAGGGCTCGGCCATCTGGCGATCCAGTATGCCAAAGCAATGGGCCTTCTGGTTTGTGCCGTCGATATCGATGAGGGAAAGTTGGCTCTTGCAAAGGAACTCGGAGCTGATCTGACGCTCAATGCCAGAACCACTGATCCAGCGGCCACTTTGAAGAAGGAGACTGGCGGCGGTGCGCATGGCGTCCTAATCACAGCACCGTCTCTCATCGCGTTCAAGCAAGGTATTGGCATGGCTCGCAAGCGAGGAACGTGCGTCCTGGTAGGGTTGCCGCCGGGAGAATTCCCTGTACCTCTATTCGATGTCGTCGCCAACTGCATTACGATTCGAGGCTCCTTCGTAGGCAACCGCGAAGACATGGCCGAAGCGCTGGATTTCGCAGTGAGAGGCAAAGTTAAGGCTGACGTCGAACTACAACCATTGTCTGCGATAAACCAGATCTTTAATCGGCTTGAGCATGGAGATGTGGCCGCAAGGGTTGTAATCACTTATCCGTAGCGGCCACTTTCGTTAATTCCGACTTCAGTGATCAGAACGACAGTGAATATCTTTCTTTCCGAGCTGCTCTTACTCGACTTCCACTCGGATCTCCGCGATGGATCCGGGTGCTGCATGGAGCTGGAATTTTGCAGCGAGTCAGATTGCTCAGAGTATCGATGAATGAAGTGGAACACTCGTGACGGGAGAGATCATGTCATACGAAACCAGAAGTCCTTACACCGGTGAATGCACGAAGCAGTTTGCGAACCACACGAGCGCCGAGGTTGAAGTCGCAGTTGCGCAGGCCGAAACATCTTTCGCAAACTGGAAGAACATCCCCTACGCCGAGAGGAAGAAGGTTCTTCAAAAGGCTGCGAGCATCCTTCGGCTACGGAGTGAAGAATTCGCCCGCTTGATCACCCTGGAGATGGGCAAACTGCTTGTAGAGAGCCGCGGTGAAGTGGCTCTCAGCGCAGACATTATCGACTACTATGCTGAGAACGGGGAGAGGTTCCTCTCACCCGTGCAGCTATCTCCCCAGAATGGTAGCGCCACGGTAGAGAGCGCTCCCATCGGTGTACTGTTCGGGATCGAGCCGTGGAATTTTCCATACTATCAACTCGCTCGCTTCGTTGCGCCCAACTTGATGGCTGGCAACGTGGTGATGGTCAAACACGCTCCCTCGGTACCACAGTGCGCGCTTGCATTTGTCGCTCTCTTCAAAGAAGCGGGCGCACCCGAGGGTGTATACACCAACCTCTTCCTCTCAAATGAAGATGCCGATCTCTTAATTGACGATCCGCGAATTAAAGGAGTGGCCGTCACTGGCAGCGAGCGTGCCGGATCTGCCGTAGCAGCGCAGGCTGGCAAAAACCTCAAGAAGTCTACGATGGAGCTTGGCGGCAGTGATGCTTTCATCGTTCTCGAAGATGCAGAGTTGGATAAGACAGTCAAGTGGGCCGTCTGGGGAAGAATGAACAACACCGGCCAATGCTGTGTTGCGGCCAAACGGTTCATCGTCGTTGAAGATATTGCCGATGCATTTCTCGCTAAGTTTCAGGCCGCCCTTGAAGCACTCGTCCCAGGTGATCCGCTCGAAGCTTCTACCACGCTTGGGCCAATGTGTTCAGAGATAGCACTCTTGAATCTGATCGACCAGGTCGATCGGTCGGTAAGCGCAGGAGCCCGCATTGTAATGGGCGGCAAGCGGCTGGATCGTAAAGGCGCCTTTATGCAGCCGTCTGTATTGACAGACATTCGCAAGGGAACACCTGCGTACGACGAGGAATTCTTCGGACCTGTGGCACTCTTCTTTCGAGTCGCAAACGAAGACGAAGCCATAGCGCTTGCAAACGACTCCCGATATGGACTCGGCGGCTCTGTCTTCACCGCCGACATTGAACGTGGGCGGCGTGTCGCTGAAAGGATCGAGACCGGAATGGTCTTCATCAACCACCCGACCTGGACGGCTCCCGAATTGCCGTTTGGCGGCATCAAGAACTCAGGCTACGGCCGCGAGCTTTCCAGCCTGGGCATCCAGGAATTCATCAACAAGAAGCTCGTTTGCGTTGTTCCCATTGACGCCCCGGCCTAGCTTCGCTTGCACCTGGAGGAACACATGGTTTCACTTCTTCACGAAAGCACCAAAAACGCAGTCGGTATCAAGGTAGTTGGCTCTCTAACTGCGGAAGATATAGATGCGCTCTCGAAGTGGATCGGAGAGACGATTCATGGAGCACGAAGACCGGTTGGGCTGCTTGTTGACTTGTCAGAGATGCATGGAGCAAGCTGGGCAGCCCGGTGGGGAGAGATGCGCTTCCTGCAACAACATTCAGACCACATCGCCCGCATAGCAATCATCTGTAACGACAAGTGGCAGGAGCTTTCGGAGATGGTGCTTGTGGCCATAGCTTTCATGCAGGCAGAAACGGTCTACTGCGATCTGACTGCAATCCATCACGCATGGCACTGGGTCAAAATGCATCCATTTGATGATGCCTTACCTATGCGTCTGGTTTATCCCGGTCGAGGACTCTTCCACGATTACACTCCAGAATACGTTGGTCTTTGAAGACGATGAAGTCATCGGCGTGAACACAATACGACAGCATATAGTGGTCGGATCGGTGATATAGCTGGCTGCATATTTCGGGCCATGTATACCTCTGTGGACCGCGTATTCCTGAAAAGAAAGATCTATTGAAAGTTTAGCGTCGCAATCATGCACTACCTAACTTAATCGGCCAGCATCCTGTTTGCTCTCCCAGGGTTACTAGCTTTTGATTCATCTGCCTGGAGCGGCTTAAGGGCTGCTCGGTTCGATCTTCACTGTGGCAGCACGGCTCGTCTTGCTGATCATCGGTTGAAGATAGGGGCTCGTCTTGTACTTCGCTCGGTAGGCATCGTCGATCGCATTATCAATCGATTCGTCAACTCGCTCAAATGTAACATTCTTAGTCATTCCCGCCGCAGTAATCTGGCCCCGCTTTTGCTGCATCGCTGCTTTATACCAGCGCGAAGATGGACCGTTATACGCGCGCACATAAAGCGCGTTATTAACTACCACGGACCAGATCCAAGTAAGAGTTCCATAGGTCACACCGTCCTCCCGCAATGGAGCAATATGCAAATCGTCGCATCTGGCGATTTTTTCTAAATCATTTCTCGACCAGGATTTCATTCTCATCACCTCTCTGCTGATACCCCTGTCACTTCTTTCGTTTTTCAAAAACATCCTTGACTACCGGCAGTGCTGAGAACGAATTAGGCCAACCAGCGTAGAAAGCGATATGAGTAAGAACTTCGGAAGCCTGCACTTGCGTCAGGCCATTATCCATTGCTCTACCTAGATGATAAGGAATCTGTGCTACCTGGGCGGACGCGATCAAAGCACTTACGGTAATCAGGCTTCTGTCGCGAGGCGCGAGCGCAGGACGAAGCCAAAGGTCGCGGAACAGAAGTTCGGTTGTGTTCTCCACCAGTCCCGGCGCCGTTGAGCCAAAGTTAGCAGTGACCTGCATAGCTCGTTGCTTCTCGCCTTCCTCGTTCAAAGGCAGCAAGCTGTCCTTTGCCGGAGGCAGCTGATCGATCCCGATTCCACGCACACGAAAGATGTCCTTGGTAATGGCAACAGCAGACATAGCGTTTGCCCACCCCGAGTAGAAGGCAAGATGCGTAATCATCTCTGATAACTCGCTGGGCCTGACACCATTATCGAGGGCAAACGAAAAATAGAATGGCATCTCGATGATCTGAATACGGGCAATCAAAGCTGCGGCGGTTACGACACTACGATCGCGAGGCGAAAGTTCTGGCCTCTTCCAAAGACCTTCGAGCAGTGCGTCCTTTGTATAGTGCTCTAACGCTGGCGAAACTGAACGCACGTCGTCATAAGTCAATGTGTATGGCGATACTTCGGACTTCTGTGTTTGTGTCATTCTCTTTTCCTGGGCAGATGCCTGGTTTGCTCTGCATGTAGAGGTAATGACCACCGTAGCTGTCGTCTTGATCAAGTCACGTCGTGATAATTTTCGGACAACCTTATCAGATCCGACGCCACCCCTTCCATGAATTTCGTTCTCGTCCATCTCTGCCTTCTGTCTATCGCATCACATAGCCGCCATCGACTGAAATTGACTGGCCCGTCACGTAGCTCGCAGATGAACTGCAAAGCCAGAGCACAGCATCGGCGATCTCCTCAGCGTTGCCCATACGCCCCATAGGTACGAAGGTCTTGAGCATTCTCTCCAACTCTGGGCCCTGGCCTTCCGCAATCATCTTGTCGGACATCGGCGTTTGAATCATTCCCGGACAAACGTCGTTTACGCGAATGCCGCGCGTCGCGTATTCAAGAGCAGCACTTTTGGTAAAGCCGATAACCCCATGCTTCGCTGCATGATAGGTTCCACGCTGAGCGCCTCCAATAAGACCTCCCAGCGAAGAGCAATTGACGATGGCGCCGCTACCCTGCTTGCGCATCTGCTGCAGTTCGAACTTCATGCAGCTCCACACGCCGCGAAGATTGATAGCCATAACGCGGTCATAGTCATAGCGCGGAGAATCGGCTGTCTCAGCAAGTACATTTTGCACGCCAGCGTTATTGTAGGCCGCATCAAGCCGACCGAATGTGGCAACTGTCTCTTGAACCATCGCTTCTACCTGCGCGTCATCTGAAACATCACAACAGACCGCCAGGGTCTTGTGCCCCTTATCGGCAATGCTCCTGGCCGCCGCCTGCACTTCTTTTTCATCCCAGTCCGCCAGGACTACCGACGCACCCGCTTCCGCAAAGGCCTTGGCCGTAGCAAGTCCCAGTCCAGATGCAGCTCCTGTTACGAGTGCAACCTGGTTCTCAAATGTAATGTTCATCGTTATTCTCCATATCGTTGTTTATTTGTTGCGTTTGTATCACTCATCGGTTGCGGTTAGAGCCAGTTCACCGCTACGCACTGCTACACAGTTCCCCATAGTCAAGCTATTCCTTACACTTCCCACGGTAATGACTTTGAAACCATAGACGCTTTCCCGATCCTGCCGATTGTTTGCACAATCCTGTCGATACGTAAGATTTTGTGCACACCACAGGCCGCATAGGACTACGCTGTTGAGAGAGAACAATGCGGAAGACCGAAACAAATAGAGAACCGCAGAACATGATCGTCACCGAGATGCGGCGTTCTCTCGCGGAACGGATCAAGTCACTCGCGAAACAGCCCGGAGAATATCTGACCGCTATCCCGGGACTCTCTCTCTACCACCGCACAGAGCCAACAGCTTGCTTTCGCGCTTCTTACGAGCCGGGTCTGAGCATCTTTGTCCAAGGACGAAAGCGCATTTTGCTCGGAGGCACGGAGTATCTTTGCGACAGCTCGTCCTTCCTGCTTTCGTCAATTGATGTGCCCGCTCAAAGCCAGATCATCGAAGCCTCGGAGAACACACCACTGCTGTCGATTTTCATGCGCCTCGACATGCCAACGGTTCGAGAAGTTCTCAGCCGGGACGACATCCCGGAACCTCCACCATCAACCCACCGCCAAGGCCTTGTTGTCGGTCAGACGACCGTCGGACTATTAAACGCAGTCACACATCTGCTTGACCTACTCGATACGCCGGAAGACATACCGTTCCTCAGTCCGCTGGCTCATCGCGAAATTCTTTATCGCATCCTGCGCACACCGCAAGCAGAACGCCTGCGAGCCATCGCTACAAGCGGCGATCTCAGTCATAGAACAACCCGGGCAATCTCATGGCTCAGAGAGAACTACGCAAAGCCGCTGCATATAGAGGAACTCGCAGCAACGGCGAGAATGGGAGTTTCGACTCTTCACCATCAGTTCCGCGCTCTTACTGCGATGAGTCCACTGCAATACCAAAAGCAACTGCGACTTCAAACCGCACGTCAGCGAATGCTGATGGACGGACTCGACGCTACGACCGCTGCTTATGAAGTGGGTTACGAGAGCGTTAGCCAGTTCAGTCGAGAGTACAGTCGTTTCTTCGGACAGCCTCCGATCCGAGATGTAAAGGCGTTGAAGGATAGCAACATCATTTTGCGCAGTGTCGTTTGAGAACTATCTCGGTCGGCAAATCCAAGATCTGGCAGCCGATTCACTCGTCAAGCAGCCTTAGTCCAAGCGGGAACACTTCTCAACACATCTGGAAGTCTTTCCCGAATCGATAACCGCTAAGGGTTAAATGCTCAGAACGAAAAAAGATTGATCCGACGACAATACAGCTCACATCACCGGGACGATAGAATGCACCTTCGATGCAATAGGCTTAATCGCAAAAGAGCACAAATAATCTCGGAGGGAATTCAAATTATGATCGCTAAATGATTGATTCTAAGTGGTGGCCAGAGACGGGATCGAACCGCCGACGCCGGCCTTTTCAGGGCCGCGCTCTACCACTGAGCTATCTGGCCTCAGTGTAATTGCAGGAAAATAGGAATGCGCGGGAGTCGACCGACTGGCGGGATACTGCGCTTCTGCAACAACTTTTCAAGTATAGCAAGAGGCGCGGCTGACGCCAAACCCGGGCGCCTCGGACGCTCAGGCGTCACGCCTGTCGCAATTGTGTTTTCATCAGATTATGGGCCTCCGGCACAGGATGAAGTTGGCGGACTTGGCCGCATTGGACCTGCTGAGCCTGCTCTGGTCCTTTGGCACTCTTCGGCCTGACCTCATACCAAATCTTGTGCCAAACCTCCTTCCACATCTGGAGAGACAGGTCATACCATTCGCATTGCTGAGCGGTCTGGCCCTCTTGATAGCGACTGCACGCGGCGCCACTTGGCCCCGAGGGCGCCAGCTGTGGCCCCCGATCCTGGTTGGACTTGGGCTATTTGTGGTTCCTTTTGCTTTGCTAGAAGCAGCAGGCGAGCGAATTCCGAACCTGGCGCGCCCCGCGATCTTTGCATTGGTACCTGTGTTCACTGTCGTCTTAGAGCCACATCTGGGAGGTTCCCAACAGAGCCGCGCGCGCGGGGCATTATTTGCTGCGCTAGCAGCTGTTACTGGAGCATTTTGCGTTTTCCCATTCGGGATACCTGGTTCGATAGACTCAGGGCTCGCCCTTTTGCTGACCATCCTCGCCACTACGTCTGTAGCGGCGGGTAGCTGCCTCGGGACAAAGGCACTCGGTGGACCCCACGCCCCGGGCGTGGCTCCCAAAAAACCGGTAGCTACCACGGCTGCTATCGCCGGAGCCACGGCAGCGCTGGCTTTTGCCATCGCCAGTCTCTGCAGGGAACAGCCCGTCAAGGCGTGGCACACTTTGGCTCCGCAGTTGATCTGGTCCATCACAGTCGAATTACCGGCGTTGCTACTCCTGTTCTGGCTGATGAAGCGTACCTCAGCGACGCGTTTGGCCACACGGTACCTAATCTCCCCTTTGCTGGCTATCGGAATTGGGACCGTGCTCCTGCGAGGAACTCTAGAGCTACATACGTGGTTAGGTCTTATATTGATGGGCCTCGGAGCTGGCTGGCTGCTCTTTGCATCAGACGAAGAGGCCAGTAGTTCAGGATTATCGCTGCATTAGGATCGCAAAACTGTTTCCGGCCAGCGCTCCGGGCGCAGCGACCTAAATTACACTAGCTTTCAATCTGCATTTGAATTTCATTATTTGCTGTGAGGCACAATGCGTCGGCTTTCCACTCTTGTCCTGCTTGCTCTTGTTTCGGTAACCTTGTCGGCCCAGTCCGGAAACACGCCAGATCTACACACAGCGCGCACAGTTCGAGCCTTTGAAACAGCATATAAGCAGGGGCCGCTCGCCTTACATAGCTTTCTGGTCGGGATGCCCAAGGGCGCAGACCTGCATGTGCATTTGAGTGGTGCCGTCTACGCCGAGAGCTGGATTCGCGCAGCTGGTGAAGATGGATTGTGTGTTGATACAGTGGCTCTGAACTTTGTGAAGCCCTCGGGCAACACCTGCGCCAAGGGAGAGATCGCAGCAGCAGAGCTGTTGAATCATACGCAGACTCCGGCTGGGCAGGGCCTGTATGACAAGTTGATCGACGCTTTCTCAATGCGAAGTTTCGTACCATCCGAGGCATGGAGCGGCCATGATCAATTCTTTTCTACCTTCGATCACTTCGGCGGGACCGATAAGCGACACACCGGGGAATGGATCGATGAAGTTGTAAGTCGCGCTGCGGCCCAGAACGAACAGTATGTGGAGTTAATGGACACCCCGCCATTTGGTAACGCTGCCGGACTCGGCTATAAGCTGGGTTGGGATCGTAACCTGGCTGAGTTCCGGCAGAAGCTACTGGATGGCGGCCTCGATCAGGAGGTTGATGCCGCAAAGGAACGGATTGAAACGGCACTGGCACTGCGCAACAAAATAGAGCATTGCGGCACAACTGAGGCAGTCCCTGCCTGCCAGGTACAGGTGCGGTTCATTTATCAGATCCTCCGCGGCTTTCCACCAGAACAAGTCTTTGCACAGACGCTCCTCGGTTTTGAAGCAATCAGCAAGCTACCGGAGTTTGTAGGTATCAACTTCGTCCAGCCGGAGGATGGTCATATCTCCATGACTGACTACTCGCTCCAGATGCATATGCTGGATTACCTGCACTCCGTCTACCCGACCGTTCATATAACGCTTCACGCCGGGGAATTGGCGCCCGGCATGGTGCCTCCGGAGGGACTGCGTTTTCACATCCGGCAAGCGGTTGAGTTAGGCCATGCGGAGCGTATCGGACACGGCGTGGACGTCATGTACGAAGATGATCCGGGAACTCTGTTGAAAGAGCTGGCAGCAAAGCACGTGATGATTGAAGTGAACCTTACGTCGAACGACGGCATCCTGGGAATCAAAGGCGCAGAGCATCCCCTGGCCAACTATCGCCGCGCCGGGGTTCCCGTGGCCCTTTCAACGGATGATGAAGGCGTATCGCGAATCGATCTGACACATGAATACGTGCGTGCCGCCGAGGAGCAATCCCTCACTTATATAGATCTGAAGCAGATGGCGCGGACAGGCATGGAGCACAATTTCCTGCCCGGCAAGAGTCTGTGGGCAAGAGAAGACGTGTTCACTGTTCCCTCGAGCGAGTGCAGCGGACAGTTGCTGGGTAGCGAAAACCCAACCACGAAATGCAAGGCCTTTCTTGATGGCAGCGAGAAAGCAGCCGCGCAGTGGGAACTGGAGAAAAGGTTTCGCGTCTTTGAGGCAAAGTGGTAAGCGATCCGTCAGCCGTTAATTCGTCGAGGCTGCACCACCGCGCAGAGACTGCTGCAGTTGAAGCTCGATGTTGAGATTGCGCATTCCCATCTCATGCCAGTAAGGCACAGCATCGGGCGTCCATTCTTCAAGTGCCGCATTCGTCGCGACTATGGCCTGCTGTAGAGTAGCGGCATCGGATTCGCGCTCTGCTATCAACCGTAAGGTGACTCCAAGATTATTCTGAGTCATCGCCCAATCGAGCGGGACGCGATCTCTGGTCTTTACCTCAAGGGATGATCGATAGGCCTCCATAGCTTCACGCAGCCGCACTGTTCCCGCCTCCCTCACGGCCAGGGCTAGCAATGCACTGCCAAGGTTAAGCTGAGCTGCCGCCCAGCGATCGGGAACGAGGTCGCGCTTCCACTCCTTGAGCGCGTCACGACATGCAGCTACAGCTTCTTCCAAATGCGAAACGCGATCTTCCCGTTCACCAAGGAGACGAAGAACGTTGCCAAGGTTGTTCTGCGCCATGGCCCAATCAAGTGGGGAATCCTTTTGGGTCCAGACTTGCAGCGCAGAACGATACGCAACGACTGACTCCTGCAGTGAGGCTGTGTCTGTTTCTCGCTCACCTAGACTCTGCAAGGAGTTGCCGAGATTATTCTGCGTCAGTGCCCAGCGAAGCGGCATTCGCTTACTGGTCAACTCTCCCAGTGCTAAGTGATAGGCTTCAATCGATTCCTTCAGGCTTGCCGTTCCTGCTTCTCGCAGACCAAGCGTATGCAAAGCGTTGCCGAGGTTGTTCTGAGTGAGAGACCAATTCACGGGGAAGTCCTCACGCGAGAAACCTGAGAGCGCCGCGCGGTAAGCTTCCACAGATGCAGCCAACCGGGAGTTCCCACGCTCAGAGGCGCCAAGCCGATGCAAAACATTCGCAAGATTGTTTTGCGTCATGGCCCAATCGATCGGGTATTGTTCTCGGGTTCGTATCTCGAGCGCGGCTACACAGGCTTCCAAAGCTTCCTCAAGGCGTATAGTATCCACCTCTCGGCCACCGAGAATTTCAAGCACCACCGCCAGATTGTTTTGTATGGCTGCCCAAAGCAACGGTTCCTTTTGACGTGTACATTGGGCGAGCGCGGCGCGGTACGCCTCGACTGATTCTTCCAGATGAAAGATATCGCTTTCACTCTCGCCAAGAGCCTGCAACGAGTGCCCCATACTAAGTTGGGCCACGACCCACAGTTCTGGAAAAGCGGACACGGTCCAAGATTGCAACGCGAGTCGAGAAGCTGAGATCGCTTTCAGCAGCCGCGCCGAATCGCCCTTCTGTGTACCTATGGAGTTCTCAACACGCGCATATGAATGCAAAAGACGCCCGCGCTCTTCTGCTCCCATTGTTGGAGAGATGGCAGCCACGAGCGCACCAAGCTTTTCTTCAATCAAAATCAAGACATCCGCAAGGAATTTTCCGTCGTCAACACTCGAGGCCGCCTGCGCTGCAATTCCAGCCAGGGCTACGCCGAGTTCTTCTCCGAAATCCGCGTGGAGCGTCAGCTTCTCGTCATAGGAGAAGCGTTTTCCATCGGCATCATCGCGTTGTGCAGAAACGAAGTGCAGCTCGACAAGAGGCTCGTCACGTTCGAAAACTTCACCCCAAATCAGAAGGTCGCCACCGTCCGATTTGAGGAAAGCATGCGCCCTTTTCGTCGCCTGCTGCGAGTCTTGCGCAGCGTCACCCACTTCCTTTGATTGCAGCAGGAAGGGAGCACGCAATATCTGTGCCGATGCTCCAAATTCCCTCTGCAGGGAACGCACAATGTGGGTTCGATGCTGACCCCGTTTATCGTCGTCTCGCAACTCCGCAACCCAGATAGCAACTTTGCCGGGAATCACAATTCCTTTCACATGGAGTCGCCGTCCATGCCAGCGCTGCCAGACAACCACCGCCGCGAAAAGCAAAAGTCCAAGCCCTGCCGCGATAACGTTCACCACGTCATCGGACGGCTTCACATGTAAATAAGAAACAATGCGCGGATAGATGAGCCAACGTGTCAACGCGACCAGCAGAAAACCGATCGCACCTTTGATCAGTTCACCAGAATCCAAAAATGGCCCTGAACTCTTCTCTTCCTTTTCTGCCATGGATCTCTTTCGCCTCCTGGGGAAGGTTAGACGCCATGATTCCATCGCGAAGATATTCTGGCAATGAAAATCTCGCCATTTGAAGAGATATGGCAACGGCGCCCAAACCTTAGCGAGGTCTCGCGAAAATCCTGAATCAGCAAGTCATAAAGACGGGATTTGGACCGCGTTCCCCCTGGTGAGGCTGCACACTGAATTAACCTTGAGAAGCAGCAAGCTCAATCTGGAGTTGACGGACTGGAGTTGCAGATCTGTGCGCGTTGTTCTCTCAAACATCGGGACATTTGGCGATATCAATCCACTAATTGCGGTCGCGCTTGAATTGAAGCGGCGAGGGCATCATCCGGTAATGGCGGTTCCCGCTGTTTATGGGCCAAAGATCGTGCCGCTGGGCATCGACTTCTTCGCCGTCCGGCCTGATCTCGACCCCAAAAACACTCTACTCGCCGAGATGATCTACGATGTGCGCAAAGGCACCGAACGAGGGTTGCGGGAGTTCTTGTTTCCCTCTTTAAGAGATACGTATGACGACCTGCTCGCAGCCTCTACAACTCCCGCGCGCGCCGACCTTCTGCTGCTTGGAGAATTGAACTACGCCGGGCCGCTGGTGGCCGAGGTTACCGGAATTCCGTGGGCTAGTTATGTTTTGGCGCCGCTCTCCTTCTTCTCCGCGTATGATCCGCCAGTGCTGCCAATGTATCCCCGGCTTGCGCGTGCGGATTCCGCGGTACCGGGCATGGGATTCGCGATTCAACGTCTGGCTCGCTTCGTAAGTCGCAAGTGGCCTCAACCGATCTACGATCTTCGAAATGAACTTGGCCTCGAGCGTGGGCGAAATCCTCTGTTCGATGCCAAGCATTCCCCGGATCTGGTACTCGCCATGTTTTCGCGCGTCCTGGGCCATGAACAGCCGGACTGGCCGCCCCATACAAAAATCACCGGCTTCTGCTATTACGACGCGGATGCAGGCAACGCCAAACTATCCAACGACCTCGAAGACTTTCTCGCAGCCGGGCCGCCTCCGCTAGTCTTCACCCTCGGGTCAGCTGCGGTTCTGACGGCAGGGCGCTTTTACGAATACGGCGCGCGCGCAGCAGAGCGGCTCGGATTGCGCGCAGTCCTGCTGATTGGGACTGACCCACGCAATCGCCCACGCCACAAGTTACCCGACTCAATTTTCGTGGCAGAGTATGCGCCATTTTCGGCGCTTTTCCCAAGAGCCTCCGTGATCATCCACCAAGGCGGCGTAGGAACGACGGCACAATGCTTGCGAGCTGGCAGGCCAATGCTGATCATGCCCTACAGCCACGACCAGCCAGATAATGCGCGGCGGATGCGACGGTTACGCGTTGCAAGATCGATCCAAAAGAGCAATTTCACTCCCCTGCGCGTCGCCAGAAAACTCCGCGTGCTGTTGGACGAACCGATATACGCGCGACGCGCTCTGCAAGTATCCCAGCGCCTCAAGGGGGAGGATGGGATCAAGAATGCATGTGATTCGTTAGAGGCCCTGTTAACCAGGAAAAATAATCAGGAAAAAGCGAAAATCTAATGTAAGAAATCGTGCGGCGCCCCACACGCAGCAATATGGCGAGGACCTGAGATCCTCGCCATATTGATTATTTGCGGATTCTGCCAGAATCCCTCGGGGTCCTTAAATCAAAAGACTAGAGAGGCTGTACGTCAGCCGCTTGCCAGCCCTTGGGGCCCTTCACTACGTTGAACTGAACGGCCTGACCTTCTTGCAAGCTCTTGAAACCGTTCGAGTTGATAGCGGAGTAATGTACGAATACATCTTCGCCGTTCTGACGCGAGATGAAGCCGAAGCCCTTCGCGTCGTTAAACCATTTCACAGTACCTTGTTCCATTTTGAGTCGTATTTCCTAAACTTTGAATTGCGCTTGAGTGAAACGGAGCGACCACTGGCAGATCTTGCTTGGTTGGGCGAGTACTGCTCACGCCCGTCTGTTCTAACGCTGTATTCATCTTAACATGATCTGGAAATCCGGGTACATAAATCTGCAAGTGGTTCTTTTTGCACACCCTTGGGAGCCCAGGGCGCAATGTGCTACCGTTGTCTTTCGCCATGACTTCCCCCCTGAATCCCGACCAGTTTCTTGAACTGTTAAGAGCTTCCTCAGCCCTTCTGGATAACAGCTTCGGAGCGCTTCCCGCATTTAACTCGCCCCTGGACAGCCTCTCCACCCGCGATGCAATGGCATCCGTCCTGAACTCCGTCGCGGAACGCATGGCTGACAACTACCCATACTTCCATCCACTCTACGCCGGCCAGATGCTCAAGCCGCCTCACCCCATAGCGCGCGCTGCCTACGCACTAACCATGGCCATCAACCCGAATAACCACGCTCGAGACGGCGGCCGCGCCAGCTCGACCATGGAGATCGAGGCGGTCGCGCAAATCGCCCGCATGTTCGGCTGGCCCGCAGGCTCATTTCTAGGTCATCTCACTTCAGGCGGAACCTTCGCCAACCTTGAAGCTCTGTGGGTTGCCGGGCAGCTTGCGCCTGGTAAGCGCATCCTGGCTTCGGATCAGGCGCACTACACCCACAAGCGCATAACCGCCGTCTTACGCCTGCCGTTCTTTTCGGTCGCCAGCGACAGTCTCGGGCGCATGGATCTCAACGCCCTCGAAAATGAATTAAAGCAGGGCGACGTTGGCACAGTCGTGGTCACCATGGGCTCCACTGCCCTGGCAGCCGTCGATCCGCTTCCCGAAATCCTCGCCCTACGCGATAAGTACGCCTTTCGCATTCATCTCGACGCTGCGTATGGAGGCTACTTCCGGCTGATCGCCGAGCAATTGGACGCTCCGGCTCGCGCCGCTTTCCTCGCCGTTGACCAAGCCGACTCAATCGTAGTCGACCCCCACAAACATGGGCTGCAGCCCTACGGATGTGGATGCGTCCTGTTCAGCGACCCCTCAATCGGGCGTTTATACAAACACGACTCCCCGTACACCTACTTCACTTCCAGCGAGTTGCACCTCGGAGAAATCAGCCTGGAATGCTCCCGCGCCGGCGCGTCAGCCGTCGCACTCTGGGCTACACAACAGTTGCTTCCACTCATTCCCAATGGCGAATTCGCCCAGGGGCTGGCCGCTGGCCGGCGCGCAGCATTAGAGTTGGATCGACGATTGCGGAACGATCGTAGATTTAACCCATTTGCAGGAAGGCCGCAATTGGATATTGTTGTTTGGCAGGTGAATGCCGAGACAGCCGCAATGCGATCGACCAGGGCGCAACAGCTCTTTGACGAATGCGCGGTTCAGGATCTACATCTGGCGCTAGTACAATTGCCCGGTGTGATGTTTTGCGGCACAAAAGCAGACAAAGACACGGAGTTGAATGCAAGCGTTTCCGATCCACTGGTGACATGCTTACGTTCGGTTCTGATGAAGCCTGAGCATGCAGAGTGGATAGACTCGATCTGGGATCGTCTGAGCCTGGCAACAGCAGCCAGTGAGCGATCTTAGGTAGATTTCGTCCCGCTTCGTATCAGCAAATTAGACTACCGTAGCAAAAGGGCTTTGGAGGATAGATTGGCGGGAGCAAAGGAAAACGTTGTCATTTCGTCCGGAGATTGCTCCCTGACGTTGCTACCCGCTCTCGGTGGCAAAATTAGCTCTCTCCGCGTCGGAGAAATTGAATTACTCCAAGCTCCACTGAATCCTTACAACCTGCGCAACCACACAATAGGCTTCTCCGAAAGCGACGCGAGCGGATGGGACGAGTGCTTGCCGTCCGTCGCGGAATGTACCGTGAACACTGGGGCAAACACCATCTCTATTCCAGACCACGGCGATCTGTGGCGAGTTCAATGGGATGTATTGGACATAAGCTCCGACTCAGCCACATTGCAGGCCAGCTGCTTCTCCTTACCCCTCGAAGTAACTCGCACATTACTCCTATCGACCACCAAAAAGGGGTGGCTGTTGAGAGCCATGTATACGGTTGCAAACCGGGGAAATACAAATGCCCCCTGGTCGTGGGCTGCTCACCCTCTTTTTGCAGCGGAGGTTGGCGATAGAATTGTGCTCCCAGATTCAATTCAACAATTGCGCGTTGAGGGTTCTGCACACGATCGGGCAGGAAAAAGCGGCGACGTCATCGCATGGCCCCACGCAACACTGCCCGACGGGACAAAAGTCAATTTGAGCGTGGCGCAAGACATCTCATCCGGTATCGGCGACAAACTCTTCGCCGGACCCCTCGGGCGATCCGAATCATCTGAAAACTGGTGCACCCTTGAGAGACCAGGAGTCGGTTTACGGTTAACAGTCCAGTTCGACCCCACGCTAACTCCCTATCTTGGCCTATGGATCTGTTTTGGTGGCTGGCCCGAAAAGGAAGGCAAAAAACAGATGTGCGTAGCAATCGAACCGGCCACAGCCCCCGTAGACTCTCTGGCTCAGACCGGGCCATGGTCAAAAATTCTGGCTCCTGGTCAAACCTTCTCCTGGCCGATGGAACTTCGCATCGACCGCGCGGAGAGAGAAGCATTTTTGTAGTTGCAATCATGGCATCACTCGAGGAATGTTCCACATGAAAGATCCCGTTGCACTTCGCTCCATGCACGAGGCTCGCTACCACGCGACTCCGCAGATTTACGCCGCTCCCGGCCGAGTCAACCTGATTGGCGAGCATACGGATTACGCGGAGGGTTTCGTGATGCCGGCTGCGATTGATTTCGCAACGCTGGCCGCAATCTCTCCGCGCGAAGACGACCAGGTGTTTTTGTATTCAGAGAATTTCAACGAAGAGCGCTCCTTTCCTGCTCATGCGCTGCCGACTCACTCAAGCGGACACTGGAGCGACTACCCACTCGGAGTTCTGGCGATTCTAGCAGGCGAGGGATTCACCATCCCTCCTCTAAGCCTGAGCCTCTGGGGAGATGTGCCACTCGGTTCAGGACTCAGCAGCTCAGCTGCGGTTGAAGTTGCTACAGCGACAGCAGTCGCCGGCCTGATCAACGCAACCATCTCCGGACCGCATCTAGCGCGACTCTGCCAGCGTGCAGAAAACGAGTTTGTCGGCGCTAACTGCGGCATCATGGACCAGTTCATCTCCGCCAACGGCGCTGCCGACCACGCACTGCTGCTCGATTGCCGGGACTTGAGCTACAAGCTCGCTCCGATTCCTGAACATATCTCCCTCGTCATCGCAAACACCATGGTGAAACATGCTATCTCGGGTGGCGAGTACGGCAGCCGCCGTGCCGAAGTTGAAGAAGCCTGCAGAATCCTCGCTACCCATCGACCGGAAATTAAGTTCTTGCGGGATGCAACCGTCGCCGATCTCGAGGCCTGGGGACATGAGATTCCACCCGATGCCTTGAAGCGGGCCCGGCACGTTATTACCGAGAACCAGAGAACCGTGGATGCCGCCGACGCGCTGATTCGAGGAGACCTGGCCACGCTTGGCCGTCTCATGCATGAGGCACACATCAGCTACAGCCAAGACTTTGAAGCAAGTTGCATAGAGGCCGACACCATGGTGGATTTAGCACAAGATCTGCCAGGGCTTATCGGCGCAAGACTCACCGGAGGAGGATTTGGCGGCTGCACCGTGAACGTCGTCGAGAAAGGTCATGCTGCCGATTTCGCCAAGTCGCTCGCCGAGCGGTACTCAAAGGCAACGGGAATTGCGCCGCAGATTATGATCTGCCACGCCTCTGCGGGCGCACACAAGGAGCTCTAGCTCACCGGTATCAAGAATGGCCAGGAACACCGCAGCAACGAGGCTGCCCTCGCCACATTCTGAGCGAATCAGGACCCGTGTTGGTCACTTGTACGCAACCTGCAGCAGTCAACCTGAAAAAAGTCAGACAAAACAGACAATCCACCTATCCTCCAAAAGGTTGGTTTTTTGAGGCCGCTAAACGCTGTACTGCCGTTTACTTACGGGTGATTTAGACACTGCACGATCGTGGGATTAGGAACCGGAAACGGATTGCGTAGGCTGGGACAGCACCAGATTTTGCTACTGCTGGAATCGATACCTTGGTAAACTTGGGCTGAGTTCCCAGTTCGATCGCACGTTTAAGCACTACCCGGCCTCGTTTTAGCAGGCAAGAGGTCGCAGCTTCAGAGCAGGTTCTTTGGCTATGAGTTTTGAACAAGATAGCCGGACGCTCCCGCTTAACGACACGGAGACCAAAACATAATGTCTAACTCCTCCTCGCCTAATCAGTTTTCATACGAATCATTTCCTCAGAGTGGCGTTGTTGCGTATTTCTCAATGGAGATTGCCATCAATCCGGGAATGCCAACGTATTCCGGCGGCTTGGGTGTCCTCGCAGGCGACACGCTCCGTTCTGCCGCTGATCTGGGCACACCTCTGGTGGCCTTCACGCTGGTGCATCGCAAGGGCTACTTCCGCCAGTATCTGGACGAAGCCGGCAAGCAGACAGAAGATTCACAGCCCTGGACTCCTTCGGATTTCTGCACGGAGGAAGCACCCCGCATCACCGTAACGGTTGAAGATCGCACCGTAACCGTTCGCGCTTGGCGCTATGACATGGTGGGCCGCGCTGGACACATCATCCCGATCTATCTGCTCGACACAGACCTGCCGGAAAATACTCCCTGGGATCGCAGCCTGACAGATCACCTCTACGGCGGTGACTCCAATTATCGTTTGCAGCAGGAGATCGTGCTCGGCATGGGCGGAACCCGTATGCTCAATGCCCTGGGACATCGCGTAAACGTTTATCACATGAACGAAGGCCACGCAGCCCTGCTCACCCTCGCGCTCCTTGAGGCTCAGCTCGGTGGCGGACCGCTCAATCGCGTCACCGAAGTAGACGTCAAAGCGGTACGCGAGAAGTGCGTCTTCACCACGCACACGCCCGTGCCCGCAGGACACGACCGTTTCAGCATCGACCAGTCCAATCGTATTCTCGGCGCTGAGCGCACAGCGCGTCTACAGGCTCTCGGATGTTGCCACGAAAACATGCTGAACATGACCTACGTCGCGCTGCGTTTTTCCCGTTACGTGAATGCCGTAGCTCTTCAGCACGGCAATGTCTCGCGTGAAATGTTCCCCGAATATCAAATCGACGCCATCACCAACGGAGTTCACGCTCCGACCTGGCTATCTGAACCGTTCCAGGAACTGCTCGACAAAAATATCCCGACCTGGCGCCGCGACAATCTCTACTTCCGCAATGCCATCGAGATTCCCCTCGCGGAGATCATCGCGGCCCATTGCCAGGCAAAAGAAACACTGCTGGCCGAGGTAGCCTCCCGCACCGGGCTGGTTCTGAATCCAAAAGTTCTCACTCTCGGCTTCGCCCGCCGCGCCGCCACCTACAAGCGTGCCGACCTCATGTTCACCGAGCCGGAAAGGCTGCTCGAAATCGCCAAATCTGCCGGTGGCCTGCAGATTCTGTACGCAGGCAAAGCTCATCCCCAGGACGAACCCGGCAAAGCACTCATTCACAGCGTCATCGAGAAAGCCAGAAAGTACTCCGGCGTAGATCTCCGCGTCGTGTACCTCGAGAACTACGACTGGCAGCTCGGCGCCTTGCTCACCGCAGGCGTAGACGTCTGGGTCAACACGCCCAAACGCCCCTACGAAGCATCCGGTACCAGCGGCATGAAGGCTGCTCTGAACGGCGTTCCAAGCCTGTCCATCCTCGATGGCTGGTGGATTGAAGGATGCCTTGAAGGCTATACAGGATGGGCAATTGAAGATGGCGCGGACGACACTGCCGAAGCCAATTCGCTCTACGAAAAGCTCGAAAAGTCCGTGGTGCCGCTCTATCTCAAGTCACCCGAAGCATGGGGCAACCTCATGCGCACAACCATCGCCTACAACGGCTCCTTCTTCAACACCAATCGCATGGTCAAACAATACATCCGCAACGCCTACTACCCTGTGGCCCTGGTAGAACATGCGCAGGTTGAAGAACCGAGTCCCGTCACCCGCTAGACGCTTCCGCCAGCGGTGTTTATCCAGCGCGTCCAGATCTTGCGGCTTTTCACCAGGAAAAGCCGCACCTCACAGAACTCGGACAGACGGTACTCCGGAAGCACCAACCTCTACTATTTAAGGGCCGCACCTTTCCGCACCATGTGTACCTTTAACGTACCGTTGGGATACCCATCTAGTTTCTTCCCCCGTCCCGCCCTGCATATTCGCTTGTGCCGTTTTGCCTTCTTGCTCTTATCCCCTTCCAAATACTGTTGTCTAGGCCGCACAAAACTTGTGTTATGCTTCTGTTCATTCAATGTTGATCCAGGCATCAAGTCGGGGCTGTTGTTCTAGCCGTTAGTAATCCCGCACCTGTCGATTCATTTTGCCCGCCCTTTAGATTTTTTTGAATGTCTGTAAGTTTTTGATCCGTCTGCTTCAGTCGATCGGCGATCTTATTGAATTTGCACCCGTAAGTAATGCACTCTAACTCGATC
>Ga0302140_10001145_pt1 | contig 34698 bp, 38 predicted proteins | sample I_Bog_E1_1_FD_202095 | JGI IMG/M metagenome (GOLD analysis project Ga0302140, IMG submission 202095) | Peat permafrost microbial communities from Stordalen Mire near Abisko, Sweden - I_Bog_E1_1 | ecosystem: Environmental > Terrestrial > Soil > Wetlands > Peat | place: Sweden: Abisko, Stordalen... | reverse complement strand
GAAGGCAAGATCGAGATTATCCGCCACGATGCCACGCTCCGGGCGGCATGGGCGCGCGGCGACCTCGAACCCGGAAATGTGGTGACAATCGACAGCCTGAGAAGCGATCCAGACAAGCTCTACGCCTCCAGGGCAGGCAAGGACAAGGACATTCTTCGCGATGGAAAGGCACTGGATTCGATTGTGCGCCGGATGCGCGCCATGAATCTTTCGGTCAGCGAGTCCGATAAGGGATGGATGGGGGAGTTCAACAAAACGCTCCGTTCGAGGATGATAGACCGGACCCTAGGCCGGGGTGTCGCCGAGTGGTAAGGGCAACACACTGTACAAATGGAGCAATTAAGTCTATATCGCAAGTCACGGTCGTAAAATAGGGATGCTTAAGAATTTGGGCTGAGGCCCAACCTAGCTCCCTCTGGGAGTATCCGCCGGACATGGTATCGCTTCACTGTTTTTCTTTTGCACGTCATGTGCTCTGAAATTCTTCGCTTCAAACCCGAACACCTTGGAGGTGCCTATGGAAAAGTCAAAACAGTTGTGCAGCACCATCGTTTCTACCCTTAGTGAAGTACTGAGCCATGTTTCGGCGGCTCTGATTCAGGAATTTTGATTTTACGCCTTACCGTATTTCCGGTTCGTTTCCCTCTGGAAATGCGCTAAGGGCTGTTGGCGACGGATGACTTTCTCTCGACTCGATCACCGGAATAGCACATTTGAGTCATCATCTAGGAGCGAGGCAGGCGAATGGAAAACCCAAACAGCGTGAAATCAACCCTGCGAACACGATTTGAGACATTCGTCAGGACTCTTGATGGATTCGAGAGCATTGATGCTCTCTTGAACGGTCAAGAACACGAAGGTGTGAAACGGGCCGACTACCTCTTCCAAGGCCGTAGCATTATTGTCGAGCAAAAGACACTGAAGGCAAACCCTGTAGACAAGCCTCAGAAATTCGCGGATAAGGTAATGCGCGACCGTGGCGTTATCCAATTTGGTACAACATCAACGCAGCGCCTTTTCTCCACTCAGCCCGACCCTAACGAACTTCAGCGTCGTTTGATGCTGAACATCGCAAAGGTCATAGATAACGATGTAGCGTACGCGGATAAGCAGACGCGCGACACGCGGCAGGTTTTTCATATCCCAGCAGCAATCGGAATATTGCTATTTTTGAACGAGAGTGCTGAGATGCTTACTCCAGAATTGATCCGCTACGCCCTTGCGAACTCTTTTCAAAGATCTGAAGATGACGCACTAAAATATACACAAAACGACGGAGTGATCCTGATTTCAGAAGTGCATACTCTTTTTGTGCCTGGATTTCTGCGCGCTTACCCAATCAATACCTTCACGAGCCCACAAACAATGAGTGGTGATAAAGTAATAGCTTTTTCAAACATGTTGATGGACAGGTGGGCCGCATTCAACCATGCCCCACTGCTCAAGGAGACTCGACAACCATTCGCTTGACGCTAAATCGCCATACAACTTGTTCAGTGTTTTTGCCGATGCTCCTCAAGATTCACAGTTTTGTTTGATAGACCGGCGAACAACCTCTCGGGAGGACAATTCACGGACTCTTGAAACCTGAGTTCTGACTTTGCAAACATCAATAGTGAAATGTACACTCCATAACCAGGAGGCATCCATGAAGAACGGCAAAATCGCTCCTCCAGGTTACGTTCTCCCCAACCGCCCACGCTGGCAGGGCGGTTTGAACCTTCGATCAGTCTTTGGGGCGGCAGTTGCATTCACAACGACCGCCAGCGCTGCGACCGAGTGGCTTGCCATTCAATTCAACAATCCAGTCGAGATGGGCAATCCGATTCTCTGGATACACGGAACCGCGATCTTCCAGCCATTTGCTGCTCTCGTGCTCTGGAAGCACTACGCTTGCAGCCGTCTCATCAGCTCAGGTGTTCGCAAGGATCTCTGGATTGCACTTGGGGTGACCATCGTAGGCGGACTTTTTCTGGCCTACCTTACTTATTGGTTTCTCTCACTGATCCGCGACAACAAGAGCACAGACAGCCTGATGAACCTGCATGGCTCCGCAACCCGGGCAACGCGCGAAGACATCAAGAAGCTGGGCCTGCTTGAGGCAACGGACGGCGTATACATCGGCGGTTGGCGCGACCCGGACACGCAGGAGATTCATTACTTGCTGCATTCGGGCGCGGAGCCAGTCCTTCTCTTCGCCCCAAGTCGAAGTGGCAAGGGCGTCTCCGCCATCATCCCGACGCTCTGCCAGTGGCGGCAGAGCGTCTTTGTCTATGACCTGAAAGGTGAGAACTGGGAGAAGTCAGCAGGATTTCGCCACGCCATCGGGCAGCGTGTCTTGAAGTTCGCGCCGACTCTGCCACATGAGAGCTGCTGCTACAACCCGCTGTCCGAGATTCGCTGGGAGACCGATTACGAGATTGCGGACGCTCAGACGATAGCCAACGCCGTCATTCGCCACGGCGACGACGACAACCTCTACAAGCACTTCGAGGATGCGGCCGTGGACTTGGTTTCGGCTGGCATTCTCCATCTCGGCTATGTCTATCGCAATCTTGATTCGCCGCGTGAATCCTTGAGGCACGCAGAGTGAGATGGAGAATGCCAAACATCCCTCTTCCCGCTCAGGCCAGAACAACTATTCTCTTCGCCTGCTCCGCCGCAATCGGCGGCGCAGGCTGGAGCGGCGACCCAGTTCTGAATTATTTAGCCTTGCTTTTCCCCTTCGCCTACCTTCACTCACGACGGCGTCTGGACTCGCTCTGTGCCGTCTTCTACTACGCCGCCGCCACCTGGAGCGTCATTCCCGGCACGCAGAGCTTCTTTCAGACAGGCCACAACTTCGTTTTCCCTCTCGTCATCTGGGCAGCTTTGGTGCACAGAGCGTCTCTCCTACGTTCAGCGAGTGCCCGTCCCGCTTGGAATGTGGGAGATCGGAGACCAGCGACACGGTTTTCCGCTGATGCTTCGCTTCCCGCCAACCATCCGGGTTTGGAATCGTCGTGCTGGGGTGCTGGTCTGCTACGAACAGCTCTCGTTCTGGCCGGCCGTTGAAACTCTCGCCCACAACCCCGACATGCTGCTTGCGCCCTCCAATGTCTACTGGGCAGCCAACACGCCGATTCCAGCGATTCAGCATGTGGCCGTGCAAGATTGGGCCGACCTCTGGGCCATCCAACTCTACGAGGCAGCGAACCGATGAGAATTCTGACCACAGTATGCCTGCTCTGTTTTCCCGCTTGCGTCTTCGGTCAACGGACGAACGTTGCCGCTCTCCAATCGCGCTGCCTGCCGACAGTGCCGCTATCGACTCTCAGCGCGGTTATTCGCGTTGAATCCGGCGGCAACCCGAATGCCATGCAAATCGACTTTCCCGGGGCGATCCTGAAACAGTGGCATCTACCGGAGGGTACATTGCGGCTCAAACACCAGCCCGCCACCCAACGCGAGGCATTGGAGTGGCTCGGCTACTTCGAGCGCCGCGGCATCTTTGTTGACGTGGGTCTCATGCAGGTCAGCACGATGGAAGCCAAGCGCCGCGGGATTCCCGTCGAATCGCTAATTGACCCGTGCTTCAATCTTCGCGCCGGTTGGCAAATTCTCGACTGCGCCTACCAGCTTGAAATGAAAACCTACGGACCCGGCCAGGAGGCACTCCAGCACGCCATCTCTCGCTACAACACCGGAGATACCCAGCGCGGCATTGATAAGGGCTACTTGGCGCGGGTCTTGGAGGCACTGAACCAAAGCCCCGCGACAACATCTCCGAAGAAAGGAGAGAACAGAAGATGATTGACGCAACCGATTTCACAATTCCAGGCACCGGCGTATTCAGAAACAAGCTGGGCATCGCGGACCCAGCCGCTCTTGCAAAAGCTGCGACTGGCTCGACGTCTCTTCGCCTCGCCGAGCTTCAGGTGACTCCAGTTCGGGGCGGCTTCGACGCCACACACCTTCAGGCGATCCACCACCACATTTTTCAAGACCTATACGATTGGGCTGGAGAATTGCGCCTGATCGACGCTGGCAACGTGCCAGCATCTCAGGTCGAGAAATCCATCAACAGTGTTTTGGACCGGTTGAACCGCGAAAACCACCTGAGAGGCTTGAGCGCCGAAGAGTGGACACGCAGCGCTTCTGCCTACCTCCACGATCTCGGATCGATACAGCCGTTCCTCGCAGGAAATGAAATCGCTCTCCGGGAATTCGCCGTCGAGCTCGTGCGCAAGAACAACCTGACCCTGCACTGGGACGTGACTTCCGACCTTGCAACCGAATCGATTGCGCTCCTCAGCCAGGCGGAGCAGTCAGCAAACCTGCGACGCCTCATCATGCTGGCGATGGATACCGACTCCATCCCGCAGCATTCCGGCCGTGAGCGCCTTGTAGAGCAGGGTATGGAACGGATACTGCCGGGCCGCATCGACTGATTGGTCTGACAGGGCTGTACCTAAAGAGCCCGCTACCTGCCTTTGACCCCATTGAGAAATTCGCTTAGCGACAGGTCAAAGGCGGCTGCCAGAGCCGCCAGATGGCGCAGCCCTACTTCGCGCGCTCCCCGCTCCAGGTCGGATATATGGACTTCGTGGATTCCGGCTTGCTCGGCCAAGTCGATTTGCCTCCAGCCACGCTTCTTGCGAAGCTCGCGGATGCGTTCTCCAAGCTGGATGCAGACATCAGGGGGCATTCCTCCAGCATTGACTTAGCGGATAGACTATATTTGGTGGATACGCTCTCTTGACGTGCTTTTCTGACACAGGTGCGGACCAACTCGTTGGGGACGAGTCGGGTTCGTCCCGCTGGTTATAATCTAGCGAATCGCCTGAGAATTTGTATTTCTCAAGCATCTGGTATGTTCTTCTGAGACCAATCGAGGCGGGAAAATCGCATGATCGACTGCAAAGAACTCATCGGCAAGGTGGTTCGCCAGGCGAGGCTCTACGAGAATGGCGATCACGGTCCAGAAGTGAATTTCGAGTTCACAGACGGCAGCAATTTCAATGTCTGCCTGCGCAATACCATCAATGCAAAGCTGACTCTGGATGAAGGCGGTCAACCGAGTGTCCTCCGAGACTACTCCTCTTCGGCCGATAGCGACTGACCGGAGTCACATTCGATCCTTAGCGCAGTTGCGTCGTAATCGTGTTGAGAACGGTAGCGATGGAATGTACTTTTTGGGCTGCGAATTCGGGATCGGTGAATGGCTGGGTGATGATGGTACTCGCAATATTTCCTCTCTGCCGATGAAACGCGATTCATGAACTCCCGTTGACACGCCGAAGTTCTGTGCCTTTGGCACGCAAGAGTGCTAGAAAGCTGTCCCTGATAGCGCTGCTCTCATTGCGACGCCACGCGATTATCGCGTCCAACTTGCAACGCTTGTCCGTCAGAGGCCGAAAAATAACATCATCGGAGCGTAGATATTGCACGGCAGAAGGAACAATTGCTACCCCCTCCTCGGCTTCCACCATAGTGAGAATCGACTGCCAAGAACGAGGGGTGTCTCCGATCCTCGGCGAAAACTTTGCTTTTTTGCACATCGCCACGATGCCGTCGAATACCTCCGGCGCACCCTCGCGGAAATATAGGATCAGGCGCTCTTTAGCGAGGCGATTCAATGCGACCGATTGCTCACTGGCGAGCGGGTGGCCCTTTGGCAGGGCTACGACCAACGGTTCTCTGAGAAAGAGCTCGTAACCGAGCAATGCCTTAGATTCCGCAGAAATTCCGCGAGTAAACGCAATATCGATATGGCCGTTGAGGAGTGCTTCAATTTGTTCTGATGTATTCAGCTCTCGCAGGGCAACCGTAACGCCAGGAAACTGTTTGCGAAACTTGCGGATAAGCTTTGGAAGAAACGCTGCCGTAGCAGGGCCGCAGAGCCCTACCGTCAGCGCCCCGGACATCCCCTTGGATGATCTGACGGCCAATTCGACGGCACGGTCTGCTCGAATCAGAATCTCTTGCGCCTCATGAAAAAAGACGGATCCTTCAGGAGTAAGTGTAACTTCACGCTGATTGCGTCGGAACAGACTTACGCCGATCTCTTTTTCGAGATCGCGCACCTGTCCACTGACCCCCGATTGGGAGATATTTAGCTGCCTTGCGGCGGTCGTGAAACTTCTGTGCTCAGCAACAGCGCAAAAGTATCTGAGATGACGAAGCTCCATACTGAAGCAGAATACCACCGTCGTTGTGATATCGGTGCTGCTGATAGTTGGTTCCGAAATAAACGGCGTTACTTCTGATAGTGACCGTGCCTAATCAAAAAAGGAGATCCCCCGGCTCTGCCAAGCTCTGCCGGGGGGGCAGCCGGACTTTGAGAATTCCGGGAGAATGTTCTCCCTCGAACTGCCTGTGCTGCGGCAGTGAAGACAGCAGTGCGAGGCTTTTGTTCTTGCTTTTGCTCCAGACAGTTGCAAAAAGGCCCTTTCGCCGATGAACCACAATTCACGAACGCTCGTTGATACTCTGAAGCTCTGTGCGTTTGGCGCGCAAGAGTGCTAGAAAGCTGTCCTTGACAGTGCTGCTCTCATTTCGACGCCACGCAAATATCGCGTCGACTTTGCAACGCTTGTCTGCCAGCGACCGAAAGACGATGTCATTGGCACGCAGATGCTGCACACACGAAGGGACTACTGCTATCCCCTCGCCAGCCTCCACCATCGTGAGGATTGACTGCCAAGAGCGGGGCGTGTCTCCGATCCTCGGTGAAAACTTTGCTTTTTTGCACATCGCCACGATGCCGTCGAAGACCTCCGGCGCGCCCTCGCGGCAAAAGAGAATCAGGCGCTCGTTAGAGAGGCGCTTCAATGCGACTGTTTGCTCACTGGCGAGCGGGTGGCCCTTTGGCAGAGCTATGACCAACGGTTCTCTGACCAAAAGCTCATGACAGAGCAATGGCTTGAATTCCGCTGGTATTCCGCGAGTAAACGCAATATCGATATGGCCGTTGAGGAGTGCTTCAATTTGTTCAGATGGGGCCCGCTCTCGCAGTGCAAGCGTAACGCCAGGGAATTGTTTGCGGAACTTGCGGATAAGTTTTGGAAGAAACGCTGCCGTAACAGGTCCGCAGAGCCCTACCGTCAGCGTCCCGGATACGCCTTTGGATGATCTGACGACCAATTCAACGGCCCGGTCCGCCCGAATAAGAACCTCTCGCGCCTCATGGAAAAAGACAGATCCTTCAGGAGTAAGTGTTACCTCACGTTGATTGCGTCGGAACAGCGCCACGCCAATTTCCTTTTCGAGATCGCGCACCTGCCCGCTGACCCCAGATTGGGAGACGTTCAACTGCCGCGCGGCGGTCGTAAAGCTGCCATGCTCAGCAACAGCGCAGAAGTATCTGAGGTGACGCAGTTCCATACTTAAGCAGCATACCACCGTCGTTGTGCTATCGGTATTTCTGATAGGTGCTAGCAAAACAAACGGCGTTACTTGTAGCAGAAATCGTGTTTAGATGGGTTTCAGGACCGCTGGCGATCAGAAGATTTGGGCGCCCCGTGTGGTTCTTTGGATCGCTGTCTGCATGACGCTACCCAGTCAGTGAGATTCGCGCGAATCAGCATAGCCGCAACTGTGTACAGCCAAGGAGAGAACGAGCATGTCGTCGACCTATTCCCCTGTTGTCACCCCACAAACGGTCAGCTACAAAGCGCTTGAAGTGGATGGAATCACGATCGCCTACCGGGAGGCTGGCGACGCGTCCAAGCCAAAACTTGTCCTCCTTCATGGCTTTCCCTCTTCTTCGCACCAATACCGCAACCTAATTCCGGCGCTCGCCGGTCGTTTTCATGTTATCTCGCCCGATTACCCCGGCTTCGGCAACAGCGATACGCCTGACCCTGCCAAGTTTCCTTACACCTTTGACAAGCTGGCCGAAATCGTCGAGCACTTTCTCGACGCCAAGGGCTTTGACAAATTCGGGCTGTACGTCCAGGACTACGGTGGCCCTGTCGGCTTCCGCATCGTCGGCAGGAGGCCAGACCTTCTCGAATGGCTCATCGTGCAGAATACGAATGCCTACGAGATCGGCTTTACTGATGCTTGGGGCGGACTTCGCCACGCCCTCTGGCTGAACCGCAGCGCAGAAAATGAGGCTGCCGTCGCTGGTCTTCTGGAACTGGAGACAGTAAAAGCCGTGTACCTCACGGGTTCGCCGATCCCGGAACTTATCAGCCCGGACAATTGGAACTCAGATTACCTGCTCACCCTTCAGCGCCCTCATGGCAAGCGGATTCAGCTCGATCTCTTTTATGACTACCGTACGAACGTGGAGCACTATGCGGAGTGGCAGGCATTCCTCAAGCAGCGTCAGCCGAAGACCATTATCTTCTGGGGACAAGGCGACATCTTCTTCACTCCTGAAGGAGGAGAAGCTTATCTGGATGCCCTTCCGAATGCCGAGATCCATAGGTTGAACGCAGGCCACTTCGCCGTGGAAGACTGCCTCGACTACATCAGTGAGTACATCCTCCGCTTCCACGAGACCAAGGTCAGCGCTTAAGTAAAGCGCAACGCTGTTTACACCCAACGCACCACGACCATTAAGGAGAACTTTTCATGGGCCGTCTTTGCACCCTCGCATTTACCGCTACTCTTGCCCTTTCGGTTTCTGCTATGTCAGCAGTTGCCCAGGACTCGAAACCCATCGAGACAGGAACCCTCCACGGTCAGGTACACGCAACGACCGGCCGCGTGTCGATTTACAAAATAAAAGGCAGGAACGTCCTTCGCCTCACCAACTTCAAGACGTCGAACGGACCGGATGTACATGTGATCCTCATTGCCGCTGACGACGCGAAGGACGACGACAACTTCCTGAAGAGCAACGTGGAGAGAATAGAGCTCGGCCCCCTGAAGGGGAACGAGGGCGATCAGAACTACGACATTCCAGCAGGGACCGACTTGTCGAAGTTCCGTACAGTGGCCATCTACTGCGAACGGTTCAATGCGACGTTCGGCGCTGCCCCGCTTGAAAAGTTCTAGTTAGAATGGGCCGGCCGGCATTTCGGCGGCCCCTTTTCTGAATTTGATTGCTGCTAGGTGATCAGTATGCGTGCATTTCTTCGAGGACACAAGATCGGGACCGCAGTCGTATCCTTCGTCCTGGTAGTGGCGCTCTGGTACCTCTTCCGGCCAGAAAAGCTCTTCATCAACAAGCAGGTCAATGAGGCCGCTCCCTTTGCTCAGAATGACCCAGACCAGCCCACCTATACCGGGACCTTCAAAGCGGCGATTCACGAAACTAGCGGGCGTGCCTCGGTCTATCGGAACTCCAACGGGTCCCTCTCGCTCAAGCTGACGAACTTCCACACATCCAACGGTCCCGATGTCCATGTTGTTCTCGCCAAGTCCAGCGATCCCGCCCTGGCAAAGAGGTCCCCCGGTGCCGCTCTCGACTCTCTGGAAGTGGCCCCATTGAGGGGGAACGAAGGTGACCAGGAGTACACGCTGCCGAGCAATGTAGACCTGGCCCAATACAACACGGTCACAATATATTGCGAGAGATTCCATGCAGTCTTCGGATCGGCGATGATTCAGCCGTTCTGAGGGCTTGTAAGCGGAGGCATCATGGGACGACGCTACGCCGAGCTCGCATTCACCTCTCTTGTAAAAAAGCAGCAGGAACTGCATGGCAGCAGAAGGCAGTACCAACGACTCGAAGAGTCCGGCGATTCCACAAATCGACTGGGCGACTACGAGCGCGAGTTCATCTCTCAACGGGATGGCTTTTATATGGCCTCCGTGAGCGAGACAGGTTGGCCTTACATCCAATACAGGGGAGGTCCGAAAGGATTTCTTCGTATAGTGGATGACCACACACTTGGCTTTGTGGACTTGCGCGGGAACAAGCAATACATCTCGGTCGGCAATCTCCGGGCTAACAATCGCATTTCCCTCTTCCTCATGGACTACGTAGCTCAACAACGCCTAAAAATTCTTGGGCGTGCGGAGATCTTTGAAGGAGATGCAGAGGCGGCGAAATGGATAGCCAAGCTCGGAACGTCGCAACGTAACGTGGTTTCAGAGCGAGCCTTCATCATTCACATCGAAGCCTTCGATTGGAACTGCCCGCAACACATTACGCCTCGTTTTACCGAGGAAGAGGTTAGGCACCTACTCGCGATGAGGAACGCATGAGCACTCCGACATCTGACAAAACCGCTCATGTACTGTCATCGGCATCATCACAATTCCAACCTGCTGCACGCCTCTCGCCGGAGACCATAGCTCGCCTCCATACGGTTCCGATTCTTGCCTCGTTAAGCGACGAGATGATGCACTGCCTGGATGGCGCGCGCGGGCGGCAGATGCATCCAGGCGAGGTGCTGGCGCAGCAGGGCAAGACTACGCGGAACTTGTGGATTCTGCTTGAAGGCTCAGTGCGGATCAGCTACCGCGACGGATCGGGCCGCGACCAGATAGAGCATATTCTTAAGGCGGGTGCCTCTATCGGCGAGGTGACGTTGCTGGCGGGGGTGCCGGCCCCGACCACACTGAGCGCCGCGAGCGAGTGCGAGCTTCTGGAACTGGACGAAGAGCAGTTCTGGACGCTGATGACCGCCTGTCCGGAGGTACGCAAGGCGATCCTTGGCAATATGGCCATGCGGCTTTCGAAGATTCAGAGCACGACGTTTCAGCAGGAGAAGATGGCCGCACTGGGTACGCTGGCTGCCGGGCTGATGCATGAATTGAACAATCCGGGCGCAGCGGCTCGGAGGGCAGCTTCGACGCTGCGCGAGAAGATGGCCCGCCTGCACAGCCTGAGCGCCCGTCTCTCGCGTACCGAGTTGACCCACGAACAGAAGGACCGCCTGTTCGAGTTGCAGAAGTACGCACTGACCTCAAGGCTGACGCAGGCGCTCAGCACGATCGAGCAGACCGACGCCGAAGATGCGTTGGCCGAGTGGATGGAGACCGCGCACGTAAGCGACGCGTGGAAGCTGGCGCCAACGTTTATCTCGATCGGCATTGGTGTGGAGGAACTGCGCTGCGCGCGTGAGAGCTTTTCTGCGGAGATTTTGTCCGACGCGCTGAACTGGCTGGATGCGCTGGTCTCCAGCCAGCAACTGGTCGGCATCATCGAGGAGAGCATCGGGCGTGTGACCGACCTCGTCGATGCAGTGAAGAGCTATGCGTACGAAGGCCGGGGCCAGCGCCAGGACATCGACCTAAATGAGAGCATCCACGGGACGATGGTCATGCTGGGCCATAAGCTGCGCGAGAGGCAGATTGCGCTGGAGAAAAGCTTCGATCCAGCGCTGCCGCACCTCGCGACGGAGTGCCAGGGGCTGAACCAGGTGTGGACGAACCTGCTCGACAACGCGATTGATGCGGCTGGGGAGCGCGGGCGCATCCGCGTCGAGACGTGGTCCGAGACGGTGGCGCTGAACTCGGTGCAGGATGGCAAGACGCGGCGCGATCTGTGTGTGCTGATCGGCAACAGCGGCCCGGGGATACCGCCGGAGACGCAGCCGAACATCTTCGATCCGTTCTTTACTACGAAGTCGGTGGGTGCCGGTACGGGGCTTGGTCTGGGGATCGTGTATCGCATTGTCGAGCAATGCGGCGGCAACATCCGATTCAGCTCCGAGCCAGGCAACACGGAGTTTGTGGTCCGACTTCCCGCAAACCCGGCGGGCTGACCGCGGGCAGTGACAGCCTTATCGTCAAGCCATGTCGCTTACGCTGTTTCATATTGCCTTCCCTGTCGATGACCTTGCCGCTGTGCGCTCGTCTTTATGTCGGAACCTTGGGCCACCCCGACGGTCGCAGCAAGCCATCTTCCCTGGCTGCGGCTCTCCGCTTACAGGATACGTTCCGCCTCAGTAATAGCTAGATCGTTGATGCTGGCTTCCCGCCGTTGCATCAGTCCGGACGGAGCAAACTCCCAGAGCTCGTTCCCGTAGGAGCGATACCACTGTCCTTGAGTGTCGTGCCACTCGTACTGGAACTTGACAGCTATGCGGTTGTCTCTGAAGCCCCAGAGCTCCTTCTTCAGCTTGTAGTCCAACTCGCGTTCCCACTTTCGTTTCAGAAACTCAATCACTGCAGCGCGACCAGTGAGGAAGTCGATGCGGTTTCGCCATTGCGTGTCCTCGGTGTAGGCGGCCGCGACGCGCTCTGGATCACGCGTGTTCCAGAGATTCTCCGCAAGTTGCACTTTCTGGGCCGCGAGTTCGGGGTCGGTGAATGGCGGAGTGATGATGGTACTCATGGGGATTCCTTCCAAATTGTGGGTTATGACGAAAGGGGAACGGGATCGCCCTCACGAAGCACGCTAAGGCCGACACCTATCCTGATGCCGAAAGATTCAGGTGAGCGCGGGATAGCCCGTATAGCCAGCAGCGTCCCCTCCGTAGAAAGTCGTTGGGTCCGGTTCATTCAGAGCGGCTCCGAGTTCCAGCCGCCTTGGTAGATCTGGGTTGGCTAGAAAGGCGCGGCCGTATGCGACAGCGTCTGCATGCCCGGTTCGTAATGCTTCCTGTCCCTTGAGCCCGTCATATCCGCCATTCACGACGTAGAGACCTTCCCAAAGTGTTCTCAGGTGAGCCGACATGGCGAGATCCTCCTTGGTGCTCCCTTTGCTGTTCTGCGCCGTTTCAACAACATGAAGGTACCCGAGCCCATAGCTATTGAGTCTTGCAACCGTGACGGAGAAGGTTTCGAGTGGGTTGTGGTCCCTCATATCGTTAAAACCACCCGTCGGAGAGATCCGTACACCCACGTGCCTGCCATCCCAGACTTCCAGGACGCGTTCAACTGCTTCAGTGAGAAAGCGGACTCGATTCGACACGACACCGCCATATTCATCGGTTCTCTGATTCGATCCTGTTTTGAGAAATTGATCGATCAAGTATCCATTCGCCGCATGAATCTCGACCCCGTCAAATCCGGCTTCTTTCGCGTTGCCGGCTGCCCGCCGATAATCGTCCAAGGTCTCTTTGATCTCGCTAGCCGTCAAGGCAACCGGCTCCGAAACCTGCGCCAGACCCGTAGCAATTAGTGTTTGGCTACTCGCGCGGATTGCGGACGGAGCTACTGGCTGTGCATTGTTCGGCAACAAGGACGAATGAGAGATTCGGCCGACATGCCACAACTGAAGGAAGATTCGGCCTCCACTCTTATGAACGGATTCCACGATTAGGCTCCACGCTCGCACCTGTTCGGGGGAATGAATCCCAGGAGTATTGATGTAGCCTTTGCCCATGGGCGAGATTTGCGTCGCCTCGGTCACGATGAGTCCAGCCGAAGCGCGTTGTGAGTAATAAGTCGCTGCGAGTTCGCCCGGCACGCCATCTGCGTGTGCGCGGTTGCGCGTAAGGGGTGCCATGAAGACACGATTTGCCAGGACCAAAGACCCAAGCTGAACCGATTCGAAGAGATTCGCCAATTTTGTACTCCTGCTGGTCAACGACGTGGTGGGCTGCTGGTGATGAGTCCAACCCAGGAGGCGCTTGCTGTTTTCGCGTGCTGCCACCTGTGGTTCCTAAATCGCTCGGCTCCTACGCCGCAGCCAACGCGGCGCAGGAACCTCAACTCAACAGACTGTCTTTACTTCGCGACTGCGCGGGCGGCCTGTTTGATTACATCGACCACCACGTCCGGGAAAGTGACGGGGATGGCGTGCGAAGAGTTCAGCTCAATGACGGTAGAATGGGCACGATCGGCTTCGAACTTAAATTCGTCTTGGGGAATGACGGGATCCAGCAGGGGCCTGATTTGCCAACTCGGCTTGCTCGTCCATGCAGCCGATGTCAGTTTGTCGTTGAGGGCTTGCAAGGCGATGGGGCGTTGAGTAGCGATCATCAGGGCGAGCACGTTCTCAGGCACGTCGGCGGCGAGGAGGTAGCTGTACTTCTCAGCTTTGACGAGAAGATTCGTGCCGGTGGTTCCGTCGGGCAAGGTGTATGGGATCAGATCGACGGACGAGGCGAAGTCGCCACCGGGAAACCGTTCGAGACAATCATTTGTAGATTCCCCTACCCCTGGCATAGGTGAACCTGCGTAGATAAGGCCCTTGACCTTGGGGGCGTCCCCGGCTTGGGTGATGACGGCCCCGCCGTAGGCGTGCGAAACGAGGATCACGTTCCCCTCGATCGTGTCCAGCAAGCTACGCAGGTAGGCGACGTCGACCGCCAAGCTACGCAAGGGATTCGAGAAGACCTTGAACGGGTAGCCTTCGCGCTGGAGCCCCTGGATCACTCCATGAGTCCAAAGCGACGAGTCTTCGACGGCCCCGTGCACAAGCACGACAGTAGGCTTAGTTGATTTGCCACTCCCCGAGGTAGGAAAGTCGTTGTCTTCGATTTGCTTTTGAGTGCCCATGATGAGTTGTTCTCCTTTGTATTGATCCGTTGCGGTTTGACTGCTGCAGGTAGGCGCGAAAGCCCTCCTACCCGCTGGTTTTCGTTTCGGCCTCGACCGCTTTCGTACCGGAGCAGCTGATGAAGTAAAGAGAGACGCCGAGCAATATCAATCCTGCTTGTGAATCGTTTGGGCGTATGTCTTGCCGTATGGGTAGAACAGTTCCTTGCGGACTTCCTGCCACGCACGTTTCATTTCGGGCGTCGTAATATCCCAATCCGGCCTGCATTTCCTGGTGACAGCGCGCAGATCCTGACGCAACTCCTCCATGGTCGGCCTTCCAAAGAACCAGTACCCGCTGTAGATCTTGTGGATGATGAGACCCGGCTCAAGAACAACAACGTGAGGGATCATTGGATTGTGCAAAGGGTCCGTATATTCGGCGATGTCGAGATCCTTTTGGACAACACGGCCCGCGTCGGATAGAAAGGTCCAGTGTGCGCCGACTCCGCTACGGTATTCGTTCGTCTCCGTGAGGCTATCCGTGCTGATGGTGACAAGTTGGCAATAGCCTACTTCCATTTCACGGTGTAGCTGGATAAGGCCTTCATTCTGGCGGCGATCCTTTGGGCAGTAGCCTCCGCGGCTCAGCACGATGACCATGGGATCCGTTCCTTGAAGTTCGGACAATTTCCGCCGTGTCGCTGTGTGGTCGGTTAGCTCGTAATCGGGAAAACAGCCTCCAGGTACGATGTCGTCTCGCATGTTCTTGAAGATTCCCCTTTCACTCAGTTGCGGACCACTATACAGCGTGATCCTGGTTTGTGAGCGGTTTCACGCCCATAGTCTCGCCTCTCATCCTTCTGTCCACAATTACCCGATTCTTGCTTCGGCTCACCTTCACACCGGTTCAGGGGGACGAGCCGGCGCCTCGTTAAGCCTTCTCTGCTCGCAGCTGCTTCCGAACATCAAAAGCAGTGAGCAATCCGAGGAAGAGAACGACAACAGGAACCACAGGTGGTTTGATACCGAAAGGAAGAACGTTAGCAGGCACCCCGGGCTGCAGGTGGACATAGACTGCTACAACCATCTGAATAACGAGGATGAAACATGCCATCAGCAGGATGTGATCTTTCGTTTTTGCGATCAGCGATCTCCGAAGCCATGGCAATAAGAAGAGGACCCCGACAACCATTTCACTTACTTTGGCCGGGAGAATTGCCACGTGAGGTAGATGACTTTCTTGAAACTGGACATCAAACCAACCATGGATTGGCTGGAAAAACTTCAGAAATCCGAACGTGAACATCCACACTCCCAGGAGCAACGTTAGAACCTTGAGGCGACCAGACATATTCTTTCTCCACTTTCGTTTATTTGCCTTCCCAGCGCCATCCCACGGGTCATCCGTCCGAGTTGGAGCTGATCTCGGGTTCAGCTCTCGACCGAAATGTTTTCCTGCGGGGATTCGTACACGGATATGCAGGAGCCGATGAAGCTATCCCCGCTCCCGTTCATGAAGCCCGTTACAAGACAGACGTGTCTGCATGTTCTGTGACTCTCTTTGCGATGTCGAACACTTCCGAGGGCTCAGGGCGATAACGATAATCCGGGTCCGCCTTCACGTCACGAATAACACCGCTGCCATCGATGACGAAACGGGCTGGGATCGGAAGTTGCCAGCAATTCGCCTCATTTATGGCCTGAATGTTCAGCTTGAGTACGTCGCGGTACACGTTCTTCAGGTCCTCAGGGAACGTGTAGACCAACCCAAAGGCCTTGCCGATCGCGTTATCCTTGTCCACGAGCAAATTGAATTTCAGCTTCCCGGCCGTCGCCTGCTTTCGAGCTCTGTCAGGGCTTTGCGGAGAAAGCACGACGAGTTCTACTCCCGCCTGTCGAAACTCGTCATACACTTCGTTAAGAGCGTGTGCCTCCGCCGAGCAAAACGGGCACCAGCTTCCGCGCGTGAAGCTCACGACAAGAGGACCGTGCTTGATCAACTCCACAGACGATATGTCGTCGCCGTGTTGGTTCTTGAGCGTGAATGCCGGCGCTTTCGTGCCAGGCTTGAGGATCTGGTCTACCGCTCCGCTTTTGCGAAGAGATTCGATATGACCTTCCATAATGGCGGTAGCGCCATTCGGAAGAATCTTCGCGAACTTGTCTCGTAATCCGGCAAGCGTTTGTTCGAGTGACATAAACGATCTCCCTCGTGACTTCTGTTGGTGCGGACGCGCTAATTGGTCTGTGGAAGCATCGTCAATTACACGGCAGCCAGACCATCACCGGGACGTCGCAGATCTTCTCTGTCAATGGTTGCCATCAAAGAACTTGGACGGCGCTCGCCCGAGACGACCGATGGACGCAATAGCCTGACGACACTCGCGATCCAACGGCGTTTGTCTCACAGAGAAGCGCCGCCCCAAGACCCTACTTCTGCGCGAACACCTGAAGCTTGTAAACCTTCGGAGCCAATGAAAACAACTCGTCCTTCTTCTCCACAAGCTCCTGTCCAGCCTCGCCATTCAAATGAGTTTCGCGGGCAGCTTCATCATTGAAGGTGTCGAAGATTCTATATACTCCAGGCTCACCTTCGACTCTTCCTGCGTGCCACGACAGCGTTCCAGGCTCTTTTCTGACCAGCGCTGCCTCCTTCTCCAGAAACGCCTCTACTTCTGATTCCTTCCCTGGTTTAGCCTTCAACTCAACAAGTAACGCGAACTTAGCCATTTGGACACATCCTCTCTTGAACAGTGGGTTTTAGTTACATTCGATCGAACACGATTGCGTTTACACAGCCCCGCGATCACCTCACACACTGAGTGGCATCGTGAAGCCAGCGGTCTTGATACCTACCGATTTGAGCACGGTCGCTGTCACAAGTTGCACAGTTTGTTTTGCTAGCAGCTATCAGAAATACCGATAGCAAAAAAACAGTGGTACTCTGCTTTCTGGATGGAACTGTGGCAGCTTCACGATCGCGGCGCGGCAGCTAAACATATCCCAATCAGGGGTCAACCTCGAGCCTGGCTCAATGGCGCCCCGGCTAAGTTCAAGGCACTTCGGGCCAATCCTCCTTGGAATCTGCTCTGGACGTAGTCTGACCGCGACGTATTCGTGTTTCTATAGGCGCGAATGAAGAGAGGTGTCGTCATGCTTCTTGCAGGATTGAGATTCGCACTGGGCCTCGTAGTGGGGTTAACCCTCCGTCCGGGTGTTGCGGCACTCGGACTCATGGGCACAGAACTGTCCGAACGCAGGCGGAGGAAGTGCCGCCGCCAATGGTGCGAGGCAAAGGCTCGCGTACAGCGACACACGATGCCCCGTTTCCGCGAGCGCGCAGGTTTAAAATCTTCCTTCCGCACGGATGACTCGATAAGTCAATGCGTTGGGCCAGTGATTGAATCTGAAGCTGACTTTGATTGTTTGCCGTGGCATTTGAAAGATTCAACAGCTTCATCGTTTGGAACGGATAGGGCAACCTGGCCGGATTGGTTGCAGGAAAAGTACAAGAACAGGCCAGTTCAAGGCTTTTACGACAGCAGCAAGTATTTTGAAGACTGGCCGCAATTCAAGGCGCGTATGGAGTCGGTCACAAGTTGGTGAACAGAGTTCTCGTCCTTCGCTGTTCACCCATTGGCCCTGATGGACCCAACGCCGTTAGGGCCAACCTTTTCAAAAGATTGCCGCTCTAGCCTGTGGCAATGTGGGCAACAAACGGGGTTGACAACAGACATGTGCGATGACCCGGCAACGGCGAGCCTTGACAGTCGACCCCGCGCCTATTGCAGCTTATTTCGTGGGCTCTACTTCCTTGACAACATCATATTTGCGGACTGTTAGATTTAGGCCGTGCCAAGTCAGCAGAACATCAAACCGCTTGAACATACCAACAAATTCTTCCAATGTTAGAGATAAGCTAATCGAACGCACCGGAATTGGACCAGTCAACTGGTCAAGGATAAGCTCCAGTTTGTCAAAGCTGTTCTCTCCTTCATAAATGAAGGCCCGTACCGACACGTAGTCAACTTTGTTGTGATTGGTTTCACCAGCCCACAGGTTGACCGCTAGGAGAAATTCGTTGTCCTGCAATAGTCCTTTGTCATGCAGGTATTTGTGAATGTCGAGTTGGTCTGACGCATCGGCGGCTGCCGTGCCTTCCCAATCCCCGTACTGAACATGCGCTTTGAAGTCATCCATTGTAGTCTTAAATCCTCCCCTTGAAAGCAAGTATCGCTCAACACCCCGGCATTTAGGACGTTGCTCTTTTCATGCAACAAGTTCCTATCCATCACCACTATTGTCTGGTGTCATTTCGTTGCTAATTCTCACGAATTTATGGGATAGTGTTAGTCCCATGGCCGCAACACTGACGGCAAACCCAAGTATGATAGCGACGGTAAGTCTGGCCCAACTGGGATAAGAATCGCCAACAAAGTTGTACACCTTCTTGCCGACAAAGTAGCCAAGTCCTAAAACGGCCAACTTCATTAGAACTGCAACAACCTGCAAGAACCAAGTGAATAGAATGACCCAAACGAGAAGAGCACCGATAGCAAGTGAGCCAAGAATCAGAATCACGGATCGCTTCAGCACATGACGAGTGAGTGGAACACGCTGTAGCTTTGAATTCGCCTCTTGATCGGCTGTATCATAACCGTCATCATCGAAATACATCGAAGTCGTCCCCGATTCATTGATGAATTGTCATTTGAGAGCAAATTGTAAGAAGCGCGGCTTCAGTTGTCCACTCTTCGCCATCTTTTGCATTCGATATTACTGTCGGTTGACGACTAGTAGTGCCATTCTTGATAAGACAGACGACGCTGAGAAGCATAGTGCGGACGATTCACTAAATTGAGCGTTAATGAAAACACAGAGGTCTTAAAACGCCCGCGAGGGTCGCGCGGTGCCTCTGGACCGTCGGCAGCGAAGGTGAGCGCAGCACAGTGAGCAGCCATTCGCTGATTGTCGAAAGACATGTCTATAGAATGAGCAAAGCCATTTCTAATCTTGCGAATTAGCTCAATTTCGTGATATTCGCGTTCGGAGATGACTCCAACGGCAAACGCCAGCAGTGCTCGTGCGGATAGCGTTCCAATTGGTGAGTTGAATCCATTCGTCAGTTTCACAATGTCTTTGTGTTTCAGCAGGTATGCTTCAATGGAGCGCTTCAGGAGTCCATCAAGCATGTCAGCATGGACTAGAACGGCTCCACGGTCGCTCTCGTTATTTGAAACTTTAAGCAACTGCATGAATTCGTTCAAATGCGGATGCGTGTTCTCAAATGCTAGGTCTTGCTTCATCTCAATTCAATGCTCCTTCGTGCGGATACTTTGCAAGTACAATACACGGTATCGACTATCTACCATGTCATGGTTTCTCGATTGGAAAGGTGGTTGAAACTCACTACGGTTGCTTTCATTATTATTTGCCTTTTATTCGCCTACAATGACCGGCTTTCGCGCCTTCCCTGTTGTCTGCCTAGACCAGTTGTCCGCGCCAGTTTCTTTGGTGGGTGTTCAACGGGTCTAAGGTTGCCGTTGTTGTTGGTGAACACTTTTGGTTGATCGCACCCGATGCAAACGCCAAGTAAACCGTCCAAAAGACAGTCACGAGAGTGCGTTATTTCACAGCCTTTGCAGTGTTGTTTTGCTTCATGTCGCTTCATGTTTGCCCCTGTTGCTGAAGACTGTTCCATGAAGCCTGATTTAAGTCAACGAAATCGCTTTGGGGTGGTTTTGGACGGCAGCGCTAACTATATGATATTGAAGTCTTTATTGGTGGGCGGTACAGGATTTGAACCTGTGACTTCGTCCGTGTGAAGGACGCACTCTACCGCTGAGTTAACCGCCCGAATAAACCGCTTGACAACCTTCGATACTTTGAAACAACTTTGAAACAAATACCGTAAAACGTTGATTTCACTACATCATTTCCACCGTGTGAAGGTGGCACTCTACCGCTGAGTTAAGCGCCCTTAGGCAGGGCGGGAGGGGCATCCCATGCGTTAGAGTAACACCAGCGGGGCTTTACGGCCAAGACGGCATCCAACTGCATTAGGGCCAATGGTTTCGCCTGGCAAGACAAACTTAAGCATGCGCTTCCGAGCCAACCCGATCCGCCGCGAGGGCGAACCCAGGATAGAACCGGCGCTCCCGCAGTGGGGGGCAACCGGCCTTGGCGATCTTCCCGGCACCCCTTCAACCGCATCGAGGGCTCTCCCGATCTTTCTTAACCGCCTCATTTCGCCCCTGCTGGCACGGTCCGGCGGCGGTTCCGGCGAACGGCAGGCTCCGAACGGCCCCAATTCAATTCCTGACCCGGAATCTCCCGAAAATCCGCAACCTTCCAGCGAGGATGGGGTTTCAGAAGATATGGCAACCCTGGTTCTGGACAATCCGGCACTGGGAGCGGGTTCAGGCTCACGGTCAGACGCGGCATTTACCCCGTCGGCCGCCGTAGATCCGGCCAGCGACGCCGCCATTATGCTGCGCGTGGCCGCCGGCGACGAATCGGGCTTCAATTATCTGGTGGAAAAGTACCACCGGGCCATGATTCACTTCTTGTTCCGGATGGTACGCAGCCAGGCAGTTGCCGAAGAGTTGGCGCAGGAAGTGTTTCTGCGCGTTTACCGCTCCAGGGAGAGCTATCGCGCTGAGGCCAAGTTCACTACATGGCTTTACCGCATAGCGACCAACCTGGCGGTTAATCATGCGCGCGACACCAAGCATGAACGGGCGGCACAGAACATTTATCTCGACGCGCCCGATGAAGAGACTGGAACTACGCCGGAAGTGGCCGATGACGAGCCGACGGTGGAACAGCGGTTGCTGCGCGATGAGCGCATGGCCGCCATTCGCAAGCATGTAATGGCGCTGCCCGAACGGCAGCGCATGGCAGTGTTGATGCACAAGTATCAGGGGATGGATTACAAGCAGATCGGGGAAGTGCTCAAACTGAGCGAGTCGGCCACCAAGTCGCTGCTCTTTCGCGCTTACCAGACGCTGCGAGACAAGTTGAAAGAATTCGTTTGACGCGAGTGAAGCCGGGCGCGGGCCGGCGAGAGGTGGGTGGTAGCAATGGAACTGAATAAGACAAATTGCGCGGGAATGGATCTGAAGCTGGCGGACCTGCTGCTCGATCCTGAGGCGGCGCCCGTCGAGGTGACGACTCACGTTACCGAGTGCGCAGATTGCCACAGTGAACTCGAAGATTTGCGCGCAACCATGGCACTGCTCGATGGTTGGGAAGCGCCGGAACCAAGCCCTTATTTCATGACTCGGATGAACGCCCGTCTGCGCGAGGAACGCTCTGCCCCGCCGCCTAGCTGGCTTGAGCGCCTGCGTGCCCGGTTGAGTTTTGGGCCGTCGATGCACGTGCGCCCGCTGGCTGCCATGTCGCTGATGGTTGCGTTAGTGCTGGGCGGCGGCGCATATCTGGGGGTAACCAATTGGGAGCAGCCGACAGTAGCACCGGGAGAGGCTGCCGTGGTTCACGACCTGCAAACTCTCGATAGCAATGCGCAACTGCTCGACCAGCTTGAGTCGATTTCTGATACGGATAACCAGAACTGAGGTTTGTTGTTACTGAGTTTGGTTGAAACATGGGTTAGTCTGAACGGCGGGGAATAGGGATCGTGATCGGGAGATACAAGGCGGCAATGTGGCGTCGTGCGGCGATGGCCGCTGCGCTCGCGGCTGGTTGTTTGCCGCTGTCGTGGGCTCGCGGTCAGCACCCCAGCGCACCGCACATGTCGGCGCCTGCCCCCTCCCACAACTCGTCGCCCCACGCGCAGCCCTCGCGCCCGCAAAACCAAGGTCGGCCCCAAAATCAGCCCCGCGTTAACCCGTCGCCGTCGGCTCGTGCGACAAATCCCCAGGTTAATGTTCGTCCGGCTTATCCGGGTCCGCCCTATATGGGATCGAACGCGTCTCGCCCCACTTATCCCGGATACCAGGCGCCGCTCAACGCGCCTCCCGGCCACTTGCAATCCTGGTTAAACGATCATCGCAACGTGCCCGTGCAAGATCAGGAACGAATGCTGCGCAGCGACCCAAACTTCAATCGCCTGCCCCAGGGACAGCAGCAGCGCCTTGTCCAGCAGTTGAACAAAGTCAACAACATGTCTGAGCAGCAGAGACAGCGCACCCTGGAACGAGCCGAGAACCTGGAGCATCTGCCCCTGCAGGACCGCATGCGTGTCAATCGTTCCGCGCGCGAATGGACCACTCTCCCCGTCGAGCGCCAGGCGATGATGAAAAACGCCTTTCGCGATCTGCGCAGCGTTCCGCCCGATCAGCGTACCATGGTGCTCAACTCCAGCCGTTATCAGGGCCAGTTTACTCCGCAGGAACGAGGCATCCTCAGCGACATGTTGCAAGTCGAGCCATATCAGACCCCACGCCAGTAACCAAGGGCGCAGACTCATCCAAAATTGGATTTCCCGCCACCGGCATCCTTCATCTTTCTAGCCAGATTGCCCTGCGGCGAGGGTCCTTCCCGCCGTCCCCGTCTTCATCGCTCGGTTACAATGACAGATGGGCCTTTGCCCATTCTTTTTGCGTCACCAAGCGCAACTACAGCAAGGAGTTTCAACGTTATGGCGATTTCCGCCACTCAAATGCGTCCGGGCATGATCATTAAACACAACGACCAGTTGCATCTGGTCTTCAAGGTCGAACATCGCACCCCCGGCAACCTCCGCGCCTTCATCCAGGCCAAGCTGCGCAACCTCAAGTCCGGAGCCATGTTCGAGCACCGCTTTCGCTCCGCCGATTCCATCGAGCGCATCGTGGTCGATGAAGTGGCCATGGACTTCCTCTACGCCGACGGCGACGACTACTACTTCATGAATCCTGAAGACTACGAGCAGATCGTCGTCAAGGGTTCTACGCTCGGCGATGCTGTCGAATATCTGACGCCCAACCTTCAAATCAAAGTCAGCTATCACGACGGACAGGCCGTGGGCATCGAGCTTCCCGCCGCCGTCGAGTTGACCGTGGTCGAAACCGAGCCCGGCCTCAAGTCCGCCACTGCATCGAGCGTCACCAAGCCTGCCAAGACCGAAACCGGCCTCGTGGTCCAGGTCCCGGCCTTCATCAACGAAGGCGAAAAGATCCGCGTCGACACCAGCGAAGGATCCTACCTCAGTCGCGCCTAACGACTCACTAAAATCAAAAGACCTGCCGCTTCCGTGGCAGGTCTTTTTCGTTGGCAACAACCCTAATTCAGACCATACACATCAATTTCACCCTTGGGGTTACTCGCTGTCGTGAGATCGTGACCGGTCGAGATATACACCTTTCCGTTGGCCACTACCGGCGAGCTGAACTTGATCCCATACCCAGGCTGATCTCCGGAGTTCGTCGAGCTGTTATAGAGTTCCGTGTTCAAGTTCGTTGCATCGTAGGCATGCAGTGTTGCCGCCGTCGTTGTTCCACCACCACTGGTATTCTGCAACGGAAATCCTGTGTCGATCATCCACATAATCCCATTGCTGTTGCCGTTCGACGAGATAAACGGAGTCGTGCCGCGTGTGCCTTGCTGGATGCTCGGCGAAGTGTACGAGCCTGCCGACAATGTCCCGTTGTAACTAAATCGTCGCACTCCCGCAGGCGCGTTGGCCGACGTCGGAGTAACCCCAAGATAGATCGCTCCATTAAAGTACGCCGAGGTCCCAAAAATCTCGTACGAGTTTACATAAGTGGTGTGAGTCCCCAGGCTATCGGTACAACTCGACGAGTAAGGAGAACTCAAATCGGGTTCGAACATCAACGTCTGTGCCGCCCCCGCATCCCCCGCTTGCTCTTGTCCCAAGTTGCCGGAATCGACCAGAAGAAGCTTGCCCATTTTTCCTCCGGCCAGCAGTTTTGTAGTCCCAGGAATGAGAATCAAACCACCCGCAGCCAGGTCTGAATCATTGCAGTCCATGTACTGGTAATCTTCGGGCGTAAAGTAGTCCTCCAATTGCAGCGATGAACTGAGTTTTACGATCGAATCGGAGAATGCTGTCTGTCCGTCCCATGGGCCGTTGCCGGTCGTCACGTAGACATTCCCCTTTCCATCCGCCACCGGTCCGCCACTGCCCATCCAAATGCCGCCGGCGCTCGCGTATTCGCCTTCGCCATCCAGGTTAGGGCTCGGGTTCCACACCGCCGTCTGCGTCAGCGCCTGCGCGTCATAAGCCAACAACCAGCCTGTGTGGCAACTGCCAAAACCGATATAGACATTGCCATACGCCAGCAGCAGAGCCGCCCGCTGTGTGCACGAGGAAGGCAGCGTCAACACGCCGTTGACTGATACAGAATCGGTGCTTGGTACCGACGCATGTATGGTCACCGGCCCACCAAACTTCTGGTTCCCCGTGATGAGATCCAGGGCATTCAATCGGAACGTGCTGCCGTTGCCCGTCTGCTTTGACAACACGTACATGGTGTTCGAGTTGGTGTCGATCACAGGAGTGGATGTGACGCCCTCAAATGGTTTGATCGGTCCTGACGTGCTCGGCGATTCTCCGCTCTGGAGCAGCGAAACTTGCCACAAAGGCGAGCCGCTCCCTGGGTTGTCGGCGTCGAATGCATACACGCTGTCATTCTCTGTCGCCACAAAAAGCACGTTGCGCGTCACATTATTGATGGTCAGGCCTGACACCAGCAGCGGCTCGGCATAGGCATACCCGTCCACCGAGTACGAGAAGAGTTTGCCGAAGCTCTGAGCGTTTACATTTGAAGTTGTCAGCAACTGCTCATTGGAATTCAATCCACTTCGGTTATTGTCGACGTGCCAGGTAGACACGGTCACACCGGACGCCTGGGCGTTCGTGACGGTGAACGACGCCGTCCCGCTGATACTCTGCAATGACGCGGTCGCCGAGGTAGATCCGGCCGTTACCGCCGTTGCCAATCCCGATGAGTTGATCGTCGCGACTGCCGTATTTGCCACGCTCCAATTCGCCGTTGAAGTAATGTCTCCGGTCGAGTTATCGCTGTAGGTTGCCGTCGCCGTAAATTGCTGCGTCGCGCCCACCGCAAAACTCGCTGCAGTCGGCGTTACCGCGATACTGGTAATGGTCTTGGTCGTCACGGTTACCGTTGCCTGGGCGGTCACCGTCCCTCCCGAACCCGTCGCCGTTGCAGTATAAGTAGCCGTCGATGTGGGACTGACCGTGTCGGTTCCACCACTGGCCCCGAGACTCACCGAGGTTCCGTCTGTTCCCGCCAGCGTCACCGTGTTCGCATTCGTCGCCGTCACCTTCAACGTCGAAGAACTGCCGCTTACGATGGACGTGGGGTTCGCTGTCAAAGTGACGGTCGGAGCCGGGGTCGCCGCGTTCACCGTCACTACCGCCTGCGATGAAGCCGTGGTGCCAGACGATCCCGTCGCTGTCGCCGTATAAGTCGTCGTGGCCGTGGGGCTGACAGACTGCGTTCCCCCGCTCGTTCCCAGCGTGTATGACGTGCCGTTCGATCCCGTGATCACAACCTTTGTTGCATAGGTCGCCGCCACACTCAACGTCGAGGAGTTGCCGGAGGTAATCGACGCTGGATTCGCAGCTATGCTGACTGTCGGCGCGTGCGTAGACCCTGTAACTGTTACCGTCGTCTTGGCCGTGACAGTGCCGGCGGGCCCTGTTGCCGACGCCGTATAAGTCGTTGTCGCCGCAGGCGTCACCTTCTGCGTTCCACCCGTCTTACTTAGCGTGTAAGACGTTCCGTCGCTGCCCGCGATCGTCACCGTTGTGGAGTTTTTCGCAGTCACCGTGAGAACTGAAGTTTTTCCCGCCGCGATCGAAGTCGGCTTCGCGCTCATGCTCACCGTCGGGGCACCCACGACGGTAAGGTTAATCGTCGTCACGCTCGCGCCCCCGCATTTATCCCACTCTTCGACAACCGTGTGCTGATTGCCCGTGGCCAGGCTGATCGTGTGGTTTAACTTGGTGCCGCTGACCACGTAGATCTTCTTGTTGTTGACGTAAATGCCCATCGACGCCACGCCTTTTGAGCAAGTCGACGTCGTCGCGGAAGCAACATACTGTACCGGGGAAGTAACCGTCGCACCCGCTTCAGGCGTGCTGACCGTAACAGTTGCGAATGCAGGTATCGTGAGCGCCAGCATCATGGGCGCGACCAAGCCAAGAAGTTTCATGTCTCTCCCCTGAACACACAAATGCAGAATCACTCGACCGATCAGTCCGGAAAAGCGCGTCGTCGAAGGTACAAATCCGCACGCCCCGGCCGTTGCCGATCCAAATTGCCAAATTGAATGGGTACAAATCTCTTGGTGACTTAACGTTGCCCGATAGTTCCCGGAAGCGGCGCCACAGGGGGTGAGGCGCTCTTCCACACAGGCGATTCTAAGTTAGATGCACAATAAATAGACTGTCTCTCGGCTTGCGATAACTTATTTTTGCGCTGCAGCGAGTGCTCCTGCGGGGCATTTGCAGGTTCGAATTCCGGAGGGAGCAGGGGCCTTCAGGCCTCTGAAATATAGCTCATTCAGGATGGCCTTTAGGCCCGGATCAAACGGGTTCAAGATAACTGCAACTGTAGCAACTAATTCAGCTTCGCTGATAACTCCCAGCTATCAATGCCGGCTATGAGTTATCGCTGTCTGGCAGCTTAACGGGTCTGACTTCAAGCAATGCTTCAATCTTCAGCAAGGCCTGCAGTACGTCGTCCGACACCGGCGCATCCACCTGAACAACCGCCAGCGCATGCACGGGTTTCGCCCCCGACCTGTCGCGGCCCAGCGCAAAATTAGCAATGTTCACGCCATGTTCGCCCAAGGTTGTGCCGATCTTGCCAATCACTCCGGGCACATCCAGGTTCCTGCAAACCAGCAGATGGCCTTCGAGCGGCGCTTCCACGTCGATGCCGCCAAACTCCAGCAGCCGAGGCTGTTCGCCATGGATCACCGTTGCCGTTGCATGGCTCGTTCCCGACGCTGAGTGAAGCTCGATAGCCAGCATCGTCGCAGCCCCTCCGCGATGACTCTCCTGCTTCTGTTCGTGCACGCGAATCCCGCGCTCCTCAGCCACAGCCGCGGCGTTGATGCGATTCACATTTTCCGAGCCCTGCAGCAGGCCGGCAATCGCCGAGTTGCGCACCAGGTCGGTTTTGGCCTCGGTCAGCGCACCGCCATACGTCAATTGAATGGCCTCGATGCCGCCTTTGCCGGTCTGCGCGAGAAATGATCCCAATCGCGATGCCAAGTCGATATAAGGCGCCAATTGTACATATTCTTCGTGGCTTAACGAAGGCAGATTGACCGCATTTTGCACTACGCCGAGCTTCAAATACGCACGCACCTGCTGTGCAATCTGAATGCCTACAGCCTCTTGCGCCTCGGCTGTCGACCCGGCAATGTGAGGCGTCAAAATGACGTTGTCCAACTCCTGGTAGGGCGAGTTCTTGGGTGGTTCTACGGTAAACACGTCGAGCGCCGCGCCGGCCACTTGTCCGGACTTGAGAGCCGATGCAAGTGCCGCGTCGTCAATGAGTTCCCCGCGCGCACAGTTGACGATCCGCACGCCCTTTTTCATTGCCGTCAGCGATTTGGCATTGATTACGCCGGCCGTTTGCGGAGTCAATCCGACATGCAGCGTCAGGTAGTCAGATTTGGCGAAAAGCTCGTCCAAAGAGACCAAAACGATGCCGTTTTCGCGCGCAACTGCCGCCGAAACGAATGGATCGCTGCCCATAATCTCGAGCCCAAAACCCCGCGCCCGTTTGGCCACTTCCAGCCCAATTCGCCCTAACCCCAGGATTCCCAATGTCTTGCCGCGCAACTCCGCGCCTTGCAGGCTCTTCTTTTCCCACTTGCCGGCGTGCATCGACGCGTTCGCCGCAGGCACTTTACGCGCCAAGGCAAGCATCAGTCCGATGGTCAACTCCGCCACTGCGACGGCGTTAGCGCCTGGCGTATTCATCACCACCACGCCGCGCCGAGTCGCTGCCTCGGCATCGATATTGTCGACGCCGACGCCCGCCCGGCCCACCACGCGCAGCTTCGGCGCCTGCTCCATCAGTGCGTCGTCTACCTGCACGGCGGACCGCACCACCAGCGCGTCGGCATTTTTGAGAGCCGCCGCCAGTCCATCGGGAAGTTGGTCGTGCGTAAGCACTTCCCAGCCCGGCTCGGCCGCAAAAACGGCCAACGTCGCCGGTGAAACCTTCTCTGCCAGAACGATCTTCATCGCCTCTCCCTTGTCTTGCTCGACAGCCTGATATCCATCGAACTTTATGCTGTGTTTTTCGCAGAGCAGGTCGAACATCCGCACCACCGCGGCGTGCGGCTTGCCCTCGCCCCGCTCATATTTCCAGATCGAGTTGGGGTGCACGCCCAGCATCTCCGCCATTTGGTACTGAAAAAGGTCGAGTTGCTTGCGTGCGATCAGCAACTTCTCGCCAAAACCAAGTTCCGCCATCGCTTCCTTCCTGCCCGTTCAAATCTTGCAAAATCAGTAACTTAAGCCTGAGTTTTTGAAGCTTCGGCGTAGACTTTCTGAGCCGCCGCGACCGCTTGACCGAATTCGACGGGTAACTTCAACGTATCCTTGGCGATATGCTCCATTGCGCCCAAAAAAGCCACGGTATCGAGATAGTCGAAAAAGCCCAGGTGCGCAACGCGGAAGATCTTGCCTTGCATCGATCCCTGGCCGTTAGCGGTGACGAGACTGAACTTTGTTTTCAATGCTTTAACGACGTCGCCTGAATTCATTCCTTCAGGAACGGCAACCGCGGTTGCAGCAGCTGAGGGCGAGTCTGGCGCAAAGAGGGTGAACCCCAATGCCACCAAGCCGTTACGAGTGGCTTTAGCGTTGACTTGGGCGTTGTCGATCAGGGCGATGCGGCCTTTTTCGAGGTCTCCGCCAGCCTGACCGGCGATGTAATCGAGTGCGGCGCCCAGTCCAGCGATAAGCGCGACGGCCGGTGTATAGGCGCTTTCGCCTTTAACCGCGTTCTTGCGTTCCTTGCGTAAGTCGAAGTAATAACGAGGGTTCTTCGACGAATCCATGGCCTTCCATGCCTTCTCGCTCACGCTCAGGTAAGCCAGACCGGGAGGAATCATGACCGCCTTTTGCGATCCGCCGATCAGGATGTCGATGCCCCAGCCGTCAACGTCAAAGGTTTGGGTTCCTAAACCGGTGATACCGTCAACAATCAAAAGGGTTTCCGTGCCTTTGACGAGCTTCGCTACGGCTTCGACGTCGTGGCTGACGGCGGTCGAGGTTTCGGAAGCCTGCATGTAGACAGCTTTGTGTTCCGGCTTCAAGGCGTTCTTGATTTGATCGATCGTAAATGTCTGACCATAAGGGACTTCCACCACATCAACCGAGCAGCCGAAGGCTTTGGCCAAGTCGACCCAGCGCTCGCCGAATTTGCCTGCGGTCAGCACCAGGACTTTGTCGCCGGGCGAGGTGAGATTGGAGACGGAGGCCTCCATGGCGCCGGTTCCGGAGGACGAAAGGAGCAGCACGTCGTTCTGAGTGCCGACGAAGATCTTCAACTGTGCCAGTACTTTAAGGAAGAGTGCCCGAAACTCCGGGGTGCGGTGATGGATGTCTGCGGCGGCCATGGCGAACTGGGCTGCGGGCAGAAGCGGAGTTGGTCCAGGTGTAAACAGGCGCGTTTTGCGGATCATCATTTCTCCTTTTTTGGGACCAGCGCGGGGGCTGATCGACAATCACAGAATACACATTTATGTGGATTGTGTGTGAGAAAACATACCCAAGATACACGAAAATCTTGTCATTTTTGACCCATTTTGGGCCAGTTTTAAGTCGGAATTCGGTGTTTTCAGGACAAAATCTAAGGATATTTTTGGGCCTTAAAAAGAGAATCGCCCCAGGACTGCCAGGTTCGGCAAGTCCCGGAGCGAACGATTGTTTACCTAAGCTATTAGGGGAGACTTAGCGGCGGCCGCCACCGCCCCCGTGGAAGCCTCCTGCCATGCCGCCACGGAAGCCACCGCCATAACCGCCGCCGTAGTATCCGCCTCGACCCAAGTACCGACCGCCATAGTAGCCACCGTAGTACCCACCCCAGCCAATCGGATAGAATCCCCAGCCGAAGGGGCTATAGAACGGGCCGCCACCGATGAAGGTATAGCCATACAAATAGGGGTTCCAATACCAGCCGGGGTAGTACCCGGAGCCGACATATTCGCCAGCCATTTGGTTATTGGCTTCGGCGAGGTAGTGCGAGCGCAGGCTGCTCCAGTTATAGAGGTCGTCGCCGGTTCCGTGGCTATCAAACCCGGCGGGTTTTTCCGTTGCCAGCGATGGGCCGGCTAACAGGAGTTCATGATTCTGTTTTAGCTCGCGGGTTTTGTTATCGCCCACCTCGACGCTGGCTTCGCCTTTGAAGACGAAGGCCGTCGGCTTGTCGGCACTGAATTCGTAGTAGCCGACTTTTTGGAGCCTGGTGGCGACACCGGCATCGACGATCTGTATGTTGTTTTGTTCGTGGATTTCGTCGACTTCAACGCCGGCGCGACCCTTCTCGACTTCAACCTGAGTCAGCGTCAGATCGGGGGAAACCATCTTCACTGTCGTGTTGCTGTCGAGGCGGAGGAAGACGCCGGGGGTGAGCAGAATTTCAGCCTTGCCGGTGGTCGTGCGCAACTCCTGACCAGCCTCGAGACCGATGCTGCCTACGTCTTTGGAGTTGACCGGCTGTCCGTCGAGATATGCTGCACCTTCTAGATAATTGACCGTACCGGGGCGCGCGGGTTCAGCCGCAAACGCGGGTGCTCCCAGGAGTCCAAGACCAAGCAACGCAATCGTCATCGATCGTATTGTCATAACTAATAACCTCAGTTGTATAAATGAGAATTGGCGAGAAAAGTTGCGGTGAGTTGATGGAGAAAGTGATTAGATAAAACGATTTTTTAGGGATATTTGTGAATCTAGAGGCGCAAGGAATGCATCGTGTTGCGGGGTATGTTTGATAGACGTTTTGGGGGAAGAATGGTCACTGTTTGGAAAGGGCTCGAAGGATAGGGGCATGAGCACCGTCCCGATGGGACTCCGGATGATTTATGGGTTTTGCTAACCCCACGCTAAAGGCGCGGGGCTAAAAACCACTGCGCCTAAGGCGCGAGCGGCGACTTGCTGCCAGCATAGATCATCACTTAACTGGCCCTTTGGTGGGACAGCAGGTATAAAGCCATCAGCTTCGCCCGCGAGTGCTTACTCAACGGCATTCGCTCTAGAATAGAGAAGACACGAAAGAGGGAAGACATGGACGCAGGCGCACTCGAGGCCCAGATTACGCTACAAATCAACACCGCACTGAAGGCGCACGACGCGGAACGCACGGGCACGCTGCGCCTGATCAAGAACGCGCTGAAAAACAAGGCCATTGAAAAGCGCGCTCCGCTGACGTCGGCCGAGGAACAGCAGGCGCTGGCCACGATGGTGAAGCAGCGCCGCGATTCGATCGAGCAGTTCACCAACGGCAACCGGCCGGAGCTGGCGGCGAAGGAAGCTGCTGAGATTGTGATGATCGAGGAGTTCTTGCCGAAGGCGATGGATGAGGCCGGGCTTCATGCATTGGTGGTAGAGGCGGTAGCGGCACAGGCGGCTGCGACGGGGCAGAAGCCGAGTCCGAAAGATATGGGACCGGTGATCAAGGCGGTGCAAGCGAAGTTGCAGGCTGCGGGTGTGCGCGCCGAGGGTCGGTTGGTGAGTGAAGCGGTCAAGGCTGCGCTGGCGAGCTAATTTCGCAGATACTCGTGGATAGAAGCAGATTTGTGAATTCAATTAGACAAGAATGCTCGTAAGGTACACGCCTCGCCGGTCTCAAACGCGAGACCGGGGGCACCCTTCCCAGGCTGGTTGACGGTGGGCCTTTGTGGTCTCCCATCCATCGAGCAAAAGACGCTCGATGGATGGGGCACATGACAGCATCACCCTGACAGCTTTCAAAGCCCGGATCAGTGACTCACGGCAGCTTTCGGCTTTGTTCGATGTAAGTCGGCGTGTAGCCTTCCCACTCCCATGGCGTTAACTTGTCGCCGAGGATTGTTTCAAGCAGGGGGCGGAAAGCTAGCTCGCCGTTGTCGCTATTGGTCAGCAAGATCATGCATGACTTTTGCTTTTCGAAACAGATCATGTAGTTTTGCGCGCCGTCGCCGTGACCCTCTTTGAAAAACGCCTTGCCATATTTTGTGTCGGTCAACAGGCCCCAGCCGACACCGTAGGCGAGGCCGACGCTTTCTGCTTCTTTACTGTTGGTGGCTTCATTCTGGCGCAAGGGGAACTCGTGCTCTGAAGTAAGGTAGAGGACCGGCTTGAACATCTGGGCGCGCGTCGAGGAGCGAATGATCTTGTCGTCAAGCAGCGCGACGGTGAACTTGGCCAGGTCGTCGATGCTGGTGGTCATGGACCCTGCAGCGCGCGCAGGAAATCGCTTGGTCTGGGAGCGAAACTTTTCGTTCAAGTCGTAGCGGTCGGCGACGTCGGCGGCAAATTCCTGACGATAGATCAAGCCGGTGTGGGTCATGCCCAACGGGCCAAAAATGTCTTCCTGCATGAGTTCATCGAGGGGCTTGTGCTTCTTTTGTTCGATGGCAAATTGGACGAGATTGAAGCCTTCACCGGAGTAGTTGAACTGGGTTCCGGGGCGTGAGTGCAGATGGATTTTCTTGTCGTGCTCAAGCGTGGCGAAGTTGAGCAGGCCCGCTGTGTGTGACAGCAACATGCGCGGCGTTACCAGGGACCAGTCAGGGTCTTTGACCAGTTCGGAAGCCGTCTCTTTGTAGGCGTCGTACTCGTTGAGAGGCTTGTCAAGCTGGTTGGCGAGCGGGGTGTCGAGGCTGAACTCGCGGCGCTCCACAAGGTGCATGACATAGGTGGCGAAGACGCTCTTGGTGATGGACGCGGCCCAGGTGGTTGTCTCCGTGTCCATGGGCAGGGGCGGATCTTTGCGCCTAAGTCCGAAGGCCGCGCTCCATACGAGGCGGCCATGATTGATGACCGCGATTTCGGCGCCAGTGACATGTGCAGCGGCGAGAGTTTGTTGGGCGAACGCCTCCGCTTCGTGGGTCGACATGGTGGTGCCATCCAAATGGCGGATGACTTCATTTTGAGAGAAAGCGGAGGATGCAAGAACGATCAACAACGCGGCGGGGAAAGATTGCAATCGCATGGACACATAGTAATCGTTGGCGCCTGGATCGGTGACGCGTTTCCAGGGCGGGCCGCGATCTGTCAGAATTCTTAGGTGAGGTCATGGAATGCCGATTCGTCCCTTGAAGTTAGTTGTTCGTGCGTCAATGATAGCGGGCTGCTTCACGCTGGCCGCGGCGCTGTTGATGGGCCAGTCAGGGTCATCGCAACCTACGCATGTGTTCTTCCACGTGGTGGTGGATTCTTCGATTCCGGCCCCGGTGAGTGGGCGGTTGCTGATCTTCTTGAAGCAGGGTTCGGGCGATAAGGAAGTAAGTACGAGCGAGTTTCACTTACAAGATACGTGGGTGGCTGCGGAGGAGGTGCACGACCTGGCACCGGGCTCGGCGGTCGAAGTAGATGCCGATCAGTTTGCGTTTCCGAAGGCCTTCTCGGCCTTGACGGCGGGAACCTATGAGGCGCAGGCGGTGCTCGATGTGGGGCATAACTATAACTACAAAGAGCGCGTACCGCAGGACTGGATAAGTGCGGTCGCACTGCTGGCGGGATGGAAGCCGGGAACAGGCGCGGAGCCGGTGCTGACACTCGATCGCCATCCGCAGGAAGATGCGGCGCGGGCTGCGGCGTTTGCCAAGTTGAAAGAAGCGGCAACGGCGGATGTGGCCCAGTTGGAGGAGTTCGAAAGCCCGCTGCTGTCGCGGTTCTGGGGGCATCCGGTGAAGATCAGGGCTTGGGTGATTTTGCCTCCGACCTATGGCACGCACGCGACGGAGATATATCCGACGGCTTATTGGACGCATGGTTTCGGCGGCGATCTGGATGGCGGATTGGTGAGCGGGCTGCGGATTTATGAGCGCATGAAGCAGGCGAAAATGCCGCCGATGATCTGGGTGATGCTCGATGAATCGATTGCGCAGGGGACTCATGAATTTGCGGATTCCGTGAACAACGGACCGTGGGGCGCGGCACTGACGACGGAGTTTATTCCGCATCTTGAAAGTAAGTATCGAATGGATGCGAAGGTGACCGGGCGGCTGTTGAATGGGCATTCGAGTGGTGGTTGGGCGACGCTGCAATTGCAGGTGAATTATCCCAAGGTGTTTGGTGGTACGTGGTCGACTTCGCCGGATCCCAGCGACTTTCACGACTTTACGAATATTGATTTGTATGCGGCCAATGCCAATGCTTATCGCAGGGCGGATGGGAGTGCGATTCCGGTTTTTCGCGATCATGACAAGGTCGTGGCTACG
>Ga0302140_10001140_pt1 | contig 34842 bp, 25 predicted proteins | sample I_Bog_E1_1_FD_202095 | JGI IMG/M metagenome (GOLD analysis project Ga0302140, IMG submission 202095) | Peat permafrost microbial communities from Stordalen Mire near Abisko, Sweden - I_Bog_E1_1 | ecosystem: Environmental > Terrestrial > Soil > Wetlands > Peat | place: Sweden: Abisko, Stordalen... | reverse complement strand
CATGCACGCCCCCATTCAGGACACAGGCAAGTGGCTGCGGTCGGTGGTGAGTGGACATATCCGCTATTACGGAGTGCCCATGAACAGCCACGCGTTGTATCTGTTCCGCTTTCAGGTAGGCCGGCTCCGGCATCGGGCGCTGTCGCACCGTAGCCAGAATGGCCGTGTTTCCTGGAGCCGGATGCGGCGCTTGATCGATCACCGGTTGCCTCCTGCGCGAGTACATCATCCTTTTCCTCTGCGCCGCATGGGCGTCATTACCTGAGGTAGGAGCCGGATGCGGGAAATCCGCCCGTCCGGATCTGTGCGGGGGTACGGAGTGATCCGTATCCCTACCGCGACTGGGTCGTTTGACTTGGATTCGATGATTGGATTGCTGTTCACTTGCGAAACGAATCATCGTTCATTTGTCCTATAGTCGTTGGGGAGACGGAAAATCGACAGCTGCTGCAATTTTTATTTCAGGTGGCGAATCCGTTCCCGCAGGAATTGCCGTTCGGGTTCCTGTTGGGTGAGCGCCAGGGCTTTCTCATAAGAGGACCGAGCCTCCGCGGTCCTGCCGAGCCTGCGGCACAAATCGGCGCGGGCGGAGTGAGCCAGGTAGTAATTGGTCAATTCACCATGTGCCAGGACCGCGTCGATATGCAGCAGACCGGCCTCGGGACCATCGCGCATGGCAATGGCGACGGCGCGATTGAGATGGACAACCGGCGAAGGCTGGAATCGCACCAATTGGTCGTAAATCGCAACGATCTGCCGCCAGTCGGTTGCAGCGACCGTTTCCGTTTCTGCATGAACGGCCGCAATCGCAGCTTGCAGGGTATAAGGGCCGAAGCGGCGAGAGTTCAGGGATTTTTCCAGCAATGCCACTCCCTCCGCGATCTGCTCCCGGTTCCAGAGAGAGCGGTCTTGATTTTCCAGCAAAATCAGTTCTCCGGTCGAAGAGGTTCTCGCGGCGCGGCGGGATTCCTGGAGCAACATCAGGGCAAGCAGACCTGAGACGTCTGGGTTTGTGATTTCCGGCTGTGGCTGGAGTTCGTTGAGCAGTCGTCCCAAGCGAATCGCCTCGCGGGTTAGCTCGGCCCGCGTTACCTCTGCTCCCGCCGCAGCGGAGTAGCCCTCGTTAAAGACGAGGTAGATGACCTGAAGCACGGCGTCCAGGCGCAGCGGCAACTCCTGCGGCGTCGGTACCTCGTAGGGAATCGGTGTTTCGCGAATCTTCGCCTTGGCGCGCACGATGCGTTGGGCGAGCGTTGCCGGCGTAACCAGAAATGCGCGGGCAATCTCCTCGGTGGTCAGGCCGCAGATTTCGCGCAGAGTGAGGGCGACCTGACCTTCCGGAGGCAGGGCGGGATGGCAGCAGGTGAAGATCAGGCGGAGGCGATCGTCTTCGATTTCTTCATCTGCAATCTCTTGGTTCCTGCTGGGGGCGTGGTTGCCGCGCGATTCCAAATGGGCAACAAGATCTTTCTGTACTCCATCGAAACGCGCGCGCCGGCGCATGGCGTCGATGGCCTTGAAGCGCGCCGTGGAAATAAGCCACGGGCGTGGCTTGTCGGGAATGCCAGCGAGGGTCCAGGATTCCAGAGCTGCGGTGAACGCCTCGTGCATCGATTCTTCGGCCAGGTCCAGATCTCCGAGAAGGCGCACGAGCGTGGCTAGAACCCGGCCCGAATCTGACCGGTAGAGAGTCTCAATGGTTTGGCTGAGTGGTTCGGGCACAGGCGGCGGCATCTACGCCAAACTAGCAAACCGAGTGGCTCATGACAACTGCGCTCAAGCTTTGATTATCCGCAATTCATTGGTGTGGCGATCTCATGCGCGTCGTCAGAGTAAACCGGGGAGGCTGAGGAGGCAGAAGACGACCTGGAGCAGGACGATGGCTGCGCCGGCGGCGATGGCGAGCTTGGAGCGTGGGCTTTCGTAGGCATCGGCGAAGACTCCGGCGATGAAGGTGAGCAGGAAAGGCAGGCCCCAGAGCCAGGGGTTGCCGGGAACGCCGGTCATGACGAGGGGGAAGAGGGCTAGAGCACAGAGCAGGGGCGTGGTGTTGCCGAAGTAGCGCGAGCGGCCGAGGGCCAGGTAGAGTACGGCGGCAGCGGCGGCGGCGATGGTGACTCCGGCATTACCGAGGGTCGAGAAATAGCGGCGGGCGGGATCGATCGAAAACCAGAGGAAGGCGGAGCCGGAGCGGAAGACGTAGCTGAAGGCGTCGGGGGAGAAGGCGTAGCAGGCTAAGAGCAGAATTAATGCGCCGATGGAGGCCAGCAGGACGACGGGGAAGACTTCGCTGCGGCGGCCTTCGGCGACCCAGAGCATGAAGAGCAGGCCGAGCAGGGCCATTATAGGGAGAGCGACGATGTGGGCTGAGGCGGCGACACCGAAGAGGATGGTGAGGAGCATGATGCGGGGCCGCCATTTGCGCCGGGGACCTTGCATGGCATGGGCTACACCGATGCAGGTGTAGATGCCTCCGTAGACGCCGAGGGCAGCGAGGATCTCTGGACTCGGGGACACGCAGGCTCTCAAGACAGGCGGCGAAAAACAGTAGAGGGCGAGAGCGGTGTATCCGCCGAAGTTGCCGTAGAGGCGGCGGGTGACCCACCACAGGGCAGCACCCAGCACCAGGCCCGCGAACAGGAACGGAAGGCGCATGAGGATGAGAATGTGGGTGAGCTGGTGACGCAGTTCCCAGGCGCTGATTTCGCCGTTTGATGGCGCGGTCTGGATGACGCGGTTTTCCGGATTGCGGAAGAGGTCGAGGCCGCGCTCGAGGAGCACGTTGAGCGAGAGGGGCAGGCCGGCGAGGCGATAGGCCAGTATGCCATCGTGAATGTTGCCGCAGGTGGTGAAATAGCCGGCCAGAGGAGAGGGTTTCTCCCACGTTTCGCGACCGCAGCGCGCGTATTGATAATCGCGGTCGCTCATGGTCTGGTGGGCGGTGAGCCATAGGCCCTGGACGAGGAACAGCGCCAGCATCACGGCGGCGATGCGCTGCGGCAAGTTGAAATGAAATCGACGGAGGCGGGCGAAGCGAACGGGCATGATGGCGATCAGCTATTAGTTTAACGGACCGCGGTGGGAGGGCCGCGTCATAGTTCTGTCATGTTGGATTTGTCATCGGGGAGAGATGATCTTTCCTGACTTCCGGAGTGTATTCGTCAGTGGATGATTTTTGATCCGGCAAGAAGGGCTTTCCCACCCATTTCCGCAAAAGACGCGGAAATGGATGGGGCACCCTGAGGCGGGTTAGGTGTAGTGCCACAGGTTGTGACAACGCCGACTATTGCGGGAGAAGTCCGAAGACGGCTACGCCGGTTTGGGTGCCGACGTAGACCTTGCCGTTGACGATCAGCGGGGTAATGAATTTGTTTCCGTTTCCGAAGCTGTCACGGCTGTTGGCGGCCTGATCACTGTTGTAGATCTCGTGGGTGAGATTGGTGGCGTCGTAAGCGTGGAGCACGGCTGCGGCGGATTGGCTTGCTTCGAGAGCCCAGACGATTCCGTTCTGGGTTCCGTTGGCGGAGATGCTGGGGGTTGTTCCGGGGAACGGATAGGCGATGGCAGTTTGGCCGGAAGCGGTGGTCGCTAGCTTCGCATTGGTCATGGGGAAAGACTTCATCGCGTTATAAGCCGCGCCGTAGTAGAGAATGCCATTGAAGAATGCGGGCGTGCCCCAGACGCCGCCGGGAAGGGCGCCGGAGACGATCTGATAGATATTGCTGTCGGTGGAACTGGTTGTGTATTTTCCCAGGTTGGTGCGATCGGCGAGGTAGATGTTGCCATCTTTGCCGGCGCCGACGATGAGGGAGTGGACTGCGCCGGTGGCATCGGTCTGATCGGGAAGCAGGATTTCGCCGCCTGATCCCAGGTCCTTGTCATCGTCTGATTCCGTGACGGTGTTATAGGTTTCAAAGTAGTCGGCCACGGCTAGTTTTCCGTTGGTTACGGAGAGCTTGATCATGGCGTTGCCGAAGTCGCCGCTGGCTGGAAATCCACTGGCGTTGAGAGTGGTGTCGAAGGTGCCGTTGGCATCGAGGAAGTAGAGATTGCCGGCGCTGTCGGCAGCAAGGCCATCGCCGCTCATCCAGAGCGAACCCTGGCTGCCGTTGGGGGTTACGTTGAGGACTTGAGTTTGTTGCAGAGTGGACTCACTGTAACCCATGACCCAGCCGGTGTAGGGCTGTCCATCGCAGTGCGAAGTCCAGCCGGTGTAGATGGTTCCGTTGACCAGAAGGAGGGCAACGCGCTCCGCGTATTGACTGGGGTTGAAGACGACGTTGCCGTTGGACGTATTCTCGCCCGTGCCGGGATAGGTTGCGGTGATCTCGGTGGGACTGCCGGTGAGCTCCGCGCCGGTGGTGATGTCGAGTGCGTGGAGACGCTGGTGATAGTTGCCGCTCGCATCCTTGGTCATGCCGACGGTGAATAGGGCGCCATTGGTGCCGTAGCTGCGATCGATGACGGGAGTGGAAGTGATGCCGATCTCGGGCGTGATTTGGGCGCAGCTATGGTCGTCGCTGGTGGTTTCGCCGGAGCCTATGATCGAGGTCTTCCAGATTTGAGCACCCGTATCGGCGTCGAAGGCGAAGACGCTGTCGTGTTCGCTGGCAACATAGAGGACGTTGCGGACTTGACCTCCGGCGTTGAGGTTGGCGAGATAGAGAGGCTCGGCGTCTACTTTGCCGTCAACGGTGTCGAATGCAATTTTGCCGAATTGGGTGGAGTTGACATTGGCGAGGGTGAGGGCTGTTTCCTGGGCGTTGAGGCCGTCGCGTGCGTTGTCATAGTGGTAAGTTGTGACATCGGGTGCGACTGTGCCGGTGGTCGTCGAAGCTAGAACGGTGAGGGCCAGGGTTGCGGTGTGAGTGAGCGTGCCGGAGGTTCCTGTGAAGGTGGCAGTAGCGGTGCCTGCGGCGGTGCCGGTTGCGGCTGTGAGCGTGGTGCTTTGAGCGGTTCCCGGAGTGAGGGAAAGCGTGGCGGGATTGGCGGTAACGCCGGTGGGAAGTCCGGTGAGAGCGACCGCGACCGTGCCGGAAAAGGCGTTGGCGGGATTGGCTAGAACACTGACAGCGGTACCGGCGGCACCAGCAGTCAACGTGAGCGAATTTGGAGACACAGAGAACGAGAAATCTGGAGGCGCAGCGGTCACGGTGATGGCGGCGGTTGCTGCGTGGCTGAGAGTGCCGGAAGCGCCGGTAAAGGTTACGGTGGCATTGCCGGAAGCAGCGGAGGAAGCTGCGGTGAGGGTGACGGTTTGCGCAGTGCCGGGAGTGAGCGTGAGCGTCGCGGGGCTCGCGGACACGCCTGCGGGAAGTCCAGTGAGAGCGACGGCAACTGAGGCGGTGAATCCGTTCGCCGCAACGGCGTTGACACTCATTTGCTGACTGGCACCGCCTGCCGTGAGCGCGGCTGTGGTGGGCGAGACCGTGAGAGAGAAGTCGGGGGTGGAAGAAGTAGTAGTTGTAGTCGAGTGCGATCCTCCGCCGCAGGAGACGAGATCGAGCAGCAGCAACATCCAACCAGCGATCGCGAGCTTCATTAGGGCGGCCCTGGGCCATTGCGCATTGCGGATGCTGGATGAGTCGATGGACGTTGAATCTGAATTATTGAACAAAATGGGACCCCTGACGGCGAGAATTGTAGCGACCCCCAGTAGGATGCGACTTGGTGATCGGGAGTTGATTGAGGCTGACGGCTGACGGTTACCATTTGCCCCTGCGGGCCGCAGCCGATAGACTTCTCGCATAATGGCCATTGCGCGCGACAACACTCCTGATCACTCGAGGCACAAAGACCAGCTCCTGGGGACTCCGCCCGACCGGTTGGTCAGCGCTTCGCGCGCTGAAGAAGAGCAGGGTTTTGAACTGAAATTGCGGCCACGGTGGCTGCGTGAATTCATTGGCCAATCGAAGGCGAAAGAGAACCTGGCGATTGCTCTCGAGGCCGCAAAATCGCGCGGTGAGGCGCTCGATCATGTGCTGCTGTTCGGCCCGCCGGGGTTGGGAAAAACCACGCTGGCCACGATTATTGCCAACGAACTAGATGTGGGTTTTCAACAGACGTCGGGTCCGGCGCTGCAGATTCAGGGCGACTTGACGGCGATTTTGACCAACTTGCGCGAGAGGCAAGTGCTGTTTCTCGATGAGATCCATCGCATGCAGCCCGTGCTTGAGGAAAAGCTGTACACGGCGCTCGAGGACTACAAGCTGGACATCATTATCGGCCAGGGGCCGGCGGCGCGCACACACGTGATGGAGATCAGGCCGTTCACGTTTATTGGAGCGACAACGCGGCCGGGGCTGCTGAGTTCGCCGCTTCGTTCGCGATTTGGAATTTTGCTGCGGCTGGAGTTTTATACCGAAGATGAGTTGCGCTTCATTGTGGAGCGGTCGGCGGAGGTGATGCAGGTGCCGATCGATGCGGATGGAGCGGCGGAGATTGCGCTGCGTTCGCGTGGGACGCCGCGTATTGCGAATCGATTGTTGCGGCGGGTTCGCGATTATGCGCAGGTGCGCGGGACTGGATCGATTGATCGACCGACGGCCAATGCGGCGTTAACCATGCTCGAAGTGGACGCGCATGGATTCGACGAGATCGACAGGCGATTGCTGCTGACTATCATGCAGAAATATGATGGCGGGCCGGTGGGATTGGGTACATTGGCGGCAACATTGGCCGAAGAAGAGGACGCACTCGAAGAAGTGTATGAGCCGTTTTTGATTCAGATAGGATTTTTGGATCGAACCCCGAGAGGACGCGTGGCAACACGCTTGGCTTACGAGCATTTTGGCTTAACGATGCCGGGACGTCAGCCGGGATTGTTTTGAGTTAGTGGATTGGTTGAGTTAGTGGCGAGTTATAGGAGGGCGATGTTATGGCACTTACTGAATCGACGATGTTGGAATTGGGGACTGAAGCTCCGGACTTTGCGTTGACGGATGTGGTGACGGGCAAGACCGTGAAGCGTGACGATTTGCGCGGGCAGAAGGCGCTGCTGGTGATGTTCATCTGTACGCATTGCCCGTATGTGAAGCACGTTGAGAAGGGATTGGCTGCACTGGGGGCGGACTACGAAGGCAAGCCGGTGAACATAGTGGCCATTAGCAGTAACGATGCGGATATGTATCCCGATGATGGGCCGGCCGGACTGAAGGAGCAGGCGCAGACGATGGGATTTCGATTTCCGTATCTCTATGATGAAACGCAGGCCGTGGCGCGGGCGTATGACGCGGCTTGCACGCCGGATTTCTTTCTATTCGATGGGGATTTGCGGCTGGTTTATCGCGGTCAGTTTGATGGCAGCCGGCCGGGGAATGGCGTGCCGGTGACGGGTGAAGATTTGCGCGGCGCGATCGATGCGGTGCTGGCGGGACGAGCGATTCCTGCGCAACAAAGGCCGTCGATCGGCTGCAATATCAAGTGGAAAGCTTGAACGATTCTGGAAACTCCCATCCTTTTGCAGAGTATGCGAAAGGATGGGAACGTGAATGGCTTAGTTAGAGTTCGAGATTTTTAAGGTATTCGCGAAATTTGGGACCAAGATCGTCGCGCTTGAGGGCAAACTCGACGGTAGCTTGTAACATGCCGAACTTATCGCCCGCGTCGAAGCGTTTGCCGTCGAAGGTGTAGCCGTAAACCTTCTCGTGGTTGAGCAGAGCGAGTATGCCGTCGGTAAGTTGAATTTCGCCGCCTGCGCCGGGAGTAGTCTTCTCGAGTAATTCAAATACGCGAGGAGTAAGTACGTAGCGACCGATGATGGCCTGCTTTGACGGAGCGTCTTCAAGCTTTGGTTTTTCGACCATGCCGGTGCAATTGTAGATGCGGGCATTGTCGGGATCCTGCGAGCCGGCCAGTACACCGTAGGCACTGATGGAGGGACCATCAATGGTCATGGTCGCCAATACCGAGCCGCCTTTTTCGTTGAAGACGTCGATCATTTGCTTGATGCAGGGAACGTCGGCATCGATCACATCGTCGGGCAGCAGGACGGCGAACGGCTCGTTACCGACTAGGGGTTTGGCGCAAAGCACTGCGTGGCCAAGGCCTAGGGGCTCTTTTTGGCGCACATAACTGATGCGCGCGAGGGAAGCGACTCCGCGTGAGACTGCAAGCAGTTCCTTCTTGCCGCGCCGTTCGAGATTGGCGTCGAGTTCAAAGCTATGGTCGAAGTGATCTTCCATCGATCCCTTGCCGCGGCCGGTAACGATGATGATGTGCTCGATGCCGGAGGCGATGGCTTCTTCGACGCCATATTGAATGATCGGCTTGTCGACCAGAGCCAGCATCTCTTTGGGAATAACTTTTGTAGCCGGCAAAAAGCGCGTGCCCAAGCCACCTGCCGGAAAGACTGCTGTTCTTACCCGTTCACTCATTCGAACTTCCTCTTTCAGAGCTAGGGCCGGAACGATAGCCGGCCATGAATTCGGCTCACAGCATACTACGGCGATTCAGAGTGCAATGTAGCCCTTACATGGGATGCATGAAGCGCCGCTGGAGATCGCTTCTAGAGTGTAGGCGAGTTATCGCCGAGCAGTGCCTCGCGCACGACCTTGATAGGAGGAAAGCCCTGGCGAAGGAAGTTGTTGTGGAACTGTTCCAGGGAGAAAGCGGCGCCCTGTTTTTGCTTGAGGTCTTCTCGCAATTTCATGATTTGTAGCTTACCGAGTGTGTAGTAAAGGTAGGTGGGGTCGGAGGTGCCGCGCTTGGTTTCAACGATCGCTGTCTCTTTTGATTGATAACCTTGTTTCTGAAAGAAGTCAACAGCCTGATCGAAGCTCATCTTGCCCGAGTGCATTTGAATGCCGACGATGAAGCGTGCATTGCGCAAGAGGGCATCTTGGAGTTGGCCGAGACGCAGGAACTTCGATTCTCGTTCGTCTTTTGCGCCGGCGCCGGGTTGGCCATAGCCTTCATCGAGCATCATCTGTTCGCAGTAGTGAGCCCAGCCTTCGACGTCAGTGTTGGCGCCGAGTAGTTTGCGTACGCGGCTGGGCGCCTGCGGGACCCACAGGAACTGAATGTAGTGGCCGGGATAGGCCTCGTGGACCGCTGTAGAAATAACGGTGCCGATGTTAAAGGAATGCATGAAACCCTCTACCTGGGCAGGTGTCATGGAAGGGTCGGGCAGCGTGACATTGAAATAGGCTTCCGTGGCGTGGGTTTCAAACGGGCCGGGCGTATCCATGCTGGCGAAGGTAGTGGCACGCATGAAGGGCGGCGTTTCTTCAACGATGGGGCGAATGTCGGAGGGGATGGTCACGATGTGGTGGGCGCGGATGAAGGCGACGAGGCCGTCAAACGTGGCCCGAAAACTATCGAGTAAGTGGTCGGGTGCGGGGTGGTTCTGGCCGAGTTCGTCGAGTACATCCTTGGGGTCTTTTGCGGGCTCGAGTTCCTTGGCGATTTCATTGAAGTGCTGCTGATTTTTGCGGAGATCGGCCCAACCGATTTCTAGTAGTTTGTCGAGGGGCGTGTCGACCATTTCGTCGTACTGGAGTTTCTTTGAGAAGGTCTCCGCGCCGATGCGGTAATCGCCGTTGGACTTGGGGAGAAGGTCGGATTTGAGCCACGCTTCATAGCTGGTGAGGGCGGCGATGACTGCGGCGTTGGTTTGCCCGAATTCGGTTTTGAGAGCGGGATCTTTGGCGTCGGCGAAGGCGAGGGGGACGTCGTGCTCAAAGAAGCTCACGATGCCGGGCAGTTGTTCGATGGCGATTTCGGTGTAGATGTGGGGCGGGTTTTTGAGATTGACGCGGGCATCGTTGAGGCGCGACGGCATGAGCTTTTCGCGGGCGATGACGGAGCGAAGGCGGTCGTCAGGCGAGGCGAATTTGCGCTCCATGAGCGTGAAGACGGCATTGGTGATGCCGCTCGAGTAGGTGTCGGGATTTTTCTCCCAGGGGCGGATGGTTTCGAGCGTCAGGAGCGTGGAGCGGATGTTTCCGAGTACCACTTCACGATCACCGCGGGTGGTTTGATCGAGATCGCCGGCGGGAATGGCTGCGATGCGCGATTCGAATGTGTGCAGCGCGGCGACCTGCGCATCGATCGACTTTCGGGAGTTGTCTTCAAGCTGGGTATCGTATTGGTGATAGCCGGCTGCGGTGCCATTGGTGGGACTGTACGGAAAATAGACTTGATCGAAGTACTGGTCGGAGACCCGCTGAAATTGTAGGTTGGCGTTCTCTTTGGCCGACTGGGCGGTAACTGCTATGGACATACACGCTCCCATTGCAAGCAGGGCAATAGCTTTCTTCATGGTGCCTCTCAATCGAATTATGCATTCACCGGCGCGGGTGCGAGCTTGGTGAGTAAGTCGCGAATCTCAAGCAATACTTCATCGGGCCTGGTCGCGGTAAGTGGAAATTTGAGCAAGCCTTGCGGCGTGAACTGCGCTCCACGCTTGGCGTTGCGAGCGACCAGCCGCATCAGATGCTGCGGATCGATGGTCGCGTTCTCTGTAAATCGAATCTGCAACTCGGCGCGCTTGCGATCGACCTGGGCAATGCCGATGCGCTCGGATTCGAGGCGCAGTGAAGCGGCTTCGAGCAAGTATACGGTCGAATCGGGCAACGAGCCATAGCGGTCTTCCATCTCTGCGCGCAGGTCGGCGAGGGCTTTTTCGCTGGTGGACCCGGCAACTTTTTTGTAGAGGCGCAGGCGCTGGTTTTCTTCGGGGACGTAGCTCTCGTCGATGCGCAGGGCGATGCCGAGATTGAGCGCCGTGGTGGGACGCTCTTCGTCGCTCTCACCTTTCATTTCCTTGACGGCCTGCTCGAGCATGGACGTGTACAACTCGAAGCCGACTGCCTCGATGTGTCCGCTTTGTTCGCCGCCGAGCATGTTACCGGCTCCGCGCAATTCGAGATCGAGCGCGGCGATTTTAAAGCCTGCGCCGAGGTCAGAGAATTCCTTGAGAGCAGCGAGACGGCGGCGCGCGATGTCGCTGAGTTGCTGTTCGGGTGGAATGAGCAAGTACGCGTAGGCGCGGCGATTGGAGCGGCCGACGCGGCCTCGGAGTTGATAGAGCTCGCTGAGGCCGTGACGGTCGGCGCGATTGATGAGCATGGTGTTGGCGAGTGGAATGTCGAGGCCGTTTTCAATGATTGTGGTTGCGACCAGCACATCGTATTCATGATTCATGAAGGCGAGCATGACGCGTTCGAGTTCAGTCTCGCCCATCTGGCCGTGACCGACGACGACGCGCGCCGACGGGACGAGTTCCTGAATGCGCGAGGCGATTTCATAGATGGACTCGACGCGATTGTGGACGAAGTAGACTTGGCCGCCACGCTCAAGTTCCAATTCAACGGCGGAGCGTACGAGCTTTTCGTCAAACTTGGCGACGACCGTTTGGATTGCCATGCGGTCTTTGGGCGGCGTCTCAATGACGGACATGTCGCGCAGGCCGACGAGCGACATGTGAAGGGTGCGCGGGATGGGCGTGGCGCTCATGGCGAGCACGTCAATCTCTTTGCGCATTTGTTTGAGGCGCTCTTTGTGGCGTACACCGAAGCGCTGCTCTTCATCGACGATGAGCAGGCCGAGGTCTTGAAACTTGATGTCTTTGGAAAGAAGCCGGTGGGTGCCGATAAGTATGTCGATCTTGCCGGTTTCAACGCGCTCGACGATGACCTTTTGCTCCTTAGTAGTACGGAAGCGCGAGATCATTTCAATGTTGATAGGGAATTGCGAGAAGCGGCGCTTGAAGGTTTCGAAATGCTGGAAGCTGAGAATCGTCGTGGGAGTGAGTACCGCGACTTGTTTGCCGTCCTGCACGGCCTTGAAGGCGGCGCGCATGGCCACTTCAGTTTTGCCGTAGCCGACATCGCCGCAGAGCAAGCGATCCATGGGCGTGGTTGATTCCATGTCGTACTTGATGGCGCGGATGGCGGAGAGCTGATCTTCGGTTTCGTTGTAGTCGAAGGAGTCTTCAAATTCCTTTTGGAATTCGTTGTCTTTGGAGAATGCGGTGCCTTGTGCGGTGCGGCGCTCGGCATATAACTTCAATAACTCACCGGCCATGTCTTGCATGGCCTTGCGTACACGCGCCTTGGTCTTGGTCCATTGCTGCGAGCCGAGTTTGTTGAGGACTGGCGCGGGTCCGGCATCGGTGGAGCGGTACTTCTGAATTAAATCGAGGCGTGTGAGGGGAACGTAGAGCTTGGCCTGTTCGGCGAATTCGAGAATCATGAATTCGACAGCGAGGCCGTCTTGCACGATCTCTTTGAGGCCTTGATATTGCGCAATGCCGTGCTCGACATGGACGACATAATCGCCGATGGTGAGGTCGCGGAAATCGGAGACGAAAGCGGCGGTCTTGGATCGCTTGGGCTCGGGACGCGCGGCGATGTCGGCCTCGTCAGAGAGGTCGTTGGCGCCGAAGATAATCAAGTTTGAATCGGGAAAGCTGACACCCGCCGCGATTTGAGTGCGCACGATGACGGGAACGCGAAGGTCGTCGGCGAGATAGCTTGCCTCTTCGAGTACAGTGTCGCTGCTGGCGTGGGCGGGGCGGCTGCCGAGGCGATAGGGAATTTGATACTCGCGCAGTACCGTGGCCATGCGCTCGACGTCGCCTTGATTGGCGGCGGCGATGACAATGCGATGTTCTGTTTCGATGAGCTTGCGGAGTTGTTCGGTCAGGGCGGGAATGGAGCCGTGAAAGCGCAGTGTTGGCCGCGAGTTTACGGCAATTTCGCCGAGGGTTGTGTCCTCATCGAGGACATCGACGGCGCCGAGTTGATCAATGTCGAGGCCGAAGTGCGACTCGAGATAGCCTTGCAAAACTTCAGGGCGGAGGTAGACGTCTTCAGGACGAATGAGGGAGCCGATGCCGGAGCGTTCGTGGCGCTGCTCGACCTTGTTCCACCAGCGGTCAATCTGATTGCGAACCATGCCGGGCTCGTCGACGAAGAGAACAGACTTAGGCAGCAGCTTGAGTAAGTGACTCTCTGCGCCGGCGACAGCCGAGAAAAATTCCCAGCCTGGAAAGACGGTGACGCCGCCCGCGGCTGCGGCTTCAATGGCGAGCGATTGCGCGTCGGAGTTGGCTTCCTCTTCGCCATCGATGTGGACGCGCTGGCGGCTGAGGCGGGCATGGACAGCGGCTAACAGGTGCTCTGTGACTGGGGTTTCAGTGAGGGGGAGTAACTGCGCTTCGTCGAGACCGGATTGAGAACGCTGAGTCTCGGGATCGAATTTGCGAATGGTCTCGATTTCATCGCCGAAGAATTCGATGCGAATGGGGCGGTCGGACTCGGGCGAGTAGACGTCGAGGATGCCGCCACGACGCGTGAACTGGCCGGGCATCTCGACGAGATCCATCTGTGTGTAGCCAACGCTGGCGAGGTGGCCGGTGAGGACTTCAACATCGACCTCTTCGCCGCGCTTGAGGCTGACGGCGAGGCCGGCGTAGTAGTCGCGATCGAAGAGACGGAGTGCCGCGGCCTCGACGGGCGCGATGAGGATGGAGACGGCGCCGGTGGCCAATTTGTAGAGGGCGGCGGCGCGTTGTTCCTGCACGTCGGGATGGGGAGAAAGGTTTTCAAAGGGAAGAACGTCGTGGGCGGGGAGGCGCACGACAAGCTCTGGAGCGATGGCGCCGGTGAGTTCGCAGCCGGCACGGAGAGTGGGTTCGAGCGCCTCGGCCGCCTTGTTGTCGGCAACGATAACGATGACGGGGCGACGGGCAGCGCGGGCGAGCAGGGGAATATAGATGGAGCGCGCTGTGGCTGTGAGCCCAGACACACGCCTACGGCCCGTACCCAAGCTGAGGTGCCTGCGAACGCGATCAAAAGCGGTAGAGTGCTCCAGCTCCGCAAAAATTTCGCGGACGAACGGGAGAATCATGGACTCCTAGTTTAGCACTGCGCGTGCCGCGGCACTACGCGTGCGGCGAGTGGCGCGCGAACGACGAGATATTGGGAAACTACCTGCCAGGCTGCGTCCAGGAATGCCAACGTCGAAGGGGGTTTAGACGTAGTTGGCAGGTAGCATTTGTTGATGCAATATGCGCACCACCAGAATCCCGTCGGACTCGGGGAGATAAAAGGCGACATGACTGCCGATTTCGAAGCGAAGCAAACCAGTGCGGATGGAGCGGCAGGAGCGGCCGATGGAAGGATTATTGGCGATTAGAGTGAGGCCGTCTTCCAGCTTGGCGAGGTATTGATCGGACTGTCGCCATCCCCACGTAAGTGTCGAATAGGGCGCGATGTGGTCGATGTCCTGCTCGGCCTCGGCGGAGATCCGAACCCGGGGCACGATCAAGCCTCTCTTTGAGGTAATTCATATTTCTTGCGGACACGAGCGAAGACGCCGGGTTTGGCGATTCCACTGGCTATGCCCTTGTCGATCGCGGTTCGGAGCGCCGCCATTTTTTGCTCATGCTCGCGCTCGTCTCTTTCGAGGAGCCGCAGGGCCGCTCGCATCACTTCGCTGGCATTGGCGTAGAGGCCGGCCTCAACCCTGCTGGCAATGAAACTGTCCAGCTCCGGGGTCAGATTGACGTTGCGGGTAGGCATGAGGAACCTCAGGTTCAAGTATAGAAGGATTGGCAAAGTTTGCCAACGCACTACGGCACTACGCGTGCGGCGGCACTTGGCGTGCAGCGAGTGGGGAGAGGAATGCGGCGGCGGCCATGGAGGCGGCTATCGCGAACAGGCCCGCGGAGTAAGTGTGGGTGGCGTCGTGAAGCCAGCCCATGGCGTAAGGACCGGCGAAGCCACCGATGGCGCCGATGGAGTTGACGAGGGCGATGGCTGCGCCTGCGATTTTGGCGCTCATGCGACTGGTGGAGGCGCTCCAAAAAAGAGGCAACGAGCCGAAGACGCCCATGGATGCGAGGCTAAAGCTGGCCAATGCCGATGGCAAGCCGTGGAGCAGGCCTGCCGCAGCGAAGCCGAAGGCGCCGGTGATGCAGACGATGGCGAGCGAATAGCGGCTGCGCATGCGGCTGACGATGAGCATGGCGACTGCGCCTGCGGCATAAGGCAGGGCGGCCCACCAGCCGGTGGCGGCGGGCGTGACTCCCGATGAGACGAGGATGCGGGGCAGCCAGAAGCTAAGTCCGTAGAGGCCGGCCATGAGCATGAAATAAGTAGCGGCGTCGCGGGCGATGGCAATCCATATATTCGAGGGTCGGTTGTGGGGAGCCTCTTCGCAATCAGGCATGGCGCGGGCTAGTTGATCTTTTTCGATTTCTGAGAGCCAAGGTGCGGACCACGGATTGTCGACGACAACGAACCATGTGGCAATGCCGAGAACGACGGCGGGCGCGCCCTCAAGGAGGAACAGCCATTGCCATCCGCGAAGCCCGCCGAAGTTATTGAGAAGCAGAATGTGCGCGGAAATGGGCGAGCCGATGGAGTTGCAGACGGGCAGCGCGATCAGGAACAGGGCCATGATGCGGGCACGCACGGAACGCGGCAGCCAGAGGGTGAGATAGAAGATGACGCCGGGATAGAAGCCGGATTCAGCGATGCCGAGGAGAAAGCGCGCGACGACATAGGCGGGCCGGTTGGAGACGAAGGCTGTGGCCATGGAGACGGCTCCCCAGACGATGAGCAGGGAGCCGATCCAGCGACGGGCGCCGATGCGCGTGAGCAGGATGTTGGCCGGTACTTCAAAGAGGCAGTAGCCAAGGAAGAAGACGCCGGCGGCAAAGCCATAGAACGTGTCGGAGATGCCGAGGTCGCGGTTCATGGTGAGCGCGGCAAAGCTGATGTTGACGCGATCGAGAAACGCGACCATGTAAAGCAACATGAGAAACGGTACCAGGCGAGAGGCGATCTTGCGGTAGAGCGGGCTCATGGGCTCAGGGCTCATTTTCCGCCCAGCTCTTTGGCGAAGGCGTAGAAGAAGTCCAGGGATTTCCAGTAGGAATCGACGGGAAGGCGTTCGTCTTGGCCGTGGGCGCGGTCGTCGTCGCGTTCAAGGGCGATGGCTGAGTAGCCGTAGCAAGGGATTCCGGCTTGTGCGAAGTAAATGGAATCGCTGGCGCCGTTTTCCATTACGGGCGTCACGGGAACGCCGGGCCAGATGGCTTGAGTGAGACGCGTGAGTGGGCCGAAGACCTCTGGGATAGGTGCGGGCGGCGCCATGGCTTTGCGCTCGGGTGCAACGTCGGAGACGACGCCGGCGTCGGAGGTGTATTTCACGATGAGCTTGGGGTCGGAGAAGAGCGCGATTAACTGTTGGCGGATTTCTTCAGGAGAGTGGCCGGGAAAGATGCGGCAGTTGACGTTGGCCTGTGCGGTTTGGGCGAGGGCATTGTTGGCGTGGCCGGCAGAGAGGCGCGTGGCCACGCATGTGGTGCGGAAGTTGGAGTTGAAACTGGGCTCGGCGCTGAGGCGCGCAGCGGCGGCGGGATCGGGTGGGGTGGCAAGGATGGCGCGAATGTCGGCGGCGGTGTCGCCGGGTTCCTGGGTGGAGAGATTTTTGAAGTAAGTGCGCGTGACCTCATTGAATTCGAAGGGGAACGTATAGGCGGCGAGTTTGGTGAGCGCGGCGGTGAGCTCATAGATCGCGTTATCGGGGCGCGGGCGCGAGCTGTGGCCGCCGGGGTTGACAGCGGTGACCTGGTAATCGGCATAGACCTTTTCGGTGGCTTCAACATCGGCAACAACAGCGCGGCCGTGGTCGAGTTCGACGCCGCCGGAGTCGGGGTTGATGACGTAAGCGGCATCGACTAAATCGCGGTGCTGCTTGACGAGCCACGCGGCGCCGTTGAACTTGCCGCCTTCTTCATCGGCGGTGAGGGCGAGGAGGATATCGCGGCGCGGCTTGTAGCCTTCGCGATGAAGGCGAAGGAAGGTTGCGACCAGGGCGGCGTCGGAGTCCTTCATGTCTTGGGTGCCGCGGCCGTAGTAGTAACCGTCCTTCTCGACAAATTGGAAAGGATCGGTGTGCCAGTCGGCGCGCAGGGCTTCGACGACGTCCATGTGGCAAAGGAAGAGAACGGGCTTTTCTGTCGACTGGGCGGCGGCGCGGATGCGGACGACCAAGTTTTGTTTACGAGCGTCGGGACCGATGAGAGTCACGTCTTCAGGTTTGAAACCCGCGTCAATGAAGCGCTTTTGCATGGCTTCGGCGCCGGTGGTGACATTGCCGAGCGGAGTGTCAGTGGTGTTGATTTCGATGAGTTGTTTGAAGATGTCGCGAGCCTCGGCGCGATCGGCGGGGGAGGCGGGCACGATGGCGTTTTGGGCGACTGCAGCGAGACTGAAGGCGGAGGCGAGGGTAAAAGTCAAGATGCGAACGGAGAAGACGATCAAGCGCATGTGCGCAATTGTAATGGTGCAGGCGGGATCTTCGAGCGCACTCCGGCGTTGCGCGGTCTTGAAAAGCGATTTATTGTGGTGCGGTCCGATTTTCGAGGTGTTTCCATGCAGTCCAGATTGTTTGCTACCGCTTGTCTTGCTGCGTTTACGATCGCAGCCGTTGCACAAACCACGCCAGCCCGCCCTAAAATTACGGGGATTTCGCATCTCGCCGTCTATACGTCGAACGCGGCTGCCACCGAGCACTTTTACACGGTAGCGATTGGTGCAGCCAAGCAGGCTGACCCGGAGAGTCCGCAGGGTGTGCGGTACGTGCTGAGTGCGACGCAGTTTGTTGAAGTATTGCCGTTGCCGCCGGGGGCGGGCATCAATCGTATGGATCATGCGGCGTTTAATACGGAGAGCGCGGAGGGAATGCGCAAGTATCTCGTCGCGAAGGGTTGGAAGACACCGAGCGCAGTGACAAAAGGTTCCGATGGTAGTAAGTGGTTCGCGGTGCTTGATCCGGAGGGCAACAAGGTTGAATTTGTCGAGCCGCCGGCTAGTGCGAAGGCACCGAATGCGCCGAACGCAGTGGGACATCACATCATTCACGTGGGCTTTTTAGTGAGGGATCGCGCGAAAGAAGACAGTTTTTATCGCGCGATTTTGGACTTCAAGCCTTATTGGTATGGAGGCATGGAGAATGGGAAAACCGATTGGGTGAGCCAGCAGGTTCCCGATGCGCATGACTGGCTGGAGTACATGCTGACGAGCGGACCGTCGGGGTCGGGGATTCCGGCGACGATTTCGCAGCGCTCTTTGGGAGTGCTCGACCACATTTCGATTGGTGAGACTTCGGTAGAGTCGACTTACAAGACGCTGAAGGATAGCGGGCGGCTGGAGGGCGTGCGCTGCGACGAAGGAAGCAAGGTAGGCAAGGATGGCAAGGTGCAGTTCAATATGTACGACCCGGATGGGATTCGCGCGGAGCTGATGAGCTTTCACGCAGTCGAGAAGCCGTGCTGCTCGAGCTTCACTGCGGAAGATCCTGCGGAATAAGGCTGTAGATTGGGAGTAAGGAATGACGTTGAAGTTCCTGCTCCCAATCTTGTGTCTTGGAGCGTTGGCTATATCAGCGGCTCATGCCACCTGCAGATTATGAAGATAGGGAAGGCTGGCGGTCATCAGAGGCCAGTCCATCTCGACGAAGTAGTTTTTGATACCGCCTGTCTTCGCGGCGGAGAAGATCTTTTTCCAATCGAGAGTGTCCTGGCCGACGGGAACTATTTTGTGGGTCTTTGCGGACCAACCCTGAACATGCATGGAAATAAATCGGCCTGGATACTTAATAAAGTACTCGGCGGCATCGTAGCCATCGCTGATGGTGGATACCTGGAATTGGAATTTGACGAAGCGGGGATCGAGAAGCTCGATCAGCAGATCGTAGGTGCGCTTGCCATCGACCTTGGTTAGTTCGAAGTCCTCATTGTGGAGGCCCTGCACGATGCCGGTGGAAGCAGCTTTCTCGCCGATTTTGCTGTATTCGTCAGCGGCTCGCTTGACGTCGTCGATGGTGGGATTCTTCGGTCCATCGAGACTCGGGATCAGCATTTGCGTCAGACCGAGATCTTTGGCCCAGGCGAGTCGCTCGTCTTGATTCTTGCGCAATTCATTGATGGAGAAGTGGCTGCTGGTGCAGGTAAGTCCGGCATCGTGAATGATGGTGCGGAGTTCGGAACCTTTGTACTTCGCCAGGCCGCCGAACCCTGAGTCGACGTAGCCGACGGGCGAACATAGCTCAATGGTCTTGAATCCCGCGGCGGCAAGCTGCTTGAGGGTGCCGGGAAAATCTTTGGCGATTTTGTCGCGGACTGGCCACGTTTGGCAACCAATGGGCATGCCGAGTGGGTCGGCGTGAAGCATACGCAAGTCTGACGAAAGGACAGCGCCTACGGTTGCGCTTGCCGAAACGGTTTTGACGAACTCTCTTCTCGATATTGCAGGCATGCTTTTCTCCTCACTGATTGCGTTGGAGTCTCATTTTAAACGCCGCGACGGGCGGGCTGGGTCGCGGAGGGAATTTTAGCGGAAGGGAGCGGGTCGTTTGATCCGCGCTAGAATTTAGCTATGCCTGCCGCTGCTCTTTCGCCTGAAGTGATGGCCAAGTACGAGCCTGTTATCGGACTCGAGGTTCACGTGCAACTGTTGACGGCTTCGAAGGCCTTTTGCGGTTGTGCGAATCGATTTGGAAATGACCCCAATACCAACATCTGCCCGGTGTGCCTGGGACTGCCGGGGGCGCTGCCGGTGTTGAATGCGAAGGCTGTGGAGTTTGCCACGCTGGCGTCGCTGGCGATCAATTGCGAGGTGCGGGAACGCTCGATTTTTGCGCGCAAGAATTATTTTTATCCGGACCTGCCCAAGGGCTATCAGATTTCGCAATACGACAAGCCGATTGCCGAGAATGGCTGGATCGACGTGCCGACTGCGGATGGAAGTATCAAGCGGATTGGCATTACGCGGCTGCACATGGAAGAAGACGCGGGCAAGAGCTTGCACGATGGGTTTGGGGATTCGGCGACGCGGACTTATCTCGACTTGAACCGTTGCGGCACGCCGCTGGTTGAGATTGTGAGCGAGCCCGACATCCGCACTCCCGATGAGGCGTTTGAATATCTGACGCGGCTGAAGGAGATCCTGCTGTATACGGGCGTTTCCGATTGCAACATGGAAGAAGGCTCGCTGCGCTGTGACGCTAACGTAAGCGTCCGTCTCAAGGGCGCGGAGCGCTTTGGCACCAAGGCGGAAGTAAAAAACGTAAATAGTTTTCGCTTCATCCGACTGGCGCTGGAGTACGAGATTGAGCGGCAGATCGAACTGATCGAATCAGGCGGGCAGGTGGCGCAGGAGACGCGGCTTTGGAATGCAGGCGAGGGGCGCACGTACTCGATGCGGTCGAAGGAGCAGGCGCACGATTACCGCTATTTTCCCGAACCGGATTTGCCACCGCTGATTGTGTCGCCGGAGTTTTTGCTGGAGGCGCGGAGCAAGCTGCCGGAGCTGCCAGAGGCGCGGCGGGCACGCATGATTTCAGAGTATGACCTGAACGAACAGGATGCTCGGACGTTGACCTCTTCTCGTGAGTTCGCGGATCGATTTGAAGCAGCGGCGCGTGCGGCCAAGAATCCACGACGCGTCGCCAATCTGCTGCTGAGCGAAGTGGGCGGGCGGTTGAAGGCGTTGGGGCTCGAACAGGAGCAATCGCCGGTATCGATGGAGGGAATTGTGCTGGCGGCCGATTTGCTCGATGAGGGCAAGATCAGCTCGAAACAGCTCAAGCAGCTCTTCGATGTGTGCTTTGAAAAGGGCGAGGACTTTGCAGCTGTCTATGAGCGAGAGAAGCCCGAGCAGATTACGGATTCATCGGCCATCGAAGCGATGATTGATGAGGTGATCGCGGCCAATCCGAAACAGGTGGAACAGTATCGCGCCGGGAAGAAGACGGTAGCAGGATTTTTTGTAGGCCAGGCGATGAAGGCTTCACGCGGTCAGGCAAATCCGGCGCTGCTCAATGAATTGGTGGCGAAGAAGCTGGAAGGGAACTGAGGCTATTTCAGCTTCAGTTCGCACTCAAATTCTTTACGCGTATCCCAGGAACTGACGTTTTTAATAGGGCTTTTTTTGCCATCTTTTTCGGCCCAGAGTTCGAAGTCTTCGGCCATGTTTACCTGGGCGAAGCGAAAGCGACCGTCCTTGTCCGACGTATAGCTGCGAATCGACTTGGTCTTAGCGTTCCTGAGAAAAAGAGTGGCGCCGGCAACATGAGCGGACTCGTCATTGATGACGCTGCCGATGATTACGCGCTGACCAAAGTTTTGTGCCTGCGCAGCGGGTATCGCCAGGCGGCCGACTGATGGAACCATTCCGGATACCAGCAGAGCGACCGCTGCGGCTGTTACCACGCTTACACGTTTCAACTTCATTCGTCTTCCTCGTCCTCTTCAAAGAACTCGTCTTCGTCTTCGTCAACTTCGTCGCCGACACGTGTCAGCTCCAGCGGCTCAACTCCCACGATCTCATATTCTGTTCCGCATTCATCGCAAAGGACGACGTCTCCCTCTTCAACTTCGTCCAATTCGATGTCTAAAGCATTTTCGCATTCAGGGCAGCTGGTCATGGCAGCCTCCTCTCTCTCGATAAGGTATTTCAAGCTTCGTGTTGTAGGATGACGGTACCTCGCGGTAGGTCTCCGAGATTTAATGGTTGGTATAGGTAGTTTGAGATCATTCCCGCCTTCCGGTCAAGTGGTAGAGCGGGACCGAGGAGAAACAGCAGTTCCTGGAGAATGGGTGATGCGATTTCCTCCTAAAGTGGTATTGTGCGGGCTGGCGCTGGCGGCGCCAATCTGCGTGGCGCAGGCGGATTTTACGGTCCATGCGGAGCCGGTTGGTCTTGCGCTTCGGGACCCTGCGATTGTAAAAGCGCTGTCGGCCATCGATGCCTCTCGCATAGATCAGACGATAGAAACGCTGGTTCGGTTTGGTACCCGCAACACTCTTTCGAGTATGAGTGAGAATTTGCCTGCGGGAACGGGCGTTCAGGCCGCGGCGGACTGGATTGCGGCGGAGTTTGAGCGCATTTCTGCCGGTTGCGGCGGCTGTTTGGAGGTGAAACGGGATAGGTTTGTGGCCGATCCGGCGGCGGCAGCGGGGAGCCCGTGGGCGGGGCGGATTCCGAAACCGACGCGGCTGACCAATGTTTACGCCATTTTGCGGGGATCCGCCCCGGCGCAGGCGAAGCGCATGTACCTGGTGACGGGGCATTATGACTCGCGCAACTCGAATGTACTCGATGCGGACGGAATTGCGCCGGGAGCCAACGACGATGCGTCGGGCGTGGCGGTGTCGCTCGAGTGCGCAAGAGCGCTGAGCCAATTGAAGTTTCCGGCGACGGTGGTCTTTGTGGCGGTGGCGGGCGAGGAGCAGGGCCTGGTTGGATCGGGTCATTTGGCGCGCCTGGCCAAGGATGAGGGCTGGCAGCTCGAAGCGGTGCTGAACAACGACATCGTGGGTGGAAACACAACGCCCGGAGACAAGTTTCAGTTGAAGGATCGGGTGCGGGTGTTTTCGGAGGGTGTGCCGGTGGCGGCAACTCCGGAGCAGGCGCGGCGGATAAGAGCGGTGGGCGGGGAAAACGATTCGCCGAGCCGCCAAGTGGCGCGATTTATGCAAAGTGTCGCCCATGGTTACTTCCCCGAATCTTCAGCGAATTCGTTTGACGCGTTCCTTGTTGCGCGGCCGGATCGCTACTTGCGGGGCGGCGATCATAGCTCGTTTAACCGCGAAGGGTTTGCCGCCGTACGGCTCACCGAGTGGCGCGAAGACTTTAATCATCAGCACCAGAACGTGGTTCATCCCGCTGCGGGTTCAGGCGACCCCGTTCTAGGCGATCTCAAGGAATTTGTAGACGTCAACTATGTGGCAAAGGTTGCGCGGCTGAATGCGGCGACGCTGGGGGCTCTGGCGGCCTCGCCTGGCGAGCCGGTAAAGGTCGGAATCGCGACGGAAAAGCTCGAAAACGGGACTACGCTGCATTGGGAAGCGGCACCGGGAGCGGTCGCGAAGTACGAGGTTCTGTGGCGGGAAACGACGGATTCCGACTGGCAGTTTATGCAGGTGGTTACGCCGTCGGGGACGGGTGCGCCGGTCACGATCACGGTTCCGGTGTCGAAGGATAATGTGATTTTCGGCGTGCGCGCGGTCGATGCGGCGGGGCATCAGGGGCTGGTAGTGGTACCGTAACGGAGTGAAAAAGTGAAGGGAGTGAACCGGTGAAGCAGTGAAGGGGTTAATGCCTTCCCGGTACCGGCGTGCGAGCAATTGTGGCAACGCAATGACACGCCCATGGTGAACGGTTTACCCTGCATTTATGGCAAGGATGGGCGCCACACCGTTTGCTCTCCCGGATTTCAGTGGTGTGACACGCCGACTGGTTCTGGTTAACCTGGTTGCTTTCTTCGCTCTGCTGCTGGTGCAGTTTGCGGATAAGGGACTCTATGCCTGGATTACTCTCCATGCGGTGATGGTTCCGCAGAACTTTTTGGATGGATGGCTATGGCAACCGCTGACATATAGTCTCGTTCATGTGTCCCTGGTGGGGACGCTGTTTGAGCTGCTGTCGCTGTGGTTTCTGGCGAGTTTTCTGGAAGCGGGCCGGGGATCGAACTGGACCATGGGGCTCTACGTGTCCGCTGTGATCGGGACGGCGCTGGCGGCGGTTGCGCTCTACGTGGTCAGCGAGAAGTTGGGCTTCCCGATCGAGCCGGTTCCGATCTATGGCTGCATGGGCGGCATCTTTGGCATGCTGATCGCGATGGGCGTGCTGTTCGGCGATGTGCAATTCCTGCTGTTTTTTACGATTGCCGTGAAGGCGAAATACATGGCGGCGATATATGCGCTGATCACGTTTGCCATGCTATTTGGCCAGAACCGGCTGGCGGCGTTTGCGCAACTGGGTGGTGCGCTCGCCGGACTGCTCTATATTCGCGTGGCGCCGCGGCGTGGTATTTCATTTCAGGTCAGCGAGCGCATGTATGGGTTGCGCAACGCGTACTATCGCTGGAAGCGTCGGCGGGCGGCGCGGAAATTTGAAGTGTATATGCGCAAGCAGGGTCGCACCGTTCGTTTTGACAGCCGCGGCCGCCAGATCGACGACGATCCCAACGACAAGAGCCGCTGGAACTGAAGATTCCGATCGGCGTAAGGCGCAGCTTGGCAGGTGTCATGCTCCGGTCCCGTCGTCCACTTGGCGATCGGAGAGCTCTTCGTCGTGGGGTTCGTCGAGATTGCCTTCGACTATGGATTCGGACCGCGCGACTTTGCTGATCCTGCATGCATGTTGTTCTGATGCGCGGAATCGCTTTATTGCCGCGCTCGATGTCGTACAATCTCCTCTGAAATGTCGATAAAACTTGCATTTGTTTTTCCGGGACAGGGTTCGCAGAGCGTGGGCATGGGACGCGAGCTTGCAGAACGATTTCCGGTGGCCGCTGAGACGTTTGCCGAAGCGGATGAGGCGTTGGGATTTGCGATCTCGAAGGTGTGTTTCGAGGGGCCGGAAGAGGACCTGCGGCTGACGGAAAACACCCAGCCGGCGATTTTGACCGCGAGCGTGGCGGCTTGGCGCGTGCTTGCCAGCCAAGGGATTGAGCCCGCGTTGGCAGCGGGGCATTCGCTGGGAGAGTGGTCGGCTCATGTGGCGGCAGGAACGCTACGATTTGCCGATGCGGTGCGGGCGGTGAAGGCGCGCGGACGGGCGATGCAGTTGGCGGTTCCTGCGGGGCAGGGAGCCATGGCGGCGGTGCTGTCGCTGGATGCTGCTCAGGTTGCAGAGGCTTGCGCCGAGGCGGCCGCGGAAACCGGGTTGACGGTGGCGGCGGCGAACCTGAACTCGCCAGGGCAGACGGTGATTTCGGGAGCACTGGCTGCGGTCGAGAAGGCTGCGGCTATCGCCAAGGCCAAGGGGGCGCGGCGAACTGTGATGCTGCCGGTGAGCGCACCGTTTCATTGCGCGCTGATGCAGCCGGCGCAGGAAGAAGTGGCGCGGGTGTTGGATGGGTTGACGATCGCCGATCCCAAGATTCCTGTTGCTGCTAATGTGACGGGCGCACTGGTGACGACGGCCGCTGAGGCGCGCGATGCGCTTATCAGGCAGGTAACGGGCGCTGTGCGCTGGGTGGATTGCGTGCAATCCCTGGTGAGTGGGGGAGCTGGAGTTTTTGTCGAGGTGGGACCGGGCAAGGTGCTTTCCGGGCTGTTGCGGCAGATCGATTCGGCGCAAAAAGCTCTGAATGTGGAAGATACGGCCAGCTTGGAGAAGACGTTGGCGGAGCTGGGGGCAGCCGCCAGCTAACGTCTTACAGTCTTACATTTGTCTTACGGGCCAAGATAAAGCTCGACCGGCGAAAAGCCCAATGTGTGAACTTTGGGGTCGTAGTCCAGAAACATCGCCTTGCTCTTGAGGCCGTTCATGCGGATGCCTACCAAAAGGACGTTGCCGGACATGCGGGCGGCGACGATCTTGTGGCTCTGGATCGATCCATATTCGTTTTCGGAGCTGTTGGGGCTCCAATCCTGCTGAAAACGGTTGAAGGGGTAGGCTGCCAACTTCTCGGGGTGTTTTTGCCATTCCGGATCATGCACCCAGATGCCGTAAGCGGCTGCCAGGTCGTTCTTTTCCACGTCCTTAAGGAAGTGGTTGATGGTCATTCGGCCACGTAGGTGGGTAAACCAGTTCCAGGGCCAGTCCACAGGCCTGCCCGAAACGAACCAAAAGGCTATGAGCAAGACAAATAAGCCGCCGACAGTGCCCCAAAGGAGTTCACTGCGATGGCGTTCGCGTGTGGCGTTATACGCTGGTGCATCGAGCAGAGTCATGGGGCGAATACCTCGTGGTTAGGATACGACACAAAGGGCAGGGATCAGGGGTCAGGGGGCAGGGGTCAGAAATCACATGCCGGAGATCCCGATGTTCTGATTAGTTAGACACCGAACGAGGGTGCCGTGTTCCCTGATCCCTGCGCCCCTTCCGGAGCGCTCTCTGCTACTCTTCGCGGGTATAGGTATTGCGGTTTTTCTCCTGCTGGCGTTCGAGGGCCAACTCGATGAGTTGCGTGATTAGTTCTTTGTAGCTGATGCCAGTCGCTTCCCAGAGCTTGGGATACATGCTGATCTGGGTGAAACCGGGTAAAGTGTTGACCTCGTTCAGATAAATGCGGCCTTTGCCGGTCGGTTCCATGAGGAAATCGACGCGGGAAAGGCCGGAGAGATCGCAGGCGCGGAAGGCGGCTACGGCCATATCGCGAATCTCTTTTGTCTGGGCGCGGGTCAGCTTGGCGGGAATGATTGGGACCGAGCCTTCCGACAAATACTTGGCTTCGTAATCGTAGAATTCTTTGCCGGGAATGATTTCGCCGACGACGCTGGCCTGGGGCGATTCGTTGCCGAGAACAGCGACCTCGAGCTCACGCGCTTTGGCCTTGGCGCCGCCTACACCCTGTTCGATGATGAGCTTGCGGTCATATTTTGAAGCCAGATCGAGGGCGGGGCCGAGCTCCTTGCGGTCATGTGCTTTGCTGATTCCGACGGACGAGCCGAGGTTTGCCGGCTTTACGAAAACTGGGTATTTGAGTGCTGCTTCGACCTGTTTGATGGCTTTCCGAGGAAACTTTTCCCAATCGGCGCGCAGAAGGGTCACGTGCTTCACGATGGGGAGACCGGCCTGGAGGAAGAGGCGTTTCATGACGTCTTTATCCATGCCGGCGGCGGAGCCGAGGACGCCGGAGCCGACGTAGGCGATGCCGGCGAGTTCGAAGAGGCCCTGGATGGTGCCGTCTTCGCCAAAGGTGCCGTGCAGGACGGGAAAGACGACGTCAAGAGACTGGCTACCCAGCGCCGCGTGACTGTCGAGCGCGGAGGCCGGTTGGGGAGCCAACAATGTAGGCTGGCCTTCGGCGAGGACGCGCGCGCCTGGGGTGGCGGCCGGATCGCCGGCGCGTTTCTTGGGTGATTTGGTGCTGGCGGAATCGATAGCGGAAGCGAGTTGCGGCGGCTCAGGGACAGTGCCTTCGAGCAGGTTATGGGCGGCGCTGGATGTGACCCAGTGCCCAGCTTTGGTGATGCCGATCGGTATGACTTCAAACTTTTTGCGATCGATTGCTTTGAGGATCGAGGCGGCCGAGAGGAGCGAGACTTCATGCTCGCCACTGCGGCCGCCAAAGAGAATTCCAACGCGGAGTTTCTTTGCCATGTCAGTTAGAATTCTAGTCCGATCTTGATGCAGCGTCTGTGGATCGAGATGGAACAGGACTCTTGCCGATACTGCATGGGTCAAATTTGACGCTCAAAGGATCTTCTTCCCAAACGCGGAACAGGCAAGTTCAACGGCAAGGTCGGCAGTGCGATTGTGTTCGTCGATGACGGGATTGACTTCGACGATTTCGAAGCTGAGGAGGCGGCCGTGGTCGGCGAGGATCTCCATGGCGAGGTGAGCTTCGCGATAGGTAGCGCCGCCGCGGACGGGGGTGCCTACGCCGGGCGCGTCTTCGGGATCGATCCAATCCATGTCCATGGACACGTGGTAGCCTGCAGTGCCACGCCCAGCGATGCGCAAGGCCTCTTCCATGACGGAGCGCATGCCTCGCTCATCGATGTCGCGCATGGTGTAGACCTCCGCGATGCCGGCACGGCGTATGTTTTCGCGCTCGGCGGCGTCAATGTCGCGCACGCCGATGAGGACGGTATTGTCAGGGGAGAATTTGGGCGAGTAGCCGTAGAGATTGCTGAGGAGATCAGGACCTAGTCCGAGCAGGGCAGCGAGCGGCATGCCGTGCACGTTGCCGGAAGGCGAGGTGTCAGGAGTGTTGATGTCGGAGTGAGCGTCGATCCAGAGCACGCCGATTGTTTGACCTTTGCGGCGATAGAACTCGGCTACGCCGGAGATGGAGCCGGCGGCCAGCGAATGGTCGCCGCCGAGCACGAGCGGCGTCATTCCTTCTTCAAGGGCTTTGATCACAGCTTCGGCAGTGCGCGAGCAGGTCTCGGCGATCTGTTCGAGATAGCGCGCATTTTCGTTGCCGGTGGATTGAGTTTCGGCGATTTCCACGCGGATGTTGCCGCCGTCGGTGACGGAATGGCCCAGGGCTTCGAGGCGGGCCTCGAGTCCGGCGACGCGCATGGCGGAAGGGCCCATGTCGACACCGCGACGGCTTGCGCCCATGTCGAGCGGAACACCGATGACACGAATGCGGCGGGGCGGCAAAGTCTGTGTGCCTGCGGGCATGGAGAAGGCGCCGGCGGCGGAACGTTCAGTGGATTTCGACATGCGAATTACTCCTGTTTTCCTGTTGTCACAGGGCCTCAATCGGAGCGAAAAGTGACTCATTTTCAGACACATTTTCCAACCGATAGTGTCCGCAGCCATTTATGCACACAAAAGCTTCATTTACTACCCCGAAATGGTTATTACACCAGAGTTTGACGGCTGTAAGATGAGTACTCAGAACCCGATATATTATTCAACGACGTTTGCTTCGGGGCGGTTGAGTCCCGAAGCAAATTGCTTTGTGTTTTTGTAATAGGAGCGATCGGAGTCCCAATAATCGCCGCCCGATCGGAGTCTTGCCGATGAAGAGATGGGCCGTGGCAGTTGCGATGTTCTCGATGTGGAGCGTGGCGGCGTTGTGGGCGGAGCCGGATGCTCTCACGAGCCTAAGTGCGGTACATCGCCTGACCAATGCAGAAGCGGCGCAAGGACGCATCGCGGTATTCGAAGCGACGATCACCTATTTTCGACCCTACGAAAAAACAATGTTTGTGCAGGATGGCGATGAGGCTATCTATGTGCAGGCGACTACGGACGAGAAGCTAGTCAGCGGCGATCGGATTCTAGTGCGGGGAACGACTCATGACAGCTTTCGCCCGTTTGTGCTGTCGAGCGATATCAAGCTGCTGCACCATGGAGCTCCGCCCAAGCCTCAAGCGGCGACATTCGAAGACATGATCGGGGCGAGACTGGACTGCGTGCGCATTACAACGCATGCGGTGGTGCTGGCGGCTGATAGTACTGTGAGTTCCGATGTGCGCAGTACCACGCTGCAGTTGCGTACCAACGATGGCGATATCGAAGCGGTAATCGACAGCGACGAAGAGAGTGCTCTGAAGGGATTGCTCGATGCTGCAGTCGAGGTGACGGGCGCGGTGTCGGGGCGATTTGACGGCAAGATGCAGATGACCGGAGTCGAGATCCACGTGACGAGCCTGGCGGACGTGAAGATTGTGAGCCGTCCCAATTCCAGTCCCTGGCTGCTGCCGATTACGCCGATGGGCGAGATTTTATCGGGCTACAAGGTGAAGAATCAGACGCCGAGAATTCACGTGCGGGGCACGATCACCTATTACCAGCCGGGTTCGGCGGTGGTGCTGCAAAACGGTTCGAAGAGCCTTTGGATCGCCACGCAGGCACACAGCAATATCGAGGTCGGCGATGTTGCGGATGCGACGGGATTCCCTGCCGTTCACGATGGATTTTTGACATTGGCGCGGGGTGAACTTGAACCGCTGCATGAGCGAGCACCGGTTAGTCCGCAGGTAGTGACGTGGCATGACCTGACACTGAGCCACAACATCTTTGACTTGATTTCGATCGAAGGAAAAGTTGTCACAGAGGTGCGAGAAGCGGGGCAGGACGTGTACGTGCTGATGGCCGGCGGAAACATGTTTTCCGCGATCGTGCGACACCCTGCTCAAACGGGCGCTGCAAAGGTGGACCCACCGCCGATGAAGCAGATTGCCACAGGCTCGATGGTGCGTGTAACGGGCATCTGCATTCTCGAGGATTCGAATCCATTTAACGCGCAGGTGCCGTTCGACATCTTGATGCGTTCCTCCGACGACATTACGGTAACCGCCGATCCGCCCTTGCTCACTGAGCGCAACCTGGTGCGGCTAGTGAATACACTTTTCGTGATGATGCTGATTGTTTTCGCGTGGGGATGGAGCATGCGGAGAAAAGCATTTCATCAGACGGCGGCGCTGGCTCGGCAGGCCGCGATTGAAGCTGCCGGCGAGCGATATAACGCGGAGTTGCAACGGCGCCGGGGTCGCATTCTCGAAGACATCAACGGTGCGCGATCACTGACCGAAATTCTGGAAGAGATTACCAGGCTGGTGTCGTTCCAATTGAAGGGACCGCCTTGCTGGCTGGAGATGAGCGATGGGGCGCGCGTGGGAACTTATCCGGCGAATGCGAAACATCTTCACATTGCGAGCGAGGAGATTCGTTCGCGATCCGGACCGGCTCTGGGAATGATGTTCGCAGGATTCTATGTGCAGATAGAGCCGGGAAGCGACGAACGGCAAATCATCTTAGTAAGCTCGCAACTGGCGACACTGGCGATTGAAACCCGCCGGCTTTACACAGACCTGGTGCATCGGTCGGAGTTCGATCTGCTTACCGATATACATAATCGTTTTTCGCTGGAGAAACAACTGGATGCGCTGATCGGCGGCGGGCGCGAGAAGGACCGGTGTTTCGGCATTGTCTATGTCGACCTGGATGAATTCAAACAGGTCAACGACATTTACGGACATCATGTCGGAGATTTGTATCTGCAGGACGTATCGATGCGCATGAAGCGACAATTGCGTACTGGAGACATGTTGGCGCGATTGGGCGGCGACGAATTTGCGGTGTTAATGCCGACGGTGTGCGGACGCGCCGATGTGGAGGAGATCGCGCAAAGGCTGGAGCGATGTCTGGATACGTCGTTTGCCGTGGAAGGCTATGTTCTTCAGGGGGCAGCGAGCGTGGGTGTAGCGCTCTATCCAGAAGATGGAACGTCGAGGGACAGCATATTGAGCGCCGCCGACGCTGCGATGTATGTGGCCAAGCACCTGAAGCAGCAGGCCCGCGAAGAGCACGCAAGCCGCATGCGCCGAGAGATCCAGGATCATAGATCGACGTAAGCACGCAGACTGAATCTACTTGAACTCAGCGCATGACCAAGGCTTGGATCGTGACGCCGTATTGCTGCTAGCGACCGACACCATGATGATGCAGGTCGCCAGGAGCAGTGCGCAATGACGTCTTGATTGTTATAAGACTGGACCCCGACCGTAACCCGATTTGGTCCTGTTAAGTAGAAGCGACGGAGAGGTAACCAAGGACACGGCGCTTGCCCAAAGCCCGAGAAATCCGAACCATGTCGCATGAGCCTTGCGCCATGCTCGGGAAGCGAGTGTCAAAATTCCAAGGCCAAGCAGGGAAATGCTGCTGGGCTCGGGGACAGGTGAGTTCACAGGCGAAACGGTGATGGTTCCCGATTTCGGATCGGAATAGCCCGAGCCGAAATCTGTCGCGCAAACTCCGCCGCCACAATACATATACTCTTGGCTGACGGGGTACGTTCCAGTAGCGGGAAACGAACCGCCAAAGTACCAGGTGATGGAGTCGTAATCGGGCAGAAGAGTAGTGCTATTGAACTGGAACGAGTAGGATGTGACCGCATAGAGCGACATACTGCCCAGAACTCCACTATTGTTCACATTCAACGTGCCGGAAACGATGCTCTGTGTGGTTGCATCCCAGTCCCATGTTGCATTGAAAACGTCTTTGCATGCCGTTCCACAGGAATTATTTCCGGTGAAGGTGACGTTTGATAGATCGATTGCAACGATTGTGTCGGCTCGGCAAGGAACGGCAATTGCGGCCATCAGCGCAGTGAATACCACGAGCGGGGAGAGCCAAATGGATCGAAAAATATTCGACCTCGTTTTGATCATGAGTGAGCTCCTATGCCATCCAGGCGGGGAATGGTAGTGCAACGAATAGGTATGTTCTTGAGGACGAGTGAATCTCAATCATTTGAAAAGGGTATGGGGAGTCGTCACGTAGGAACACACGTCTTCTGCGTGTCATCATTGCACGTAGCGTGCCGCACGCGTTCTGCTGAAATAGAGCCTTTATTCTCTTTCGCCGAGGGAAAGCGCAAAACATTGCAGGGGGATGTGGAATTTTTGTACACAAGCGGTGGGTGCGTTAGTGATAGGGGCAGTCCCGATGCGAAGGAAATAGCCAACCCAAAATAGCAAACCCCACGGACAAGGATCTGTCCGTGGGGTTCGGTTGTTACGAATGTTACTCGGCGGCCATCTCTTCCGCTTCGCCTTCCTGGCGCATAAGCTCCAGTTCGCGTTCCGCGGCTTCGATCTCTGCCGATACTTCCTGCTGTACACGGGCTGCCGCTTCTTCGAGCTCGGGTGAGAGCTGGACGTTGCGGTAGTACTCGAGGCCCGTGCCGGCGGGGATAAGGCGGCCGACGATCACGTTCTCTTTCAGGCCGCGCAGGTTGTCGATGGCTCCGTTGATGCTGGCTTCCGTGAGTACACGAGTGGTCTCCTGGAAGCTGGCAGCGGAGATGAAGCTATCGGTCGAGAGCGAGGCTTTGGTGATGCCCAACAGGAGCGGACGCCCCGTGGACGGACGGCCTCCTGTAGCCTGCACGCGATCGTTCTCTTCGCGGAAGCGGAAGCGATCGACCTGCTGTTCGAGCAGGAAGTTGGTATCGCCCACGTCATCGATGCGGACCCAGCGCAGCATCTGACGCACGATCACTTCGATGTGCTTATCAGAGATAGCCACGCCCTGCAGACGGTAGACTTCCTGGATTTCGTTGACCAGGTAGCCCTGCAGCGCTTTTTCGCCCAGCACGTCAAGAATGTCATGCGGGTTGAGCGGTCCATCCATCAGCGGATCGCCGGCGCTCAGACGCTCGCCTTCCTGCACGTTGACGTGGATACCGCGAGGCACGGAGTATTCTTTCTCGTCGCCGTTGTCTGCGGTGATGTAGATCTTGCGCTGTCCCTTGACCACATCGCCGAAGCGGACCACACCATCGATTTCACTGATGATGGCGGTTTCGCGCGGCTTGCGGGCTTCGAACAATTCAACGACACGCGGCAGACCACCGGTGATGTCCTTGGTACGGGTGCTCTCTTTAGGAATCTTCGCGAGCACATCGCCCGGACCTACTTCATCGCCGTCTTGAATCATGAGGTGAGAACCGCGCGGCAACAGGTAACGCTTGCTGCCCTTGAGGCCCTTCACAACAAAGGTCGGCTGACGCTTTTCGTCGGGAGCATCGGCAACCACCCAACGGGAGAGGCCGGTAACTTCATCGACTTCTTCGTTGAGCGTGATGCCTTCCTGCAGATCCTTGAACTGCACGGTGCCACCGATTTCAGTGAGGATCGAGTACGTGTACGGATCCCACTCGGCAAGCAATTGACCAAGCTTTACGTGTTCGCCATCCTTGACGCGAAGGCGCGCGCCATAAACCACCTGGTAGCGTTCCTTTTCACGGCCGCGATCATCGAGCACAGCCACGGAACCGGAGCGGTTCATTGCTACCAGTGTGCCGTCTTTGCTCTCGACATAGCTCAGGTTGATGAACTTGACTGAGCCATTGTTCTTGGCATCGAGTCGCGACTTATCCTGCACACGGCTGGCAGTACCGCCGACGTGGAAGGTACGCATGGTGAGCTGCGTTCCAGGCTCGCCGATGGACTGTGCCGCGATGACGCCGCAAGTTTCGCCGAGTTCAACCATGCGGCCGGAACCGAGGTTACGACCGTAGCAGAGGGCGCAGACGCCGCGACGCGATTCGCAGGTGAGCACAGAGCGAATCTTGACGCGCTCCACACCCGCACCTTGAATAGCAGATGAGGTGTCTTCGTCGATCTGGTCGTTGATGTCGACAACGACGTTGCCATCGTAGTCCTTGATGCGCTCGAGGGTGACGCGGCCAATGATGCGATCGCGCAGAGGCTCGATGATTTCGCCGGACTCAACGATGGCTCCGACGTAAATGCCTTCGACGGTGCCGCAGTCGAATTCAGTGACGATCACGTCTTGTGCTACGTCAACCAGGCGACGAGTCAAGTAGCCCGAGTCGGCAGTCTTGAGCGCCGTATCGGCCAGGCCCTTACGTGCGCCGTGGGTCGAGATGAAGTACTCGAGCACGGTGAGGCCTTCGCGGAAGTTCGCAGTGATCGGCGTTTCGATAACTTCGCCTGACGGCTTGGCCATCAATCCGCGCATTCCGGAAAGCTGACGAATCTGCTGCTTCGAACCACGGGCGCCAGAGTCGGCCATGATGTAGATCGGGTTCATGGCGCCTTCGTCGTCTGCGCGCTTCATGTTACCGAACATTTCGTCGGCTACCTTATCGGTAACCGCAGACCACATCTGAATGACCTTGTTGGAGCGCTCGCCGTTGGTGATAGCGCCGTCCATGTACTGCTTCTGGACTTCGATCACCTTCTTGTCGGCGTCGTCGACCGTGGTGTACTTGCTGGCCGGGATCACCATGTCATCAAGTCCGACGGACAAGCCGGAACGCGTGGCGTAGTTGAAACCGAGTTCCTTGATGCGATCAAGCATGCGCACCGTAACCTCGAGACCGAGGTTCTGATTGCAATAGTTGACCAATTGGCCGATGCCCTTTTTCTTGAGCAGGCCGTTAACGAAGGGCATGCCTTCGGGCAGTTTGTCGTTGAGGATCACTCGACCGACCGTGGTCGAGATGTATTCCTTGTTGAAATCGACGGCTTCGGTGTGGGTCAGATCCTGATCGTCATAGGCGGTGGTCATGTCGAGCACCTTGCCTGTGTAGCGCAGGCGAATGGGCGACAAGGTTTCGAGTTCCTTGGCTTCGAGAGCCATCAGAATTTCTTCTGTGTTGGCGAAGACGCGGCCCTCGCCCTTTCCACCCTTCTTTTCCTTGGTCAGGTAATAAAGACCGAGCACCATGTCTTGTGTAGGCACGGTGATTGGCTGACCGGAAGCAGGCGACAGAATGTTATGCGAAGCGAGCATCAACACGCTGGCCTCAATCTGCGCCTCGGGCGATAACGGAATGTGAACAGCCATCTGATCGCCATCGAAGTCGGCGTTGAAGGCGGTGCAGACCAGCGGATGAATCTTGATGGCCTTGCCCTCAACGAGTACCGGCTCAAAA
>Ga0302140_10001133_pt1 | contig 34941 bp, 30 predicted proteins | sample I_Bog_E1_1_FD_202095 | JGI IMG/M metagenome (GOLD analysis project Ga0302140, IMG submission 202095) | Peat permafrost microbial communities from Stordalen Mire near Abisko, Sweden - I_Bog_E1_1 | ecosystem: Environmental > Terrestrial > Soil > Wetlands > Peat | place: Sweden: Abisko, Stordalen... | reverse complement strand
GGCCATACTGTAAAGAGCAAAAGCCGCGGCGCGTTTTGCCGGCGGAAAAGTGTCGACAAGGATTGCCTGCTCCACCGGAGCGAGTCCTCCGCCTCCCACGCCCTGCAATATGCGAAAGAAAATAAGCCAAGCCAGACTCGGCGCGAGACCGCAAAACAGCGAACTCAGGGTGAAGATGGCGACGCAGCCCATGTAGTAATTCGTCCGTCCAAATACTCTGCTCAGCCAGGCGCTTAGCGGCAGGACCACTGCGTTCGCCACCAGGTAGCTGGTCAACACCCAGGTGCTTTCATCGCCGCTCACCGCCAGCCCTCCGGCAATGTGAGGCAATGCCACGTTTGCGATGGCCGTGTCCAGCAATTCCATGAAAGTGGCGAGGGTAACCGTGATGGCGATAACCCAGGGATTGATCTGCTTAATACAAAACGACCGATCGGTCTCATCTAAAATGCTAGCATAAAAGAGACCGATCAGTTGTTTCGGCGGATTTGGAAACGGCAATGACAAAAGGTGAACGGACACGCCAGCGGTTAGTGGCGGAGGCAGCCGGACTCTTTAACCGGCAAGGCTATGAAGGCAGCTCCATGCAGGACATCATGCAGGCTACTGGTCTCCAGAAGGGCGGCATCTACCGGCATTTTGGAACCAAAGAGGAGTTGGCGCACGAGGCATTCGATTACGCCTGGCGCGAAACCATCCAAGCCCGGCTCAAGAATCTGGATTCGGTCCCGAACTCCGTGGACCGGCTGAAGCAGTTCATCGCCAATTTTGTTGAGGTCCGTTCACCCGTCCCAGGCGGATGTCCTCTGCTCAATACCGCGGTGGAAGCGGATGACGGAAATGCCGTTCTAAGAAAACGCGCCCTTCTCGCGTTGCGCGGTTGGCGCAATACGCTTGCGGCAATTGTTCAGAAAGGCATCGACCGGCATGAGATCGCTAAGGCAACGCAGCCGGAAACTGTCGCGACCATTGTGATCGCATCCTTAGAAGGGGCACTGATGATGAGCCGTCTGGAGCGCAATGGCGATCATCTTCTAACGGTGCAGAAGCATTTGAACGCCTATCTGGAATCATCAGTCCGAGTTTAGGCAAAGTCTCCGGTCTCATCGGAGAAAAGTCTTGAAGCGCGTATCGGGTATGGATGGATACCCTGAATCCAAGAAGCTGGCTCGCCGCGCTTCGCCTGGGCCCGCCGGAATTAGCCCTCATAAACGCCGTCGGAAGTGCGGCGGCGCGGCGGCGGCAGCGGCATGACGCCAACTGTCGCTACCAGCAACGTGACCTACCTAGGGATTCCATCGGCGTTGTCAGCAGCGCTATGAGTTCGCCCGGCGTCTCCTCAGAGTACGCCCGTGGAGAAACTGTTAAAGGATCTAATCCGCCAATTCGTCCAATCGAATCCCCCACCACTCTAAATTCGGTGACCGGTATGACGCGAGCGGGCCTAACCCTGAACCAGATGATGCCGAGTGGCCGCGCGGCCATTGTCAATGAGCTGTACAATAGCCGAGTAGCTCCCGAACTTCAGAGATCCGCAGCCGCTGCTCGCGCCAGAATGGCAGAGACTGAGCGGGTGTGACCGTCGGCCTCCAATTGGAGCGCGTCGAATTGCTGGTGGCAAGAGTGGAATCCTTGGACCGGTTGGACGGTGCGAGAGATGACAACCGTATCTAACAAATATTGAAAACGCCCGTTAAAGCGTCATTTTAAGTCTGGTTTTGGCCGCCTGCAGTTCCTGCCAGATAGCAGCGCCGGCAATCAAACTTCCATTCGGCAACTCAAGATCTCGCGTTTCGACGAGACCCTCTTTCCAGCGATAAATAACTTGTCCCGTCGGATCAAAAACGAAGACGTGAGAAACACCCGCCTGTTGGTAGTTTCGGCACTTGTCGATCAGCTGTTTGGTTTGATCGTCAGAAAGGATTTCGATGACCAACGACAGTTTGGCTGGATAACGTTCATCTCCTTCAGGAAGAATAGCGACATCGGGTCTAGGCTGCCAATCACGTCTTGCTTTGAAGTCGAATTCCCCCCCGGATTCGTAGCCTGCGGCGTCGAGCAGTCGCATCAGGATTTTCTGCAGCAAAGCATGCAGCTTATCAGGCACAGGCTTGCGCACCGCCTTTCCATACCAATATTCCCAGCCGGATTCACTGCCGTAACGCTTATCAAATTCTTCAACTGTGAGGAATTGAGGAGCGGTTGCCATGAATTCAATATACCGGAGGGACCGTGGCGCCGCGTCATCATCGAGCAACATTGTTCTGAAGGCCGTTTTGGGCCCAGAGGAAATGCGCGTATTTCGGTGGCGAATAGGGATGTCGGATTACTTCGGGTAAGCTGGGACCCTCACGGCGGCTTGTGGCCATATCACCGGGTATCCGGAAATTGCCCTCAGCAGAATATAGTGGAAGGATAGCCGACCATGCGGGAGTTGGCGACTTTGCTCCACGCTGCGCCGTTACTCACCATCTATTTGCACGATGCGTTCGCATTTGCTAGAATCACTTCTCTTTTGAGCGAGGTCATATGTCCAACCATCCTCCGGGGATTTTCGTCAGTTATAGCCGCGAAGATTTTGATATTGTAAGTCGGCTCGCTGAAGATCTTGGTAAAGCTGGCATGTCGGCTTGGGTTGATAAGCGTGAAATCAGCCCTGGCCAGCACTGGGACAGCGCAGTGGAGAGCGGGTTGACGGACTCCGACTGCGTGCTTGTCGTACTCTCTCCCTCATCAGTCAACTCCCGTAATGTTCTGGATGAGATTTCTCTAGCTCTGGAAACGAGGAAGATGATCGTGCCGATCCTCCATCGCGATTGTGTGATCCCTTTTCGGCTGCGCCGCGTTCAGTATCTAGATTTCAGAGGAAACTACCTGGACGCGTACCAGGAACTATTGACAGTTCTGACAAACAAGAGGACGCCGACCAACACAGTATCGGCCGATGACTCAGAAAACACTGGAATTGAGAGGGCGCGAATATTCAGTCGTGGACGCCCAGCGCTCACTATCATCGGAGCGTTGCTTGTCATGCTTGTGCTGGCCGTCGGCTTCTTCTATAGGCAATTGAAGAAGGTGCCGGACGTAACTGGAGAGTGGCATTCAGAAGTCTTTAGCGACCCGAATGAACGCCAGCCGAACCGCCAGCAATATTACTTCAAATTTAAGTCTGATGGGGAGCACTTGTTTGGCACCGTGCGCTGGGTAGAGCCTCCCGGCAAGCCAACCGGCATCATCTATCCTGTGGGAAACGGAAAGATCGAAGGCAATAAAATTTCATTCGACTATTTTGGTGGGTGGACCCATGAAGGCGCGGATGGGAACACAACTCGAGAGAAGGAGTCTTTCGTCGGCACGATATCTGCGGACAAGATTCGCTTCACCTACCAGCGGGAGGATGCGATTCCGTTCGACATCAGCGCTACAAAATTTCGCGACGGGCCAGTCGACCTGTCTAACTAAGTAGCCCGGGACTGTGGTCTTTGTTCTCGGGTTCATAGGATCGCTTTCAGTACACAGATCTGGAATGACCGGTTGATAGGCCCAGCCGCAACTGCGCAAGCCCCATTTGATCCATTACGCCCACAACTTCAACGTCACGCTGGACGGCGTTCACTCATGAGTGGTCGCCAAGGGGCGGGCAATCCGCCCCAAGTCAGAGGATAAGGTCACGGTTCAAGTCCAAGCTTGTCATTGACGGCATGACGCAGCTTTTGTTTGCAGCCGAGGTAACGCTCTGTCGTCTGAATGGATACATGTCCCAGCAGAAACTGAATCTGGTCTAGCTCGCCGCCAGCCAAATGACAGAGCCGAGCGCATGTTCTTCTTAAATCATGAGGGGCCAGCTTTTCTATATCGGCCATTTTGGCGGCTTTCCGAACTACCTCCCAAAGCACCTTCGGCGTCATGCCAGTTCCCCAAATCTTACCTGCTTTATTGATTGCACGGAATAAGCAACCTTCAGTAATGCCGCTCGCTGCCGTCCATTGATTGATGGCATCTTTCACCCAGGCTGGAATGGGAATAGTTCTGATGTGGCCAGCCTTACCATTTAGATCAGCCACAACCCAATGTTCTTCGCGCATTTGAATGGACCGGACATTCAAGCTGAGAAGTTCTCCCCGGCGAAGACCGCATCCAACCAGAAATGTCAGCATGGCGTAGTTCCTTTTGCTGCGCAGATCTTCTCCGCTCGACTTGGATAACAGATTCTTGCTTTGATCAACGGTGAGCCAGTTGCCAACACGCACCCCGATTCGGCGAACGCTTTTTACCCGGCGAATGCCGGCGGCCAGTTCAGGGCTAAGCAGTCCAGAGTCCGCAGCCTCGTATGCGACCCGCCTGACCGCTGCGAGCCTCAAGTTGATTGTGGTCGGGGCAAGATGCCGTTCTTCCAAGTGGATTCTGTAGCGAAGCACAACTGTCCGATTTAGCGCCAGGCGAGGCTCCGAACAATACCAGTCGACGAATTCATCAATTGCATGCGCATACGAGCGTTGGCCGCTCTTTGAGGTCAGCGTATTAAGAACGGCAGACTTCGTCTGTTCCAGGTCAGGAAGTGCCAACGTGCGCTTTGGCGGTTTCTTCTTGCGTTTTTGCTTTTGCATTCTGAGCGGCCTCCTTGGTCGCCCTTTCAGAATGCCCAAAGTTCTACCCTGCGCCGTTACCCACGGCTAAGCTTCTAAGGCAGGCTACCGCAGCGGTGCCAATGGAAGGAGCCTTGTCCGAGTGGCGCGTTATTCGCCCGCAGTGGGCATTTTTACGATATGCCGACAAATCAGCCATGTGGATTACTAAAGCCTTCTCCGTCGCCGTGGATCTATTCGGGAAGGGAACCAAGGCTACTGAAGGATGCCTATTCGCCAGGTTTAGAAAGAAATGATAGATAGGACTTACGGATGCAAGCGCGCATCGCACAAACCAGGCCTCAGGCAACGACCAGACTGGCCGGGCTGGCTCTTCATTTGAATGTGCCCTTCTTAGGTGATCTCTTCGAACTGCGTTATGCGTACCTCACGATCTGGAAAAACGGCTCGTATCTCCAGTCGGCCACCCATCGCTTCGACGTACTCCGACAGCGTGCTCAAGTAAAGGTCTGTCCTGTGTTCAATTTTCGACACCTCTCCCTGATTTACACCCAAACTTTGCGCGAGTTTGGCTTGAGTCATCTGCCGGGCTTTGCGCAACTCCTCCAGCGGCATGGCCGCTATCGTTTCTCGGACGCGTTCGGTGATCTTCTGCCGGCGATTGGCCGGCATGGAATCGAGCAACTCACTGAATTTGCGTATTGGCATTACAATCCTCCTCGTGCAACTAAGAGGGCGCGCACATGACGAGCCCGTTCTGGCGAACGCAGTTGGGCCAGTGCCCTTTCTTCGATCCGGCGAAGCGTTCACAAACAGCGCCGAACTCCTGTCCGGCCTTCTCAAAATGCTCGCGTTCACGACCGCTATCTTCCTTTCGGATTTCTTCTAAATATTGCTGGTAGATTCGGTCCGCAGCCGGCACAAACTGCTCATACCAGCGGTCGTTGCCGCTCTTGTCTCCTCCTATCAAGAGAATCGCAGTCCGGTACGGATCAAATATATAGAGCGTCCTTAGTGGTTTCCCTCCACTCTGAGTGCGCAGCTCACGCATGCTCGAGTGCCTTGAACTGGTCACCTTCGAGCTATGCGGAAATCCTAAACTTGGCCCGAGCTCTGCAAGCAGGGACACCGAATAGGCGACATCATCCTGTTGGTCCTCAGATAGACCGACCCACCACTGGCCGAATTCGTCTGTGAACTCAACGCTCCAGCTCATATTCCATAGTATGCACCCAAAAGAATATTCTGTCAAGAGAATATCAAGGCGTTTCTTTCGACGGTCAACGGCAGCCGAGCGCTTGTAGCCCTTACGGATAATTCGTTTGAGTACCGGCGCAAAAACGTGAGTAGTCGCCAAGGGTAGATCTACGCTGCGCCGTCACACGCGATCTATGAGGCGATTCGCGCTTCAAAGGTTTAGGGCTGCTCGTTATTCATTGCGGAATCGATCCGTTAAGAATATGCGCGAACGGGACAAGACCGGCCTTTTGAAGCGTGGCGCGTGATGCGAGGTTGGCAGGATCGCAGCGGGCACAAGGGATGCTTCCGAGCGCGTATGCGGCGCGTTTAAGCTCCTGGATTAGATATGATCCAAAACCTCGGTTCCTAACGGATTCGAGAGTTTCCATGTAGATGTCCCCGTACGGCACGTTGTAGTGAAATAGGAGGCCGCCGGTGGCTACGGTCGCGCCGTCCAACACAAGCTGGTATTCTGCGCTACCTTGCCGCTGAGCGATAGCGTTCCGGATCTCTTGATCAGACGTCAGTTGATCGACAGTTGCGCCATTCGCTGGCAGGGCAGTCGTGATTGCGTCGCGAAAAACAATTTTCTCGCTCCAGATGTCGCGCGCGTATGAATGCAGCATCACCGCCAGCATGGCGTCGCTCGATTGGATTTCCATATACCGTGCGTCACTGGCGGTAAGCAGCGCCTCGAACAGCTTGAATCCGTGTACCCGGTGCTCGGGCAACACATAGAACTCGAAGATGGTTGGCTTATCCTTCCATGGCCCTTCCCGAGCGATAGACCCGAAACCGGCCGTGACACCGTCGATGTCAAGCAGATAAGTCTCAGTCCAGCCATCACGCCGGTGAATCGAGTCGTGGACAATCTGGCCGTTCATCTCCTGGCGATAGCGAACGCGCAGCGGAAGGACGGCGTCTGCCGTCGATGTTATGGCCAAGGCAGGCATAGGGACTCAATCACAGTTCAGCATAGGAGATTCCGGCGACGCTCTCATATTTTGCTACTCCCTGGTCGCCCAGCGTAGATCAATCGCCACATCGCCGTCACGGAGGATCTATTTCTGATTTCCGAATAGGAGGGAATTTATCGACAGGAATCGGCCGAGACGTAGAAGCACACCGCAAGAATCTATGCCTTAGTCGCGGGAGTGCTTCTACGAAAAGCTGGCAGGTAAAGTTTCACGCTCCCGCCCCGATGACAACGTGGCCATCGGTGAAGAGTTCTTCTGCCACCGCCCTGACTTGCCCTCGGAATTGCGCCTTCAGCGCGTGATCGAGCTGGGCTGGCGTAATTAGATCGAGGATTTCAGCTATCGAGTCCGCGACTTCGAAAAAGCGAACTGCGACATCCTTATTTCGAATATTAAACCTCCAACCCTGAAGCCCGATAATACGCGATTTAAGCTCACGCGTCCCGGGCGAAGCGCGGTCTCTAAATAGCGATAGTTGTCCGTCGATGTGGTCAAAGGCCCCTAGGAATCCAGGAACCCAAAAAGGTGGTTCCGGTGGCTCCGAGGTTGCCGTCTCACAATCGCCTGCCCATGTAAGGGTCGCAGATCGAACTTTGAGTGCCGACCAGGCGGGTGCGGGGTAGTGATTTTGAGCCATTATGTAGATTTGCGCGAGCTTATCTTGCATAAAACTCTCTGAAAGTACCAAGCTAGTCGCAAACAGAGCTTCGATTACCTCATCGCTTTCGCGCGGAAAAATTCCAGGGTACGTGCTGTGGCTCTGGTGAAAGGCCAAGAAGAAGCGGGCCCGTTCGTTTCCGTCCCAGCTCTCTGCATAGCTCGACATGAGTTCTTGAAAGTCATCCCCCAACGCCTGAAATATTGTCTGGACAGTCGCACTTGATTCAACTCGGGGAAAATACCCTATCTCAATACCGAGCAGGAGCCAACTCAGTAACTCTAGTAGAGTTTGCGCTGTGTGGACCCTCTCAACCGAATCTGAAGAGATCAGTTGACGCAACAGTTCCATAGTCGGTTCAACCTTGAACTCGACCAGTGAACCTAACCGTGCCAGTTTAGCTTGTTCCGCTGTCGTCATATCGAACAAAACTCAGGGGCCGCATGTATCTTTCGGTCGGCTTACAAATATCTGTGTGACCACGATCCGGCTCAGTTGGTTCAATGAAATCGTCCGGGTACGCGCCCGGATGCACTACGTTATCACTTTCCCCATAAAGCACGCGCGCGCGCAGAGCCCGTATGTGGATATTAGTGCGCGCCGCAGAAGTCGTGTCACTTCGTAACTGCTGAAAAAGCAAATTTGACGGTTGCATGTCGTTGTATCCAGGCAAGGAGGCCAAATAAGGCTGAACCACAGCACTTGTTAGCTGAAATTGGAGGAAGAAGCCCAATAATCCTGAGGGGCTTCCGCCCGCTAAAGCAGGGGCAAAAAGTCGGATTTGTGCGCTCAGCAGCCAATCAGCGGTGTATTCTCCTATCGCCGGACTGCCAGATCCCGCTGTCGCGGCCATAGTTGCTCGTTCATGGACCGCACTGATGACGGCATGCCTCACAACCACTGCCCCTTGCGAATGGCCAACCAAGAGAAGCTTGGAATAATGTCGCTCAGGCATGCCTTTACTGCGTGGGAAGATTGCTGCATTCGGGTTAGGGTAAATCTGCTGTATAAAGTTCCGAAGGTTCTGAGACGTCATCAGGATTCGCTGCCGCGTGCTTGGATACCGCCAGAAGTAGAGGTCACATTCGCTCCACCACGGGAATAGATAGCTCAGTTCCGTCGCTAATACCGGAAACTGCAACCATGTCCTAAGGGGATGGCCTCCAAAGCCGTGGACGAAGATTACGGCCGTGTTAACTTGCTCGGACCTTTGCAATACGCAATAACTGTCTTCCGCTATTCTCAACGGCTCGCTCATAATTCCTGTCCGTTTCGTATGATAACTGATTCACCAACGATCCTTTTCGCGCCATAAGGATGGCGTCGGGATTAATCCACCCTGGTCGCTCAGTGTTTACCGACCCTTGGCGAGCGGAGAGCGAATAGCGCCTGGATCGCGGGCTATCCGGAAGTTGGGAATGTCGAGCCCGCACCAACCAGCGCCCGTGTCTGGTGCCGGCAAATGCAATTCAACCTGCGTATGGCGGCATAATCTGTTTGTGGCGGACGTGAGCATCGCCGACAACGCTGTTCTTGGCATTCGGATCTGAGGCCACGCGGATTGCCAGCCCTTATTCGCGATGGGTGTCAGCTGTGACCGTGGCCAGCGACACTGCAGCCCTCCAGAATTCCAGTCACAAGTTTTGAAAAAAACTTGAAAATAGTTGTAACTCCAATCCTCCCATCGACTTACCAGGAATTCTCCCCCCTTCCAAAACACCCCTCCCCTTTCAATCAACTTTCCGCCCCAAGGTATTTTTGAGCCAGAAAAGCCCGCTGAAGGCCTTTCCATTCTCTTAAAAGGACGGTCCAATTATGAACCGCAAAGAACGCCGTGCCGCCGCGCACAAAGATCGCAAGCTCGCCCGCAAAGCCGGCTTCCCCGCTCCCGCACCCGTTCCTACTCCCACTCCCGAGCCGCCCGTCGCCGCACCGGCTCCCGAAACTCCCAAACCCGTCGTCGCTCCCGTCTCTGAAGCGCAACTCACCGCCAACCGCGCCAATGCTCTCCATTCCACCGGCCCGAAAACCGAAGCCGGTCGTGCCATCTCTTCGCAAAACCGCACCACCCACGGCCTCGCTCGTCACAACGGAACCTTCATCCTCCTCCCCTCCGAGGACAAAAATGGCTTCGAAGCGTTAAAAGCTTCTCTGGCCGCCGAACATGAGCCCTCTACCGAAACCGAATCCATATTAATCAACGGCATGGCCGAATCCCATTGGCTCGCCAATCGTGCCCAAACCTTCCAAAACACCTGTCTCGACCCGCAAACCGGCCGAATCACCGACGCCGCGCTCTTCACTCTCTACCTGCGCTATCAAACCACCCACACCCGCGCCTTCCACAAATGCTTGAACGACCTCGCAAAGCTAAGATCCGAAAGACGCAAGACCGAAAATGGCTTCGAAGCGCAGAACCGCAAAAACGAGGAACTCCGCCTCCAAAACGAGCGCAATGAAAGGAAAAAAGAGCACCATGAATGGGACATTCGTCTCAAACGCTGCGAATTAGGCAGCCAAATCACCAAGAACGTGATCGCCAACGCGAATGCCACCATCCAGAACCCCGGTTTTGCAGCGCAATTCCAGGCCGAACTGGCTCGCCACCTGCAAAAAGGTCGCCCGGAGGTCGCCCAATCCGCCGCCGCGTAACGCGCTAAGCGCAAAAAATCGGTCCGCGCCCAATCCCAAACCCAAAGTGTCTGCGCCAGTACGTCAAACCGCGCCGCAACCGCAAAAGAACTCAGCTTTCAAGCGTAAACCAGACGGCCCTTGGCTTCCGATAGCAAACTAAATCCGCATGATGCCAAAATATCCGGTATGACGCGAGCGGATGTGACGGCGCATGTTCTGGATGCCAAACGTCGGTTAGGATTGACCTGGAAAGGGATTGCGGAGGCGCTCGGCAATGGATCGCCGGTCTTTTATACGGCGGCGCTGCTGGGGCATCAAGCCCTCAACGCCGAGGAAGCCCGCAAAGCCGGCTCGCTTTTGGAACTGAGCGAGACCGCGGCGAAGATGCTGGCCGAAGCGCCGGAAGAACGCGGCGCGAATCTCAAAATGCCGCCCAGCGATCCGCTCATCTACCGCTTCTATGAGTTGGTGCAAGGCTACGGCCCGACATGGAAAGCTTTAATTAACGAAGAGTTTGGCGATGGCATCATGAGCGCCATCGACTTCAACATGTCGCTCGAGCGCGAGCCCGATCCCAAGGGCGACCGCGTGAAGATCATAATGTCTGGAAAGTTTTTGCCCTTTAAGAGATTCTGAGACGTGCAGTTTCTCGTCTCAGCCGGCGAAGCGTCCGGCGATATGTATGCGGCCGCGCTCGTCGCCCACTTGCGCCGGCAACTGCCCGAAGCCACGTTCTATGGCTGCGCTGGACCGAGGCTGCAAGCCGAAGGCGTGAAACCGGTGATTGATGCGGCCAGCCTCTCGGTGGTCGGCTTGGCGGAAGTTGTCGTTCATCTGCCGCGCATTTACGGCCAATACCGCAAGCTACTGCGCTACGCGCGCGAACATAAACCGGACGCTGCCATTCTCACGGACAACCCGGATTTTCATTTGCGTTTGGCCCGCCATCTGAAACGCCTGGGAGTGCCCGTATTTTATTTAGTCGCGCCCCAGGTTTGGGCGTGGCGGCAAGGGCGCGTGAAAACGATTCGCCGGCTGGTCGATAAACTCTTCTGCCTGTTTCCGTTTGAAGAGGCATGGTTTTGCGAGCGCGGCGTGAGCGCCGTTTATATCGGGCATCCGCTGGCCGCCATGGTTCACACCACTTGTTCCGCCGCCGGGTTCCGCGGCAAGCACGGGCTGCCTGCGGACGGTCTATTGCTCACGCTGCTCCCTGGCAGCCGGCCCGGCGAAGCGTTGCGTCACATGCCGGTCTTGCTCGCTGCGGTAGACCTGCTGAAACAGCGCCTGCCCGGCGCCTCTTTCGTGCTGGCGACGCCAAAAGGATTCGCCGAACAGGGCGTATTTAAGAATTTTCAGGAACGAATTGCCGTGCTATCCATCAAAGTAATTGAAAACGAAACTTGGGACGCCATAGGCCACGCTAGCCTTGCGCTTGCCGCCAGCGGTACGGTCACCATGGAGGCAGCGGTGCTCGGAACGCCCATGGTCACCTTTTATAAGGTCACCGCGCTAAGTTGGCTGGCTGGCAGGCGTCTCGTCAAAGTACCTTATTTATCAATGGTTAACTTGATAGCTGGCCGGCTGGTTGTACCGGAATTGATCCAGGATCACATGACGGCCGGGAAGCTGGCCGACGCAGCCGAGCAACTGCTCGCGTCGGACGAGCGAATGGCGCGCATGCGGGCGGACTTGGCTACCGTGCGTGCGTCGCTGCTACTCGGGGGCTCGGCTGGCGATCCTTTAAGTTACGCCGCCGCCCAAATCATCAAAACGTTCGGGAGACAATAAAATTAGATGATGCGCGTTTTTCGACTAACACAATTGCTGGTTATCCTCTGCTGTTGCGCGCTGTTTGCCGCCGACGACTCCCGTCCTCATATCCAGGTTCAGAAATACACCATCAACGCGGCCATCAACCCGCGCACGCAATCAATTGAAGCAACTGTCAAAATTGACTTCACACCGTTAGACAGCGCCAATCAGGCCACGTTCGAATTGAATAACGCGCTCACCGTGAGCAAAGCCGTAGACGACAAAGGGGTGCCGGTCGCCACGCAACGCAACACTGCCGACTTTACCATCAGCGCGGTCTTTCCCAGTGGTTTAGTAAAGAATCAGGCAACCTCGATATCCATTAGTTATGACGGCAAGCTGACCGGCAACGAAGATTCGCCCATTTCCGGCATTACCTTCGCCGCGCTCCATCCCGACTACGGTTATCTTCTTTACCCGGCGCGCTGGTTTCCTATGAGCGGCTATTCGACCAATCGCTTCATGGCCGATATGCACATCACCGTACCGGCCGATTACAAAGTGGTGGCGAGCGGCGGCGCCAAGGCCGAACTCACCAAAGACGGCGGTGTCGTTTACTCGTTTCAGTACGACAAGCCGAGTTTTCCCGGCAGCCTGGCCATTGTGAAAGGCGATCCGGTGCGGGTTAGTTCGGAAGGAATCAAGACCGCTGTCTTCTTCCGTGGCGATAAAGCGGCGTTTGCCCAAGCCTATGGCGAGGAGACAGGCAAGATCATGACGTTCTTCACCTCGCAATTTGGCTTGGCGCCCACGGCTAACCTGGCGCTGGTGGAAACCGAAGACGGCGCGGTCAATGGCTACGCCGCGCCCGGCATCATCTTTCTGGCGCCTTCGGCCATCTACAAACAGATCAATACGCGGCTGCTTTCGAACCAGTTGTCGCGGCAATGGTGGGGCGTGCTGGTGTCGCCCACCAACCGCAATCACCTATGGCTCGAAAACGGCCCCGCGCGCTATTCCGAATTGCTCTATACCGAACATACGGCCGGCGCGGCCACCATGGAGGCCGATATGAAGATCACCTACACCGAGGCGTTGACGGTGAAAGATCCCCCGGTGATCCAGGCATCGCGGCTGGACGATTATTCGCCCGAATATTGGGCTCTCACCGCAGCCAAAGGGGCGGCTATTTTGAACATGCTGCGCAATGTAGTGGGCGACGCGCATTTCAAGGACGGCCTGAAGGCCTTTCTCGATAAGTACGCCTGGAAATCCGTCAACACGGAAGATTTTCGCAAAGTGATGGAGCAGGTTTCAAATGAAGAGTTGCGTTACTTCTTCCTCCAATGGCTTGATTCGAGCGGCTCGCCGGAATTCAAATTGGAATACACCGTGTTCCGTACGCAAACCGGCTTCCGCGTGGTCGGGAAAATCAACCAGGATCTGGACACGTTCCGCATGCCGGTGGATCTGCGCATCGAAACCGAAGGCAACCCCGAAGACAAGAAGATTGAAGTGACCGGTACCTCATCGGAGTTCAGCGTGGATACCTTCGGCAAGCCGCGCAGCCTGACGCTTGATCCCAACCATGTACTATTGCGGCTCGATCCTACCATGGAGATTGCGGTGGCAATCCGCCGCGGCGAACAGTTTACCGCCATCAATGATTATCAAAACGCCTTGCGGGAGTTTCAGAAGGCGCTCGAAGTGAACCGCAACAGTTCGCTGGCGCATTACCGCATTGGCGAGCTCTTCTTCAAACAGAACAACTACCAATCGGCCGCCAACGAATTTCGCGCCTCGATCAACGGCGATTTGGAGCCGAAGTGGACGGAGGTTTGGTCGCACGTGAATCTAGGCAAGGTGTTCGACGTCACCGGCCAGCGCGACCGCGCGGTGAACGAATACAAGCAGGCCATGCGCACCCACGATAATACCGGGGGAGCTCAGGAAGAAGCGGGTAAATACCTGACTAAGCCTTACGAGCAAAAAAATAGCGAAATCTAGCGCCGGTTTGCCACATCATCTAAGTACGGCTCTAAAATGAGAGCGCTAAATCCTATGGTCATTTTTATGACCCTAGCAGCACTAGTACTAAGAAGCGCTAAACGATAGTGAGCTGGCGTACGGTTTTCGCTTTCTTAACCGCCTTTCAGTGATAACCTGAAGGTGCCGGGAAAGGGGTCTTTTTTGGACGAAAAACTTAAGGAGTTGGTGCAGGAGTTGGGAAATGCAATTAATGAATCCCTTTCCGACTCAGATCGCATTGCGGGAGCAATAGGCGAGATCAAGCGCGCCGGGTATGATGTCTTCCTGGTGCTTGAAGCCACCATTGGCTTCAATAAGCGCGAGGATCAGGAAGATAACCACTCCGAGGCGGCTGGCGGAAGTTCAGCGGAACCAGTGCACTACGATGCTAATGGCAAAATCCGTTTGACCACGCAAGACCAGAAATTCTTGCGCGCGCTGAAGATTTCGGTTGAAGAAGACCACAAGGCATCCTAAGTCTTCGCATTGCTAGAAGTGAAATTTCACAGCTACCTGTACTAACCGCGGAGCCGCGGCGCTCACCACTCGTGCGAAATCCGCATCGTTCACTTCTCCATCTACCGAACCCGGCCCATAGAACTGCGCGTGATTGAATACGTTGAAGGCCTCGATCCGGATATCGAACGATTTCGATTCCGTCAAACGCACGTTCTTGCTGATTTGCACGTCAAAATTTTCAATGCCTGGCCCGTGGAAGAAGCGGCGCGAGGCGTTGCCCAACTGTCCCAGCGCTTCCAATGAGAAAGCGTTCGAGTTGAATTCCGGTTTGCCATTGCGGGGATTGGTATTGATCTCAAGCGGAGCTCCCGAATATTGCGGCGTGTCGAGCAACTCATTGTTCACTCCATTGCCCAAGGTTCCCAGCAGCGAACGGTCCGAATCGTCGAACAACGTGACGGGGAAGCCGCTGCTGAAACGGGTTGTGCCGGACACGCTCCATCCCCGGGTTAACCCATGCGCTAACCCACGCGGAAATGGTAGAGCGTAGGTATAGGTGGCGACGAAGTTGTTCGTCATATCCCACGACGAGAGCGCCCTCGTTAAGCGCGCGTTGAATGGGTTGATCTGTTCGCCGAGATTCGACGCCTCGTCTATCGATTTCGAATAGGTATAGCCCACCCGCAGCGTGCCGCGCGCGCCGGCATTGTAGCGGAGATTCGCCTCCAACGCGTTATAGTTCGAATTGCCCACGGTCTTTTGAGCGGTCGTCGAACCGAAGTTTGGCCCCAAACCGACGCGCGTGCCTTGGTACGTTTTGCCGGACGCCGACGTATATGGGGCGTCCTCGCCAAACGGGCCGCAGGCAGACGTGCCGGGAGCTACTTCGTTCGGTTGACTGAGGCTCAAGCATAGCGCCGGATTGCCCAGGTTCTGTGGCACCAACACCAGCAAGTGGTGGCCCTGATTCCCGGCGAAGCTGACGGTTAACAGCGCGCTCTCGGCTAACTGCCGCTGTATGGAGAACATATAGTTCTCGGTATAAGGCACCGCGTTGCGGTAATAAAAATATGGATCGGCGCTGATGGGTGTGACGGCTGCAAAGTCGAAGCCGGTGTATGGGTCTTTTGCCGAAACGTTATGCGGCGGGAAGTTCAACGGAAATGGGTCGGCATTCTGCACGCCGTTGCTCGAGTTGATGAACGGCGTGGAAAAAAGCGGCGGCTCGGGACTGAGATAGTTGTACCCATAGGGAGGCACTCCATACATGATGCCGGCCGTCAATCCGGGAAACGCGGTATAGAAAACGCCGTAACTGGCGCGGATACTGCTCTTCCCCGCTTCTCCCAGCAAAGCGCGCAGCAAGCCGTTTTGAAAATCGGGCGCATACGCTATGCCAACGCGGGGCGCAAAGTTCCGGTATTTCGTGGGCGACAAGCCGGCGGGAATTCCCGGATCGCCCGGCACCACCAAGCCATTCATCGCATTGGGATAGAGAACCGACTGCTCACCGGGAACGACTGTCTGAATCTGGTTATATTTCTCCCACCATGGGGCGATCAAATCCCAGCGCAGGCCAAGATTAATCGTCAAGTTGGTGCGCGCGCGCCAGCTATCTTCCAGGAACGTCCCCGCATAGCGGTTGCGCAAATAGAAGCTTTCGCCCGATGTCTGCGTGTAGTTGCTGGGAAATCCCAATAGGAAGTCGGCAAACGCGGAACCGGTTTCGGTGCCGTCAATATTGAAAGTGCCGTTAAACGTGGCGTTGGGCAGTTCGTTGACTTGATCGGCATGGAACTGTCCGCCGTATCTTAATGTGTGAGTGCCGATGACTTTAGAAACCGTGTCACTCAGATACAGCGTGTTATTCCATTGGTCGACATTGGTGATCGGAACGCCCATCACGAACGAAGGGAAAACGATGTTTTCGACACCTTCGAACTGCGGCGCTTGCACAACGATTCCGGCAGTACCGACGCCGGTCACGAAACCTTGCGATTGGAGGCTCACTCCCAAACCACCCTGCGGTTTACCAATGTTGTTCACGTTGCGCAAAAAGCCCGCGTGGAATTCGTTGAAGGAGGTAGCTCCCAAAGTCTTGGTGTCGCCGAGCGTGAACATCTGCGCGCGGCCAATCGTTAGAGCGTCAAAGCCGGGGATGCTTGCGCCGCCTTGACCGCCCGGATAAGGATTGTCTAACCGGTAATTATCGATGAAGTAATAACCGGCTAGCTGTCCCCAGCGGGTGTTCGCATCGATGCGGCCCGATCCTTTGTCGTCGCCAACTGTTTCCGGGTAGGCCGAAGTAGAGAAAAGATCGGAACCAATATTTGGCGTGGGAATGTATTTCAGTAAATTCAAGGCAGGGGCCGACCAGGCACTCGTGGGAACAACCGCATTGGGGAACACACACGTAGCGGAGGTCGTGCACCCAGGCATATAGTATGACTCACCCTCGGAGATGCGGTAGCCCAGCTTTTGAGTCAACAGGGTCGCCGTATAGGGGCCGCTCACAGTTCCAGTCAGCGAAGTAGCCAGGTCGCTCAGCTTGCCGGAACGGTCCTGCAGGGATGGCACGCTTGTCTCGCCTGAAGTAATCCCTTCGACGGTTCGCGTCCCTTGATAGTCGGCAAAGAAGAACACTTTCTCTTTCTTCACCGGCCCTCCTAGCGTGCCGCCAAACTGATTTTGCCGAAAAGCGCCTCGAGTTGTGTCGAAGTAGTTGCGCGCATCCAGATCGGTATTCCGCAGAAACTCGAAAGCATCGCCATGAAAGGAATTGCTGCCGGAGCGCGTAACGACATTGATCATCCCTCCGTTGTAATTGCCGTATTCTGGATCGAAGTTGTTGGTGAGAACTCGAAATTCGCGGATGGAATCGAGGTTGGGAATGACTGACGTACCGCCGTTCATATGCTCCTGCACATCAATCGCGTTCACCATGAAACCGTTTGCCGATTCGCGCTGGCCGTCAATAGAAACATCGCCCGGATTCAAATCACCGGATGGATTGATGGTTCCCGTGACTCCTGCCATGATTACCGAGGTCGGCGTAAGCGTGGTGACCGGACTCACACCGGGCTGAATGGCTAGTAGGTCGGTATAGCTCCGGCCATTGAGTGGCACCGACTCAATCTCGGTCTGCGAGACCACCTCTCCCAAGTGAGTCGCCACTGTCTCGACTTGCGTTTCCACACTGTCCGCACTCTCTACCACGGTTACCGTATCCGACTTACGGCCCACTTCGAGAAGAGCATCCACCCGCAGCGCCGCATCGGCATCCACCGACAGGTTGTTCTTCTGCTGCGTCTTGAAGCCCTCCGCTTCTATCCGCAAAGCATAGCGCCCCACTGGAAGCGCGGGGAATGAATAGAAACCGTGGGTGTCGGATACTGTCTTGAACTCGCTCTTGAGGGCGATGTCGCTTAAGGTGATCTGTGCGCCCGGCACCAAACCGCCGCTCGGATCTTTGACAGAGCCCGAAAGGCTACCTCCGGCCAATGCCCAAGCCGGAATGTTGGATAGAAAGAGTGCCAGGATGATCAGGCGCATCAGCTTCGATTCACTTTCAATAAATAGCACGAATCTCACATTCGTGATACGCGCAATGGGGCGTGTTTGGATTAAGATCTGAGGAGAATTCGTCTGTTTTCGGCCGTCTTTGCTAGGCCTTCGCCCAACGCGCCCGCGCAGCTTCGGCGGAATCTTGGGCGGATTTCAGCAGCGGAGCATACATCCGCGTGGCAAAGTCGCGAACATTCGCCGTTGCTTCGGCTGGCGTGCCCGAGTGGAAGGGAGGGTGTGGGTCGTACTCAAGAATCAATTCCAGAGCGCGCCCGTAATCTTCGCCGCGCAGCTTGCCTGCGAGGTAGAGGCCGAAGTCGATGCCCGCCGTCACCCCGCCGGCGGTAATTCTGTTTCGATCCTCCACAATCCTTCCCGGGGCAGGCTCTGCCCCTAGCGTCTTGAGAACATCCTTAACCGCCCAGTGACTCGTCGCGCGATAGCCGCGCAACAGACCGGCTGCCCCCAAGACGAGTGAACCGGAACAAACGCTCGTGACGTAGCGCGCCGCCTTGCCTTGCTGAGCGAGGAAATCCAAAACCTCCGCATCGCTCATCAGGTCAACGGTGCCTTTCCCTCCGCCGGGCACGAAGATCAGGTCAACCTGTTCGCTCGTGTTATGGAAGGTTGCCGATGGAGTAATCTTCACTGAGGTATCGGTAACCACCGGGTCGAGGTTCTTCCAGACGAGATTTACCTTGGCGCCCATGGTGTAGCCGAATGCCTGCTGCGGGCCGATCAAATCAAGCGCCGTCATGCCTGGATAGATCAACATGGCGATTTGTTCCGGCTTCGCGGGCCAGAAATGCTTGAGGCCGCTCATGTCCATGATCGTGTAACCGGGCGGAGGAACGAGTTTCTCAGGTTCCGCGGCGGCTGCGGCAAGCTTGGTGGCAACACCCGCCGCTAAAGCTTGTGCCAAGGTTCTTCTTGTCATTGGGCCGCCTTTTGAGCCACTCCCGCCGTGCCGATTTCCACTGTGCGCGCGACCAATCTTTCTTTTATCTCCGCTGCATGAATTACAACGCGATCTCCCTCTTTGATACTTCTTTTGTCAATCGCAATCTTGGCACGCGTGTAGGTCGTCTTTTCGTCAAAAGCCACTTCAACGATCTTGCCCGCCAATGTCTTCACCGAGATAGCAGTGTCCGAGATTTTGACGACTGTGCCGATGACGTGCTCCAGGCCCCCGTGCGCCAACACGATAGCGGGTAACAACGCCAGACATGCCATCAACAAGACGGCCAGCCGGATTTTAGTGGTGTGAGTGTTCAGTTTGTTCATGGTATTCGCCTCCATTCAAGAAATCTTTCTCTTCCTCCTCTTCCTTCAATTCGTCGGGGCTCTTTGGATTCATTTCGCGCATGGCCGCTTCTTCTTCAGCCGTCATCTTCGGCAAGTGGCGAATGAACCGCACCAGTTTCCAAGAGTCTTCGGTATCGTGAGCGCTGCCGCTGCCCCACGCCGGCATTCCCGTGAAGCGAATGCCATTTTGAATGATGACAAATAGTTCGCCATCGCTCAAATTTTGCGTTTCCGCTTGCCGCATGTCGGGCGCCGGCGGATACAGGTGTTTGCCCATTTCAACGTCTCCGCTGCCGTTATTGGCAGGGCAAGCGGCGCAGTGGTCGGCCCAGTGCGCGCGTGCTTCGGCCAGCACCTCGGCGGAATCCGGCTGGGTATTCGTAGCTGCCTTCGCCTGACTGGGTACCGCCAGCGCACGCAAGCGCCGAGCCGTCCAACGTTCCAGAATGTCCGGTTCGCCTCGCGTGCTGAAGCCATTCATTTGCGTCGCTATAAACACCAAACCCCCAACGCCGAAAACGACTGCGAGCGTGAGAGCCCCGGCCAGGAACCATCTCAGAGAGTGCATCGCCGTGGCTCATCCATGAACACAGGTTAGCTTGCCCGGAATCTCAAAAATTAAATGACAAGCGCGCATCGACGGAACGCATAATCCCAATCGCCGTTCCAGAAAACAGGCCTGCGAAGTCGATCACGTTCAGTGAATTCGTCAGGTTCGTCCCATCAATCTGAAAACGCAGCGGATACTTCTCGCTCTTGCGCAAAACGACTCCGGCGGAGGCGTCGAGCGACCACAACGGGCGCGGGCGCAGGTCTGAAAAGTTCACCCGGTTGAGGATATTCTGTGTATAACCCTGCGCCGCCGCTTGCGCTTCGGTGCCGCCGAAATCAATGGGCAAGCCGCTATCGTAGGTGCCGCCGAACGCCAGCCAAAAGCGCGGCGTTACTTCATAACGGAAGCGCGCTCTCACCGCATTGCGCTGCTCCTGGGAAACTGGAAATACCCCGCTTGTCTGTTGAATCGCTTGCGCCGCATCGTCACCTAGAAAGAGACCTCCGGTGGCTGGAAAATATCCATTTCCCCGCTCGTTGGTCCAACTGATGTAGCCGGACAATTTGCCCCAGCGCGGAATTTCCACCTTCGCTTCTTCGCCGTAAATATTAGCCAGCGCGAACGTGATGGGGAAACTGACACCGGTGTTGAGCAGCAGATTATCGTCCGGGTAGTTATGATATCTGCGCCAAAAGAAATTGCCCGTTACCCGCATGTGCCCGAACAACGCATTGCCAAAGCCGGCTTCATAGTAGTTAGCGCGCGCGGGTTCCACGGGCAGACGGAGCACCAGCGAATCCAGGCTTATTACGGCGGGCGAACTCGAAACCAGCAGGTTCTCAAACGGCGGCGTCTGAAAAACTCTGTCATACGATGCGTGAAAATTGATCTTGGCTTGCGGCAAGTAATAAGCCAGGCTAACGCGCGGACTCCAGCCCACTTGGTTCACCAGCAAATCGTAGTGATCAAACCGCAGTCCGCCACTCAACGAGAAATTCTTCCAATGCATTTCATCCTGCCCAAAAGCGGACTGCTCGCGGTCCGGGGCGTGGCCATAAAATGTAAAGGCCAGCGGCGTACCCGGATCGAAAAGGGCGGGATTAGTAATGAGATAGTTCAGGTTTTCTTCAAGCTGTGCAAAATCAGCTTCGCCGCCGAACTTAAACTCGTTGTGGCCCGCATGCACCGATAGCGTGGCTTTGGCATATTCTTCGTGGTAGCCGCGGTCCTGACCGGCAATCATGGGAGTGGAAAGATCGTTTGACCAGAAGCCTGCCGTAATATCGCGCGTCATGGCGCGGAAATTGCCCAGCACATTGGGCGAGAAAATGTGCTGGTAAGAAAACTGCGCCGAGCTTTCAAAACTCTGGCGATCCTGGCGCTGCCCTGCTTCTTCCTGCGGCACTTCATTCGGCACGAGAAACTTCGATTGCTCGCGGCTGAGAATCACACCAATGCGATTCTTGTCGTCTATATCGCGTTCATAGTGCACCATGAAATCTTCCGTGGCGCCATGGTTTGTGTAGTTCTGCGTGGCCGGCGGGTCAAGAAAGCGATCGGTTTCAGCTGCCGAAAGACTCGCCGTAAGCGTATTAGTGCCGAAACCGTACTGCCCCTCCAGAAAGCCGTTCAGCGTGTCATAGCTGCCACCGCCCAGCGAACTCTTGCCGTGGAAACCTGGCCGCTTGTCGCGCGTGGTTTGCACTTCAATCACGCCGCCCATCTTGCGCCCGTATTCAGCCGGAAAGCCGGCCACCATCTCGCTCATCTCCTGCACATTGTCGGCATCGAAGTCCGCCATAAAAGCCGACGAACGGTTCTCGGTAAGCGGCATGCCGTCAATCACGTACTGCACTTGGTATTCCTCGGCGCGCGGATGCAGAATGCCATTCGCTTCAAACATCCATCCCGGCTCCTGATTAATCAGGTCCGCCAACCCGCGGCCAGGTTGCGCGGACGCGCGGTCGGTCAAGCTATCGCCGCCGATTTGATTGGCGCTGCTGGTCGCATACGGGTCGATCAGCGTCTCTTGGGTAGTTACATCCACGGTTGTCTGCACCGGACCCAGCGAAAGAGTCACCTTCAATTCTTTTGGAAAGGCTGAGCGGATTTCTACCAATTCGCGCGCGGTATTAAACCCGGGGTGGCTCACCGTAACCGTATACATGCCAAAAGGCAAGCGTTTAGCGATCACGCGCCCATTGGCATCCGCATCCAGTGTACGGCCGTACTGATTCACTTGACTCGCCAGTTCAATCGAAACCGGAATAGGCGCCCCGCTGGGGTCAACAGCAAGCAATCGCAGTTCGCCTAAGTTGGCTTGGCCAAATACGTCGCCTGCAATGAGCAAACCGAAAACGAGTCTAAACATGTTATTCGTCTGTATAGTCCATTTGGATACTTCTTGTTCAATATTTCTTGAACAAGAATGGCGGGATTGGAATAATTGATTTAGGGCTGTTGCTTGAACGATGAATACTTCCCTCAACGCTAGCGCGCTCGCGGAGGCGCTCCCATCCTGCGCCCTTACTTCCGAACGCGAAGTTTTCCGCGAAGACGAACTTGTGAGTCTCTTTCAAGGGCTGCGACGCCCGCTGCTGCGCTACCTGCTCACGTTTGGCATAGCCGCTCACGACGGCGAGGAAATTGTTCAGGACGCCTTCATGGTGCTCTTTGAGCATCTCAAGGCAGGCAAGTCCGACGCCAACCTGCCCGGTTGGATGTTCCGCGTGTGCCATAACCTGTCTTTAAAACATATCGGCCGGGCGCATAAAAGGCACGAGGTTGTTTACGCCGACTTCGATTGGATGGTCCAGCACGCTGATTCGGCCCTGAATCCAGAACAGCAACTGGCTGAAACGCAGCGGCGCGCAAAGCTGCAAGCCGTCCTGCGCGCGCTGCCTGAACAGGATCGTTGTTGCATCTGCTTACGGGCGGAAGGCTTGCGCTACAGGGAGATCGCGCAAATTCTGGATATGTCGTTAGGCGCGGTTTCCATGTCACTCGCGCGTTCGCTCGCCCGCTTTGAACGCGCCGATCAGGAGTAACGCCATGAACCAAGATTGTCAAGTGTCCGACGATGAGCTTATGCTCGCGGCCGAAGGTGAGTTGACGGCGCAACGCCGCCGTGAAGTGCGCGCGCATCTGGAAACCTGTAACGCATGCCGGAGCAGGCTGGGTCAACTGGAAAGCGTCATGGCAGACTTCGCCGCAAGTTACCGCTCTGTTTTCAACCCGCAACTGCCGCCGCAAGATGGCTCGGCCGGCAAGTTGCGGCAAGCTCTAAGGGATACGGAACTGCCAGCGCCGCCACGGATGTTCAATTGGAAGTGGGCGGCGTCGGCAGCAGCCATCATTCTCGGCATTCTGTTGCTTAAGCAGCAGCTTGCTTCTCAGCCGGAGAGTGACTTCGTGCCAAATCCCAGCCTCACGCCAGGGGAGACGACGCTGGTTTCGCGGAAGGAGGTTTGCGAGGCGAGCGCGCCGGCAGGCCAGCAGGCGGTGCCCGAGGCGCTGAGAATAGCCGTATTCCGGGAATACGGCATAAAGAATGCGCGCGACGATTATGAAGTCGATTTTCTGATTACGCCGGAGCTGGGCGGCTCGGCCAGTATTAAAAATTTATGGCCTCAGCCTTACGCAACGCGCGCCTGGAACGCGCACGTAAAAGACGCGCTCGAAAAACGGCTGCACACGCTCGTTTGTAGTGGCGATCTCGACCTTTCGACTGCTCAGCGCGAACTGGCCACTAATTGGGTCGGCGCCTACAAGAAATATGTCCAACGAGACAGACCGATGTAGAGCGATCCTCTATCAGGCGTCAGGCATCCCGCGAGGCCGGCAACGTAACCGAAACAGTCGTCCCCGCGCCGGCTTGGCTCTCAATTTTCACGTCTCCGCCATGCAGGATGACGATCTGCCGCATGATCGCGAGACCTAAACCCGTCCCGCCTGAACCTCTCGCGCGCGCCGGGTCGGCCCGGTAAAAGCGGTCGAACACTTTGGGAAGCGCCTCACGTGCAATGCCGCTGCCCGTGTCCTTCACTTCAAGATAGAGTTTCTCTGCTTGCCGGCTCGCGCTCAGCGATATCGATCCGCCCGCGGCTGTATGAGCCAGTGCATTCGCCACCAGATTGCCCAAAGCCCGTTGCAGCAAGGGACCATCTACCTCGCCTACCACTTCTCCGTCACACTCGAATCGTAGAGTTACGCCGGAATCCAGGGCGCTAGCCTCGTAATAGTCGCGCACGCCAGACAACAATGCGCCGACGTCCTGCCGCTTCCGTTTGAGATGATCGCCTGGGCTTTCCGCACGCGCGAGAAAGAGAAGAGACTCGATTAACTCCGAAAGCCGCACCGTCTCTTCCAGGCACGAACCCAGCGCATCGCGGTATTCTTCCGCCGTTCGCGGCTTTGCCAGCGCCACTTCCGATTCGCCGCGAATATTGTTAACGGGCGTCCGCAGTTCATGCGCGATGTCGGCCGAAAACCGCGAGAGGCGCAGGAACGAATCCTCCAGCCTTTGCAGCATGGCGTTGAATGAAGTCGCCAACGTCATAATTTCCAGCGGATAACGTTCCGCCTGAATGCGCTCGCTCAGCGTGCTCGAACTGATGCGGCGGGCCGTTTCGGACACCTCAAGCAGTGGCCGCGTACCCCACCTGGCGCTCACGATGCCTAGCCTCGGACAAACGAACAGCGCCACTCCAAGCACCGCCCAAACCCAAAGCCGGTGCTGCGAGAGGACCTCCACTTCTTGCGATAGATCCATCGTGAGCTGGAGGGTCCAGAGGTCGCGTCCAGCTATGTCATGAGGTATCTTGGCCACCACCGCCCGGTATGGTTTCCCACTCATAGCTTTCAACCAGAAGATTTGGCCGTTTTGACTGGCCGCGTCCTGCGCGATGCGCGTCGCGCTCATTTCCTGATCCATTCCTGGTGTCGTGAACAGAGCGTGTCCTTTGTCGTCGAGCACGCGAATGTAGAACTTCTGATAGCGCCGGACCGCGGAATCGATTTCCACTTCTTCGCGCAGCGCATGCGAATCGTTCGAGCGGGCACGGATCAGCGTGCGGCACACATCCAGCTCGTCGGCCAGAATCTGCTCCGACAACATCTTGAGGTTGGCGGCAAGTGCGAAATAGAGCAGCCCCGCTGTAATCGCAACCAGCACAAACGACGCCACGGTGTACCACGCTGCCAGCAAAAAAGCTAGCGATGGAGCTTGCGGCGGCCGGCTCCGCAGGCGTGCGATCTTACTCAGGATTTTCGAGAACATAGCCTACGCCCCGCACTGTGCGGATCAGCTTCCTGGGAAACGGGTCATCCATTTTCAACCTGAGTCTGCGCATGCTGACATCCACTACGTTTGTGTCGCTGGTAGAGTTCATGCCCCAAACCGATTCCGCAATAAGAGCCCGCGTAAGAGCTTCGCCGGCTCTTCTAACCAGCAACTCCAGCAGCGCGAATTCGCGCGCCGTAAGATCCAGCCGTAGGCCACCGCGAATCGCTTTGTGCGCCACTAGATCCAGTTCCAGATCGCCGACGCAAAGCACCGCAGCCTCGCGCACGGGCGGGCGTCGCAGAACGGTTCGCACGCGCGCCAGCAGTTCGGAAAAAGCAAATGGCTTGACCAGGTAGTCGTCGGCGCCCAGTTCGAGTCCGGCCACGCGGTCAGCGGTGGAATCGCGTGCAGTCAGGAAAATCACCGGAGTCTGTACTCGCGATTCGCGAGCCCAGCTCAAGATCTTCAAACCATCCAAACCCGGCAGCATGATGTCGAGCACGATGAGATCATACTTGCCGCTCTGAATCAGCCTCAGGCCCTCGATTCCATCGGCCGCCGTCTCAACCATGTATCCTGCTTCAGTCAAGCCACGCTTCAGGAAACCAGCGGTTTTTGGTTCGTCTTCGACGACGAGCAACTTCATAATAATTCTGGGGATGGCGAGACTTGCCTCCACATTGTATCGCCAGCCTAAAGGTTGCCCATGCGCGCGTAGTACCTTCGTCTCCACAGTTTGCAGTACTATCCTTGACGGCCGCAATATTGACAAAATATTAATCCCTGGGTAATCTGAATGTACGAATCCTAAGGGGTCGGGGTAAGAGGAGGTAAGTTCTGCGGCCTGTTGTTTCACGCGCGAATCCCGTCTTGCGTCTGCTTTTTCTCGCTTTTATTCTGATTCAAGCGGTTTGGGGCGGCGAAGGCGGCAACGTCTCCGGAAAAGTGACCGACCCGCACGAATTGGCGATGGCCGATGTCACCGTGACGATTGTCAATACCGCTACCAACCTGCGCAGCAGCACAAAGTCTAACTCTGCTGGCTTCTACTTGTTCGCAGACCTCCCCGTGGGCAACTACGATATCGAAGCGGCGGCAAGTAACTTTCGCACGTACCGGCGAACTCACTTGGTCGTCGACGTCAACAGTTCTCAGCGGGTTGACATTCCGCTCCAGCTTGGCGATCGCAGTGAGACGGTTACCGTCGCTGCGGCGCAAAATAGGGTAGAGACAACGGACACGCAAATCGGCGAGGTCATTTCGGGAACAAAAATCACCGCGGTGCCCTTAAACGGGCGCAGCTTCACCGATCTTTTGGCGTTGCAACCCGGTGTCGCTCCTACCACCACGATCACTGGAAACTCCATCCAAGCGGCAGGAGCGGCCATTCTTGCGCCTTCGGGCGATCTCAATCCGGGCACTATCTCCATCAACGGGCAGCGCGAATATGCCAACGGTTTCACCGTGAACGATTCCGACGTGGTGGAGCGCTTCACCATGGGCGCGGACATCATTCCGAATCTGGATTCCATTGCCGAGTTCCGCGTCCTCAGCGGCAACTTCGACGCTCAGTACGGCAACTACGCCGGCGGCCGCATCAACGTCGTCACCAAATCCGGCACGAACCAATTTCACGGGTCGGCTTTCGAGTTCTTGCGCAACACCGATCTGGATTCGCGCAACTTCTTTTCACCAGACCGCGCGGTTTATCAACAGAACCAGGTGGGCGGACTGTTCGGCGGCCCCATCGTTAAGGACAAAGTTTTTTTCTATTCCGACTACCAGGGAACACGTCTCAATCAAGGCGTCGACACCGGGTTGATTCAGGTGCCTTCATTAGTTAATCGGAACGGAAATTTCTCCGACATCGCGAGCGAACTGACCGGATCGGTCTCAGGCCAGTATCTAGCCAGTCAGCTAAGCGGAAAGCTTGGCTACGCGGTCACTCAAGGAGAGCCCTACTACACGCCTGGCTGCACGCTTTCTTCGCAATGCGTTTTCCCCAATGCCACCATTCCGCAGCGCGCATGGTCGGGTCCGGCGCAGAAACTCCTTCAATACATACCCACGCCGAACTTGGGCACGAATTCCTTTTCAACATCTTCAGTCGACGAAACGCTGCGCGACGACAAAGGCGCCATGCGGGTGGATGCCAGCACGCGCTTTGGGATGCTCGCCGGCTATTACTTCGCCGACGATTATATGCAAAACAATCCCTACCCTACGCTGCAGGGCGGTGCGAATGTGCCCGGCTTCAACGCTCTCAACCTGGGCAGGTCTCAGCTCGTCACGCTGGGAGATACCAAAAGTTTTGGTTCAAGGAGCGTAAATGAGTTCCACTTTTCTTATGTGCGCGCGGTAAACGATGTAGGCACGCCGCAGGGAACGGTGGGAACAAGCTTAGCTTCGCAGGGATTCGTGACGGCCTCGGGTGCCCCCAGCATTCTCCCCCAACGGCCGGGTATCGTCGGCGTTGAGAACGTGATCTTCAATGATTTTATTATCGGCTCCAGCATCACCGGTCTCAATCAGACCGATAACACGTTCGAGTACCGCGACAACTTCTCGCACGTCGCCGGCGCGCACACCTATACCGTGGGCGGCGAGTTGATGTTTAGCCAGGTCAACGCGGCGGCAGACGTGCAATCGAACGGAACGTTTTCGTTTTTCGGTTCGGAGACGGGCAGCGATTTCGCCGACTTCCTCATTGGCGTCCCAAGCTTTTACAAGCAGGGTGACGCGCAGCCGTTTTATATGCGCAATCACTACGGTGCGCTGTTCGTGCAAGACAGTTGGCGAATCCGTCCGCGCTTGACTTTGAACTATGGCTTGCGCTGGGACCCAATCATGCCTTGGTACGAAAAATACAATCAGATTCAAACGCTCATTCCGGGCGAGCAGTCGGAGGTTTATCCGGGTGCGCCCAGCGGCTTGGTTTTCCCCGGCGACCCCGGAGTAGCACGTTCGCTGGCGCCCATGCGCTGGAACAATTATTCACCGCGTTTCGGCATAGCCTGGGTGCCGCGCGGAGAAAATGGTTTGGCGCGCTTCCTTTTCGGCGATTCCGATAAAACCAGCATCCGCGTTGGCTTCGGCCGGTTCTTCTCCGCCATCGAAGGCGTTTCAGCCGGAGTGATGGCGGGTGATCCGCCCTATGGCAGCACTTACTCAAGCCCCGCGCCGCCGCTGTTTTCCGATCCTTTCATTACCGCCTCTACCGGCGTTGATAATCTGCAACGCTTTCCCATTCATTTCCCGGCGCTGAATGCCTCGGCGAGCAATCCCGATTCAACCGTGAACTGGACGCCATTCCTGCCCGTTTCCGGTTTGCCCGGTTATAAACCGGACAGCGTAACCCCCTATACCGAGCAATACACGCTCTCCATTCAACGCCAGTTCTCCAGCAACACTTTAGTCACAGCGAGCTATGTGGGCAGCGAGTCTCATCATTTGCTGACACTTGTCGAAGCCAACCCGGGCAACCCTGCTCTCTGTCTTAGTCTGGGTCAGCTCAATGAAGTGGCGGCCGGCACGCCCACTTGCGGTCCCTTCGGCGAATCGAATGTTTTCACCACGCCCTCGGGTCAAGTTATAAACGGCACGCGCACGGCTCTCGGATCAAATTTCGGCAGTGTCGACTGGTTGACAACAATTGCCAACGCCAACTACAACGCTTTGCAACTCAGTGTCAGGCACACCAGCGGCCGCCTCGAATTGCAGGCAGGTTATACCTACAGCAAGTCCTTAGACAACTCTTCGAGCATCTCGGAACAGCTAAATCCCTACAATTACCGCGCCACCTACGCTCCCTCCGCGTTCGACTTGAAGCACAACCTCGTGATTAGCTACCGCTATGAACTGCCTTTCGAACAACTCTTCCGCGCGCGCAACCGGCTAACTCAGGGATGGGTTCTGTCGGGCGTGAGCCGCTTCTCTACCGGCTTCCCGGTCACCTTTACGAACGCCAGCGACACCTCGCTTTTGGGCACTCAGCCGAACGGTGTGAACTCTTACGGCGTCGATCTTCCCGATATGGCGCGCGGAGCTCTCGATCTCAACCACAATCCGCGCGATGGCCAGCCGTATTTCAATACCTCGCTCTTCAGTCTGCCGGCGCTGGGATCGCCCGGCGACGCACCGCACCGCCTGTTCTACGGGCCTGGGTTGGAAAACTTCGATATCGCCCTGTTGAAAAGCTTGGCGTTGGGCGAATCGAAAGCATTGCAGTTCCGTTTGGAGACCTTTAACACCTTCAATCACGCGCAATTTTTCGGACCGGCCTCGGTCAACGGCGAAATCACCAGCTCGGCGTTCGGCCAGGTAGTCAGCGCCGATTCGCCCAGGCTGGTGCAACTCGGCGTTAAGCTGATGTTTTAGCAGTAGGGTGGGCTTTCAGCCCGCAGCGGGCCTTCCGGCCCCGCCTAGTCCTAATAGTGGAATTTATAACGGAATTCCACGTAAATTTGCCTCGGATCGTTGTAGTGAAATCCTCCAAACGTCAGGCTGTTATCCAATAGAACACGGCGGTTCGTCACATTCAGTGCGTTCAGTGAGACGCGGTACTTCTCGCCGAAGCTCTTTCCTAAAGAAAGGTCGAACGTTGTATGTTGTGGCAGATAGTTTCCCGGATATTCTGCGTCCGGCAAGCCGTTGGTAAATCCCGAACCGTAATAAACATTGGTCGAAGCAAACGCCTGTCCCGGTAGCGTCGCATTGAAGCCGATGTTCAGCGTGTTCCTTTGATCGTGGTCAACGGGCGAAAGTCCCACTGGCGGCTCGCATCCCACACTCGCAGGAGGGCAAACCAGTCCGCCGGTAAATGGCGAAGTCGCCTGGGCGATCTGATTCGAATAGGCCAAGTGCACTTGTCCGCGCTTCCAGATGCGCGGCGAACGCAGAGTCGTCTCCCAACCTTGAATCAAAGCTGCGTCCCATGTCAGCGGCCAAAACAGATTCGATTCACCGATGTTGCTGTGATCGAGCCAGTTCCGCGCGCTCGTCTGAAATGTGTCTTCCTCTAACAGCCAACCATGAAAAGGAATCGAAACGCCAAATTGCCACTCCTTATCTCGCTCTCCGCGCAGCGGTGCGAAAGCCAGATTCTGGCTGCTCGCTAAGTCCAATACCGGCCCCGTAGCCGTCAACAGTGGTGGCGCTTGATAGAACCGGCCCCAAAATCCTCGGAAGACCCAATTCAATTTTGGAATTCTAACGGCAATGCCAAGGCGCGGATCAGTCGCGTTCTCCACGATGCTAGGCTGCGTTCCGCCGAGACCGCCCACCGAGAAGTGCGATTCCCGCAAACCGGCAATCAATGTCAGCCACGTAGTAACCTTAAACCGGTCGCTGAGGTATTCTTCAATCAGTCCGCCGGTAACCGCAGCCGAAGATGCGCCGAAGTTTGCGCAGCTCGTTCCGCAATCGGTGAAAACGTTATTGAACAGGTTGCCTTGGTGCTGGGCGAATCCATAGACTCCCAATTCAATGTCACTGTTCTTTATGGAGGTTATGTTCAGGCTCGCTTGCGCGCCGCCGTAATTCGACTTCTGGTTCACATTCGAGATGACTGGGTAATCATTGGGAGAAGAGTCGTAGCTCGCCTCGTTGTGGTGGTAGAAGGGCGAGATCGTCATCACCAGCTTTGGATCGAAGGTGTGAACCCACGAGAAAGTCACATAACCGTCTGGTTCACGTTCACTGTCGCGCAAACCGTAGCTCGGATAGACCTGGTTCCCGGATGAGTTCGGATTGGGATCGATGGGAATTTGATAGTAATCCTGCCGCAACGAGGTGACCCAGCGCAGCTGGTTGGACGGATTAGCGTTGAAAATAAACGACGCGAATCCTCCGAAACCATTCTCCGCGTCATGAACAACTTGGCCGATGGGCGGCTGCAAACCATAGTTGCTGCGGTTTGCATTGACGCTTGCATAGTAGGCGAACCGCTCCGTGTGGCCTCCCAGATTGAATTGATCGTTCGTCTGGTACCAATTGCCAAATGAGGTGACCAGTTCAGCTTCATTGTCGCGCTCAAAGCCAGACCGCGGCACAATGTTAAAGATGCCGTAGGTGCGGTCTCCATATTCGGCATCGTAGCTGCCGCGCTGCACCTCGAGATAATCAATATCCTTGGGATCTATCTGCGGCCCCAGGTTAGTGGCGATGTTCGTGTTAGGCACCGGTACGCCGTCGATCAGCCAATCCACCTGATGGCCGCCGCGCATGTGCAGCATGTCGTGGGTGACATAGGCGGCCGGCACGTAATCCGTGATCATCGCCATGCTGTTGGTGCGATCGGCCCCGGGGGTTTCCGCGATGTCCAGACGATCCACCAGTGTCGTCGGAGTCACTGAATCGGTAGTGACCGCTTCCGGCCGGCCGCTGACGATCGCAGTTTGATTCAAAGTTGCAATGGCGAGCTGGAAATGCAGAATCGGCGCGGATCGCGAATCGACTGTGACAGCGCGCTCCTCGCTTTGGAACTGAGCTTCAGTAACGGCGATTTTGTAATCGCCTATGGGCACGTTGGTGAACGAAAAATCGCCGTTATCGTCTGTTTTCGTTGTTTGACTCAACTCCGATGTGACCGCTTGCAGCTTTACCGTCGCACCCGACAGGGGCCGGTGCTGCGGGTCGTGCACAATTCCTTCAATCCTTCCAAAAATCGTCGCCTGCAGCAAAGTGGCGAACACAACCCCGATGAGGGCTATCCGATAAACGCTTATTTTCATTTTTTCCTCTCATGAAAGACACACTTCTGCTGACAACTAAGCCGCGGTAGTTAAGAGAGGAAAGTGGGGGGGCCGCGTTTCTGATGACTGCCTTCGAGAGAATGACTGACGACGGCATGACGATCCGCCCGCGCTATTAGGTATCCCGCAAAGTTGTCGTAAGCGGCAGAGCAGAACGGCGGAAAGACCGATGAACTGACCGCTGTGCAGGTCAGCGTGGAAGACGGAGGGTACTGATCGCATCGCGAATAGATCGCAGGTCCGGCATCTGCCTTCCGCAAGATGCGCATGCCGCACTTGTGCTTGCCATGTGCGCGGCAACATTCGGGCAGCTCCGGCGTGCGGCTGGTCGTGGCAACGTCTTGCGCAAGCGGCGAGAAGCCGATCACGCTTAAGATCAAAGCTGCCACGATTCGATGCACTTTACCGATTGTAGCGGCCGGTGCGGCGAAATTTCAAGCCGAGGTCAGCGCAACAGCTCCTGATAGACTCCGTAGGTTTGATCCACCGCCCGCCTCCATTTGAATAATTCGGCACGCATGCGGCCCGCCTCCGACAGCTCACGCCTCCGTTCCGGGCTACTTGCCAAGTCCAGCAGCGCCGCGGCAATGGCGTCAACGTTCTTCGGATCAACCAATAGCGCGGCGTTTCCTGCTACCTCCGGCAAGGCCGAACAATCGGATGTGATCACCGCTACGCCATGCGCCATCGCTTCCAGCACTGGTATGCCGAAGCCTTCATCGAGCGACGGAAACGCGAATATCGCGGCGCGCGCATAGAGCCGCTGCAGTTCTTCGGTGGAAACATAGCCGGCCACACGAATGCGCTTTTGCGCGGGGCTGGTTTGAATTCGCGCCAGAATGGATTCGGCGCCGAAACCGGTGGGAGCGCCGGCCAACACAAGTTCCCAATCCTGGGGCAAAGTTTCAAACGCTTCCACGAGGCGCGCCGTATTCTTGCGCAGTTGAATCGCCCCTACTGAAAGAACCATCTTCTCTTCGGCACGCTCCGCTGTACTTGGGGCATACGCACCGTGTGGAATCACGCGGATACGTTTCGGATCGACGCCTAACAACTCCTCTACTTGCTTCGCGGTGAATTGGGAAACGGCGATTATCAGATCGGCGTTTCGTTCCGCGATACGCGCCTGCTTGGCGAAGCGGCGGCGGAAATCGGGCGTTGAGTAATCCCCGGTTAGTACAAACAGGTCGTGAAACGTCGCCACTACTTTTTTCCCTAACCGCCTATCCAGCCGCTGATTCAGCGCGTGGAAGATTTGCGGTCTGGCAAACATACCGCCCAGCAGCGGAAGCAGAGAGTGGTTTTCCACATTGGGCCGCACTGGGCGCGAGGCCTGCCCATACTGTTTGGCGCGATAGCAATGGATAAACGAATCTTCGGGGTACGCGTCGGCCAGGCCATTCAGAATTTCGCGCGAATAAATAGCGATGCCAGAAGGATGTTTATCGATGGAATATGTCGCATCGAGCGCGATCCTCATAGCTTTCAGTCTTGCATTGTGATCACAAATCAGCGGCGCACGCGGCGGCAATCCGTCCAATAACTACTTACGAACGGAATAGCGAACGTTGCGAATCGACTTCCCCTTCCGGGCACAAACAAACCAGCGGCCTTAATAAGGCCGTCATTTCCCCCTTTGAATCAACTCCAGCACGCCAAAGCCTGCTACCTGGTAATGCTTGGCGATCTCGATGACGAATCCTAAATTGGCTTCCACGAGTTCCCTCTTGGCGGCATCAGCGCCGGGCCCACTTCCTCGAATGATTTCAGCGAGCTGCGCTTCGCGCTCAGAGGTCAGGGGCGTTAAATGCGACACCAACTCTTCATAAACCCGCAACGGCTCGTTGTCCCGCTCCATGTCTCTCTCTCCATCATTATGATTACAGCTTGCGTTCCGTTCCGTGTGAATTCAAAATGCTTAAATAGTGAGCGGTGAACGGCTCCAAAATTTCCAAGCGCGCACTGTTGCTGCTGGCAGCCGTTCTTGGGGCGTTCTTTTTGGGCCGGGGGCTGTGGACCGGCGCGCAAGGGATAAGCGGCAGCGTTCAGTTCGATCGCCAGGACTGGTTGCGGGTGATTCTTTTTGTTTTAGCCGGCCTCCGCTTGGTCTTATTTGCGAGACGGCGGCTGCAAAAAGGCTGGTGATGAACCCGCTACATCCCGTATTTCTTTAGCTTTCGATAAAGCGTTGTTCTTCCGATCCCTAAGGCATTTGAGGCCAACGTGCGGTCGCCCTTGGTATATTGCAGCGCTTTGATGATGGCTCGCTTCTCGATTTCGTCCAACGGAATAATCCCCGCGTCCATTTCGCTAGCATTGAGTTTCGCCGCTTCTTCCATTTCGATTGAAATCTGCTCGCGCCGGCGATTGATCAACATGCTGGGAAGATCGGCCGTTGATAGATACGGTCCCGAATTCATGGCCACCATCTTCTGGATGGTGTTTTCCAATTCGCGGACATTGCCCGGCCAATCCCATTCGCACAATAAGGCCATCACCTCATCGGGCACCTGGTGTTCGTGGCCGTGGCGCTGTAAAAAGTGCGAAACCAAAGCCGGGATATCTTCTTTGCGTTCGCGCAGCGCGGGCATGCGCAGCTTCATCACATTCAGCCGGTAATAGAGATCCTGCCTAAAACGTTTCTCCTCAACCGCCTTCTCAATGTCTTGGTTGGTGGCGGCGATCACCCGAAAATTTGCACTGCGGGTAGCCAGCGCGCCGATGGCGCGGAATTCTTTTTCGTGCAGGACGCGCAGCAGCTTCATTTGCAGTTCAAGAGGCAGTTCGCCGATCTCGTCAAAAAAAGCGGTGCCGCCATGCGCCTCGTCCAGCAGTCCTAGTTTGTCGACGTGGGCGCCGGTATACGATCCCTTGCGATGGCCGAAGAGTTCGCTTTCCATGAGCGGCCCCACCAGCGCCGAACAATCCACCACCACAAAACGGCCTTTGCCGCCCATATTATGGATGGCTTGGGCGACCACTCCCTTGCCGGTGCCGGTCTCACCTAGGATTAAAACGGGGAAACGCGACTTGCTCATGCGCAGTACGAGCCGCTGTACCTGCTTCATGGCGGTGGAATTTCCAACCAGCGTACTGAAAGGCGATGAATCGAGAGCTGTTTGTGGCGTCACGGCAGTCTTCGAGGGA